>Ga0213838_1001361_pt1 | contig 12788 bp, 11 predicted proteins | sample SWPATP13_FD_160577 | JGI IMG/M metagenome (GOLD analysis project Ga0213838, IMG submission 160577) | Coastal seawater microbial communities from Marineland, Florida, United States - SWPA TP1 #3 | ecosystem: Environmental > Aquatic > Marine > Coastal | place: USA: Florida | collected 2016-08-06 | reverse complement strand
GATACCGGCCTGCCGCGCCGGCGCGTCGCCCTGCCGGTGCAGCACGACGGCTACCGTAGCGATGCGCTGGAACGCAAGCATGGCCGCAACGACATGCTGCTGCGGCGCGCGCTGGCCGATGCACCCGACAATCCTTATCTGCTCTACCAGCTTGGCAAGAACGACGAAGTGTATGGCGCATTCGCGCCGGCCGCTGGCCATTACGCAGGCGCGCTGGCCGCGTGCGGTCTCGATACCGGCTGGCGCCACGACCTGGTCGTGCGCACCCTGTTCTGCCTGAAGAAGACGGCGCGCCACGCCGACGCCGTGCAGCTGGCCGAGGCCGAGATGGCGCGCTGGAGCGCGTCGCCCGATTTTTATTTCGTGCTGGGCGACGTCCTGCTCGACTGGGCGACCGGAGAGCCGGGCAGGGCTGGCGAACTGCTGCCGATGGTCGAAGAATGCTGGCAGCGCTGCCTGCAGCTGGGCGAGCGCGAGGACCTGAATGGCGCCGTGAAGGGACGCGGCAGCCACCTCGCCGCGCACAACCTGGTGGTCCTCTACGACAACCTCGGGATGGAACAACAGGCGGCGCAATACCGCCCGCTGGCGCTGGCCCGGAACGGCTGAGCGGCGCGCGAATTTCTTGTTATCAGAGCGGGCGCCGCGCCAGTTCGTCCAGGAAGGCATCGCGGGTCTGCGCTCCCCCGAAGTAGCCGGTGTCGATCCGGTGCTGCATCAGGCGCGCGAACACCAGCGTGCGGCCGCCCTTGTTGATCCAGCCGACGAACCAGCCGATATGCTGGGTGTCGTCCGTGCTGCCGTCCGGCCGCCGTGCGAACGCCGTGCCCGTCTTGCCATGGACTTCCCAGCCGTTCGCAAGCGCCTCCCGTTTCAGCAGGCGTGCGGTCATGGCGTAGGCGTGGGCGGACACCGGCAGGCTGCGGTTGACCAGCTTGCGCAGGAACACGGTCTCTTCAACCGGCGAAATCCTGAGCGTGGGGCTCAGCTCCGAGACCGCGACCGCATCGTCCATGCCAGCGACGCTGGAGAGCTCGCGGTTGCCGTAATCGAAGGCCTGCACATAGCTGCGTACGCGTGCGGCGCCAAGCCGCGACGTCACCTGTTGCGAATACCAGACGACCGATTCGCGCAGCCAGCGGGCCGGATCGGTGCCCTGGCGCCAGGCCGGGTTGCTGGCTGCATAGCTCGCCTTGTATGGGAGGTAGGGCGTGCGTTCGTCGCGCAGCACGCCGCTGTCGAAGCCCATCAGGCTGATGGCGATCTTGAAAGTCGAGGCCGGCGTCACCCGTTCGTCGCAGCCGCCTTCGCGGACCACGACAGCGCCGCTGGCGGCATCGACCATGATCGTGCAATCGAGCGCCGCCGACGGCCTGGAAGCCGACCCCGGCCAGGCACGCGACAGCAGTTGCGCGCGGCCTTCCGGCGCGTCCGGGACACCCCAGCCGAGCGCCGGCTGCAGCGCCAGGTTGGCGCCTGCCACCGCCGCCAGGCTGGCGAGTGCGGCGCAGCGCGGCCAGGCGCCGCGCACCGCTGTCGGTGTGCGTATCAGGTTGATGCGCGCGGTCAAGGTCGGCTCCGCGCTGGCGCCGAATGCCAGCGCCATGCCTGCGGGGCAGCGTTGCAGCTTCAGTTGTGCGACCAGCGCCGCCGCATAGGCCTTGCGCTCGCCCTGCGGCCGGACGCACAGCACATCGCGGTCGCAGCCGAACTCCTGCGCCCAGCCCAGGCGGGCGCGCAGCATCCGCATGAAGGGATTGAACCAGAACAGACTCTGGAGTGCGGTGGCGGCCGCGCTCCAGTGCAAGTCGCGGCGGCGCCAGTGTGTCAGTTCGTGTTCGACGATCAGCTGCTGCTGCAGCGGATCGAAACTGCGCAGGTGGCGCGGCAACAGCAGCTGCGGCTTGAACACCCCTTGCAGCATGGGAGAAATGGGCGCCGCGACTTCGATCACGGCCGGCAGCGGTGCGTGCGCCTGTCCCACGAATCCGGCATGCTCATCGAGCCCGATGAGCGGGTCGCCGCTGGCGCCCAGCGCATCGAGCAGGCGCTGGGCGCGCCGCCAGCGGTACAGGGCATGAGCGAGGCCGAGCAGGTAGAGCACGAGCCAGGCCCGGGCCGCATCGCGCAGCCATGCATGCGGGGATGCCGAGGGCGGCGTCGACGGCACCGCCGCCGGCGCCGGACTTGCCGGTCGCGACGTGTCCGGCGCGGCAACCCGCGGCGCGGCGGCCTCGCCCATCTCGATCACGGGCACCACCCGCAGGCGCTCGGTCGCCGGCAACAGCATCGCGACGAACACCGCCGCCACCGCCACCTGCCCCAGCAGCCATAGCGAGCGCTGCTGGGCGAGCGCGGGAAACCATGTGCGGCACAGCAGCGCTGCGCCCCAGAGCGCGCCCCCGGCTACCAGCGAACCCGCGGCAGCGAGCAGCAGGCGCGCCAGCGCGACGTCGAGCGGCATCATCGGTTTTTGTCCGCGCCGTCCGCGTCGTCCGGCCACTGCTGCAGCAATTGCTCGAGCCGGGCCAGCTCCTGCTCATCGACCAGCTTGCTGCCGGTGAACATCGACACCGGCAGCGGTGTGTCCATTTCCATCACACGGGTGCCGAAATCGTGGGCGAAGGCGGCGAGCGTATCGACTTTTTCAAGCACCGCTTCATACACCTGCACGCCATGGCGCACGTGTTGGGCCACCATGCCCTTGTCCAGCATGCGCTCGAGTGTTTTTCGTGTCGACGAATATGACCAGCCGAGTTCGTCGGCGACGCGTTCGTGGATTTCGCGCGCACTCAAAGGGTGTTCGCGCCATAAGGCCTTTAGCAGGCTGAGTTCGGTAATCAGGGGAACGGACATGACGGATTCTATGATGCGACTAATATCGCCAGCATGCGACAAGCGTCACAAGTCGTCAAGTGTTCCGTTCCAGGGATGTCACGTCATCGAGGCGAGCATGGGCGCCGAACATCAGTCCGCGACCACCACCCGGTTCTTGCCGGTCTGCTTGGCCTGGTACATCGCCCGGTCCACGCGCGCCAGCAGGGTGGCCTGGTCTTCGTTCGGCAGGCGCAAGGCGACGCCGGCCGAGAAGGTGATCAGGAGCTTTTCGTTATCGTGCATGAAGAAATGCTTGGTCAGTTCGCGCTGCAGGCGCGTCATGGTCAGCTCCGCCGCCTCGATGGGCGTCTCGGGCAGGATGATCAGGAATTCCTCGCCGCCGAAGCGCGCGATCACGTCCATCGAGCGCAAGGTGTTTTTTACCACTTTCGCCAGGTGGCGCAGCGCGTTGTCGCCGGCCAGGTGGCCGTAGGTGTCGTTCAGGCGCTTGAAATTGTCGAGGTCGAGCAGGGCCACGCACAGCGGCGTGTTGCGGCGGTCGGCGCGCGCGCTTTCGCGCTCGAAGACGTCGTCCAGGCCGCGCCGGTTCAGGGTGCCGGTCAGCTGGTCTTCGCGTACCAGTTCGCTCATGTGCTGGAGCCTGGCTTCCAGTTCCTTGATCTTGCTTTCCGCTTCCTGCACTTCGCGGTGCGCGGCCAGCATGCGGTCGCGCGAGGCGAGCGCCTCGGCCTGCGCCTGCTTGGTCTCACGCAGCACTTCATCGAGCACCTCGTTGAGTTCGGTGATGTCGCCGGCGTGGCGGATGCGGTCCGAAAAGCCGCCCAGCTTGTCGTGGTAATCGGCGGTGGATGCCGCCACCGAACCGAGACGGTCGATGAAGGTCATCATCATGTTCTTGACGGTGGCCTTCACGTCCGACAGGGAGTGCTTGAGCTGGCCCTGCTTGTAGATCACGTCCTTCAGGCTGCGCGTGGCGTCTTCCAGCGCGCGCTGGTCGATCGGGCCGGCGATCAGCTCCTGCACCGCGTCGATCTGGCCGCGCATCCAGCTGTCGTCGTCGAGCAGTTCGCTGACGTTTTCCAGCAGCAGTTTGAACAGGCGCAGCAGCAGCTCCTGCTGTTCCCCGGCGTCGCCGTTGTGCAGCTCGATCTGGAAGCACAGTTCTTTCAGGCGCGTCGCGATTTCCTGCAGCGCCGCTTCGCCATGCGCGACTTTCACGGCCGCGCCGAGCGACTCGGCTTCTTTCGACAGCGTCGGGCTGGCCGGAAGCAAGGACGCCAGCGCGAAGGCCAGCGTGCGGCTCAGGAGCTCGCGCAGCAATTGCGTGTCCTTGCTCTCCATACCGTAGGTCACACCCGGCGGAATGCCGCGCCGCAGGTGCTTCTCGACCAGCTGCGACAGGGCGCGCGCATAGCCGTCCCAGTCGCGTCCCTTGACGGCGCGGTTCAGGCGGCGGCCATATTCGGCCAGCTCGCCCGGGGTATCGGTCAGCTGGGTGGCGAAGTCGCCGAGCACCACCTCGGCCACGCCGGTGGCGGGCGCTGGCGGGAGCGGTTTTTCGACGCCCGCAATCTCGTCGTAGATGTCGCGATAGGCGTCGGGCGTGGGCGCGATACGGCGCGTGGCCAGGCGTTTGAAGGCCTCGCGTGCAATGTCGACGGGATTCTGGGCGGGTGGAGGGGAGGGATTCGGCATGGTGCAGACGCTACGTATTTACTATTGCGTAATGATAAGCACCTTTTCCTTCCGTCATCTTTCGAAAAGAGGCTCGAAAGCACCTTACTTAATGCAATGCTTACTCCACCAACTGATTCCGGATGGCGTAATGGGTCAGTTCGGCGCTGGTCTTGAGGTTCATCTTCGCCAGCAGACGCGCGCGGTATTCGCTCACCGTCTTGACCGACAGCGACAGCTCGCGCGCGATCTCGCTCACCGTCTTGCCGGACGCGATCATGGTCAGCGTCTGGAATTCGCGGTCGGACAGGCCGTCGTGCGGCGCGCCTTCGTGGTCCGCGCCGACCTGGCTGGCGAGCGCCTGGGCCAGGGTCGCGCTGACGTATTTCTGGCCGCCCGCGACCTGGCGGATGGCGGTCACCAGCTCGCGCGGGGCGCTCTGCTTGGTGAGATAACCGGCGGCGCCGGCCTTCAGGGCGCGGATCGCGTACTGGTCTTCGCGGTGCATCGACAGCATCAGCACGGCCAGGTCCGGCCGCTCCTGCTTGATCTGCTTGAGCACCTCGATGCCGTTGCGGTCGGGCATCGAGATATCGAGCAGCATCACGTGGCAGCGCGACTTGCGGAACAGCTTGATGGCATCGAGCCCGTTTTCGGCCTCGCCGGCAACGACGATGTCGCGCTGCTCGGCCAGGATCTGTTTCAAACCTTCGCGCACGATGGCATGGTCGTCGGCGATAAATACGCGGATGGTGGCTTTGTCGGTCATTGTTCTCTAGGCTTCGCTACGGGCCGGCGGCGGCGCCAGCCTGATCTTGATCGTCACCATCGTGCCACCTCCGGGCGCCGCCGACAAGGTCAACGTGCCGCCCAGCGCGCGCGCCCGCTCGCTCATGCCGCGCAATCCGAACGACGCCGGTTTCAGGCGGTCGGCCGGCGCGATGCCGCGGCCGTTGTCGCAAATGGCCAGCGTCAGGTGCTGGCGCTGGCGGCGCAGGGTGACGGTCACGCGGGTCGCGCCCGCATGCTTGGCGACATTCGTCAGCGCTTCCTGGAAGATGCGGAACAGGGCCGCCGCATGGTCCGCATCGAGTTCGATCTCGCGTTCGGCGCTGCGGAAGATGCAGGCGACGCCGGAACCCTTTTCGAATTCGCGCGCCTGCCACTCGAGTGCGGCGACGATCCCGAGGTCCAGCGTCGACGGCCGCAGGTCGAGCGAGATGCGGTGCACGGCCTCGATCGTGCGGTCGACCAGGTCGTCGAGATAGGCCGCCTTTTCGAGCAGGGCCGGCTGCTCCGGCGGCAGGCGGGCCGAGAGCATCGACAAGGCCATCTTGATGGCCGTGAGGTTGCCGCCCAGGTCGTCGTGGATCTCGCGCGCGATGCGGGCCCGTTCCTGTTCCTTCACCTGCTCGATGTGGTCGGTCAGCTCGGCCAGGCGCGCGCGCGAGCGCAAGGCGTCCTGCTGCTCGATCTTGCTGTCGGTGATGTTGGTCATGATGCCGTCCCACTGCACGGCCCCGGCCGCCCCCGCGTGCGGGGTCGCCCGCAGGTTGATCCATTTGACGTCTTTCCAGGCGTCGATCCAGATCCGGCCCTCCCAGTTCCAGCTCGATAAGGATATTTTCGAGACCGCCATCGCTTCCAGGTAGCCCTTGCGGTCTTCCGGCAGGATCAGGCGCAGGAACAGGTCGGGATCGCGCTGCAGCTCGGCCGGCTGCACCCCGAGCAGCGGCGCGCAGCCTTCGCTCAGGTAGGGAAAGGCGTGGCGGCCGTCGGCGCCGAGCAGGAACTGGTAGACCAGGCCGGGGGTGTGGTTGACGATGGCGTTGAAGCGCGCCTCGGACATGGCAAGTGCGTGCGCCAGCGTGTTCGATGCCGCCAGTTCTGGAGAGAGGTCGTCGCCGATCACCAGCAGCAGGGCGCGGCCGTCGCGCCGGGTGCGCAGGAACGTCAGCCGGGCCGGATAGCTGCTGCCGTCGGCGCGGCGCAGTTCGGTGCGCACGCAGCATTGCCGGGCGATCTCGTCGCCGCCGTCCTCGCCCAGGCTGGCCAGCAGCGAACCCAGGGCGCCGTCGTCGAGGGCGGGCGCGATGTCGGACGCGCGCATGCCCGTCAAGGCGGCGGCTGCGTAACCGAGGTTCGCGCGCGCGCTGGCGTTGAGGTCGACCAGGGCGAAGGTGGCGGCGTCGATCAGCAGGATCTCGGCGGGCGCCGCGTGCATCGGCGCCGCCAGCAGGGGTTCGGCCGCCGTCATGGCTGTTCGCTGCCCGGTTTGCGGCGCCGGCGCCAGAGCGAGACGAAGCGGCGCAGGGCGCGCGCGCTGCGCGTGGCGTGGCGGCTGCCGAAGGGAACCGAGGGCCGCAGCTGCTGGCGCAGGCGGCGCAGGGCGCGGCGCACCCCCGTCATCGTGCGGCGCGTGCGCTCATAGGTCGGGCTGGCCCGCAGGCGGGCGATGAGCTTGTCTTTGAACATAATGAAGCGATTGTGCCACCGCGCAAACCAGACGAGCGCCAGCAAGGAAGGCAGGGTCAGCACATAGATGCGCGCGACGACCATCGCACCGCCCAGCTTGGCAAAAACGAAGACCGCCGCCCCCATCAGGGGATGGCCGTGGGCGATCGCCAGCAGGGCCAGGAATTTGATGGGCAGCAGCAGCAGCCCGGGCAGGATGAACACCAGCAGCGCGAGATAGGGCGGCAGGCGCCGGATCAGCGACTCGAGCGCGCCGAAGGGCGGCCAGGCGCCGATCGCCGCGGCCCAGCGGTTGCCCACTTCCCACAGCCATTGCTCGGCCAGCAGCAGCAAGGCCACCAGGTAGACCAGTGGGGCCAGCAACAGCGCACGCGTGGGATGAGGGCTTGTCATTACGTGCATGATACGGCATTGGCGCCCCCGAACCTTAGGCCACGCTGAGCATCGGCAACGGTTTCTCAGGGCGCCCGAACTGCGGCTACAATGGACGAATGAACAAGGCATTTGTAAAAGAGTCCGAGAACGACGACGATGAAGACGCCGTCGCCCTGGCGCAGGCGATTCCGCCGGGCGCCAAGAATTACATCACCCCTGCCGGCTACCAGACCATCAAGGACGAGCTGCTGCAGCTGATCGACGTCGACCGTCCGGAAGTGGTGCGCATCGTGCACTGGGCCGCCTCGAACGGCGACCGTTCCGAAAACGGCGATTACATCTACGGCAAGCGCCGCCTGCGCGAAATCGACCGCCGCATCCGTTTTCTCACCAAGCGCATGGATTCCGCCTTCATCGTCGACCCGAGCGTGCATCACGGGAACGACCAGGTGTTTTTCGGCGCCACGGTCACCTATCTCAACAAGGCCGGGGAAGAGCACACGGTCAACATCGTCGGCATCGACGAACTTGATCCACTGAAAGGCAAGATCAGCTGGGTCTCGCCGGTGGCGCGCGCGCTGACCAAGGCGCGCGAGGGCGATGTCATCACGCTCGAAACGCCGCAGGGCAGCGAAGAGCTCGAAATCGTCTCGGTCGCGTATCCGGAGCCGATCGCGGACTAGGCTGGTAAGATGCGGTGTTGCTCTACTGCCCGTACCTCATGAACCGATCCCCCGACACCGCCCACGCGCCCGACGTCCTGGCCGCGCTGCGGCATGCCACCGCCGCCCGCCACGAGCGTCTCGACAGCGCCTTGCCGCTCTCGAGCCTTGACGCCACCCTGGCCGACTACGCCTCGCACCTGCACCTGCTGCGCGACTGGCTGCTTCCGCTGCAGGCCTGGCTGGATGGCTATGGCGACGGGCCGCAGGGTCCGGCCGGACTGGCGCCGGCGCCGCATCTGGCGCTGATCGAGGCCGACCTTGCCGAGTCTTCGCTGGCCGCTTTCGACGGCGCCGCGCGCCTCGATGCGATGCCCTGGCCGCAGGATGCCAGCGCCGCCTACCGCTGGGGCGTGGCCTATGTCGTCGAAGGGTCGCAGTTGGGTGGCGCCGTGCTGTATAAACGGCTGGCCGGGCAACTGGCGCCGCATCCGCTGCGCTACCTGCGCGGCGCCGGGGAGGCGGGGCCGGGTCCGCGCTGGCGTGCTTTCATGCTGGCGCTGCGCGACGAGGTCATTACGCCTGAAGCCAGCATCGAAGCCTGCGCGGGCGCTTGCGATGCGTTCGACCGGATACTTGCGCTGGCTTTCGGGCCGGAGACACGATAATCAGGATGGCCGTCATGGCCGAGCGCTCGTTATGCAAAGATCTCGCGCCCGGCCGACCTGGCCTCTACCGGAGCGCGTACGGCTGAGTCCAGCGCAGGCGGTGTCCAAATAAAAAAACACCCTGCAGGCACGCAAGCTTGCAGGGTGTTTTTCATGCGCAAATCACGATTGCGCCGCCGCAGGAGGCGCAGGGGGCGATCAGGCGGCTTTACGGCGACGGCTGGCGGCGAAACCAACGAGGCCGAGACCCAGCAGGGCAAGCGATGCCGGCTCCGGCACGGCGTTCGCGTTCACGCTGACGTTGTCGAGCAGGCCATCGATGCTGTTGGTAGAGTTGCTGGCGACATCGGTGAAGCGCAGCGTGGTCGACGCGCTCGTGGCCAGGAAAGTGAAGGAGTAGGTGTCGAGCAGGCCCGACGCGTTGGTATCGGTGACGAACTTGCTGTTCAGCAGGGTATTGGTGTTGCTGAATGCAGCGGCGGTGATGCGTTGTGTGCTGGTATTCGTGCCGTAGTCGAACATGACGGTGTAGGAGGTGCCGATGGTCGTCGAAAATGCCTGGAACAGGGCACCGTTCGGGGTCGAGTCGCCGGCGTTGAACGCGATCATGGTGGTGCCGTTCTGGGCATTGCTACCGCCGCCGAAGTAGCTGCCGTTGAAGACAGCCGTATTCACGTGGCCGGTGGTGTTCCAGCCAGACAGTCCAGCTTCGAAGTTGCCGTTGGTGATCAGGGCAGCTTGGGCGGAGGTGGCTGCCATCAGGGACAGGAGGACGGCGATGACTTTGATTTTCATATGTTCTTTCAGGATAAGATTGATTTTTGTAATTTTTAGTATAGCAAATAATGTGCCAGTTAAAATTTACGTTTTTAAACAACGACCTACGACGTTGTCATATGTAAAAAATTCCTAAGTGTAAGAATTTCCGACAGTCATATTTAAATTAGTGTGCGCAACTTCGTGTACGGTCGTGTTGCCGAAGAGCAGATACCAAGCGGCGCCAGGATGCGATCGAGTCCGGCGCGTGATTCATGAAAAAGCCCACTGAAAAGTGGGCTTTTTTAATGTGTACGAAAACTGAATGATGTTCAGGCCCGCTCGCGCTCGACCCGGTTCACACCCGCTACGCGGCGCAGATTGCGAATCAAATGCGCCAGATGCACCCGATCCTTGACCTGGATCGTGAAGCGCAGCTGCGTCATCATGTTCTCGTCGTCCTCGTCCATGCCGACATAGGTGATGTTGCCGTCGGATTCGCCAATCTCGGCCGCCACACGCGCGAGGATGCCTTTTTCGTTGTTGATCAACAGGCGGATGCGGCAGTCGAAGCGGCGGTTCAGTTCCTCTCCCCACTGCACGGCGATCCAGCGGTCCGGTTCCTTGACGCGCTGGCGTTTCGCCGGCAGGCAGTCGCAGGTGTGCACGACCAGGCCCTGGTCGCGCCGCAACTGGCCCGTGATCTGGTCGCCCGGGATCGGCAGGCAGCAGGGCGCGAGCTGCACCGAGACGCCTTCGCTGCCGTAGATCGTGACCGGATCGATGTCGGCGGCCAGCGGCGCGTTCGATGGCAGCGCCGCAGATTCGCCTTCGATCAGGCCGAAGATGTGGCGCGCGACCAGCGCCGGCATGCGCTTGCCGATGCCGATGTCGGCGTACAGCTCGTCCATCGACTTGGCCGAGGATTCGGCCAGCAGCCGGTCGATCGTCGAAGCGGACAAGGCCGGCTCGATGCTGCGTGCCGCCAGCGCCTGCCCCAGCAATTCCTGGCCCAGTTCCACCGACTCGTTGACGTTGATCGTGCGCAGGTAATGCCGGATCGCCGAGCGCGCCTTGCCGGTGCGGACGTAGCTGAGCCAGACCGGGCTCGGGCGCGATTCGGCGTCGGTGACGATCTCGACGATGTCGCCGTTGTGCAGCTCGGTGCGCAGCGGCTGGGTTTCGTTGTTGATCTTCACGGCCACCGTGTGGTCGCCGATGCCGGTGTGGATCGAATAGGCGAAGTCGAGCGCCGTCGCGCCTCTAGGCAGGGCGATGATTTTTGATTTCGGCGTGAAGACGTAGACCGAATCGGGGAACAGGTCGACCTTGACGTGCTCGAGGAATTCGGCCGAGTCGCCGGTCTGCTGCTGGATGTCGAGCAGCGACTGCAGCCAGGCGTGGGTACGCTGCTGCAGGTCCGACATGTTCTGGTCGCCCGTCTTGTACAGCCAGTGCGCGGCCACGCCGGACTCGGCGGTGCGGTGCATGTCCTGGGTACGGATCTGGAATTCGACCGGGGTGCCGTAGGGGCCGATCAGGGTCGTGTGCAGCGACTGGTAGCCGTTCAGTTTGCGGATCGCGATGTAATCCTTGAACTTGCCCGGCATCGGCTTGTACAGGCCGTGCAGGGTGCCCAGGGTGACGTAGCAGTTCGGGGTCGTGTCGACCACGACGCGAAAGCCATACACGTCAAGCACCTGCGAGAACGACAGGTGCTTGTTGCGCATCTTCTTGTAGATGCCGAACAGGGTCTTTTCGCGGCCGTAGACTTCGGCGTGGATACCGCTGACGGCCAGCGTGTGCTTGACCGATTCGAGGATCTTCTTGACCACTTCGCGCCGGTTGCCGCGCGCCGCCTTGACCGCTTTCGAGAGCGTGCGGTAGCGCAGCGGGTACAGGTGCGAGAAGGCGAGGTCCTGCAGTTCGCGGTAGATGTTGTTCAGGCCGAGGCGGTGCGCGATCGGCACGTACACTTCCATCGTCTCGCCGGCGATGCGGCGCTTTTTTGCCGGCGCCATCACGCCCAGCGTGCGCATGTTGTGCAGGCGGTCGGCCAGCTTGATGAGGATGACGCGCACGTCGGACGCCATCGCCAGCAGCATCTTGCGGAAGTTTTCGGCCTGCGCTTCGACCAGGCTCTGGAATTCGATCTTTTCCAGCTTCGACAGGCCGTCGACGAGGTTCGCCACCGGCGCGCCGAAGCGCTCGATCAGCTCTTCCTTCTTGACGTCCTGGTCTTCGATCACGTCGTGCAGCAAGGCGGCCATGATGGCCTGCGCATCGAGCTTCCACTCGGCGCAAATCTCGGCGACGGCGATCGGATGGGAAATATAGGGCTCGCCCGACTTGCGGACCTGGCCGAGATGCATCTCGTCGGAGAAGCGGTAGGCTTCGCGGACTTTCTTGAGCTCGACGGGGGTGAGGTAGTCCGAGAGCTTGTCGATCAGGTGAGTGACCGAGGCGACGCCGATGGCGGAGGGCTCAGGGACTTCTTGCGGCTTGCCCGGGCGCTTGGTCCGGGTGGTGGTGTTGCCTGAAAGTGTCGAGTCCGGGGGAAGCAGGTTCATGTTATGTCGATCAGCAGTGTAGTGACAGAATAACAGAATTGGGGGGCGACACAGTCAGGCACACCGGACGTTACATTGGTACTTTTTTGAGCATCTCGACGCCGACTTTACCGGCGGCGATTTCGCGCAGGGCGACGACGGTCGGCTTGTCCTTGGCTTCGACTTTCGGGGTGTGACCCTGCAGCAGCTGGCGCGCGCGGTAGGTCGCAGCCAGGGTCAGCTGGAAGCGGTTAGGGATATTCTTGAGGCAATCTTCGATGGTGATACGGGCCATGTGTAACTCCTGAATTGGACAATGTTCTCGACGCGCAGATGCCGTCTGTTACGTTGGGGTGTTGACGTGGATACCCAGCTGGGCAAACAGCGAAGCATTGCGGGCCGCCTGTTGGGCGAAGCGGCAGCGTGTCGCCTGGACAATCGCCTGTAGCTGGGCCAAGGCGACATTGAACTCTTCGTTGATGATAGCATATTCGAACTCGGGAGCGTGAGCGATCTCGCCCCCGGCGGCCAGCAAACGACGCGTGATGATGTGTGGCTCGTCCGTGCCGCGCTTGTGCAGGCGCTGCTCGAGCGCTTCGATCGACGGCGGCAGGATGAAGATGCCGGAGGCATCCGGGAACTGCTTCTTCACCTGGCGCGCGCCCTGCCAGTCGATTTCCAGCAGGATATCGGTACCGGTCTTCATTTTCTCTTCCACGGTCAGGCGGCTGGTGCCGTAGTAATTGCCGTGCACTTCAGCCCATTCCAGGAACTCGCCGCGGTCGGCGCGC
>Ga0213838_1001351_pt1 | contig 12901 bp, 10 predicted proteins | sample SWPATP13_FD_160577 | JGI IMG/M metagenome (GOLD analysis project Ga0213838, IMG submission 160577) | Coastal seawater microbial communities from Marineland, Florida, United States - SWPA TP1 #3 | ecosystem: Environmental > Aquatic > Marine > Coastal | place: USA: Florida | collected 2016-08-06 | reverse complement strand
GTAGTTCAACGTTGAGTAGAATGTTACGTTGATAGTCACCGCTTAAGTTGTGCCCACTACTGCTGCAAAGCAGTGTAGTGGGACATGGCAACTATATATTCCAACGGTATTCCATCTGCTTTGCCGTGAGATTCGCGACTTCTTGAGAAGCCATTTTTGAAACAAGATACAAGCTCATATCAATACCGGTAGAGATGCCCCCAGAGGTCACGACATTGCCATCTTCAATCCAACGCCTTTCTGACTCAACGTCCAATTTGGGGTAAGTTTTGCGTAATTCTGCAATGTCTTCCCAGTGTGTTGTGACGGTTTTTCCATCAAGTATCCCGGTTTCAGCGAGGATAAAAGCCCCTGTACAAACCGAGGCCGTTATTTGCACCAGACGAGTTTGTTGGTGAACCCAGCGAATGACCGATGTATTGTTGAGCTGCTCATGATGAATACCACCAACAACAATGAGTACGTCCAACTTTGGGTGTGAATTGATGCAATAGTGAGGACCAACTTCAAATCCTCCCCTCGCTGTTATTAAGCTAGGTCGTTCACCAATCAAAAACACATTCCAATGATTTTCTGACAATCGTTTTGCCGTACTAAACACCTCGAACGGGCCAGAAAAATCGAGAACCTCTGCGTGATCATAAATATAGATTCCGATGTTCACGAGCGTACCTCTCGCCATAACGTCGCTTGCTGGATAGCTTGTTGCAAAATAGGCCAATCGAGTAAGCTTTTTTGATAGTCTCCGGCTTTCCCTGAAAATTGAATACCATATTGATTGAGCCTGAAAGCTAGGATGGCATAGAAAGAATCCACCATAGTCGCGTTCTCAAACATGAACTTTCCTTTTGCCGAGTTGAAAATACTTTCTACGCGTTGCAGTTCTTGTTTCAAATCGCTAGTGAATGAAGTGATAGGCGCGACCTTATCTAACGTAAACGGGCATTGGCTCCTAAGGTGAGTGAAGCCAGAATGCATTTCAGCGCATAGGCTACGAGCAAGCGATCTTTCCTCTATAGAGTGAGGAAGCAGAGGGTGAGAGCTCATTTCATTTAAATATTCACAGATCGCAAGAGAGTCGTGAATTACTCCGTTTGGTGTTAATAGGGCAGGAACCAAACCAGTCGGTGAATACTGGAGTATGTCGGTTTTATAGCTTTGTTTTGCTAGGTCGATGATGTGTAAATCGAGTGGCAATTCAGCCAATTGAGCGCAGATCCAAGCACGTAATGACCAAGTTGAGTCTGTGCCAACGACTAAGGTGTAAGAGTTTCCCTTGTATGAGTGGGGGCTTGCGCCGTTATCTTGAGTCATAACCGATCCTTGTTTGTTTGATGAGAACCTATTGTGGAACCTTGGTTGTAATTTGACCATTGGCGTAAAAGTCAATATTCGATAATATCGAGCCAGTTAACAGTCAAAGAAAAGGAATTCAGATGACCAAAGTTGCCATTTTAGCGCACCGCCACGTGGCTTTATTCGAGCTTGCGTGTGCCGCTGAACTATTTGCGTTACCTCGCCCTGAGTTTTCAAATTGGTATCAAGCAGAAGTCATTAACTTAGAAGACTGCGCCATGGAGTGTACTGGAAACATTATGCTTCAATCGCGTTATACAGAATCGCTCGACGACTATGACTTATTGGTTATCCCTAGTTGGCCGACGGGCGACTACTCGGTGCCGCCTTTAATCCGTGAACAAATTAAGCGGTTTTCTCAATCGGGTAAGCGAGTAATATCGTTCTGTTCTGGTGCATTTTTATTGGCGGAGTTGGGTTTACTGGATGGTAAAAAAGCCACCACTCATTGGCGCTATGAAAATGAGTTTCGGCAGAGGTTTCCCAATGTGGAATATGAGCCTAATGTTTTGTATGTGTTTGATGACACCATAGGTTGCTCTGCGGGAAGTGCTGCCGGGTTGGATTTGGGTTTAGCAGTAATTCGGAGTGACTTTGGCTATCAGGTGGCTAATCAAGTGGCTAAGCGCTTGGTCATATCGGCACATCGTTCGGGTGGTCAATCTCAGTTTGTCGAATCTCCTATTTTAGAAGTTCCAAATCAATTTTCTGATGCGTTAGAGTGGGCGCAGAAGAATCTTACTCAAGCCATTCAAATTGATGAATTGGCCTGCAAAGCCAATATGTCGAGAAGAACATTTGATAGGAAATTTCGTGCTAGTTTTAATTTGTCGCCTAAAGAGTGGCTGATTCGGCAGCGGATCGAAAGAGCAAAAGGATTGCTCGAAACTCGCGCTCATCATATGGAACAACTGGCTTCTATGGCGGGATTTGAGAATGCGATTACCATGCGTCATCATTTTCGAAGACTTGTTGGAGTTTCTCCCAAGCGGTATCGACAACAATTTAGTATCGACCACTATCAATAAAGCCCAACCAGAAATGGTTAGGCTTTGAGTGAGCGTTGTAGAACCGTTAGTCTAACTTTAAGGTCACCCCTGAGTAAGCGGTGTAACCTTTTAGCATGACATGGTACGCGGTGCCGGGCTGAGCATAAACGGCGCACTGTTCATTGTTGCCACTAATGTACGGACGACAATCCCACGAACTGGTGGACGGTTTACTACCTGCTTTAACATACAAATCTGCATCCCCAGAACCGGATGAAATTGACACCGTCACGTTTGACGCAGATGCGACAGTAAATGTGTAAAAATCTTCAGCGCTTCTGTTACCACTAAGCCCGGTGATAGGCGTTCCTTTCTGTAAAACGTTTCCATCAGTTGGTGGTGTACCTCCACAAGAGGCGTTTACACCAACGCTTGCAAAAGCATCGACAACATCATCTACATTGTAATTGAGGTCGGCTGCTGCTTTGGCAACACCGCACGCGCCCGCATCAAAGGTACTGTTTGCGGTCCAATACAGTTGGTTAGCGACGGTGAAAATCTCGAAACCTTTACGTACCGACCAGTTTGGCTTGTTTGCCAATAGGTAGTAGGCGCGATTATACACACCGCTTGAGTAGTGGACATTTAAGCCATCAGTGTATTGAGAGGCGTGGTCGATTGAACGCCCATCACGAGAGGGTTGATCAAAGTAACGTAGCCCACCAGATGCTTTCATGATGTCGCTGCCCACAATCCAATCGACGCTGCCTTTCATGTAAAATTCAGCGGCTTCACCGGCGATGTCGGAGAAAGCTTCGTTCATCCCTCCAGACATATTGGCGTACACTAGCCCGGAATTTTGCTCGGTAAATCCGTGGCTTACTTCGTGAGCACTGACATTAATATCAACCAATGGATAGAAGGTATTTAAACCGTCACCAAAAGTCATTGATGAGCCATTCCAAAAAGCGTTTTCATAATTTGAACCGTAATGAACACGCATTTCAAGTTGGAACGAAAGGGGAGAGGTATTCATCCAGTCCTGATACATGTCGAAAACCACCTTACCGAAGTAATGGGCATCATTAAGCGGAGAGTAAGCGCCGTTAACGGTTTTGTGATCGTTGTAGTTGGTCGCATCAGAACAGGCATAGCTAAATGGAGTTGAGCCAGACGTACCGTGATTCAGGTTAACGGTTTTCACCGAACTCGTGTTCATCGTACACGTCGTTCCAGATTTATCGACTTCAAAACTAGGATAATCACTGCCGTATTGGTACAAGCCCGTTTTGGCATTACCGCCAGGCCCCGTACCATGCTCAAGAGCGTGGTTTAAGCCATCCCAAGTTTGGAGAACTTCTCCGGTATTGGCATCAATGAAAAAGAAAGGGCGTTGTGGATGATCCGATGCAACAAAGAAATCGACGAGATACACCACTTGCGCTTGTTGGTTTTCATCTAGGCGAACCATCAGCTCCGCTTGCTCGTTCTCAACATCTGGTGCAACGAAGGTTGACCCATGCTGTTGGAAGTGAGCGTCTTTCGCTAGCGTAATCGCCTGTTTGAGATCGATGCTGGCCGAAAGAGTGACGATATCATCAGCAATGCCTTGTGCCATTTCACCATACACTTCGCTCACTCCTTGGTCGGATTGCGTTGCGACCACAGAGGTATTGAATACAGGCAAACCGCCGTGGGTTTGTTGGTAACGTGTCTTTACTTTTCCATTGGGTAACTTGACCGTCTTAACGGCTTTAAAGCCAGTTTGGTTCATCACCACCGAATTAGACTGAGCATTGAGCCCCTGATTCAGTAATTCACTGTCTGTTACGGTGACCATTTGTGCTGCGGACAAAGGTAAAGCGGTTGCAAAGCCTGCGAGTAAAACCAAAGCGTTTTGACGTTGATATTTTTTCATTTCTCAATCCTAGAGATGGTTAACTTTATTATTCACAATCGCATGTCTTCGATTGTGTTGATTGCGAACTGTTCGCGTTTTCAAACTAGGATGGGTTTTTCAAAAGTGCGAATGGGTAATGAAAATTAGTTTTGTCTAATGTTAATAAAGGCTTACATTCTATAAAACGATGAGGCGTGGGGGAGCAGACGGTAACAAATAAGCATTATCAATATCAATAACTTAGTCCCCATTGATAATTTTATGTGCTACAAAGCGTACATAAAACTATCAATGGGTTATTGATTCAATCCTAAGTAATGACACCGGTGGAACGGATCTCAGCGGTATTCGCTACATATTTTGATAGCTTGGTCCTCCGCCGCCTTCAGGTGGACACCAGTCGATATTTTGAGAGGGGTCTTTAATGTCACACGTTTTACAGTGGAGGCAGTTGGCGGCATTGATTTGAAGTTGCTCTGTGCCATTGACGTTTACGATTTCATAGACTCCCGCTGGGCAATAGCGTTGGCTAGGTTCGTCAAATCGTTGTAAGTGGGTCGAGATTGGTAGTTCGGGGTCAATGAGCTTCAAATGGCACGGCTGGTTTTCTTCATGCTGAGTTCCAGATAAGTAAACAGAAGATGGTTTATCGAAACTAAGCGCTCCATCAGGTTTTTGATAAAAGATGGGCTTTGATTGAGATAAGGGTTTGAGAGCCAGGTGATCCGCTGTGGAATCTAATAAGGTCCAAGGTACGGGTTGATCGAATAACTTCGGCCAAAGATTATGTTCAAGTGTTGCCAATGCTCCGCCGAATAAACTACCAAATTTGTGTATTCCAGCCCCAAAGTTTCTCGTAGCACTGAGTTCTTCATAAAGCCAAGAGGACTCGAAATGTGTGCGATAGTCGGCTTCTGGTTGTGGCGCGCTCGACTGCAGCTGTTCGAAGACAGCATGAGCAGCAATCATGCCTGATTTCATGGCGGTATGGCTGCCTTTTATTTTCGCGACATTTAGTGTCCCAGCATCACAACCGATTAACAGCCCACCACTGAACTGCTGGCGAGGAAGCGACGACAATCCACCTTTGGTGATCGCTCTTGCACCGTAAGATAGCCTTTGCCCTCCGGTTAATATGTCACTTACTACTGGGTGATGTTTGAAGCGTTGAAACTCATCGTAAGGGCTGAGGTAAGTGTTTGAGTAGTTTAGGTCGGTAATCAGTCCAATCGCGACCTGGTTGTTTTCCATGTAATACAGAAAACCGCCCCCAGAGGTGGCAGACTCACTAAGCGGCCAACCAGCCATATGAATGACTTTTCCCGGCTGGTGGGAGGTGGATGCCGGTAACTCCCATATTTCTTTCAAACCCAAAGCGTAGTGCTGTGGTGGCTTGCCTTCGTCTAAAGAGAATCGATTGATCAACTCTTTGCCTAAATGCCCCCGAGAGCCTTCTGCAAATACGGTATATTTGGCTTTCAACTCAATGCCCGCCTCAAAACTTGTTTTTTGCTCGCCTTGTTTATCTAGCCCCATGTCGGACGTAATAACACCGGTAACACGGCCGGATTCATCGTAATTGATGCTAGCGGCTGCAAAGCCCGGAAACACTTCAACCCCTAGTGATTCAGCTTGCTGAGCTAGCCACCGACATAGATTCGCCAAACTGATGACATATGTTTGATTGGAATTACGCATGGGCTTCGGCGTAAGGAAATGAGGCACTTTGATATGATTTTGATGCGTCGATAGGTAAAGAAATTGATCGTCAGTGATGGGCGTATCAAGCGGAGCTTCCATTGTTTTCCAGTCAGGAAAAAGTTCATCTAGGGCCGTTGTCTCAAACAGCGCGCCCGAAATAATATGTGCGCCAACTTCCGCCCCTTTTTCGACGACGCAAATAGAAAGATCTTGAGCAGATTCTGACTCTTGATTGAGTAATGCCAGTTGGCAAGCCGTTGCCAAGCCGGATGGGCCAGCTCCAACAATGACAACATCAAATTCCATGCATTCTCTGTCCATATTGCGCACCTGTCTTACCATGACTGATATAAGTGTAAATATAGTCCAGTTGACGTAAACGTAAACTTTACTAAGCTCAGAAGTAGGTGAGTTATGGCATGGCTTTTGTTTCAAATGCTCCGTTTTATACGCTGGCAGGGTAAATGAAAGTGAATGAAATAACGATAAAAATCAGCCCATTAAGGCTTACACGAAAGCATCCAAATAAAAAAGGAAGGCGTTGTGAAAGTATTAGTAGCGATTAAACGAGTCATTGACCCTTACGTAAAGATCAGGGTAAAAAGCGATGGCACAGGCGTTGAGACGAACAACGTCAAAATGACAATGAACCCATTTTGTGAAATAGCGGTAGAAGAAGCCGTTAGGCTCAAAGAAGCCGGACATGCTGACGAAGTGATCGTAGTGTCGCTAGGAGACAAGTCCTGCCAAGAGCAATTACGTACAGCCTTAGCTCTCGGCGCCGACCGCGCAATTCATGTGGACGTCGTCTCCTCTCCAGAGCCTTTATCGGTAGCAAAAGTCCTACAAGCGCTGATTCACAAAGAATCCCCTCAACTTGTTCTACTTGGCAAGCAATCGATCGATACCGACAACAATCAAGTGGCGCAAATGCTCGGCGCATTGACCCAATACCCACAAGGCACGTTTGCATCGAAAGTTTCAATTAATGACGACCAAACCGTCACGGTGACACGTGAAATTGACGGTGGTTTGGAAAGCTTGCAACTGACTATGCCTTCGATCATTAGTACGGATTTACGCTTGAATGAGCCTAGGTACGCATCGTTACCCAACATAATGAAGGCGAAGCGCAAGCCGTTAGAAGTCATGACAGCAGAATCGCTAGGCGTGGAAATCACGCAGCATCAAGAAGTGCTGGAAGTGATGTCACCGCCAGAAAGGCAGGCAGGGGTTATGCTGGATAATGTTGCCCAGTTAGTCGACAAGCTTAAAAATGAAGCAAAGGTTATTGAATAATCATCGACGCTGTTTTTACCCTCTATAAGGAGTGCTCTTATGGGTAGCTCAACACATTCAACGTTAGTTTTGGTTGAACACGATAATCGCTCGGTAGGAATCGACACACTTCGAACATTACGCGCAGCTCTAGATCTTCAATGCGATGGAACGCCACTAGATGTGACAGCAATGGTGATTGGTTTTCAATGCCAACCTGTTGTGGAAGCGCTGAATAAAATCAGTGCCGTTAAGAACATACTTCTTATCGACACAGAATGTTGTCAGCAAGTATTGGCGGAAAACTATGCCGAGTTGATAGCAAGTGCCGCGAAGGACTTCTCGCATGTTTTAGCGCCAGCAACGACCTTTGGCAAAAACGTGATGCCAAGAGTCGCCGCTTTGCTTGGTGTGGGCCAGTTATCTGATGTTAGTGAGATAGAGTCTCTTGATGTGGTGGTTCGCCCTATCTATGCCGGTAACGCTTTGGCAAGAGTGAAATCCAATGATTCCATTAAAGTCATGACGATTCGGAGTGCTTCATTTGATGCAGTCGAGATAGGGGAAGAGTGTAGCCTAGAGGTTATACGCCTAGATCAGGAGATCGCTTCGACAAGCTCAACTTTCATCTCTCAAGAAAAAGTGGAAAGTGAACGCCCTGAATTACCGGCAGCCAGAGTCGTTATTTCAGGAGGCAGAGGCTTAGGCAGTAAAGTAAATTTTGCGTTAGTGGAGCAATTGGCAGACAAACTAGGGGCGGCTATTGGCGCTTCTCGCGCGGCCGTCGATGCAGGCTTTGTTTCCAATGACCTACAAGTGGGGCAGACAGGCAAAATTGTGGCTCCGGAGCTTTACATTGCTGTCGGGATTTCTGGTGCCATTCAACATCTTGCAGGTATGAAAGACTCTAAAGTGATTGTGGCGATCAATAGTGATCCTGAAGCACCGATTTTTCAAATTGCAGACTATGGATTGGTCGGAGATTTATTTGACATTATGCCAGAGTTTATTCGATCGGTATGACGCTGCGATGTGACTGCTATACCCTAATTGCCACCATGTGAAGATTCATTATTCAGTCGTGAGATTGGTATTTAGGGTATCAATATTACGGTGTGACTTATGATCAGATTGAAAGTCAGCGTGCAGGTGTTGGTATCGAAACGACATTGAATTCACCTGCTTTTTACGAGGATTTTACAAGTCACAATTTAATCAATATATGATGTGAATCTATACGCTACACCTATCATTAAGATCCAGTATCGATTACCAGAGCGCACTCACTTATGCCTGTTCCGCAATATGGAAAAAAATTCATTTTTGCAGCCTTCATTGCCCCTATGCTCGTGTTCATTGTGGCAGCGTGTATTATCGCTAATGTCCTAATTTTCAAAGATTTAAAGAACATTGCAAAACACTACGTGGTCGAGGTTGATCAAATCATTGATGACCGTGTACGAGAAAATAAGCTGGCGCTTAAAAATAAGAATCGCTGTGAGCTGATTCAGCAAGAGCTTTTATTCGAGAGTGTGGTTCGAGAACTTCTTATTGTCGAAGACCAAGTGTCAGTATGTTCTTCAAAATTTGGAGAACAGCATCAAGATGTGGGTGAGTATGTCCCTCCTATTGATATTGTGCCCGGGGTGTATTTGTTTGACATAAATGGCAAGCCAGAATCTCGCACTTTGGTTGTAGTTAGCAGCTTACCGGGCAGCCCGCGTACTGGAGCGTTCGCGGTTGTTGACCGAAACTACATAGCGGCGCGAATGATGAAAGAGCTGAACGGTACTATTGATCAAGTTTATGGGCGCTTTGGCAAAAAAACCTACCCAGCGGAAGTGCAACCCATCAATAGTTATTTCAAAACGATCGAATCTAAGAAGTATGGCTACAGTGTTACCGTCGAAACCAAGCAGTCCTATGTGGTTAGCCAATATGTGTTGATCATTTTAAGTAGTATCCCGTTGTCGCTGATAATTTCAGGTATGTTTGTACTCGTTTCACGTCGCTTTAAGAATCAAAATTCTATGGTGGACGACATCAAACGAGGCCTGGAGAGAGGCGAGTTCTTCATGGTTTATCAGCCTATTGTACGCTCAAGCAGCGCCCACAAAAATAAAGTGGGAGGAATGGAGGCGTTGATCCGTTGGCAACACCCCACTATTGGGTTAGTCAGACCGGATGTATTTATTCCCCTTGCTGAGCAACATGGCTTGATCAATAGGCTGACAGATTTTGTATTTGGACAGGTAATAAACGACTTAAATGGACTTGATATCGAGTCTGACGAGCCATTCCATATAGGCGTGAATGTTCCGCCATCTTATCTCGAGAGCAAAAACTGCATGGAAAAACTGGCACAGTATTACCAGTGCTTTTCTGATACCCAGTGGATCCCTACGATAGAAGTCACCGAACGGCAGTTACTTGATGAAGAGTCGCAACAAGTGCTGAAAAAAGCGCGAGAGATGGGCTTTAAAGTGTCAATAGATGACTTTGGTACGGGGCATACTTCTTTGGCGGTGCTACAGAATATTGAGTTCGACTATCTGAAAATAGATAAGTGTTTTGTTGATACCGTTGGAGTCGATACGGTGAATGCACCTGTTTTGCTGACTATCGTAGAACTAGCGCACAAATTGGAAGTCGAAATTGTAGCCGAAGGCGTTGAAACTGAGAAACAACAGCGGTTCTTACAGGCTCATAATTGTCAGTATTTGCAGGGTTACTATTTTTACCGCCCTTTACCGTTAGCGGAACTTGAACAAATCCTTTGATGGGCTAGAAGCGTCATTGAAACAAAAAAAGCGGCATTACGCCGCTTTTTTCTTTGCCTATTCATTGTTCTTTAACTGCTCATTTTTCAAAGAGTCGCTCAAGTGGTTAAGCTGTTGGCTTTTGCAAATGCTTCACTAGTGCTCTTACAAAGCGCGCCGCTTCTCCACCAGTACACGCCCTATGGTCGAAAGTCATAGATAAAGGCATCGCTTTCACTTCCGTTGGCTTTCCGTCTTTCATGACAAGTTTAGTGACAATACGCCCAGCACCGATAATCGCGACTTGAGGTGGCGATACGACGGGCGTGGCATAAATACCGGCAATGGCACCAAAGTTTGATAACGTAATCGTGCCGTGCTGCAACTGCTCTCTGCCAATCTTACGCTCTCGAATCCCTTGGACAGTGGTATCTAACCACTGACGAATGCCTTTGGGGCTGTAATCATCAGCATGACGAAGCACAGGAACATAGAGCCCGTGAGAGCTATCGACGGCGATACCAATATTTACCGCGCTATGAACACATCGAGTCATGGTTTCTGCATCGAACCAGGCGTTCAACGCGGGTTCTTCTTGGCATGCGTTCACGATGGCGAGTACCAAACGAATGGATATATCTTCCTTGGCTTGCCAATCTGAAAGCAACGCTTCTTCTGTGATCGTCACAGCTGCCACATTATGGTGAGACTCAGCCATCGTGTTAACCATGGTTCGCCTAGCGCCTTTAAGCACTTCGGTACCGGGCAGTTGCTTGTCGCATTCCGTGTAAATGTCGGCATCAATGATCAAACCGTTTGGCCCGGTGCCTGTAACCGTTTCGAGATTAACGCCTAGTTTCTGTGCTAAAAGGCGAGCAGAGGGCATGGCTGTAATTAGATCATCGGCAGCTGACGGGTTCGAGTCGCCTCCGACCCAAAAGTTATCGACCTCAACATGGTGGCTTTGGTGGGATACATTACCCACAACGGTCGCTGCGTCTTCTTTTTGCACTTGAGGTGAGCTGGAGGCTTCAGCGGTTTCACCCACTTCTTCAATTTCGAGCAGTAGGCTACCGATATTGATGACGTCGCCTTCATCACCATAGCGATTGATGATTTTTCCGCTATAAGGTGCTGGAACTTCGACAATCGCTTTTGCGGTTTCTATCGTGACAACGATTTGATCAAGCTTAACTTCATCTCCGGGTTTAATGTGCCATTGGACGATTTCAGATTCCGCGAGACCTTCTCCGAGGTCAGGTAGCATAAATGATTTCATTTCCAGCCCTCCACTAACTCTCTTGCTGCGAGCACAATGTCATCTTCTTGAATCATGAAGTAATCTTCATTTCGGTAGTACGGCATAACGGTGTCCATCCCGGTGACCCTTTTTGGTGGGGCTTTCAGTAAGCACATGGCATGCTCTGCCGTTCTTGCAAGTATCTCGGAGCCCACTCCACAGGTCTTGCTGGCTTCATGCACTACTAGTAAACGCCCGGTTTTTTCTAGGGAGCGTAAGATAGTGTTCATATCAATAGGCTTGATGCTTGCGAGATCAATGACTTCAACTTCGATGCCTTGTTTCGATAAGGTCGCAGCGGCTTGCAGCGACTCGACAACACAGGCTCCCCAAGTCACCAGAGTCAAGTCCCTGCCTTTACGTAGAGTGAAGCAGGTATCTAGAGGTAAGGCTTGACCATTGTCTTCGACGTTGGATTTCACAGTGCGGTAGATGCGTTTCGGTTCAAAGAACATCACAGGGTCGTTGCTCCGAATAGACGCGAGCAATAAACCATAAGCACGTTGAGGTGAAGATGGGATCACAACCTTGAATCCTGGAATATGAGCAAACAGTGCTTCGACACTTTCTGAGTGGTGCTCTGGAGCGTGAATCCCGCCACCAAATGGAGCCCGAAAAACGGCAGGGCAGGTTAAGCGGCCCCGGGTTCGGTTTCGCATGCGAGCTGCATGGCACATTAAGTGTTCCATTGCCGGGAAGACAAAGCCTTGGAATTGAAACTCGGCGACAGGGCGGAGGCCTTGGGAGGCCATCCCTACAGAGACACCCGCAATAAGCGCTTCTGCTAGAGGGGAATCGATAACGCGTTTAAGCCCAAACTTTTCTTTGAGTCCGACGGTTGCACGGAATACGCCACCGTTATCCCCGACATCTTCCCCTAGCACTACCACATTTGAATCCGCTTCCATTTCATGGTGCAGCGCGAGGTTAACCGCTTCGAGTAAAGTGAGTTCAGCCATGTTTACCTCCTTGCATGCGCATCGCTCGATGGATGAGCTCGTCGCGTTGCTGGTTGATCTCTTGGGGTGCGGTTTCGTAAAGGTAGTCGAATGCTGTTTCAGGTGCTTGAAGAGGAAGTTGCAAGTAATGTTCGACTGCTCGTTCCACTTCGATTCGGCAGTATTCCTGTAACTCTTGTTCTTCTTGTTCAGTCCATTGTTGCTCGGATTCTAGGTATGTTTTTAATCGAGCAATAGGCTCGAATTTCCATGCTTGAGCTAGCTCATCGTCACTTCGGTACCGGCTAGCGTCATCTGCCGTAGTGTGGTCGCTCAATCGATAACTGATGGCTTCAATGAGCGTTGGCCCTTTTCCTTTGCGAGCGCTGTCTAATGAGGAAAGCACACAGTCATACATAGCAATGATGTCGTTACCATCAACGGTAACCCCCTGAATACCAGCGCCTTTAGCCTTTTCGGAAAGGAAATCAGCCGCACATTGCAGGGCACGCGGAACGGAGATTGCCCATTGGTTATTATTGACGACAAACACCAATGGAATGTTCCAAGTTCCCGCGCAATTGATGGACTCTAAAAAGTCACCTTTGGATGTAGCGCCGTCTCCGCAAACTACTAAGGCCGCTTTATGGTTCCCCTCTATTTTTAGTGCCGAAGCCACC
>Ga0213838_1001343_pt1 | contig 12944 bp, 11 predicted proteins | sample SWPATP13_FD_160577 | JGI IMG/M metagenome (GOLD analysis project Ga0213838, IMG submission 160577) | Coastal seawater microbial communities from Marineland, Florida, United States - SWPA TP1 #3 | ecosystem: Environmental > Aquatic > Marine > Coastal | place: USA: Florida | collected 2016-08-06 | reverse complement strand
AGAAATCGCCGCAGGTACAGAAATATCACGTTCACCTTCACGCTTACTCAGAATGATAATTCCGACTACCGCCGACGCTTGTGCAATATTAGACAGTGCAATTAGCGGCCAAATTGGTGTACCACCTAGCTCTTGCATTAATTGAAGGTCAACTGCGTTCGTCGTGTGGTGAATACCAGTAATAACTAACGGTGCGTATAAGAAACCAAATAGCATAGAACCGATAATCGCGAAATCACCTGTCATCGCAGCTTTCGCAGCAAAGGCAACACCATCGCCAAGAATACGTCCAAATGGACCGATAAATGCGTGCGCTAAAATCACTGACAGAATGATAGAAACAAAAGGAACCACAACTAGGTATAAGTACGCTGGCACAATTCGTTTGAGGTTTGTTTCAATGAATGCCAAGGCAACACCGGCCAACATGGCAGGGATAACTTGAGCTTGATAACCCACCTTCTCAATAACGAAGAAACCAAAATCCCAAACTTCAGGGACTGATTTACCTATCATGTAGGCGTTCATGAGCTGTGGAGAAACTAACGTCACACCTAACGTAATACCAAGAATTGGCGTCCCTCCAAGCTTTTTCACCGTTGCCCAACATACACCAACAGGCAGGAAGAAGAAGATGGCTTCACCAATTAGCCATAAGAATGAGTGAACTGTCGCCCAGAACTGACTGATTTCGACCAAGGTTTTTCCGTCGAACATGCGAATATCGCCAATCACATTACGGAAACCTAGAATCAAACCACCAGTGATGATCGCAGGTAGAAGTGGTACAAAAATTTCGGCTAAATGGGAGATACCACGTTCTAAAATATTCATGTTTTGACGAGCGGCCAACTTAGACTCATCTTTGGAAGCGGCTTGCTTACCCGTCTGTTCGATCAACACCTTGTATACATCGTCAACTTCAGTACCAATAACGACTTGAAACTGACCTGCATTAGTAAAACATCCTTTAACTAAGCTTAACGACTCTAACTTAGCGATATCCGCCTGTTTTGTATCATTCAATACAAAACGCAAGCGAGTTAAACAATGGCTAACACTCGCAATGTTGTCGGCTCCACCAATCAACTCTATAAGACGCGCAACGTCTTGCTTCGCAATCTTACTCATACTATTCCCACCCTGGTTCCTAATTACTCTCATCACCCAGACATCATGTCATCCGGACTTGCTGAACTATAAATGGGAACATTCCCATTAAGTGGTTGTTATATTGCCCAAATGATAAAACAATTAAAATGGGAACAGTCCCATTAATTGAAAGAGATCACAGTCTAATTTTAATTCACTTTGAAATTAATGGCTTATATTTGAAGATTATAAAATGGGATTTTGAGTATGGTGAGAGACTTCAGCGAGCCCTGACAACTGAGATATCAATAAGTTAGCAGCCAACTTCCCTGCAGATTGATAACCAGGATCAATACTGTAGACTTTCGGAAATAAGAAAGACAATAAATCATTCCCCCCAACGCCAGTTACCGCGATATCTTCACGCTGCAACTCTTGTAATCGCTTAATCACACCAAGTGCGAGCGTGTCACTCGCACAAACGATAGCTTGAGTGTTGTGAGAGATCACTTTGTCCACCAGCTGATAAGCACTTTCATGATGCAGTTGGCCGGTTTGAAAGTTTGGTTCTGTTTGCGTTGCAGCGCACCATCCAAGGTAAGCGTTTAGCCGCAGTTCACCGGTAGACTTATCACTAGGGTCAACACCAATAAAGCCAATATCTGTTAAGCCTTGAGCCGTTAAATAAGCTAGCGCGCTGTCAATGACACCCTGGTTATCGTAATTGATTGACGTAACATTTTCTGTATCAAGAGCAATCACCACAGCGCGATGCTGCCATGTCTCAATGGCTTCGATGTCACAGTCCGTAAACCCAAAAACGATAATCCCATCGACATTGCGACGTTTGAGAACCTGTAGATGATCATTCGTCTTATCTCGATCGAACTGACTTTCCATAATCACCACATCATACCCAGCCCCATAAAGGTGGTTGAGCATAGTACCAACGGCTTTATTTTCAGAAGGAGAGTCGAGGCGTGAGATGATGACACCAATGACTTTTTGACTTCCACCACGCATCGATTGGGCGGACTTAGAAGGCACGTACCCCGACTCTTGTATCACCCGCTCAACTTTTTCACGCGTGGCGGCTTTCACCTTAGGATCATTGGTTAGAACACGAGAAACTGTGGACTTACCAACACCAGAAAGCTTTGCGATATCAAGAATAGTGAGTTTTTTGCTCATAAATGTCTAAGTTTAGTGGGGAAAGAAAAGGAAGTAAGAATGCTCCTACTTCCCTGTTTTAATTAACTCGCAGCTATCACTATAAGCTGCAGTTTTTATAGATCACACGGCCTAGTTCTAAGCGTGCAATATCGCCTTTTGTTCTTAATGTGACACTATTCAGTAACTCAGCGGTGCCATCATCCAAAATGTACTTAGTGCCAGAGCCAGCCGCCACTTGCGTTAGGCGATATTCATGCTTGGGTAAGCGTAATACTGCTTTTTCATCAGGGAGGTATGCGACGTCAAATGTCTTATCAGACTCGCATTGATAAGTCACAAATTGACTCTCTTTTACCTCACCATTGATGGATGCGGATTGTGAGCAACCAACCAAAATAATTGAGCAAAAAGCAGCAATGAACCAGTTTTTCATTCGGAGCTCCTATTTATGTTTACTTTCACTTTGCCATTAATGGAATGGCTCGTAAGAGTTAACCTTTTAAATAAGCCGGAACGTCTTTAATGCTATCTAGAACCACACTTGCGATTGATTCACCTTTTTCAGTGACAGGTTTACCGGTTCTCACTAGCACTTTCGTTCCAACACCCGCGGCTTCTGCCGCCATCATGTCTTCGGCTTTATCACCGATCATGACGGAATTTGCCATATCAATTTTTAGGAAATCACGAGCAGAGATGAACATGCCTGGCTTTGGTTTACGGCAATCGCAGTCTTGCTTGTAGTCCCCAACACCGTGTTCGACATGGTGTGGGCAATAATAGATACCATCTAATTCCACGCCGTTATCAACAAAGTTCCAGTCCATCCACTGAGTAAGCGATAAAAAGCGATCTTCGCTAAACATCCCACGTGCAATCCCCGACTGATTTGTTACTAATACAAGTAAGTAACCCATGTCTTTAAAAGCTTTTGCGGCTTCAAAAACACCATCAATATATTCAAAGTCATGTTCATCATGAACATAGCCATGATCGACGTTGATCACGCCATCACGATCTAAAAAAACAGCCGGTTTGGACAAAATTCAGTTCTCAGTCAACTCTCTATAATCATTAATTATTACACGCTTTATTTCCTTCATCACTATCTAATTACCTTTTAGACGTCTAGACGTAAAAATATCTATTGACTTAGATCACGTTACACCATAGCATCAACTGCAAATCGAGATATGACTCGACATTTTATTCTGTTCTCCCTGCACAGGTTTTCTCATGATTAAAGTGAATAAAGTAAACAAGGTTTTCTATCAAGGCACTAAGGAAATCAATGCCTTAATTGACATTAACCTTCACATACCGCAAGGCACAATCTTTGGGGTAATCGGCTCTTCAGGTGCAGGGAAAAGCACGCTGATTCGCTGCGTAAATATGTTAGAAGCGCCAACAAATGGCGAAGTTATCGTTGACGGTGTCGACCTAACAAAGCTATCAAAATCGGAGCTAAGCGAAGCTCGCCGTAATATCGGTATGATTTTTCAGCACTTCAACTTGCTCTCTTCTCGCACTGTTTTTCACAATGTTGCATTGCCTCTTGAACTGGCAGGTAAAGATAAAGCGGCTATTGAAGCAAAAGTCTCTGAACTGCTGACATTAGTTGGACTGGCTGATAAACGCGATACATACCCAGCAAACTTAAGTGGCGGTCAAAAACAACGCGTCGCTATTGCTCGCGCATTGGCTTCAGACCCTAAAGTTCTGTTGTGTGATGAAGCAACCAGTGCATTAGATCCAGCCACCACTCAATCTATTCTTGAGCTGCTGCGCGAAATCAACCGTAAGCTAAACATCACAATGCTATTGATCACGCACGAAATGGACGTAGTAAAGAGCATTTGTCATGAAGTGGCGATCATTGGCGGTGGTGAGCTCGTTGAAAAAGGCACGGTTGGCGAGATTTTTGCCCACCCGAAAACCGAACTCGCCCATCAATTCATCCGCTCAACATTGGATCTTTCTATTCCAGAAGATTACCAAGCGCGTCTACAAGAGACTCGCGTTGAGGGAAGCTACCCGTTGGTTCGCTTAGAATTCACTGGCGCTACCGTTGATGCCCCTCTGATGACGCAAATCGCGCGTAAATTCAACATTGATGTGAGCATATTGAGTTCAGATCTCGACTACGCAGGTGGCGTTAAGTTCGGCATGATGGTCGCTGAGCTATTTGGTAACGAGCAAGATGACAACGCAGCCATCGAATTCTTACGCGAACACAATGTAAAAGTAGAGGTACTTGGTTATGTCCTTTAGTTTCAATGAAGTCACAGAGTGGCTAAGTCTTAACGGAAACCTTCTACTAAGCGCAACGTGGGAAACCATTTACATGGTCGCGGTAGCCGGAATTGTCGGTTTTGCTGTGGGTATCCCACTTGGCGTTATTCTTCATACAACGAAGAAAGGCGGTTTACTAGAGAACACTAAGCTCAACAGTATTCTTGGTGCTGTGGTAAACGTGGGACGTTCTGTTCCTTTCCTAGTCTTAATGGTAGCAATCATTCCATTAACTAAAATGTTGATTGGTACTTTCATCGGTACAACAGCGGCGATTGTACCACTGACTATTGGCGCTATTCCTTTTGTCGCTCGTTTGATTGAAAGTGCCCTACTAGAAGTCCCAACTGGGCTAGTTGAAGCTGCGCAATCCATGGGTGCAACGCCAACACAAATTATCAATAAGGTACTGCTTCCTGAAGCACTGCCTACCATTGTTAACTCAGTGACGATCACGCTTGTAACTCTCGTAAGTTACTCGGCAATGGCAGGCACTGTGGGCGGCGGCGGATTAGGTGATGTAGCCATTCGTTACGGCTTCCACCGCTATGACGTCACGATTATGGCTGTCACTGTCGTGATGCTGATTGTGTTGGTACAAATTATTCAGTCTATCGGTGATGCAATTGTGCGCCGTGTAGACCACAGATAATCGATGGTCCCTGACATTCATCGAATCTGAACAAATACATAAGTTTATAAAAAGGAGATTATTATGAAATTTAGCCTTAAAGGTTTACTGACTATCGCAGCGGCTGCCTCTGCTCTAGTTCTAGCTGGCTGCGGTGAGAAAGAAGCAGACACTTCAAAAGTTAAAGTTGGCGTTATGGCTGGCGCTGAAGCTCAAGTTGCTGAAGTTGCAGCAAAAGTAGCGAAAGAGCAATACGGCCTAGATGTTGAGCTAGTGACTTTTACTGACTACGTAACGCCAAACGCAGCACTAGATGATGGTTCTATCGACATCAATGCTTTCCAACACGCACCGTACCTAGACCAACAAGTTGCAGATCGTGGCTACAAGCTGACTATCGCGGGCAACACGTTTGTTTACCCTATCGCAGGTTACTCTAAGCAAGTTAAATCGGTTGACGAAATCCAAGACGGCGCGCGTATCGCAGTACCAAACGATCCAACAAACTTAGGTCGTTCACTACTTCTTCTTGAGCAACAAGGTCTTATTGAACTACGTGAAGGCGCAAACCTGCTTGCAACGGTACGTGATATCGTAGGTAACCCAAAGAATATCACTATCGTTGAGCTAGACGCTGCACAACTTCCACGTTCTCTTGATGATGTAGCACTATCAATCATCAACACAACTTACGCGAGCTCTATCAACCTAACGCCACAAAAAGATGGCATTTTCGTTGAAGATAAAGAGTCTCCATACGTAAACCTAATCGTGGCACGTGAAGACAACAAAGATGCTGAAAACGTACAAAACTTCGTTAAAGCATACCAAACAGAAGAAGTGTATAGCGCAGCTTCTGAAATCTTCCAAGGTGGCGTAGTAAAAGGTTGGTAATACGTTTGTCACCCATGACATCGCAACCTAATACGTAACATACAAAAAAGCCGATATCTCAAGATATCGGCTTTTTTATTAGGGCTCACCGCTCTGGAGCACAACGCTTGTTATCTGCGCTACTTGATATGATCCCAAGACATGTTCGAAACAATTCGGCAATCGTCACACTTGAAGTGGAAGATATCATGCAGAGGCTCTTCCAGAAGCCACTCACCACCACACTTCGGACACTTTCGCGCTTGCTCTTGTGCAAGGCTCTTCCCACCGACTCGATACTGATAATAGTATGTAGGCACTTTTGATAAAAACTCAATACGGCCGCGTAGATCCCATCCACGTTTGAACAGCACACTGTCAGCATCACAAATCTCATGCAAAGATGCATGCTCTGCGCGGCAGCCTCCCGCCATCTGAATTTCATCACATGCCTGCCATTCCGTTTGCCATTTTACCACCGCTTTATGGTCACCGTTTGAAGTCGGCGCATTTCGATACAAAGGGATTGGAAGCAGAGTTTCACCACTGCGTAATGGCGAGCAAGTATGCACATAAGTGGTGTATAGCACCTGCCAGCTTGGTGTTTCTTCTTCAGCGACTTCTTCCGAGTTTAAGTCCCGACCAAGCAAACGCATTTTGGGTGCAAGTAAACTCGCTTCTGATAAACGGTCAAAACACACCTTAACAAAATCAGAATGGTTTCTCGGGTGTAAGCTCTCTTGCTCGGGGCAAACCACACGAACAAAAAACTCGCCATCTCCCATTACAACCGGAAACTCACGACCGAGCACTTGTCCGTTATAACGTAGCGCGTCCATTAAACCATTAATGGCTTTATCGACCGCACTTACTGTTGTGTTATCAAAGCACTCAAACTGCAATTCAACTACATACATCGTTTATACCGCTGGCTCTAATTGTTCTAAAAATTCTGCTAATGTCTCTGCCAACACATCCCTGTTACTGGTGCCTAATCGCTCCAAAATCACATTGCCTGTTAAATTACAGATAGAGATAACATCCAGCTCTGCGTCCGTTGCCGCTATAAAAACGGTCGGTTTAAGCTTGAGTCGGCGCTGAGTCACTAAGTGCCCTAGGATATTTTCTTGTAGGCATTCAAAATCTTCATCACTCCAAATTTGCAGCAAGGTCAGCTCATTGCCTTGATAAGTCGCATTCATGTCTGCACTGTATTGGACGCCATAAAACGTTTTGATGTCGTCGTGTAAAGTCAGCTCAATACCCGTCTCTACATTTGAAAAATCTGCATGTTGCTCACGAGGGTAACTTTTCCATAGTACTGCGTCTTCGACTCTTCCTTCTACACATGGGGAAACGATGTCCACTAGCTCTTCATTACGAGGTAAGCTTTGCTGTTGCTCTTGCCAAGCCTCTACGTAACGCTGACTAAAAGAAAACAGTGCATCTTGGGCACATTGAGCCATGAAAATCTCCTAATGCGATTATATTAAATGGAATCTTTCACCTTTCTGCATCTACTGAGCGATGACTTAATGACACAGTTAAGGGGATTCAGTAAAATTGGCCCCATTCTAATCGAATTTGAAGCGAAAGTATGAGCAAATATTCTGATGCCAAAGAACTAGCGGGCTTAACCCTAGGTCAAAAAACTGAGTACTCTAACCAATACGATGCAAGCTTATTGCAACCTGTGCCGCGTAGCCTGAATCGCGATGATCTCGCACTAGGCGGTGACTTACCGTTTGTTGGCCATGATATTTGGACTATGTACGAGCTTTCTTGGCTGAATAATAAAGGCCTACCACAAGTTGCCGTCGGCGAAGTATACATCCCAGCAACTAGCCCGAATTTAATTGAATCTAAATCTTTCAAGCTGTACCTCAACAGTTATAACCAAACACAATTTAGTAATTGGAATGAAGTCGAACAGCGTCTTATCCAAGATTTATCGAATTGCGCTGGTGAAGCGGTATTAGTGAATGTGAATACCGTTACGGATTACACCAACCAGCCAATCGTTACGATGAAAGGCGATTGCATCGATGACCAAGATATTGAAATCGGCAGCTATGAGTTTGATGATGCGCTACTAAAAAACGCAGCAGGCTCGGAAACTGTCAGCGAATCACTGCATAGCCACCTTCTGAAATCCAACTGCCTAATTACCAATCAACCAGATTGGGGCAGCGTAGAGATCGAATATCACGGACCAAAGATTGATCGCGAAGCATTACTCCGTTACCTCGTCTCTTTCCGCGAGCATAACGAGTTCCACGAGCAATGTGTTGAACGTATTTTCACTGACATCATGAAATACTGTAAGCCAAGTTCGCTAACCGTTTACGCACGTTACACTCGTCGTGGCGGTCTAGATATCAATCCATACCGTTCAACGGAACAAGATAAGCCAAGCCACAACAAACGTATGGCTCGCCAGTAGTAATACTGCCTCACAACATCACAAAGGATTATGAAAATGCGTTGGTTTCATTTGGTTGGCTTTCTCTGCCTAACAATTAGTGCGGCAGTTAATGCGACGGTCTATTCTTCAACATTACTTAATGAAGCCAATAAATTAATTGAGATTGACCCGAATCAGTCCAAGAAGATTGCCACAAGTTATCTGAACCAACGCAAGCTCACCGATCAAAGTGAAAAAAGTCCTACTGCGATTTCGCGAGAAGATACCGACAATTCGATTCGAACGCCCGGTGGAAGTATCGATGCATACAAGATCCTCGCGCGCGCCGAATATAACCTCGGGAACATTCGTAGCGCGATTCAAACGCTCGCGCTTGCGGATAAGCTCGCCAAAAAGTACCAACTGCCCTACCTCGAACTTGATGTTCAAATTTTGCAGACAGAATTACTTTGGCTCAATGATCGAAAGTCAGCAGTCGCAAAGCAAACATTGCGTAAAATTGAAGAGCGGCTCTTAGAGTCATCTAAAACCCTTCAGCTCACCGATGGCGTGACTTACCGTCTGACGATGCTCAAAGCCAAAATTGCGTCGTACGATAACAATATGGTTGAAGCTGAAACTCTCTATAAAAATGCAAAGAACTACTTAGGTAGCCGCCACTCTGAGAAAACACTCATTGATTACCACATTTCGATTGGTGAGTTTTACCTCAACCACAAGCGCTACAACAGTGCACTAACCGAGTTACTTTTTGGCTATTGGAAATCTGTTGAAGGCAACCTTAGTGCAAGGCTCGCTAAAGTGAACCGCTTATTGGCGCAACTGTTCTTTGAACGTCAAGTTCTGGATAAAGCGCTGGATCACCTTTCCCAAGCAGCCGATTTTTATGACAACTACGAAGATTCTCCGATCCTCGCCACTGTGCTCAAGAAAATGGGAGACGTGTATTACTTTCAAGGTAAATACAATTTAGCGCTAGTGCATTTCTTCAACGTTCTTGACCATGAAAGTACCGACCGTAACATTGCTCAAGTCATCGAAATTCGATTGAGCCTTGCAGCCACTTATTTGCGTCTTTACAACTACCCTCTTTCTGAGCAGTACTTGTCTCGAGCACTGGAGTTATTGGAATACGCCGACATCCCAGAATTGCAAGCCAAAGCGGCATTGATGTCTGCAGGTTTGGCGTACCACCTACAAAAAAGTGATCAGGTCATTTCAGATGCGCTTGAAGGGCTCGAAATCGCAAACACGCTCAACAACAGCCGTATTACGCAGCAAGCTTATTACCTACTCTCGCTTGGCTACGAACAGGCTGGTGAATACAAGCTTTCTCTAACGAATATTAAGCACTACAACTCGCTTGTTGCACTAGAGCAGCAAAATCTTAACCGAGTCAGTGAAGATGCATTTCGCCAACAGAAAGAGTTCGCAGAGCGCTCTCTTCACTATTCAGGCCAAGAAGAAGAGCTGGAAGAGTACAAGTTAGAGCATCGCAAGTTCCAAAAAATTGCCTTTGCCCTCTTCCTCTTTAGCATCATCTTGTTCTTCTTCGTTCTGCGACGTGGTTACATTATCCAAAGCCAAGCGAAACAAATTGATGATCTGAGCAAAGATTTGTATACCCATTCGCGCTCTAAGCTGCGTAACTTACGCATGCTAAATGCGAAGTTATCGACATCTCTTCAGCGCACCAATGAAACCTTTGAACAGTGGCAAATGGGTGAGTTAATCCATGAACCACTGAATGACCGTTTGCGCTTTGTGATGATCGATTTACCATTCCTAAGAAACATGTATATCCAGAATGGTTATAAAGCAGGTCTTGAACTTGAAGAGGCATTCGGAGCATTTTTGAAATCGAAGCTTGATGGACCAGCTCGTATCTATCACTTCTCCGACGCTAACTTACTTTATATCGAGCCAAACTCAGATCGGAATCAATCCCCAGAAATGATCTTCCAAAAGATCCAATCTTGGATCTCCGAGTTTGAGCCAGAAAGAAAAGCCAACCGGAATATTCGAATGGGCATTGCTGATTACCCATTCTTACCCCGTGCCTACACTGCGATCAACGACCAAGAGTTGTTAGATTTACTCTTGATGTCGACCAACTTAGCACGTGAGATCAGTCTCAAAGAACGCAACAGTCAGTGGGTCTATTTGAAGGCGATTGAGAACGCACCTGCGGCGAGCCTTGCAACTGGTAACATAAGGGAAGCGTGTAAACACGCCATTAATCAGGGATTAATAAAAATACAATCTTCCTACCAGAATGAGGACAGCCTCAAAAAAATGCTAAAAGATGAATAATTATCACCCACTTGATACGCGAATAGAGTGACGTTACTTTTAGTTTTGTTATTATCGTTTATTCGCATTTCATTAATACGATCACGATTGATCTAAGTGGTATAAGTTTATTTTTCTATGGGTATTCTCGAACAAGATATTCAAGCTCAGCTGCATCAACTGAAGTCTCAGTTGGAACAAGTGCGTTTGACACAACGAGATACTTCATTCAAATTTAAACGAGAGCAAAAAGTGCTTAAGCGTATAGTTGCATCGCTCAGTGGTGCATGTGTTGGTAATAATCAACGCCTAGACGAAAGCCTGATTGCCTTAAAGGAAGAGTTAGAACAACAAAAAGACATTAGCTCGCTTATTCCTCGGCTTGCTGTATTAGAAAGGATGCTCAAGCAAAAAACCTTGGCTATGGAAAAACAAAACGGCTATCTGGACGACAGCATTAAACACAGTGGTGAAACTCTACAGAGAATCACTGGTCTTCCAGCGCAACTAAAACGTGATTTACGTAACCTACTCAGCTTCTCTGAAAGCAATGGCAGCGAAAAAGTTGACCATGCGATGAAACTGCTGAGCATCTACGAGCGCGCCATTAAAATCATGGCAACCAACTCACGCGCTAACTTTTCCGATAGCGAATACTCTCCAGAGCAAGAACTACTGTCTAACCTCGCAGTTGAACTTCAACACTTGATTACAGAGTTGGATTTCGAAGGTGAGTCCGGTGAAATCCTTATCGATATTCGGGCTAAACTCCTGCTTGGCGTCTCTACGCAAACCCTCTTTGAGTTAACGTTACAAACACTCAAACTGGTCATCGAAGGCACCAACCTTGAACGTAAGACTTCCGAGCAATTTATCGAACAACTCAACGCTTCCTTATCTACCACCATTAAAACTGCAGCTCAAAATACCGATCAAAGCCAAAGCTACTTTGAACACAGAAACGGTTTAAATAATGAGCTGAGTGATCTTGTCAGCAAAAGCCAGATATCCGTTAAAAACGCTAAAGAAATTGAATCTTTAAAAACCACGATCAACCCTCTTCTAAGCCAAATTGCTTCACTTTCTGAACGTTTGAGCCATGCAGAAGAAAAAGAGCAAGCCCTGATCGAGCGTATGAATTACGGCAAAGCACAGCTTGATGGACTATTTGAAGTCACTCAAGATTACCGCCGCCGTTTAGAAGATCAGGCACAGCGAATGCTGCTTGATCCTTTAACAAAAGTATACAACCGTACCGCGCTTACTGACCGCCTAGAGTTAGAGTATCGTCGTTGGATTCGCTCTCAACACTCTCTTCGTGTCGTGATGCTTGATATCGATAACTTCAAAGCAATTAATGACAGCTTTGGTTATACCGCCGGAGATAAAGCGTTAAAGATTATTGCTCGAACCATTCAAAAAGAAGTGAGTGATACTGATACCGTTGCTCGATTCTCAGGTGAAGAATTTGTACTGATCCTTCCGGAGCAAGACGACGATTATTGCCATCAAGTCATTAAGAATATTCAGACTCAAGTCAGTCGCTTACCTTTCAAATTCCGCGATCAACAAATCACGATCACCCTATGTGCATCGAGTACTCAATTTCAAGAATCCGATACACCAGAAGAAGTATTAGAGCGTTTAAATACAACCCTCAATAAGGCAAAAAAATTAGGCTCAAACCAGCTTGTTTGGCACTAACTGCTGTTTAATTGCTCAAATAACTACAATTTTTCAAACACTTATCACAACGCAATTCTTCTAATCTTTGCTAAGCTAACTGTTAACAGTTTGCTAAATTATCTCGCAATTCTTAAATTTTGCCCTGAAGTAGCAAGGCATATAATTTTCGTCATTGATAATTAGCTTTCCTTTTCACCGAATAAGGAGGCACTATGATCACTCATATCAGCCCAGCCGGCAGCATGGATTTGCTCTCTCAACTTGAAGTTGAGCGCCTTAAGAAAACGGCATCAAGTGAACTCTACCAACTGTATCGCAATTGTACTTTGGCGGTATTGAACTCTGGCAGTCATACCGATAACTCAAAAGAACTTCTAGATAAATACCAGTCCTTTGACGTTAATGTGGTACGCCGAGAGCGCGGAATCAAGCTCGAGCTAAGTAACCCGCCAGACCATGCTTTTGTTGATGGTGAGATCA
>Ga0213838_1001341_pt1 | contig 12966 bp, 11 predicted proteins | sample SWPATP13_FD_160577 | JGI IMG/M metagenome (GOLD analysis project Ga0213838, IMG submission 160577) | Coastal seawater microbial communities from Marineland, Florida, United States - SWPA TP1 #3 | ecosystem: Environmental > Aquatic > Marine > Coastal | place: USA: Florida | collected 2016-08-06 | reverse complement strand
CCAGTCACCCATAACAAGGCTTACCGCAGCGCCATTCACACCAGAAAGTGCTGAAGCTAAAGTCGTATAATCACCTTCTTCAGTATAGGTTCTTGTCTTGTAAGCACCTTCACTCGAATCCCAGTACGTTTCTTCTTTTGTTGTATCTTTTGCTTCCTCAAGACCAACCATTACACCACCGATAGAAGCACCCGTGTTGCTGTACTGAATCATGGCACCCGTTTCTAGGTTACCCCATTGAACGCCAAGGTTGACCCCATCGCCTTCTGCCATTTCGACAATCAAAGCTTCAATCAATACTTGAGCACGACGAATATCGAGCTGGGCAATCACATCTTGCAGAGCGTTCATAATATCTGGCGGAGCCGTCACCACGAGGGCGTTAGTTTCAGGGTGAGCAGCAATCATCACTTCATTACGCTTTGCCCCTTTACCTTTAGATGACGTTTGCTTTTCTGCCTGAAGATTGTCCGAAACGCCTTTTAGAACGTCGACCAACTCTTCAGCTTTTGCGTACTTAAGGTAAACCACTCGGTTGTTACCTTTCGTCGCCATTTCGACATCGAGTTGTTCAATCAACTTTCTTAAACGATTACGGACCTTAGGATCACCAGAGATCAAAATAGAATTCGTTCGCTCATCTGCGACGAGTTTTGGTTGTAGGAAAGCTGGCGTATTTTTCGCATCGGTCGTTTTATTTAGCGCATCAACAATACGCACCATTTCAGCCGCAGAGGCATTAGCCAACTCAACGACTTCAATCTCTTTATCACCCGCTTGGTCTACACGCTTAATGATTTCCGCTAGGCGGTTAACCACCGCAGCACGGCCAGTAATCAAAATGATGTTTGCTGGGTCATAGTGAACAACGTTACCAGCACCGGCGTTATCATTCAGTTGACGTAATAACGGCGAAAGCTCACGAACAGAAACATTACGTACCGCTACCACTCGAGTAATAACGCTATCCCCCTGGATAGTTTCTCGATCACCGACAACAGGAATAGCCGAAGTTTTAGAGTCTTTTGCTTTGATGATCTTCAGTACCCCTGATTCCATCTCAACAACAGCGTAGCCGTAGACCTCTAAAACATTCAAAAAGAAGCTGTAATATTGCTCTTCATTTAGGACATCATAACTGCGTACATCAATTTTTCCGCGAACTGACGGATCAACGATGATGGTTTTTTCCAAGTTACGACCAACAATATTAATAAATTCTTGAATGTCCGTGCCTTTAAAACTGGCACTAAAATCATTCGCGATAGCGGCTGGTGTGCACACTAAGCTTCCCGCCAGTAACCATGCACTTTTCTTAAACCAATGCTTCACGTACTTCTCCTACACTTTCGCCGTCATGGCGCAAAGTTTTAAAATTCAATATAAACATCATGTTGCTGACCATCTCTTTCCACTGTGAGGTTTAACTCAGTCAGATCGGAAATGGTTTTAAAAATGGTTCCCATTGCTGCTGGGTCCGTTAAATCTTGTCCATTTAACTGAGTGGCGATATCTCCACTCTTCAAGCCAACAGAGTGAAACAATTCCGGCTCTTTACCTGGGCTCACGCGGTAGCCTAATACTTTTCCATCACGTTTCACTTGTGATAATCGGACGTATTGAAAAATTTGCTGCGGGTCTTTTGTGATTGCAGACTTAATGGCGACCAGCTTTTCCTCTTTATCAACTGGGTTGTTACCTATCACGGACGATTCGCGTCGAACTTTAGGCTCTGAAACCGTGAGCTTTTTATACTCTATCCCTTCCAGCATTAATGTTTCATCGCGCCCAGAGTTATCAATAATCACTCGATCATTGAGCACAGCTTTCAATTTTGCACGCGTACCTTCAATTTGTTCATCGATTCCGTAAGTCGCCTGCTTCCCTCGGTTAGCTATCACTGCCAAGCTGAAATTCGGGTTTGAGCTCGCAACGGCCCCAACTAACACAAGATTTAATCGAGTCTTGGGAGCATCTTGCACCACAGGTTTTTCCACCACTACGGGCTTCGACGCCGAATAAGCCCCAAAGATATTACTTTGTTGCAAAGAAGATAGATCTAAAGACGATTGTTGGCGTTGCGAAGCGGAAACATTCGCTTTCCAAGGGACAATAGATTGCTCACTAGGTTCAATAAACCACGCAAGTTGGCCTAACACCCACGCAGAGATTGCGATCAAGATACAACAAATGACTACACTGAGTTTTTGCTGCATGACTAGGCCATTTTGTAACACTCGGCTCAATGAAGGATAACGCTCCAATCCACTTCCGAGATCTAAAAACTTCACTCGCATCAATCCTTTCTCGTTCAGTGAGGTCGTAACGTTACAACTCTCGTTAATCTATTAATTTTAATAAGGTAAGGTCTCGGGACTATATCATAATCATGTGAATGTGTTTCATTACACTCGCTATTTTGTAGCGTACCTTGAAAAAATGCTACACCGACTCCATTGTTAGCAACTAGTATTCAAATTACGCTCAGTAATTTGGCTAATGCACCGCATTCATTACCTTTTGAGAGGCGATACGCCATTATGAAAAATGATAATGAAGCTGTCAGACTAGACAAATGGTTATGGGCAGCTCGATTTTATAAAACTCGCTCAATTGCTCGTAATATGGTCGATGGCGGCAAAGTCCACTATAATGGCCAACGAAGCAAACCAAGTAAGATTGTTGAACTTGGGGCAGTCATCGCACTGCGTCAAGGAAATGAAGAAAAGACCGTAGTAATAGAGAAAATCTCAGCGCATCGCCGAGGAGCTCCTGAAGCTCAAACCCTCTATTCTGAAACCTCTGAGAGCTTAGCAAAGCGAGAAGAGTTTGCAAAACAGCGCAAACTGCACGCTCATAATCCAAGCCCAGAACGTCGACCTGATAAAAAGCAGCGTCGTGACATTATTAAATTTAAACATCAATAAGCTGGACCATCCTTATGACCACAGAAGTAATGGCAAACAACATTTTAAATCGCTACCTATTTGAAGATCTTTCTGTACGTGGTGAACTGGTACAACTGGATGACGTGTACCAGCAAATTATTTCTAGCAAGGAATACCCAGCTGCGGTTCAAAAGCTGCTTGGTGAGCTACTGGTTGCGACAACACTATTGACTGCAACCCTAAAGTTTGAAGGTTCAATTACCATGCAATTGCAAGGTGACGGGCCGGTATCTCTAGCGGTGATCAATGGCGACCATGATCAAAAGATCCGTGGTGTTGCTCGTTTTGACGGCGACATTGCTGACGACGCAGGTCTACATGACCTTATGGGTAAAGGTCACCTAGTGATTACCATTACACCTAAGAAAGGTGAACGATACCAAGGTGTTGTTGGACTAGAAGGTGACAACCTTTCTGAAGTCCTAGAAGGCTACTTCGCAAATTCAGAGCAGCTAAAAACTCGCCTGTGGATTCGCACTGGTGAACACGAAGGCAAAGCACACGCAGCTGGCATGTTGTTACAAGTAATGCCTGACGGCACTGGTACTCCAAATGACTTCGAGCACCTAGAGCAGCTAACAGACACAGTGAAAAACGAAGAGTTATTCTCTCTAGAAGCGAACGAACTGCTTTACCGTTTATACAACCAAGAGAAAGTACAACTGTTCACACCACAACCGGTCGAGTTTTTCTGTGGTTGTTCTCGTGAGCGTAGCGGATCAGCAATTATCACTGTAGCTAAAGAAGAGATCTACGACATCCTTAGTACAGAAGGTAGTGTGGCACTTCACTGTGATTACTGTGGAACAAACTACTCTTTCGATAAGAGCGATGTTGACGCTTTGTATGCTGAAGCGGCAGATAAGGGCAATAATACGGTTCATTAATTTACCGCGTTTACCAAGCACGTAATTTACCCAACAAAAGGCCAGCATCACGCTGGCCTTTTTGTGATCCAAGGCCAGTATTCACGGGGCTTTCACGTAATAAAATCACCGCTTAATTTTAATCAATTAATAATTGTTTTGATCTAGCGCAAAGGTTTGCGCGCAGGATAAACTAGTCCTACCAATATGTGACGAGACACTTAAAACCTTATGGAATTTGTGGGTATATTTTGAGCTATACCTTGCATTTTTCAGTCTCGTTACACGAGTGGTGAGCTGATAAAAATAACTAAAAAATTAATACAAAATCCCTACAAAATATCCTACAAGGAGCACCTATGACCGTTATGGAACATACAAAGGCTGCACAAATTGATCTAACCAAACACGGACTAACTGGTGTAACTGAGGTTCTGCGTAACCCTAGTTATGAGCAGTTGTTTGTTGAAGAAACACTTCCAGGTTTAGAAGGCTACGAGAAAGGTGTAGTGACTGAACTTGGTTCTGTTGCTGTTGACACTGGTATCTTCACTGGTCGCTCACCAAAAGATAAATACATCGTAAAAGATGACACTACCCGCGATACCATGTGGTGGTCAGATCAAGGCAAAAACGACAACAAACCTATCACAACAGAAGTTTGGAATGAGCTAAAAGAACTCGTTACAACTCAACTGTCGGGCAAGCGCCTGTTCGTGATTGACGGTTATTGTGGTGCTAACCCTGATACGCGCCTAAGCGTACGAATTATTACTGAAGTAGCGTGGCAAGCGCACTTCGTTAAGAACATGTTCATTCGCCCTACCGACGAAGAACTAGCAACGTTCGAACCTGATTTCGTCGTTATGAACGGTGCGAAAACAACCAACCCTAACTGGGAAAAACAGGGCCTAAACTCTGAAAACTTCGTTGCTTTTAACCTAACAGAGCGCGTTCAAATCATCGGTGGTACTTGGTACGGCGGTGAAATGAAGAAAGGCATGTTCGCAATGATGAACTACCTACTTCCTCTGCAGGGTATCGCTTCAATGCACTGTAGTGCAAACGTAGGCGAGAAAGGCGATGTTGCCGTATTCTTCGGCCTATCAGGCACAGGTAAAACAACCCTATCAACCGATCCTAAACGTGAGTTAATAGGTGATGATGAGCACGGTTGGGATGATGACGGTATCTTCAACTTTGAAGGCGGTTGTTACGCGAAGACGATCCGTCTATCTAAAGAAGCAGAACCGGAAATCTACAATGCCATCCGTCGTGATGCACTACTAGAAAACGTAACGGTTCGTGGCGATGGCTCTATCGATTTTGATGACGGTTCAAAAACAGAAAACACTCGTGTTTCTTACCCGATTCACCACATCGACAACATCGTTAAGCCAGTATCAAAAGCCGGTCACGCTCAAAAGGTTATCTTCCTGACTGCTGATGCATTTGGTGTACTACCTCCGGTTTCTAAACTGACGCCAGAGCAAACCAAGTACCACTTCCTATCTGGTTTCACCGCTAAGCTAGCAGGTACTGAGCGTGGTATTACTGAGCCAACGCCAACTTTCTCTGCAGCATTTGGCGCGGCGTTCCTAACGCTTCACCCAACTCAGTACGCTGAAGTACTTGTGAAACGTATGGAAGCAGCAGGCGCTGAAGCTTACCTAGTGAATACTGGTTGGAACGGCACTGGCAAGCGTATCTCAATTCAAGATACTCGTGGCATCATTGACGCTATCCTAGATGGCTCTATCGATGAAGCAGAGACGAAGGTTATTCCTATGTTTAACCTAGAAGTCCCACTAGCGTTACACGATGTTGACCCAGCGATCCTTGACCCACGTGATACGTACACTGATCCACTACAATGGGAAAGCAAAGCAAAAGATCTAGCAGAACGCTTTATCAATAACTTTGATAAGTACACCGATAATGACGAAGGCAAAGCGCTTGTCGCTGCCGGCCCTCAGCTAGACTAAATCAGCCTCATCGCCTTAAAAGTGATATTTCTGTAGCAAGCCCCTCTTTTGAGGGGCTTTTTTGTTGAAGCCTCTGCTTTTTTGTTCCACTCTATTTGCAAGAACATGTCCATGACTGGGTACTTCAAGGAATGAAAAAAGCACTAATTGCGTTCGTAGTTATTCTCTCCCTCATCGTCGTATCGATTGGCGCTTTTTTTGCGACTTTAAAAACTGAGTACGGTGCGCCCACGGCGAATTGGTTTCTACAAGATGTGCTCAGCCAAAATGTTCAAGTTGAAGCAATAGACATCAACTCGCCACATCACATCACGCTTCAAGGGGTCGAAGTCATCAACTCCGAGCCACTCTACATTCAGAAAGTGGATTTATGGCTAAACACTACGCAGCTACTTCAAGGGCAACTTACTTTTGATAGCGTGTTGTTCGATGGAATTAGCTTACAACATGGAATTGAGCATTTCTCGCCACAACAGTACCTGTCTCGCAACCATATTTCAGTCAATCAGTTAGCCATTCATAACCTTGATTACGCTCAAGACGATCTCAGCAGTAGAGGGATTAATGTTCAAATTAAGCAGCCTCAATGGCTGTCACCGACACAAGTCGTGCCATTTGGGGAAATACAACTTTCTGCTGAGCAAATCTATTGGCAAGGAGAAGCCATTGATGAACTCCTGATCGACGCGAAATACCAAGCTCAAGACAGCACTGTCTATGGCGCTTCATTCCAATGGCGAGATGCAAAAGTCTCAGGGCAAGCAGAACAATTTCAACAAGATTGGTCTCTGATTAACGTCACCATTGATGGTTTGCGCCTAAACACCCAACAGACGCAGTCGTTACAAAGTAAACCATGGCCGTTAGAAGCAGCTAAGATCAATCACATCAACAGCCTTGATATCTTACGCAGTGATATTCAATGGCAAGAGTGGCACCTTGTCGGTTTCGATGCTTCTTTCGAAAATTTACAGTTACCCTTTGAACCTTGGTACCAAAAGCAAGGCTCATTATCTTTACAAGCCGACAGTGTATCAATCAACGATGAACAATGGATATCACCTAGTTTCAATGTGCTCTTTAATCGAAACCAAATAGATGTTGTCGATTTCGTAACGATATGGAAACAAGGCCGAATTCAACTCAGTGGGTTCGTTACCCCGACCGAACTCAACCTCCATTCTTTATCTCTACAAGGTCTAAAGTGGATAGCTGAAGATAGCGTGCCGGCCATCCAACTACCCAATGGCTTCAGTCAATTGCAAACCATTTCAATCCAAGAGCTAGACATCGCAAGAAGCCAATTCATTCAGCTAGTCTCCGAACCCTACTGGCAAATATCCGGCTTAGAAGTGGAAGGGGATAACCTTCAACTGATGTCTCAAGGGAAAGTTGGGCTGTGGAAAGGACGCCTAAGAGCAGCGGTCAATAATGCGAGCTATGATAAAGTGATCACTTCACACGCCTTAGCTGAAATGCAAAGCGAGCAAGGGCAATGGCAATTGACTCGACTATTTGCTCCGTTAGCCGACGGTTATATTGAAGCTGAAGCTAGCCTAGATTTTTCATCCTTAAGCCAACCATGGCAATTACTCATTAGCGCAGACGGCATTCCGACTCAGCCTCTATTATCAAGGCTGGAGCTACCGTTCACGTTGCACGGCTTAAGTGAATTCGAGCTCCAAGCTCACGGCCTCATTGGCGATCAAGCTATGCTAGCACACTCTCTGACAGGTGAATTGATTGGTTCAGTTCGTAATGCAGGTGTGGAGGTACCCTCAATGAAAGCGCAGCCAGTGACGGTAACAGATATCCAATTGAACATGGACCGAGGTCGAATTTCACTTCAAGACATCAACATCACCGGGAGCAATACCAAGGGGCAGCTAGGTGGGGAACTCGATCTACTTTCTTCAGAACCACACCAGCTCCCTATAGACCTTGAGCAAGAGTGTTTCTCTTTGAAAGGGGATTTAATGGCAAGAGAGTACAATCAAAAAACCGAATGCGTTGAAACATCAACAACACATTCGGTTCCAGAAAAAACGGGTCTAACAGAGTAAATTATTCACCCTCTGTTGGGCTTTCTACTTCTTTCAGGACTTTTTTATAATCAGGTAACAGCATGTAAGTCCCAACGAATTCCACCGCGGCGACATCGCCACTATAAATCGTCACGTGGATCACGATGCGGGCTTTACGCCCGGATGCGAGGCGATCCAAATCTCCGCTGATTCCGTCCAATGACGTCGAGGCCACAGGGCTTTGTTCAACAGGATGACGATAACGGATATTACTGTCAGCTAATACAATATCACCGCTTAAACCGCGCTCTTTCATCAATAGCCAAGTCATCCCCCACCCCGTTAAGGTTGCCAAAGTAAAAGCTGAACCAGCAAACATGGTGTTGTGAGGGTTTAAATTTGGGTTCAACTGAGCGCTGCACTCAAACTGATAACCCGTGTATTGGTTAATCTTAATTCCCATCTTGTCACTAATAGGAATTTGATTTTCCCAGCGCTCTTGCAGCTCACTACACCACTCAGGGCGACGAAGCACATCAGCCATTGGATCTAGGTGTTTGACCATTTGTTGGTGGCGTACAGGCCCGCGTTGGTCATTGATCTCACCGCGACGCTCAAAGCTATTTTTCTCATAGAAAGCGATGGCGTCTTCACGTGCATTACACACCAAACGTTTCGCACCCTCTTGACGAGCTAGCGACTCAAGAGCGACGAGAATTAACGATCCCATGCCTTTACTTCGACGAGAGTTCTTCACCGCCATATAACGGATCTGCCCCTCAAAATCAGGGGTAATGTATAAACGACCGATAGCCATAGGGCGGCCACGTCCATCCACTATCATGCGGTGGTGGCTCATTGGATCATATTCATCACGCTCTGAGCCAATCGGCATACGCCACGGCTCACGCAACATTTGCCAACGGAAGTGATAATACTTATTCAGTTGGTTTTCTGTTTTCGGCGTTATTAGTTTAAACATGTAAATCCTTTCGTTGTGCTAAGGAACGAGGTATCGCCCTTAACATCAAAGTCCATTTATACTTGTAGCCAGAAAGTCACAGGCCCATCATTGACCAAAGATACTTTCATATCAGCCGCAAACTGGCCGCGCTGCGTCGGCAGCACTAACTCACATTGATCCGAGAAGTAATCATACAAGCGTTCAGCATCTGTAGGATGTGCCCCTTTAGAAAAACCTGCTCGCGTACCTTTTTTGGTATCAGCGGGTAGCGTAAATTGGGACACCACCAGCACTTTTCCATCAACCTGTTTCACATTGAGGTTCATCTTACCATCTTCGTCTTCAAAGACACGGTAAGTGGTAACACGCTCCACTAAACGCTTTGCCTTAGCTTCGTCATCGTCTTTCTCTACGCCTAACAAAACCAGTAGACCTTGGTCTATTTCGCCGACCGTCTCACCATTTACGCGAACTGCGGCCTCACTTACTCTCTGAATCAGTGCAATCACTGTGATTTCCTTTTACAACTAGGTACTGCTTATCCGCAGAGTGTACCATTTCTTTACCCTGACTCCACTGTTCACGTTCACCTAGCGCGGCCGTGACCTCCGCACCGATTAAGACAATTAACCAACACAAATACACCCACACGAATAAAATAGGAATGGCAGCTAACGCGCCGTAAATCAGCTGATAAGACGGGAACTGGGTGATATAAGCGGCAAAACCTTTCTTACTCAATTCAAAAAGCAGGGCTGCGACTAATGCTCCAAGCACAGCGTGCTTCACGTACACTTTTTTATTGGGAACCAAAAGATAGAGGCCAATAAAGGCACATAGCGACAGAATGAAAGGCAGCCAGCGCAGTAAAAGATTAAATGCCCCCGAAATAGTTTCGCTTTCTAGCAACTTCAAAGAAGTAAGGTAAGAAGTCGCAGCAATACTAGCACCAATTAAAATCGGGCCTAAAGTCAGCACCATCCAGTACATAGAAAAGGAAAAGACCGCGCGTCTTTTTTGCGTCACTCGCCAAATGTAATTCAAGTTCTTATCGATATTCGAAATCAGCATCAATGCAGCGACAAATAAAAACACACTGCCTACAGCCGTCATTTTTCCTGTGTTCGCCACAAATTCAAGCAGGGCATTATGCACAGCATCACCCGCCGCCGGCACAAAGTTGTTGATGATAAACCCCTGAAGCACTTCACCCACATCAGAGAAGATCGAAAAGGATGACAAGACAGACAGCAATACTGTCAGCATTGGTACAATCGACAGTAGCGTGATATACGCTAAATACCCGGCGTTCACGTTCACACGATCGTGTTTCATCCGGGTAAGTAAATAACGAAAAAATAGTAGGTTTAGCTCAACAGCCTTGTGAACTCTCAACTTGTAACTCCCATGTAACTCGTTCATAGTCCTAATTAATATTCATCGACTTAACTATAGGAAACAAGGATGCCTTATTTAATCGCTATAGTGCTATCTATTTTTACTTTAACTGGATGTCAGTCTGCATATTACTCAGCAATGGAAAAAGTCGGCTACCATAAACGCGACATCATGGTTGACCGAGTAGAAGAAGCCAAAGAGTCTCAGCAAGACGCGCAAGAAGAGTTCACTAGCGCTTTGGAAGCCCTCTCAACCTTAACCAACTTTGATGGTGGCGAACTTGAGGGAATGTACAACACCATTAATGACAAGTACCAAGACAGCGAAAAAGCCGCCCAAACCGTTAGTGACCGAATCGCGGCCATTGAGGATGTTTCTGACGCTTTGTTCCAAGAATGGCAAGATGAATTAGAGTTATATACTAGCAGCAAACTGCGCCGTTCAAGTGAACAGAAGCTGCGAGAAACGAAAAGCTCTTACAGCTCGATGATTTCAGCCATGAAGCGAGCGGAAAAGAAAATGACACCCGTGCTGAATACTCTCAGAGACAATACGCTCTACTTAAAGCACAATTTGAATGCGAGTGCGATTGGCTCACTCCAAGGGGAGTTTATGAGCCTAGAGCGTGATATCGAGTACGCGATCAAGCAAATGAACGCAGCAATCGCAGAATCAGATAAATTTCTTAAAAAACTCCAAGCGAAATAGCCTTAGCTCCAATCGTGAATCCGCACAAATGATGCAGATACAAAAAGGGCGAGAAGTGAATCACTTCCCGCCCTTTTTTAACGCTTAACGTTGGCTAAATTATGCTTTAGCTGGACGTGCTGCACGTTTACGTTCGTTCTCAGTAAGGAACTTCTTACGGATACGAATGTTTTCTGGCGTTACTTCTACTAGCTCATCTTCATCGATAAACTCTAGAGCTTGCTCTAGTGTGTACTTGATAGCAGGAGTAAGAACTTGCGCTTCATCTGTACCAGATGCACGAACGTTCGTTAGCTGCTTACCTTTCAGACAGTTAACCGTTAGGTCGTTAGAACGGTTGTGAATACCGATAACTTGACCTTCGTAAACTTCATCCGCGTGCTCAGAGAACAGGCGACCACGTTCTTGCAGGTTAAACAGTGCGTAAGTCAGAGCTTTACCAGTCGCGTTCGAGATAAGAACACCGTTGTTACGTTGACCGATTACGCCACCTTTGTGTGGGCCGTAATGATCAAATGTATGGTAAAGAAGACCAGAACCTGAAGTTAGTGTCATGAACTCAGTTTGGAAACCGATAAGACCACGAGAAGGCATCATGAAGTCCATACGTACACGGCCTTTACCATCTGGTGCCATGTCAGTCAGCTCACCTTTACGTAGGCCGATGTTTTCCATGATACCGCCTTGGTGCTCTTCAAGAACATCAATCGTTACTGTTTCGTACGGTTCCATTAGCTGACCATCTTCTTCTTTGATGATTACTTCTGGACGAGATACCGCAAGCTCGAAACCTTCACGACGCATGTTCTCAATCAGGATAGATAGGTGAAGCTCACCACGGCCTGATACGCGGAAACGGTCTGGGTTATCAGTTTCTTCAACGCGCAGTGCTACGTTGTGTACTAATTCTTTTTGTAGACGCTCAAGGATGTTACGTGAAGTCACGAACTTACCTTCTTTACCCGCGAACGGAGAAGTGTTTACTTGGAACGTCATTGTTACTGTTGGTTCATCAACAGAAAGCGGAGTCATTGGCTCAACATTGTTTTGGTCACAGATAGTGTCTGAGATTTTCAGCTCGCCAAGACCAGTAATTGCAATGATGTCACCAGCATTTGCTTGTTCAACTTCGTGACGCTCAAGGCCTAGGTAACCAAGAACTGTACCTACTTTACCGTTACGCTGCTTACCATCAGCGCCAACGATAGTTACTTGTTGGTTTGGTTTAACAGAACCACGAGTAACACGAGCAACACCGATTACACCAACGTAAGAGCTGTAATCAAGTTGAGAGATTTGCATTTGAAGTGAACCGTCGATATCAACGTTAGGCGCTTCAACAGTATCTACTACTGCTTGGAACAATGGTTCCATGTTCTCGCCTTCTTCGCCTTCTTCTAAAGAAGCCCAACCGTTAAGTGCTGAAGCGTAAACTACTTTAAAGTCTAACTGTTCATCAGTTGCACCTAAGTTGTCGAATAGGTCGAATACCTGATCCATAACCCAATCAGGACGAGCACCTGGGCGGTCAATCTTGTTGATTACAACGATTGGCTTAAGACCGTGTGCGAATGCTTTTTGCGTTACGAAACGAGTTTGTGGCATTGGGCCGTCAACTGCGTCAACGATAAGCAGAACAGAATCAACCATAGACATGATACGCTCAACTTCACCACCGAAGTCCGCGTGTCCCGGGGTATCTACGATGTTGATGCGGTAATCATTCCAGTTGATTGCTGTGTTTTTAGCAAGAATGGTAATGCCACGCTCTTTTTCGATGTCATTCGAATCCATGACGCGCTCTTCAGCTTCACCACGAGACTCAAGTGTGCCTGACTGTTGTAGCAGTTTATCAACCAAAGTCGTTTTACCGTGGTCAACGTGCGCGATAATCGCGATATTTCTTAACTTATCAATCTGTGGAGTAGACATGGATTTTCGATTCACTCATAAAAGTAGCCGCACATTACTCACATTTTGAATAAGCGCCGCTAGCTTGATTAAAAAAACGGTCAATAATATACCAGATTTTAGAAAAAACCCCAGAGATATGTGATCTCAGGCAAGTCTTTT
>Ga0213838_1001334_pt1 | contig 13001 bp, 8 predicted proteins | sample SWPATP13_FD_160577 | JGI IMG/M metagenome (GOLD analysis project Ga0213838, IMG submission 160577) | Coastal seawater microbial communities from Marineland, Florida, United States - SWPA TP1 #3 | ecosystem: Environmental > Aquatic > Marine > Coastal | place: USA: Florida | collected 2016-08-06 | reverse complement strand
ATCATCGAGGTGTGTAAGTAAAGACATAAAAAAATCCGATATCAGAGGCTGATATCGGATTTTGAACCCGTAAAAAGATCGGTCAACCGATCAGTATAAATTTCTTAACTGATCGGCATTAGGCAATTTGTCGGCTTTTTTCACTTTAAGAATAGCTTATTTTTTACGACGTAGGCGCAGACCAATCGCTGCCAGACCTAATAACAATAATGCATTGCTACCAGGGCTTGAGGCAAGCACAGGGCGTTGGCTAAGACCAACAACGATATTGTCGAATTCACCTGCAATACCAGTGGTGTTGATCACTAAACGATCAAACTGTTCTGCTACTGAAAAATCAATGTTTACATACACATTTGAATCAGGGCTAGTTTGGTTACCTGAGCTTCCGCCCAGAGAGTTGAGCAGACTGGAACCAGTAATCTGCGAAACCAGATTACCACCAGAATAGAAACTAAAATCGTTGTATGTATCAACTGAACCCCAGTAAAAACCAAGATAAGTAATACCGGTGTCTGCGTTGGAAGCTAGTAACTGACTGTAGTCGAATGTAAAGCTCGCAGAACCACTACCGTTGTTAGAAAGGTAAGCGTAACAAGTTGTGTCGTTGGCAGGTGCTGCAGCCACACCAGAGACTGAGCCCTGACGAACGCCAACATTGCCGCTTGGAGGCGATACTAAAACACCAGCAGGACCGCCATTTACACTGTTTACCGCACAATCTTGGTCAAACCCTGGGTCGTTGTAGGCAGTTGAACCCGGAAACAAAGGATCGCCGGTGGCCTGATCAAATGTTTCGATGAAGTAACCTGGTAAACCACCTGTTACCGGGTCAATGTACTGACTGGTTAAACCTGAACCGTCGTTTGCTGCATCATAAGAGAAAGAGATTGATGCGGCATTGGCTGATAATGAACCGAAAACTAATGCGCCCCCAATAGATATAACCTTAGCAACCTGGCTCAACTTTTTCATGTTTTGTTCCTTTATGGTAGGAAAATTAAATTACACCACTCACAAAGCTACTATTGTGCCAGTTTTAATATTGCTTTTTTATCAGTGGTTTACTTTCTTTAAAGTTTTAGCTTTACAGGTTGGTGTAAAATATTTCGACATAAAAATTGTTTTTGCATAGAGCTTAAATTAGCTGGTTCTGCAGGAAAGTTTCTATTTTTTACAACGATTAAATACCGAAGTGATTAATCTATATTCGCTTAATAAGTAACGAAGAACCAGCAGTGCCGTTTCGCAACATGAAAAGGTCTGTCAGTTTTTCATCCGGCATATAAAAAGACACATACTTTTTAATCGTTCCTTCTGGCTGCCCTCAAATGAAAACCTAATGTTAATTCTTCTTGCCGTAACGACCTGTTAATTGCACTACGTGGATTAAAATTTGTTTTTTATAAAATGCTGTTTTTTAAGTATTAATAAGTAATTACAATCAAAATTAATCATAAATAGTCATTATAGGCTGATTAAAAAGTGTTGATTATGATTGATTTATGGGTTATTTGTTTAAATATTGTTAATTGCTTGGTTGTGGAATGTTGAATTTTCCTGCTTAAGCAAGGCGCAGTAACTGATGGTCAATAACAACAAAATGAAGACCAGCTATGTGGTTTCTCAACATCGTGACATTTCGGTAGCGGGAAGCTGTTGATGATAAAAACTCAACTCATAGTGAGAAAAAGTATGGTTGCGAATGAAGTGAATGAATTGCCTTGTGCATTTCGGGTAAGAAAAGTGGTGGCCACCATGTGTATGGCGGGCATGATGTCATCACCCCTGGTTAACGCGCAGGACAATACCAATGCGCAAAATAATGAAGAGGAAGATGTTGAAAATATAGTGGTTACCGGTGTGTTTTCAGCTAAGTCGCTGGAGCAGGCTCCTGTAGCCCTTTCTGTGGTAAGCGGTGAAGAGTTAGAACAGCAGATTCCTTCCAGCGCGTCGGATATCCTGAAAAATGTGCCCGGCGTGTTTGTGAATTCCGCCCTGGGTGAGATTCGTAACGTAGTGTTTTCACGAGGTGTTTCAGCCAACTCGCTGGATGGCGCGAGCGGCTATTACTATGTGTCCATGCAGGAGAACTCAGTTCCCGTAGAGCTAATGACCACCAACAACTACGGGCCAGACTATTTCTCGCGCCCGGATTTAATGCTCGACCATGTTGAATCACTGCGCGGCGGTACCGCCAGTGTAACTGGTGCTAACGCGCCAGGCGGTGTATTTAACTACATTATGCGTACCGGTAAATCGTTTGATAAAACTCAGATTCAGGCCCGATATGGCCTGGAAGGTGATAATAATCCCTACAAACGACTAGACTTCTATACTGGTGGAGAGCTCTCGGAAGATACGTACTATGCGATGGGCGGTTTTTATCGTAAAGCCGAAGGGTCGCGTCATCCGGGATACGACCTGAACTATGGCGGTCAGATCCGCGCGAATATCCTGCATGAATACGATGGCGGCCGCTTACAGGTAAACGCCAAGTACCTGAACGACCATAACGGCTGGTTTGAATTTATTCCTTCAACAAACTTTAGCGATCCCCGCCCGGCAACAGGATTCAGCACTACCAGTTCGGTATTGCCACCGGCGAACCCTCATAGCTACACCAATCCAGATGGCAGCACCGGTTCCTGGGATGGCTCTGATCTCATTCATTCAAAAGAGAAAAGTGTGAACCTGAACTGGCGACATGACTTACCTAGTGATTTTAGCTTGGATACCTGGTTGGGCTACGCTAAAAAATCAACCGAGTGGAATACTGGTGCGGTGATTTCACCCATGAACCTTACCGATATGTTTGCCGCGATATTACCGGGTTCGTTCGGTTTGCCGGGAGAGACGATTTACAGTTACCAGGACACAGGCGCCGAAGCCGCTCGTGTAGCGTCGGCCTCAGGCTTTGATCGCACGGTGGTCTCAAGCAACCTGCCATCACCTACCTTATTTGACGGGGCGGGTGTGTTTACCCAGTTTGCCATGTATCAACTTTACGAAACTGACGAGGTATTCTTTAAGTCGGTGCTGAATAAACAAGCTGGCGATCACAGTCTGGCGTTTGGTATTGAACTATCAAAAAGTGAGATCGATAACACTGGTGGTTCTGGTGGTGCGGGTGTGGCAACGCTGGAAGAGCAGCCCCAAATGCTGGATATCACCCATATCCTGCCAGACGGTACGGAGCTAATCGTTACTGATCCCGCTGGATTTGGTGCCCACGCTAATGCGTTTTCATCAGGGGTGAAGTATGAAGGCAGTCAAAAGCAGTTTTCATTGTTTGTGGGTGATACCTGGTATGTGAATGATGAAATTACCGTTGATGCGGCAGTACGTTATGAAAAAATTAACTATGACGCCATGAATACTGCGGTTAACCGAAATGTTCCGGCTAGCGCGTACAATGGCGGCGGTGGTGCTGATGGCAACCCGGCCACACTTTATGATAATCAGGCCAATGAAACTATTGAACTGAATGTAGAGCGCGATTATGACTACTTTGCTTACACTGGCTCGGTTACTTACCAGTGGTCGCCGGATGTGACTACCTACGTACGCTACTCAAACTCTAAAAAAGCGCCGGATATGGGCTCGGTGGTATTACTTGATACCCCGTTCCGGGTAGAGAATGAATTTGCTCAGCCACAGAAAATTGAGCAGGTGGAAATTGGTATCAAGTATCTGACGGATGACTGGAATATTGCCTTATTCCCGTTCTACAGTGGCCTGACCAACGTGGGGGCTATTCAACAGTTTACCGATGAGTTTGGTCGAAACTACCTTACGCCTACTCGCTTTGGTGAAGTGACCACCTATGGTCTGGAAGCTGATGTAGATTGGGAGATTACCTCATCGTTACGGGTACGCTCCGCATTAACCTTACAAACTGCAGAAGCCTCGGGCTTTGGTGTATGGGCACCAAACGATCCGGGCGCCGCTGACGATGTGTACACGGTTGGTCCGGATACCGATGCTGATAACGTACCGAATGTGATGTTCAGAGGCACCATTACCTGGGATGCCAGCGACGATGTTCAAACCTATCTTACTTCAAGTTACATGGGTGACCGCCCGGCTAACCGACAGGGCGCCTGGGATTTGCCGGCATACTGGATGTTTGATGCGGGTGTAACCTGGAATGTGAATGACAACTGGAAGGTGCAGGGGCAAATCCGCAACCTGTTTGATGAAGCTGGTGTGATGTCGTGGGCGGCGCCGGGCGGCTTCCTGGCTTCACTGGACCGGCAGAGTGTCTCGCAGGAGTCTATTGCGGCCAACCCTAATGCCATATTTGGTGTGGCTTACGACCAACCCCGGTCTTACTGGGTGACCGCCACCTATACTTTCTAACCCCGAAAAGCTGCCAGCCGGCAGCTTTTTTCTTTTATATGGATCATTATGAAATCATTATTCTCAGCGATGATGTTATCGCTCACGGTATTTACTGCCTCGGCAGTAGCGCAGGAACCGGTAATAGCTGCCACAAATCACCAAGCACTGTTACAAAGCGACGACCCACAACTGGCCGCGAATAAGCGACTGGTTTATGACTTCTGGCGGGAAGTTTTTGAGGCCGGGCATCTGGATCTTGCAGATAAATACCTTACGGAGTCTTATATTCAGCACAACCCTAATGTGCCAAGTAGCCGGCAGAGCTTTGTAGACTTTTTTAGTCAGTTCACTACCGCAAAGCCCATAAAGGAAACGGTGGAGATGCCGCTGGTATCGATTGTTGCCGAAAAGGATCTGGTTATTCTTACGTTTGTGCAGGAAGTGAAAGAGCCCGAAGGCAAACAGGGTGCTTATACTACTACCTGGTTTGATATGTTCCGTATCGAGGACGGCAAAATAGCAGAGCACTGGGATCCGGCCAGAAAGATGCCGTAGAAGAAACTAAATCGCGTTTTGAGATTTCACCGGAACATTTAATATAAAACGGTGCAAGTGCACCGTTTTATATATCACTTGAAATCAGCTTATTTAGCAATCCGCTTCTTGCTCATTAAGGCAAGACCTAAACCAAGTAAGGCCAGGCCCGCAGGAGCGGGAGCTGGTGTTGGATCGTCATCACCGCCACCGGCAGTTGCTGAGCCAAAAGTGATGTCGTCGTAGCCAATTTGATTTACCGTGCCACCGAAATCGATAGAGTAGGCGGTGCCCGCAAAGCTCGCACCTACCGGAGACCAGTTACAAAATTGGCCATTTGGATCACCTGAACAGTTATCGAAGCCCTGGGCACTAAGGTCTAATGTCGCGAGTAAATTACCTGTCGCATCTAAGCCGTCGTATACGAAGACCGACGCAACAGTCGACGACGAATAGAAAAATGAAAAGCCTGTATCAAAACCGGCTGAATAGTTTAAAACAGCGGTACCGGTTAAGAAGAACATGACGGTATCGGCTGATGGTTCGTTAGCAAAGTTTCCAGTACCGCCCGCGTCAGCGTCGATTATGCCCAGAGTATTGCTTCCAAATCCAATACCGTAGTCTGTGCCTGAGTTACCCATGCTATCGGTGCCGCCATTATAGAAATCGTTAATGTTGGCCTGGTCGCCAATACCTTCAAAATCAAGCACGATAACGTTTGCCTTCGCAAAGCTTGAAGCTGCAAGAATCATAGCTGCAGCTGTGCCCTTCACGAGTTGTGATTTTTTCAAAAATTTCATTGCTCTTTCCTTTTGAATCAATTTAACTTTTTAATCGAATTAAAGCTGATTTTTGTTTCAGGCAAAACGCTTTACTTCGGGCGCTATAGCTACCTGTACCCGAAAACGTTCAAAAATTGAGCCAAGATAAAATAGTTTTGTAAAAACAGGTGATTAAACTATGAGGTGTAACAGGGATTTGAATATGTGTATAAATAATCGACAGTTTTAGCTCGTTAAAATCTTAAAATGATCAGCATCCTGCACGCTCAGTATCTTGCTATCTGGCAGAAAGGCATAGGCTAATGAGTTGTGAATACTACCGGCGCATTCGTTTATGACTACACTATAAGTTACAGAAGAATCACTATTGATCTGGTGCAGAACGGCGTTAAAGCTTGTTGTTCATAATGCCGTTTTACCTCTCAGTATTTAGGGTGTTATGAATGATGTAGTTGGCATAGTGGGTGCTGGTTTTGGTGGCCTCGGTTTGTTTATTCTTGCCATCGGCTTAATGACGGACGGGCTTAAAGCGGCTGCAGGTTCGAGCTTGCGGCATGTTTTGTCGAATTGGACGAAAACACCGGCGCGCGGCATTTTCAGTGGCTTTCTGATGACGGCCATTGTGCAATCGTCCAGTGCTGTAACCGTTGCATCATTAGGCTTTGTGAATGCCGGCCTGCTCAATATGCGTCAGGTACTTGGCGTTATTTTTGGTGCCAATATAGGCACTACCATGACTGGCTGGTTAGTGGCAATACTAGGTTTTAAGCTCAATATTGAAGCCTTTGCCTTACCTCTGGTGGGGTTAGGGATGCTCTTCAAGTTAAGCCAGCAGCAAGGCAGATTGGCAGCTGTTGGCCAGACGCTGGTGGGTTTTGGCTTATTCTTTATCGGCATTGGCGTATTGAAAGATGCCTTTGATGGCGTGATGCAGTCTTTTCCAATCAGCCAGTTTGCGGCCGAGGGTGTTGGCGGAATACTTGTTTATTTGCTGGTAGGCATTATTACCACGGTGCTTACACAGTCTTCCAGCGCCTCAATCGCCCTGACGATTACGGCGGCAGGCAGTGGCATGATAGAGATATACTCAGCGGGCGCGATGGTCATCGGGGCAAACATTGGCACCACCTCTACGGCAGCTTTTGCTGCCATTGGCGCAACCTCGGCCGCTAAGCGGGCGGCGGCTGCTCAGGTACTGTTTAATCTGGTAACGGCTGTCATTGCGTTACTGATCCTGCCGGTGTTGTTTTATCTCATCCAGCAGTTCAGTGATGTTCTGGAACTGGATGCCGATCCCGCACTATCGCTGGCTTTGTTTCATACGCTGTTTAATTTTATGGGGATACTGTTGATGTATCCTCTTATTGGCAAACTGGCCCACTGGCTGGAGAAACGATTTCGCAGCCGCGAAGAAGCAGAATCCAAGCCTTTATACCTTGATAACAACATTGCTCAAACGCCGGCACTTGCCATTAATGCGTTGCTGAATGAATTGGTTGCGCTGCAAAAACGTTTATTAAAGCTCTATCAGGAGGCGGTGTATCCCGGCCATCAGGATATTAAGCGCTTCCAGCAGCAAGTCACGGTGATCAAGTCGCTGTCCGGGCATATTTCCCGATTTATTGTGGAACTGGAAACTGCTGCGTTATCGGATGAAACGACCGCCCAACTGGCAACAATGATGCGCGTTGAAGGGTATTTGCTGGATTGCAGTCAGGCGAGTGATACCCTCGCCAGCCTCTGGATTAATCGCGAAGCACTTAAAGAGCCTGAACTCGAGGCGCAGTTAAAAAGCTACCTCACTCAGATAGTTGATTACATGCAGCAAAGTGCCAATTTGTCGGTGGGAGATACACCAATGACACAAGAGGCGTTACAGCACGAAAAAGATCGCATAAAAGATAAGTTAATTATGGCCGGAACACTGCACCATATCGAAGTGGCGCAAATGTCGGTAGCAGTAGATTGTTTGCAGGAAGCCTGGCATATCGCCAAAACCTGGCATAAAGCCTCAACGCGATTAAATACCCTGTCTGCGGTGTTAATTCCGCCATCTTCCGGCATTGAAGGAGAATAAGTCATGGCAACACTAACGTTTTACGGTGCTGTAACCGGTGTTACCGGATCTATGCATTTACTGGAAACTCAGTTGGGCAGAGTGTTGCTCGATTGTGGGTTATATCAGGGCGGTCGGGAAGAAGAAGCCCATAATGAAGATCCATTTCCGTTTTCGGTGCAGTCGGTTGATGCTGTGGTGCTGTCTCATGCTCATCTGGACCATTCTGGGCGATTGCCGCTTTTAGTGAAAGACGGGTTTAGTGGCCCGATTTACATGACGTCAGCCACGTTGGATCTTATCGAGGTGCTTTTAAAAGATGCGGCGTCGCTGCAGTTACGGGATATTGAATGGGAAAACAAGCGTCGTCGTCGCGCCGGCAAAACAGAGCTTGCGCCGTTATACACCATGGAAGATGTAGATAAAGCGTTATCGCTGTGTCAGGGGTTGGATTACAACGCGCAGATAACCATTACACCCGACGTTGACATCACCTTGCGTGAAGCCGGGCATATTCTGGGCTCCTCAATTGTTGAACTCATCACCAACGAGTCGGGCAGACGACGAAAACTGGTATTCTCCGGCGATTTGGGTAACTCGCAGGCGGCGCTATTACGCGATCCTGCTACGATTGCAGAGGCAGATGTTGTGTTAATGGAATCAACCTATGGCGATCGTGAACACCGCTCTATGCAGGAAACGCTCGATGAATTTGAAGAGGTCATCACCAGTGCATCGCAAAATGGCGGGAATATTCTTATCCCGTCGTTTGCGGTGGGGCGTACCCAGGAGATTATTTTTCGCCTGGGTGAGTTGTATCAGCAGGGCAAGCTTCCTCAGCAGTTGGTATGTTTAGACAGTCCGATGGCCATTGCTGTAACAGAAATCTACCACCGCTATCAAAATGTCTATAACCGGGAAGATAAACACGCTATTGAACAGCAAAGTGCTGGTGTTAACCCCGACCAAAAAAGTCTGCACACGTTTTTGCCTACTCTGCGCTATACAGTGAGTACCGAAGAGTCGATGGCCGTTAATCGTATTGCCAGTGGAGCAATCATTATTGCCGGCAGCGGCATGTGTAACGGTGGCCGGATCCGGCATCATCTGAAGCATAATTTATGGCGCAGCCAGTCTCATGTGGTGTTTGTAGGGTATCAGGCTAATGGCACTCCGGGGCGTATTTTAGTGGATGGTGCAACGCATATCCGCATGGCCGGGGAAGACATTGCCGTTAAGGCCCAAATCCATACTCTCGGCGGGTTCTCGGCGCATGCCAGTCAGGCACAACTCATTGACTGGTTTAGTCATTTTAATGATCCCAAGCCAAGACTGTATTTAGTGCATGGTGAAGATAACGCCAAACAAACTCTTAAAGACGCGCTGGCCAAACATCACTGGCGGGCAGAAATTCCAGGCTATGCTCACACGATTACGCTTTAGCAAGGCTAGGTTTACCGGAGTTATTGCCGGGGTTGTTAGTACAGCTTGAAAAATAGCTATAAGAAGCGGAATTGAGAGAAAATGGTGGCCCCACCTGGACTCGAACCAGGGACCTAACGATTATGAGAATGAAACACCGCCGTCTATCAGATTTCATAGCCGAAGAAACCTAACGAGTTTTTGCGTGACGGAGGTCTCAAAATGCTCCCGACCGAAACGAAAACCGAAAAGCTGCCTGCCATAAATTCCCTGTTGGCAATGTTCTGCAAGGAACCGCCCTAACCGAGAACCGAAAAACGACCGAAGTTCGGTACGAAAGCTCCTAAAAGCTCCTAAAAGCTATGAATTTTGTACTACCGAAACCGCCGAAAGAGGAGTGAGGTACATCGGCTCAAACTGAGATTTGGCAGATTTGGCGTACTGGATTTCTGGGATTCTAGAAAATCTAGCCGGTGGCGTCGAGCTTGCCCGATCTAATTGGGCGAACTACTGCGATACTACATATGTTTGACAAAGTGTATACTGGCCAGTCACCCAATAAAATGTCGCTAAAAAAAGGCTAAAAATAAGAAGGATTATTGGGCAATACCAATCAAATAAATATTTATCGAGGGTCATTTTTCGAATGATGATATGAATAGAAGTGAAAATGTACTCTTTAGAAAAGATGTTTATTACATCGCTGATTATTTTAGCTCTGCCATCTTCGTGAGTCGTTAATCTAATTTTCATTTTTTTGTCAAAATAAAACTGTAAAGAATCATTAGCTTTATTTTTATCGAACCTTGACTCTTCAAGAATTTCATTATAGTTATATGTATATTTGTCATCGTCATCTTTGCTCCATTTTACTGATCTGGCAACTCTACGCGGATTACAATACAATAAAAAACAGTATTCCAATGACAGTTTCCAATTTTTGCTCCCAGAAATTTCCGGAAATCGATCTATATCCCTTATGTATTCTTTGTAAGGGATGGAGCGAAAAATAAGCCAATACCTTAAGATTACATAGAGGTAAGCTATCGATAATACAATCATCAGCTCAAAATTATTCGATAAATTTATGAGGCCAAATGGAAGTTTCAATGGCTCACAAGCACTTCCATTACCGAGATAGAAAATTATCGTTGTTACACTTAATACTAATAGGTTTCTCCTCTCTGGTACTGAGTCCTGTAGATTCATTTTTGCTTATTTCCATATTCAGAATCAACCAATAGGTCATATTTAAATATTATACTTTTTAACAAATTTCAACTTGTTTTTTGAAGGTTTTTTGATTTTACTTAATGGTAATGTAGATAAAGTTTTAGCTGCCACACAATCAGTATAAGTGAATGCTGTCATTGATAAAGTTTTTGTAAAAAAAGACTTCGGTTATAGATATTTCAGATAGCTAGTGAATTTTTTCGGTGTTGAAATAGCTGTCGTTAAAATATTTTTGAATTTCTGGAGGGACGATGCCTATCATATATATTGGAGTAGAGTTTTATGTTCATAGAATGGATATATTAAGGCATTATGATGATGAATGAAAAAAAAGTGGTTGGCAATATTACAATTTCACACAAGTACGCACTTCTTCTATCTACCGAAACTTACTACTACATATTATTTAAATATAGTAAATGTTCAATAGGTCACAAAGAAGTTGATAACATCAACTTCCATGACTTTTGCAAAAAGTACATTGGTAATATTGATGTATCTTGGACCGTTGAAGAGTTCAAGGAAGTCTTCGGTTTACCTATTGATTTAGTAAAGAATATAGCCTGTGGAAGTTATGGACAAAGCAAAGTCTTTACAGAGCTCGAAGATAAAATTATTCAGAGCACTCGCAAATTTATAAGTGCTAATTTGGAAATAATTTCAAAGTTGAACGAATCGTTTCCTGATGAACATTTTTTACATGATTCAATGTTGTTTTCTAAAGGTGACTTTCAAGCCATAGATCATTCTATGTTGGATAACGAAAAATATGAAAAAATTTCTCATCTAGTTGGAGAAAGTGCTGTGTTTGATGTAGCCGGTAAACTGGGGCTGCATGATAATGTGAAAGCAGTATATGAAGTTATCGACAAAGAGCGAAACGTTATCCCCAAATCTAATTGTGGATATATTTTAAGTAGAGAGAATGCCGAAAAAATATATGAAGCAGCTAAAGGGGTCTATCTGTTAATCACACCGACTACTACTCAAGATTACCCCGCAGTGCGATTTCTTACTATGCGAGTATCCCATGTAATGCCAAATCAGTTTGGTGTGATTGGTGGGGCATCTATTCGTGTTAAGGTAAATGTTCCGAATATTCATTCATCTGATAAAGCCTTAAGATATCAGTATAGAGGGGAATTAATCCCAGTTAATGAGGAATCTGGTTGGACAGTTCAATTAGGGCAAGTTCCTTATACGGTAAATTTGGAAGAGTCTATCCTAAAAGAAAAGAAGAAAATGATTGAACCAACGTCAACCATCACAGGGACCATTGACGATGACTATTATCCCATTAATTTTTCAGACGCGATGCAAATACAATTCTACTCACCTTTAAAGACATATCCGACATGTGGACTTCTATCTTCATTTAGTCAAAGAAGAACAAAGTATCATAGCCCAATGTTTAGGTTGCCATATAGCGCAGTTGTTATAGCAGTTCATATCATGAACGATTCATTCTCAAAAGAAGAAATGAACTTTATGAGGTTTGCTATTGGTCAAGTAAACAATATTGATCAAGCTAACAAGTATTTTGAAGACTTACAAGATTCTGGAACGTGCAGTCTAAGTAATAAGAATATCGAATCAATCGAAGAAGCTATTAACATTTACAAAGGCTTGTATTTAAAGTTTGGAGATAAAATGTGTTTCAAATGCCCTAATATCGCAGAGTGAATTTCACGATGTAAGGAGCAATCTTTGCAAGACAAGCATTAGTGGCTGAATCGACCAGACTTCTCTAGACACTTAATTGCTTTATAATTATGTGTACTAAGGAGAAAAGCTCTTAAGATCTATTTAGTCGTTGTCGCATTTAGAGATAGTCAGATTGGGTACACTAAGCTCGGGTATGACAAAATCACCCAATACGCTGCTGTACAACGAAATGATATTAAACCTGCTATGTCTTTCTTAATCGCAAATGACTTTTTACAGATCGATACTGAGGCCACTGACTTAAATCAGTTCAGTACTGCAAATGTATATAGGCTTAGACATATTGAACCCCATAAACACCGAGGGACTATTGGGCGAAAGGATGCAACTCAAAGTGCTGAAGTTGCTCCCTCGTCATAGTTCACTAAAACCAAAGCCATAATTTTTAACATGATGTCATAGAGGTATTGGACAATTTATTAAAAAATTCAGAATCACTGAACAGTGAATTTAGCCGACAATCTTAGATTGACTTGCGATTTCAGCTATTTGCTCTTCGCGGAGACTGATCAGTTGTTGGCCATTAGAGTTGGCTCATCTCGAAATCTGAATTTCAGATATAGCACAAAATTGAAAGTAGCTACCAAATACACCACCGCTAATACGTTAAGCAGTTTTAGATGAATTTAAATTTAGCAAATATTTGAAATGTAATGGAAAAATGGTGGCCCCACCTGGACTCGAACCAGGGACCTAACGATTATGAGTCGTGTGCTCTAACCAACTGAGCTATAGGGCCATTATGCGGTAAACGCTTAAGAAAGCCTGCTTGAAATATCAGGCGCGCGCAAGTATAAGCAGTTTTTAGGGGCTTGTCACCCCATGTGAGGTTTACTTGATGTTTTCTTATACTGAACAATACTAAAAATAACGATCTGTTGAAGCCTGAACCTGATCAGAATTGC
>Ga0213838_1001331_pt1 | contig 13043 bp, 9 predicted proteins | sample SWPATP13_FD_160577 | JGI IMG/M metagenome (GOLD analysis project Ga0213838, IMG submission 160577) | Coastal seawater microbial communities from Marineland, Florida, United States - SWPA TP1 #3 | ecosystem: Environmental > Aquatic > Marine > Coastal | place: USA: Florida | collected 2016-08-06 | reverse complement strand
AAACGCTGAAATCGCAAATCGCCATATTTTTAATTTTGATGGCTATATTTATTACCCTGCGATTTGTCCGCGTTCTGGGCGATGCGTCAGAGGGCGACATCCCGGCCAGTCTGGTGCTCGGCTTCCTGTCTTTGTATGCGCCGGTACTCGCTTCGCTGGTGATCCCTATCAGCGCTTTTTTGGGCATTATGATGGCCTACGGTCGGCTGTATGTAGACAGCGAAATGACTGTAATGCGGGCTTGCGGGATCAGCGAATGGTACGTCACCCGCGTAATGTTATTTTTATCTTTTATCATTATGTTGGTGACTGGTGTTGTTACCCTGTATCTGGCCCCTCTGGCCGCAGAGAGTGAATATAACCTGCGCGAGCAGGCCAAGGCAGAAGCAGGCTTTAGTGCTATTATTCCTGGCCGATTTCAACAAACCGGCAATCAGGAAGCCGTAATATTCGTACATGATATTGGTAGTGATAACTCACTCCAAAAAGTCTTTCTGGCGCAGCAAAAAAATGAAGGTGACGAACAGGTTCGGGTCGTTTATGCCGAACAAGGCACGGTAAACAAAGAACCAGACGGCACCCGCCAGCTAATTCTGAATAACGGTAATCAGTATGAAGGTGAGCAGCGCCGCCTGAATTTTCGGGTGGTTGCCTTCGATGAATATCAAATCCAGATAGACGACCCGGAACAGCAACAAAAGCGTAAAAAAGTATCGGTGATCCCCACCATGGAATTGCTTGAAGATGGCTCCACCGAGGCACTGGCTGAACTGCAATGGCGGCTGGCCATTCCGCTATCGATTCCTTTTCTGGTGTTAATAGCGGTACCGCTCAGTGCTGTGGACCCGCGCCAGGGACGCTTTGGTAAAATGTTCCCGGCGATTTTATTGTACCTCGGCTACTTTATGCTGCTACTGGCCAGCCGGCGCGTGCTGGAAGACGGTAAAATCCCCATCCAACTCGGCTTGTGGTGGGTGCACGGCATTATGCTGATCATTGGCTTTACCCTGCTCGCCCGGGACCGTAAGTTCGGCACCGAGATTAAAGCCATGCTCAAGCGGAGAAAATCATGATCCGCATTCTCGATTGGTACATTGCCAGAACCTTGCTGGGTACGGTGACGGTAACTCTTTCCGTATTGATTGGACTGAGTGCCCTGATCAAATTTGTTGAACAGTTGCGTAAAGTTGGCGAAGGCAACTACGACATGTTGGCCGCACTGGTGTACGTGCTGCTTAGTTTACCCCGGGATCTGGAACAGTTCTTCCCGATGGCGGTACTGCTTGGCGGACTCATCGGCATGGGCGTGCTGGCCAGCAACAGTGAGCTGGTGGTCATGCAGGCGGCAGGCCTGAGCCGCTGGAACTTAATTACCTCAGCCATGAAATCAGCCGTAGTCATGATTATTGTGGTGATGGCGGTGGGCGAATGGATCACCCCGGTGAGTGAATCCCGCGCCAAAGAGCTGCGTACCGAAGCCATAACCGGTGGTTCGCTGTTTTCCTCCGATAAATATGTGTGGGCCAAAGACGGCGATCATTTCGTGAGTATTGGCCAGGTGATGAGCCGCGATTCATTGCAGGAAGTCACCATCTACCGGTTCAATGATGGCTTACAACTGGACAGCATCACCAATGCCGGTGGTGGCTTCTACGAACAAAACGGCTGGACGCTGACTCAGGTAACACACACCTACTTTGGTGCAGACGCCATAACCGCCGATGTACAACCCACCTGGCGCTGGGACTCATCTCTGACACCAGATAAACTGGGTATCGTAACCGTGAAGCCCGAGGCATTGTCGATTCAGGGTTTGCAGGAATATATAACTTACCGGGCCAATAACAAGCAGGATACCAGCCGCTACGAACTGGCATTATGGCGTAAGGTACTGCAACCGGTTACCGTAAGTGTAATGCTGTTAATGGCGCTGTCTTTCATATTCGGACCATTGCGAAGTGTGACTATGGGTGCGCGAATTATTATGGGTGTGTTAACCGGCTTCGGCTTTTTCATCACCAATGAAGTCTTCGGCCCACTGAGCCTGGTTTACAACATTCCGCCTGTACTCGGCGCTTTGTTGCCAAGCATCCTTTTTGCTGCCGTAGCTGCAGCGCTGCTCTCCAGATAAATATAAATAAAGGGGTCAGAGTACATTAATGACTTTCGTTAATGTACTCTGACCCCTTTATTTACCAGCTCTTGTGATTATTCTGCTCTTTGGTCAGTTTAAGCACTTCGGTTTGTGCCAGCCGGTCTTGCAGGGATTGCTTGTTCTTTACGTCTAACAGAACTAACAGAGTACCCAGCCCGCCAAGCGAGGCGATTAATCGCAGCACCAGTCGGCCCCACCCTACCGGCTCGTCGGTAGTGCTGTATATCCGTAACCGCCAGGCGCGCATCCCCAGTGTTTGACCTCCGCGTTTCCAAAACCATAAGAAAAACCCGGCGACCCAAAGGCCAACCCATACCTGAATCAGCGTTTTATACATCACAGATTCGCCAAGTAATTCATTAGGTTCACTGTAACCCTGTAAATCGAGCCAGCCGTTCTTCATTGAGATCACCAGTACAACAATCAATACCATGGCTGCACACATACCCACTGCCGTTGCCACCAATGCATCATAAATCATGGCAGCCAGACGCCGCACGAAACCGGCACGAGCAGATTGCTCAGCTTGTTGCGATGACTGATTGGTTTGTTTTGTTGCAGTATTTTTTACTTTTTTAGCCATGGCTTGCGATGTGTCTGACAGCGATGGGCGCAAGTGTGCCACAGTTCAGAGTAAAAGTAGACGGTTAAGCTTAAGAACAGAATGTTGAGAGCAGGAGAAGGTGTATCTGGAGCCAGAAACAAAACAGGCACCCGAAGGTGCCTGTCTTTAAGAACAACTGTCTTACAGTACTACTACGTCAGCAGCCTGTGGACCTTTGTTACCTTGTTCGATAGTGAACTGAACGCTTTGACCTTCAGCTAAAGTGCGGAAGCCTTCAGATTTGATCGCGCGGAAATGTACGAATACATCTTTACCGCCGTCAGCTTGTGAAATAAAACCGAAACCTTTAGCTTCGTCGAACCATTTTACTGTGCCTGTAGAAGTAGACATAGATAACTCCAAAAAGTAATAAATTTAAGTGGTTGTAACAACCGGTGTTGCATTGAAGGGCTATCTGTTTTGCGGCAGGCTTGATTCAGTAATCGTATCTAATGTGAATCGCGCAAGGGACTTACAATGGATCAACGGAACGAGCAATATTCAAATATAATAGAACCTTTCAAAGGCAAGTGGATCCTAGCACCCTTATTCAGCTGTGTCAGGTTATTTTTTAAACTTTTTAAAAATAAATTTTAACACCTGCGCCTTGCTAGTGTTCACATGAGTTTATGGGTATATGAATAAAAACCGTTACTAACCAATAAGCTTGCAACGCTTTTCTGCGCTAACTGTAAAAAGCAGGCTCAAATCAGCATAATATTTAGCCTCTTATTGAAGAATCACTAAAAAACGCTTGTCAGCCTCTATGACATCGTTATAATTCGCAGCCTGACTGTTACGCAGTCAAAGCACATCTATCAGTGCCAGAGTGGCGGAATTGGTAGACGCAGCGGATTCAAAATACACTGCGTGTTGTGCGAAAGAAAGCTAACCAACTGTTAAGTAAAGCATTTATTTTCAGATGGCGCTTGCAAAGATTTGCAAAGTTTCTATACTTTGCAAACATCAAAATTTGATGCCAGAGTGGCGAAATTGGTAGACGCAGCGGATTCAAAATCCGCCGGTAGCAATACTGTGCCGGTTCAAGTCCGGCCTCTGGTACCATTCTTTGCAAGAAGTTTTAGCAACTAAACCGACCTTAGAGTCGGTTTTTTTGTGTTAAAATTAAGCCTACGCCCTTTTAATAAGAGTCGACAGTACCCGTTTCAATGAATTGCCAGACCCCTCTTAATTCATGCATTTCGTGATAGCCAGAGCCGATTTCTAATAGTTTGTTATTACTCGATTGAGAATAGTCAGGAAAGATCGAGAACCAGAATACAAAGAGAAGACTAAATGAGCCCGAAAATGTATCGCTTAGTTCTGCAAGGGCAATAGATACGTATTCATTAGCAATTTGCTTTGCAATATCTGCTTCAGCTTCGCTTATGTCACTATATTCATCCAAACCTATTTCATATTCATTAGCCATAAATCCGAGCCACAGAGAATCAAACGGTAATTTAAGTAGTTTTTCACCCTCTAACTGCTCCCAACCGTTTGCACTTGCAACTTCAAGCATATGAAAAACTGAGGCGAACGCAGCAACCATTTTTGCAAACTCATTTCTTTCCAGCCAATTTTCGCAATCATATTGATTGAGGCCTTTAGAAAATAAGTAAAACCAAGTTTTCGCACGCGGCTTTTGTACATAAGGTACCAAACTTTCGAAGTCTGAATAGTCAAAATATTCTTGCCACGACTGATACTCATCATCGCACTGGATATACTCAACCCCATAAAACCATATTGGTAAGTCATCTAGTTCACTTAGCACAGGTAGCTCTAGCGCGGACTGATAATTAGCTGTCACAATGTCATTAACAATATCTGGGAGCTTTTCGTATGCTAGTGATAGCATTTGAGTAACTTTAAAATCTTCATCTTCCGCTTCATCATAATATTCAGAAGAAAACTCGAGCAAATGAGATTCTATTTTCAGCCTGTTTTTAATAGACTCCTCAAAAGCATTGTGAATGATATTTTGAACAGATTTACTGTTAGTCACGACAACTAACTCTAGAACGTCATTTTCTTTATTAATTAGAAGTTTAAGAATATTATTTTGCAGCTTTAAAAACCAGTTTTCCCTTGCGAGAGTAACTGTATTTTTTTGAGGTTTATCCTCTAGTAAATATAAAACAATGATGTGTTTTATCGGTCCATCGATTTTCATAAATTAATTCTCACGACGCTTAAGAGTTAAACCTGTCCGCCTACACCTTTGAATTTTTCAACAAACGCTGCAATTTTCTGGAAAACGGTTTGCTTTTGCGTGCGGTACTGCGGGTTCAATGGGCTCAGTTTTGGTAATGCGTCATTGAGTGCGGTGCCATTTTCAGAGGCATACTCACGTTTGAGTGATGACGCAATATATCGTTTAGCAGCTTCTTCATTCAGCTTTTCAGAGGTAATGATTGCATCGGCTTCACGCTTCTGCTCCGCCTGGGCGAATTTGAAAAAAGCGTCGATAATGCTGGCTTTATCATTGATCTCATCCAAGTTTGTCTGGTTAATAAAATCAACCACTAAGCTCTCTTTCGCCCTATTGCCAAGACTACCGCGGATCATACGACGGACTTCTTCAATCAAGCCTTCTTTGCTCTTGTTCTTCTTATTGTGATCAAAAATCAGTTCAAGAATGTAATCGAGGTTTATTTCCTGAGATTTAAGCAAATCAACTTCAAAGACCACATCATCCCAGTCTACCGTTGACTTATTTTTGTCCTGACCTTCTTTTTCACGACGCAACCAGTCACGAGTATCATTGTATGTAGAGCGATAATCTTGAATAGCACGTTCGCTCGGCATATCGATTGTTTGCATTGCCTCGATGTCTGCATCGTCCAGATAGTACTTTGACTTGAACGCTTCAACAGCTTGTTCATCATTCGTATCTAAGCTTTGCAGTGCCTTTAATCCAGCAAACTCATCGTAATTTTGCAAAATGTTCTCTGCTTTTAGATATTCACCAAACAACTTTGCAAACTCTTTCTTGTCTTGTTCCTTTTCTATGTTTTCTGGATTAGGAAACCGTTCTTGCAGTTCTTTTACGATATCGACAAAACCTCTTTGTGCTTGTCCAGTAGCAATATCAGTAAAGCCTTCCATGTATTCTGCATAGCTTTTTTCTAAGACTACATTTTTGGTGTTTCTGTCACCAAATAAAGTAATTGCACTTATGGTTGCCTGTTCCAAATCACGGAAGGTGACGATATTGCCAAAAGTCTTAGTCGCATTATAAATACGGTTTGTTCGGGAAAACGCCTGCATCAAGCCGTGATAGCGTAAATTCTTATCAACGAATAGGGTATTGAGCGTAGGCGCATCAAAGCCTGTTAAAAACATACCGACCACTATAAGCAAATCTATTTCCTGATTTTTAACTCGCTGAGCAAGGTCACGGTAGTAGTTCTGAAAGCCATTACTGTCCACGCCATAGTTAGATTTAAACATTGCATTGTAATCAGTAATTGCGGCGCTCAAAAACTCTTTAGCACTGCTATTCATGGCATTAACTTCAAAGCTCTCATCTAAAATATCGCCGATTGCATCCTGCTCTTCGTTGGCAGCAAATGAGAAGATGGTCGCAATACGCAAAGATTTGCTAGTTGGGCCATATTCGGCCTCTGCCTGTATAGTTTTAAAGCATTCGTAATAGGATTTAGCCGCATCGACACTGCTAACCGCAAACATAGCATTAAAACCTTTCGCACCTGAAAAAGCCCTGTGAGTTTTCTGATTAAAGTGATTAAGAATATATTGCGAAATTTCACGAATACGCATTGGATGTAAGAATGCTTGCTTGTTCTCTGCAGCACTTAGTTTCTGTTCATCCTGTTCAGTTTCGATGCTCTTAAATTGCGGGCGAACGTCGTTATAGTCCACTTTGAATTTTAGAACTTTTTCATCACGGATCGCATCGGTGATCACATATGTGTGTAACTGACTACCAAAAACGCTGCCTGTTGTTTCTGCGCCCAGCGCATTCTCAGGGAAAATTGGCGTCCCCGTAAAACCAAACTGGTAGTATTTTTTAAATTTCTTCTTCAGATTTCTCTGCGCTTCACCGAACTGGCTCCGATGACATTCATCAAAAATAAACACCACTTGCTTGTTGTAGATCGGTAAATTGCTTTCACTTTTGATTAAGTTGTTGAGCTTCTGGATAGTGGTAACAACAATCTTGTTATCGTCTTTGCCCAGGTTACTCTTAAGTCCTGCGGTACTGTCTGAACCGTTCACACTATCAGGCGAGAACCTCTGATATTCTTTCATGGTCTGATAGTCGAGGTCTTTTCTGTCTACCACAAAGAAAACTTTGTCTATAAAGTCTAAATCTGTGGCTAAACGAGCAGCTTTGAAACTTGTGAGTGTTTTGCCTGATCCAGTGGTGTGCCAAATGTAACCGCCACTCTCAGGTTTAGCCCAATCTTTACGGTTAAAAGAACACTTTATCTTCCATAAAATTCGCTCGGTAGCAGCAATCTGGTAAGGGCGCATTACTAGTAAAGTATTGCTAACGTCAAATACCGAGTAACGCAAGATAACTTCAAGCAACGTCTCTTTTTTAAAAAATGTCTCCGTGAAATCTTTTAAATCCTTTATCAGCGTATTATCTGACTTCGCCCAATTCATGGTGAAGTCGAAGCTGTTCTTGTCCCGCTTAGTGGTATTTGCAAAATAACGCGTGTCAGTGCCATTAGAGATGACAAACAGCTGTAAGAACTTGTACAACGAGTTCTCGGCATTAAAACTCTCTTTGCTGTAACGATGTATTTGGTTAAACGCCTCACGAATCGCCACACCACGCTTTTTCAGTTCGATTTGTACCAAAGGCAAACCGTTCACCAAAATCGTCACATCGTACCGATTTACATGGGTTCCCGTTTGTTCAAACTGTTTAATAACCTGCACTTTGTTGCGAGCAATGGTCTTCTTATCGAACAGGTAGATGTTTTCTATATGGCCATCATCAAAGACAAAGTCGAAGATATAGTCACTGTGCACCTTGCGGGTTTTGTCGAGAATATTGTCGCTTGGTGTGTTTAGGTATTGCTCACAAAAGCGAGTCCATTCGGCATCGGTAAACTCAACCTTATTAAGGGCTTGTAGCTGCTTGCGCACATTCGCCATCATGGCATCGGGTGTCGTTAACGCAGGTAAATACTCATACCCCTGGTTGCTTAGATCTTTAATCAGCTCACGTTCTAAATCACCTTCGCTTTGATAGCTCTCAGCAATTTGGACTTGCCGTGTATATTTATCTAATACAATAAAGTTATTCGACTCTGCAATCGGCTTAATTGTGTTAGTCATGCTGTGCCCCCTGCAGTTTGAAACCGTAGTTATTTATAAGGTGTTTAAGCAGAAACTCAACAATTTGCTTTTCAGGTCCCGTTGGCTCAGCCACTTCTTCGTTTGATAAAGAACGGTGACTATAAAAATGCATCACGCGTTTTGCGTATAAGGTTTTGTCTTCGGGTAGTAGGTCAGTCCAATTTTGATAGCCTAAAAAAGACGCTGCTTTCTCATATAAATTACGTAACAAGTTAAAATGAAAACGCTGGATTTCGTTATCTTTTATGGCTTGTTCAATGAGTTGCTTTAAATACAAATGATAAGAAAAACTCGAGTTAGCACCACCTTTTTTAGTTTTAAGGTCAAAGCTGCCATCTTCAAGTTTCTCAAGTAAATAGCAAGAGCTAGCATTGAGCTCGTTATATATAACATTAAAGAAAAGAGGGTTATGAGTTGACACGACAAACTTTACAGAATTATCTGGTGTACGTTTAATTAATTGTGCTAAATCAACAGCAAGCTCAATCAAGTGATTTTCGTCTAATGAGCTTACCGGATCGTCAATATAAATATATTCCAATTGGTTAAACTGGTCGGTTTCTCGATTGTCTAACTCTGGTACAGCGATGACATCAATAACTTGATTAATTAAAGTGTAAAAAATACTCCAAATAAAATTACTTTCTTCACCCTTAGATATTTTAATTTTTCTATCTGGCTCATCATCCCCGCCTTGATTTGAAAACGTCACTTCCGAAAAGGCTTTGACGGTAACTGTGTTACTGTCTTTGTCTGCTACCGTATATTGCGGATTAAAGCGTGGCGTAAGTTTATCGTTGGCGTAACGTTGGAACGTGCTGATCACGTTCATGTCTTGCCCTTGGTCTTGCAAAATCCAATCGGTAAACGTATTGGGTTGGATTTTAAGCTTCGGCTCTGCATCAGCATCTAAATCGTTATCCCAGTAAAACAAGTCTTCCGTAAACGCGTTGTAATACAAAATCTTGTGGCGCGACAGTGGCGCTTGCTCTGCACCATCTAGATCATCCAGTCCATCTTCCTTTGGCGCGATGATCTCTTTAAATTCACGCGACAAACGAGTTTTACCTGTGCCATTAAAGGCATAGATTAACTGCACCTTTTTATCGGACGCTTGCAACAACTCTGCTATTTCCGTTAGCGTTTTACTCATTAAGCTGCCTCATCTGAATGAGATTGCGGGAAACTCAATAACAGGTCACGGTAATACTCGTATTGCTTTTGACGTAACTCGATTTCGCGGGGGAGACCTTCTTGCAGTGAAGTTGTTAGCGTATCGAATTTATCCAATATAGCTACAATTCGCGCCTGCTCGACCAGTGATTTCTCAGGTTCGTTTGCGTAAGGGACAGGTAGCCTAAAGTTCTTTATAATTGTCGAATTAAGATCGCCCCTCGCACCTTGTCCCAGAGCTTTTATATTTTCATAATTGAAACTAACCCAATGAAAAACATATCGGTATAGGGCTTTTTTATCGTCGATTTCCAAGCATCCACAGTGCTGATTTGTTGTTAGCGGAATCTTATTAATGGCTGATCTTCCAGCAGTTGCTCCAGAGATAGCAATTATTACGCAGTTTTCTGGAATCCATTTGGCTGATGAGTTTTGCAGAGCAGACGGAGTAACTTTTACATCTGTGTCGAAAATATCAGCAAACTTTACTTCCTGAGTTCTAAGCCATGGTATATTACCATCTTCGTAAAATTCAGGATTGCCAGCCTTAGGTGTTCCACCTGAATACCATTTTTTAGTTACATCACCTAATGTCTTCCACTCAACTGCACCTTCTTTAAAACTCAACAACTGGTCGCGGTAGTAGTTGTATTGTTTTTTGCGTAGGTTAAGCTCGGCGGTCAACTCGGCGGTCAACTCGGCGGTCATGGCGGTAAATGCGTCCAGAATGCGCACTATTTCAGCTTGTATTGCCAGCGATTTTTCTGGGTTATCTGGGCATGGGATGGGGACTAACCGGCTTTCTATAGCTCCTTTGCTCACGTGCATCATTGTAGAACCAGTTGCATGCTCACCTTGAAGTGCTTTTGTATCCCATTCAAGCAAATAGAAGAGGAATTTTTTCAAAATCTGGCCAACATTAGGGGTAACCTTCCAAATATGGTAGTGATAGATGACCTTTCCACCTTCCCAAATTCGCGGTCCAAATGAAGCCGACCATGCATATAAGAGATCGCCATTATCGCAATATTTATCTTCATCTAGCTCTAAGTCTGAGTAATACCAATTTGCATTAGTAAAGAAGTTCCCGACCCTCAAGACAGGATACTTACCTTGCTCCAATAATTCCGGCTTTTTATATGCTCTACCATTGATAAATCGCGCTACTTCTCCCAATGGCTTCCACTCAACCTCAACCCCATCTAGCAGTTTTTCCATGTAACTCAACTGACTCATGCCTCAACCTCCTCACCTTCAATTTCCGCCACAATGGCGTCAATATCACTGCGAAGCGCATCAATTTTAGCAACGGTGGTTTTAAGTTCGGCATTGAGCTCTGTAATGTCCACTAGCTCGCAGTTGTCTTTCGCTTCCACATAACTGCTTACCGATAGGTTGTAGCTATTGCCTGCTATGACGTCCAAATCCACCGATTTAGCAAAGTGATCAACGTTCTCTTTGCTGGCAAACACCTTCATAATTTGCTGAATATGACCCGGATTTTTTTCGTCTTCGTTGTCCGTTAAGACGTTGTTGTTGGTTTCTTTTTTAAAAAGGCCGCTGGCATCAATAAACTGGGTGGAGGTGTCAGTTTTATGTTTAGACAGTACTAAAATGTTTACTGCGATGGTGGTGCCGAAAAACAGGTTTGGCGCCAGTGAAATCACGGTTTCAACATAATTGTTATCCACCAAGTACTGGCGAATTTTTTGCTCAGCACCACCACGGTAAAAAATACCGGGAAAGCACACAATAGCTGCACGTCCTTTGCTTGAAAGGTAACTGAGCGCATGTAGCACAAAAGCAAAGTCGGCTTTTGATTTGGGCGCAAGCACACCAGCGGGCGCAAAGCGGTCGTCGTTGATTAGGGTTGGGTCGCCGCTACCAATCCATTTCACCGAATAAGGAGGATTTGAGACAATCGCATCAAACGGTTTGTCATCTAAAAAGTGCGGTTCGGTTAAGGTATCCCCCAACTGAATATTGAACTTGTCGTAGTTAATGTTGTGCAAAAACATATTCATACGCGCCAAGTTGTAGGTGGTGTGGTTTAGCTCTTGACCAAAAAAGCCATCTTCAATTATATGCGCATCGAAGTGCTTCTTGGCTTGCAACAGCAACGAGCCCGAACCCGCCGCAGGGTCATAAATTTTATTGACACTGGTTTGGCCGTGCATGGCCAGCTGTGCGATGAGTTTTGAAACGTGCTGAGGGGTGAAAAATTCGCCACCGGATTTACCCGCATTGGCGGCATAGTTTGAAATCAGGAACTCGTAAGCGTCACCAAATAAATCAATTTGGTTTTCTTCAAAATTACCGAAGGTTAAACCTGCCACGCCTTTTAACACAGCTGCTAGGCGTTTGTTTTTTGCCTCTACCGTATTACCTAAGCGGTTACTTGTCGTATCAAAATCCGCAAATAAGCCTTTGATGTCTTTTTCTGAATCATAGCCATTGGCTGAGTTTTCGATTGCAGCGAAAATAGCAGCTAAGTCAGTATTTAAATTTTCGTTCTTGTGCGCATTAACTGCCACATTACTGAACAACTGACTAGGAAGGATAAAATATCCTTTAGTGCGAACTGCATCATCTTTGGCAGCCAGAATGTTTTCATCTTCGTCAGACATTGCTGCATAGTTAACACTCTCGTCACCGCCTGTGATGTAGTTGACAAAGTTTTCACTGATAAAACGGTAGAACAGCGTACCCAGTACATATTGTTTAAAATCCCAGCCATCCACTGAGCCCCGCACATCGTTGGCAATCGCCCATATTTGGCGTTGAAGTTCGGCACGTTGTTGTAAACTCGTCATAGTTTCAGTCTTCCAATTTTTAATCTGGTCTGTTTTTATTTATTCTGGTGCGACACTAGCCATCACCTTTAATTTATCTTTTTAATGCAGCATCAAGCCTTGAGAATTTTTCCTGTGCTCGCTCTTAACCGTGATAGTAGGTTTATCATTTCTCTATCTGGCCATATGTAATCTTTCCGGCCCTTTACACCGCAGGGCCTGTTGCTTAAATCTTCGCTGTATCGGTACGGGCTGATATCCGAAACCGACGTGCTCTTGTAATACAACCCATAATCAATATCTTGAGCTACTTGATTCATCGTACCTTGTACCGAACGATTACAGTTTGTATCGAACGTAAGTGTTTGGTAGTTCGTCGCAGCAGTATTCACCAGCTCAGGCGGCATGTCACTTTTTAGCAAGGTATTAATAAACACATCGTTAAAATGCCAATCAAGGTTTGCGAAGTCTTTCTTGGTTAAGCATGGAATAAGTAGCGTAAACCTTGTCGTATCATGCACCGCGATTACACATTGTCTGCGCTGAATAGTGATAAGGTTTGCATGCCAGTTTAGCCACTGCGCCTGAATGCCTATAGCAGTCGCGGGTTGCTCTGTGGCTTTCACTTTCTCAGGTAGCTTGTCAAACAGCTTTTTGGTGCAATGGAGGATCACGATTGTGACTCCTTGTAAGCAAATTCCTTAAAGAACTTATGATCAATTTCGTAAGTAATGACAGGCTTTAAACCAAGTTCAAACTGTTCAAACATATTAACCAGTGACTCACCGTCTACCAGCTCAATGGGCTGTGCGCCATCTCTTCTGGCTTCTTTCTTAGCTTCTTCTGTAAACCTGTTGATTTGCAGCTAAATCTGATCCACGGTTTGCACTGAATTTTGATCCACCATGTTTGTTAGATTAATGCCACTTTTTGACTTTGATTGCTAGTTATTCTTCTCCTTGGTTCGTTGAGCTGATTG
>Ga0213838_1001329_pt1 | contig 13067 bp, 9 predicted proteins | sample SWPATP13_FD_160577 | JGI IMG/M metagenome (GOLD analysis project Ga0213838, IMG submission 160577) | Coastal seawater microbial communities from Marineland, Florida, United States - SWPA TP1 #3 | ecosystem: Environmental > Aquatic > Marine > Coastal | place: USA: Florida | collected 2016-08-06 | reverse complement strand
GGGTGAGATCAGGGAACATCAACTGAAGTACTTTCCCTAAGGAGTACACGTCACTTTGCTGACATAGAAATTGCCCCTTGATCTGCTCTGGGCTTGCATAAGTTTGGCTAAAAGCCGACACACTCCCCTTAGATTCGTCGTGAGAGTTTTTTAATTTTTGCGTGAGGTTAAAGTCGAGAATTTTAGGCTCAAAGGACTTATCGATAAGGATATTCTCAGGCTTGATGTCAGCGTGAAGAATTTGGTTCTGATGCGCATGTTCAATCGCTAGGCAAATACTTTTGAACAGACGCAGTTTCTTTTTATCGGATAAGGGACGTGTTTCTAAATAGCGAGACAAAGTGGTGCCTTCAATGAACTCCATCACAATGTAAACGGAGCCTTGATACACACCTCCATCAAAGACTTTGGCAATGTTCGGGTGGTTCAATCGTGCCAAAAGCTGTGCTTCTTCAAACAGTGCATCTTTCCCAAGAATATGGCTCAATGCTGGCTGAATGAATTTGATGGCTAGGTCTTGCTCAAATGTTTTATCTGCGCGGCTTGCGGCATAGACGATTCCCATACCACCACGGCCCAATTCTCTAGAGATTTGGTACTTATCTACTCGGGTATCGGTCAGTTCGAGTTCGGTATAGGTTGCTTGATGCGCGTGGAATCCGAGCAATTGAGTGAATTGCTCTGACGGCTCCGAAATTAACGGAGAGAGTTGTTTATAGAGCTCAGGCTGAAGTGTTTGTATTTTTTTTAGATACACTTTTTGCTCTGACTCGGAGAGATCCATAAGGTGATAAAACACCTCTGTTGATCCTGTGTTAAGCCGCTGCACGTCGATAATTTATAGTTTTATTAGGGAGAGTATTCTATAAGAAATAGTTGATACTTAAGAGATGTTTGTTCCATTTATTGTGACTTAGGATGCATTTTGTTTATCTATTGCGACAAGTGCATAAATTTAAGTCGGTATTTTAAACCTGCCTTAAACTCTCACATCGGTTGAAAAGAATGGAAGGGTCAATCTGGTTTTTTTTCTTTCTCCACGAGCTCTAAATATTTCTTCTCGATAAACTCTTTTTCTTTGGCTTGATGCTGCATTTGTTTCTGCATAGAGAGTAATTTTTGCTTCAGTTCTTTCGTTGCTTCTTCAGATGCCCCAGTCCCTGGTTGGGCGGATAGTTGGCGTTTGTAGTCTTCAATCGTCTCTACTAGCTTCTGTTTTTCTTTTCTAAAGTCTTGTTCAACGTCTTGGAAACCGCCACTTTCGCTGATCATGATGTACTCTTTTTCTAAATGTTCAAATTGCTTTTCAATTTCTTCTTTTTGTTGACGTAAGCTTTCAACGGTATCGTCTTTTTCAAGCAGAATGACTTTTGCTTTTCTGAGCCTTCGAACGCTGGAATCAAGGTCATTTTTGAGTTTCTTGATCAGTTGGTGGGATTTACTGAGTTTATTGTTTAGGTCGTCGATGGCTTCTAAGTCTTGCTCGGTTTGGGGAGTGTTGGACGCCTGAATATCTGCTACCTGAGCTTCTAATGCTTGTTGAATTTGAAGCAAGGTTGTTAGGGTTTCTCGGTTATCTTTGGCATCACTAATGGCACTTTCAAATGATTCTTGGTGTTTTTGCCTTTCATCTTCGCTGAGCTGGTGAGTCTGAAGCTGCTGTGTGAGTTTTCTAAACTCGCGTAACATGAGCCATAAAATCGCAAACCAGAATAGCAGAATAACTAAGCCAAAGTTTATCGCGAGCGCGACTAACAAGTTGTTATCCAACCCAGATACAAAACCATCAAGAGGCATAATGGGAACGTCCTTAACTGTCAGTAATCTATTAAGTTTAGGTGCTAGCGATAATCGTGCCTATAATTTAAACAGTTAACGAAGGTAGGATTAATGAGTCGGTGAAAATACTCATAGTAGATGACAGTAAAGCGACCTTAGAAATCGTAAGACGGGCGTTAGAAAGCTTTGGTTATCGGCGTTTGTCTATTGAGAAGACTAATTGTGCGTTGGAAGCGTTAGATAAAATCGAGAAGTGGCAGCCAGAAATTGTACTCACTGATTGGCACATGCCAGACATGACAGGGCTAGAGCTGGTGGCTCAGGTTGCTTCTAGTTTCCCTGACGTAAAAATAGCCATGATTACCACAGTGGATGACGAAGCGCACATTGGCCAAGCCCAAGCGGCGGGTGCGAGCTTTGTTTTATCAAAGCCGTTCGATGATGAAGAGTTGCATCGGAAACTGCTGCCTTTGGTGCAAGGGGCAGAGGAAAGCCAGTTTGAGTTAGACCAAGTGGTTGAGGTGCAAAAGGAGCTAGCTTTGCCTAAGCTGACTCAGTTCGAAAAGTTACTTAAAAAGGTGGTGGACGCTGAAATAGAGCTGAACAATATCCGTCAGCAGGAATTTGATGAGAGTAAATTGCCTTTCTTGATGGCGATTTACGCGGATGGTGAAACTCAGAAGCCGCGCGCTGTCGCGATTTTGGACATCTATGCCGTGTGTGTGTTTGCTTCTGCCAACCCCGGTATTTCCGCTCAGGAATTGCAAAAGTCGATTCATAGCAAAGTGGTCAGTAAAGCGATATTTGAAACCTGTCAGCAAGTCTTAGAGAAATCGGCTCTCGCGTTTTTAGATTCGAATTCTCGTAAAAGCTTACGTTTAAAGACCGCCAGTTTTGTGCCTACCGCCTTTGATAAACTGAAAGTGTTGTTCGATAAGCCAGCGGATAAACGGGTCGATTTTTCGTGTCAGTTACGTGAGATGGCGCAAGGGAAAGTGACCATCGTTGGATTTTAAAAAAGCAGGCTAAAGAGCCTGCTTTTATTAGGAGTGATTCGCGATGCGATTAACGCATGGTAACGAATTCTTCAGAGCCTGTTGGGTGAATCGCCACAACAGAGTCGAAATCTGCTTTGGTTGCGCCCATCTTCATCGCTACGCCAAAGCCTTGGATCATTTCATCAACCGTGAAACCAATGCCGTGTAGGCCAACAACGGTCTCTTCTTCACCTGCACAAACCAGTTTCATCTTACAAGGCTGACGGTGTTTCGTTACTGCGGTGTACATTGCCGTGAAGCCAGATGTGTAGACCTTGATGTTGTCTTTGCCGTATTTCTCTTCAGCTTCTTGAGTCGTAAGGCCAATGGTGCCGATTGGTGGATGGCTGAATACAACAGTAGGAACCAACTCGTAGTCCATTTTCGCGTTCGTTTTGCCGTTGAATAGGCGCTCAGACAGCTGACGACCAGCTTTCACTGCAACCGGTGTTAGCTCGATGCCACCTTCCATGATGTCGCCAACACAGTAGATACCAGGAACGTTGGTTGCCTGGAACTCGTCGACTTTAATGTAGCCACGGTCGTTTGTTGCAACGCCAGTTGACGCTAGGTTGATCGCATCAGTTGCTGGGTGACGGCCGATTGCCCAGATTAGAGTATCCACGTTTTGCGTTTCACCGTTTTCTAGGTGCAGCGTTAGGCTACCATCTGCTTCTTTAACCACTTCTTTTGGTACAGAGTGAGTATGCAGAGTAGGACCTTCGGTGTTCATTACTTCAACTAGCGTTTCAACAATCATAGGATCGAAGCTACGTAGTGGGGATTCTTTACGGCAGAATAGGTGAGTATCAGTACCTAGTGCGTGAAGTACGCCGGCAATTTCAACCGCAATGTAACCAGCACCAATCACAGCGACACGTTTTGGCTGCTCATTGAGTTCGAAGAAGCCATTTGAATCGATGCCGTATTCTGCACCTGGGATATTTGGAATCGTTGGGCGACCACCAACAGCGATCAGAATATGGTCAGCGGTGTAGTGTTCACCGTTCACTTCAACTGTTTTTTCGTCAACAAACTTAGCGAAGCCTTTGATTACATTAACCTTGTTGTTACCCAAAACGCGATCGTAAGATTGGTGGATACGGCCAATGTACGCTTGGCGGCTTTCTACCATCTTGCTCCAGTCGAAGCCTTTTACGTCAACGTCGAAGCCGTAGTCTTCTGCGTATAGGTTCATCGCTTCAGCAACCTGAGCACCGTGCCACATTACCTTCTTTGGTACACAACCAACGTTTACACACGTACCACCAAGATCTTGAGCTTCAATCAGTGCTACTTTCGCACCATACATAGAAGCGCGGTTTGCAGAAGCGATACCACCAGAGCCGCCGCCAATACAGATGTAATCAAAATGAGTCGCCATGACTTTCTCCATGTTTTGAGGTGTTTTGGCTCGTTCGGTTAACGAAGCAACGCCATACATTACCTACAAATAGTAATTTATTATTTTAGATATGGAGGACAGATCGGTTGAACTCAATCCATCCTTTGTAATTAGTTGTTTGCTCTTATGGCTGATTCTTCTATGCGTTCATAAGAGTTAACGTCTTGCCTTTATTCTGGAACAATCCAGTCGACTTTAATATGACCCGTCGCAGGCGCAATTGCTTCCTTTAAGAACGGCAAAATAGCGTTCATTTGGCTTTCCAGTTTCCAAGGCGGGTTTATCACGATCATGCCAGATGCCGTCATACCGCGCTCATTGGTGTCCGGTGATACGCCCAATTCAATTTGAAGAATTTTGCGAATCCCTAGCCCTTCCAAGCCTTCGATCATGTCTTCAATGTCACAACGGTTCACAACTGGGTACCAAATTGCGTAAATGCCCGTAGCCCAACGTTTATGGCTTTGGGCGATAGCGGTCACGACGTCGCGATACTCTTTAGCAAGCTCGTAAGGCGGATCGATTAGGACCAAGCCACGACGCTCTTTTGGAGGCAAGCTTGCTTTTAGGCGCTGGAAACCATCTTCTTTGTAGATCGATACCTGACGATCACGGTGAAACTCTTGTTCTAGTAGAGGATGATCAGCCGGGTGCAGCTCTGTTAGTACCATGCGGTCTTGTTCACGCAAGTGAGCACGAGCTACGCGCGGTGAACCTGGGTAATAACGGAGTTTGTCGCCGTTATTGAGCTCTGAAATCGCATTGAGGTAGCTTTGAATGTCTTCAGGAATGTCTTGTTGATCCCAGACTCGAGAAATACCTTGCTTATACTCGCCCGTCTTTTCAGACCACTCATGGGTTAAATCGTAACGACCTACACCAGAGTGAGTATCGTGATATACAAAAGGTTTATCTTTTTGTTTCAAAGCATTAAGAATCAGGCTTTGTACGATATGCTTCACAACATCGGCGTGGTTGCCGGCGTGGAAGCTGTGGCGATAACTTAACAAATTAAACTCTCGTAACACTCTCGTGGTGAGTGTAGTTGGTGTAGGTGGATATAATCAGTTCATTATACGCGACTATTGAAATTTCTATAAGCTACCACTATTTAATAGTTAATTACTTTAAGGTATTTAAAGTGCGATTTGCCGTTTTGGCGAACGAGAATAACCTTTAAGACGATCCAATTCGAAGAAAGACGAAAAAGTCTGAAAACCAAAGGAATGTTTATATGTCTAATCCGCTCCTCACTTTTACGGATTTACCTCCGTTTTCTCTTATTAAGCCTGAGCATGTAAAACCTGCGGTCGAAACAGTAATTGCTGATTGTCGCCGTAAAATCGAAGAAGTATTAGAAGACAATAGCGCACCAAGCTGGAGTAACCTTATTGCTCCGATTGAAGAAGTGGATGATCGTTTGAGCCGTATTTGGTCGCCGGTCAGCCATATGAATTCAGTAGTGAACAGTGACGAATTACGCGATGCGTATGAAAGCTGTTTACCGTTGTTGTCTGAATACGGCACTTGGGTTGGCCAACATAAAGGCCTGTTTGAAGCCTACAAGGCGATCAAAGCTAGCGAAGATTTTGCTGCGTTAAGCCAAGCGCAAAAGAAAACCATTACGGATGCACTGCGTGATTTTGAGCTTTCTGGAATTGCTTTGCCTGCAGATGAGCAACACCGCTACGGTGAGATCAGCAAGCGTATGTCTGAGCTAGGTTCGCAATTTTCAAACAACGTACTGGATGCCACCATGGGCTGGACTAAGCAAGTAGCTGATGAAGCAGAGCTTACTGGCATGCCTGAATCGGCTTTGGCGGCTGCAAAAGCGGCGGCAGAAGCGAAAGAGTTGGATGGCTACTTACTGACTTTGGACATCCCATCATACTTACCAGTTATGACCTACTGTGATAATCAAGAGCTGCGTAAAGAGCTTTACGAAGCGTATGTGACGCGAGCGTCTGACCGTGGTCCAAACGCAGGTCAGTGGGACAACTCTGAAATCATTACTGAACAGTTAAAACTGCGTCATGAAATTGCACGTATGCTGGGCTTTGGCACTTATAGTGAAAAATCATTAGCGACCAAAATGGCCGAGACTTCTGATCAAGTCTTAGGTTTCCTGAATGACTTAGCAGTGAAAGCTAAGCCTCAAGGCGAGCGCGAAGTCGAAGAGTTGCGCCAGTTCGCTGAAAAAGAGTTCGGAGTATCAGAATTAGAGCTGTGGGATATTGCTTACTACAGCGAAAAGCAAAAACAGCACTTATTCCAAATTTCGGATGAAGAGCTGCGCCCTTACTTCCCTGAATCAAAAGCGGTGAGTGGCCTGTTTGAAGTTCTAAGCCGTGTATTTGGGATGTCAGTGACTGAGCGTGACGGCGTCGATACTTGGCATGAGTCGGTACGTTTCTTCGATATCTTTGATTCTGAAGGCACGCTGCGCGGTAGTTTCTACCTCGACCTTTATGCTCGTGAACACAAACGTGGTGGCGCGTGGATGGATGATTGCCGTGGTCGCCGTGTGACCGAGTCTGGCGAGCTACAAACGCCAGTGGCGTACCTAACGTGTAACTTCAATAAACCTGTGGGTGATAAACCTGCGCTGTTTACGCACGACGAAGTAGTTACTTTGTTCCATGAATTTGGTCATGGTATTCACCATATGCTGACACAGGTAGAAGCGGGCGCGGTATCGGGTATCAACGGAGTGCCTTGGGATGCCGTGGAGCTACCAAGCCAATTTTTGGAAAACTGGTGTTGGGAAGAAGAGGCGCTGGCCTTTATTTCTGGTCACTTCGAAACTGGTGAAGCACTACCAAAAGAAATGCTAGAGAAAATGCTCGCGGCGAAAAACTTCCAGTCGGCGATGTTTATTTTACGTCAGTTAGAGTTTGGCCTGTTCGATTTCACTTTACATGCGGAGTACGATCCGGAAGTTGGCGCTCGTGTACTCGAAACGTTGGCCGACGTGAAATCAAAAGTGGCAGTACTACCAAGTATTGAGTGGAACCGTTTCTCTCATAGCTTTGGTCATATTTTTGCTGGTGGCTACAGCGCGGGTTATTACAGCTACTTATGGGCGGAAGTTTTGTCTGCAGATGCTTTCTCGGCTTTTGAAGAAGAAGGGATTTTTAATACTGATACGGGTAAACGTTTCTTGAATAACATTCTTGAAATGGGTGGCAGTGAAGAACCGATGGAGCTTTTCAAGCGTTTCCGTGGTCGAGAGCCTCAAATTGATGCCATGTTGCGTCATGCAGGTATTCAGGCGTAGTGACCTCGCTTGAACAAAAAAGGCTGAACTCATGTTCGGCCTTTTTTATTGCGGTTGTCCCGTATTGAAAGGTGGCCGCCTTCCTAAGGATTTACATTGCGATTGATCGGGTTTTGCAAGGAAATGAGGGTTTCAGTGGACTGCACTTCATCAATTGCTTGCAGCTTATCAATAAGCACAAACTGCAGCTCTTCGATCGACTTACACATCAGTTTTACGAAGATATTGTACGCGCCAGTGGTGTAATAGGCTTCGACGACTTCATCTAGAGCGTTGAGCTTTTCAATGGCGGAGTGGTAGTCACGTGCTGCGTTTAGGTTGATGCCAATAAAGCAACATACGTCGTAACCTAGCTTCTTAGTATTGACGATGACTTCCGTTCCTTGAATGATGTCGGCCGACTTCATCTTCTCGATACGCACGTGAATCGTGGCTGGGCTCACGTCGAACAGCTTGGCCATTTCCGCGTAAGGGGTTCGAGCGTCTTCCATTAACGTCTTTAAAATAGCGCGATCTAAATCGTCTAAACGAGCCTGTGAAGTGGGCATATCGAATCCTTGTTACTGAGCGAAAACTTATTGGATGGAGTACATTTAATACTCAAGGGTGATAATATTAGCAGTATCCATGTTGTTAAGGTGAAATCAGTGCGCTTTTCTTTTATTTTTCTCGCGATGTTCTGGAGTTTTTTTGCTACGGCTGAATCACGAGATGTTCTGGTTGTGCACTCTTATCATCACGGATTCTTTTGGACAGACCGTTTTCAGTCGGGGCTTGCAAGTCAGATTGACAATGAAGCGACCGACATTTCCTACCGCGTCGTGTATTTAGACACTAAGCGCACCCAAAGTGAAGAATATCTAGAACAGTTGTACCAACTGTATAAAACCAAATTTTCTAATGAGCAGTTTAGTGCAATTGTGGTGAGTGACAATAATGCACTCAACGTGATGCAGCGCCTTGCCCCTGAGCTGGGGGATACCCCTGTGATTTTTGGTGGCATTAACAATTATTCACCCGCATTGCACAGGGATATTAATGCGACCGGCGTGATTGAAGACATCGATATTCTGAGCAATATTTCGTTGATTCAGCGTCTTCAAAGCGATGTGGAAAAAATTGTGGTCGTGAGCGATTTCTCTATCACAGGAAAGGCCGTGCGAGCGCAAATCGATCGCTTTATCGATATGAATCCGGAATACGCGTCTCTGCTTGAACACTACGTGCCAGAAAGTTATTCAGAATTAAGAAAAACCACGCGTGAAATGGAAAACGAGAACAGCGTGCTATTTTGGGTCTACTACCGAGATAAGCAAGGCTACATCAGTGATGACCAAGATTGGATTGCGCTGAATCGTGAATCCAGTGTGCCGATATATATGGTGCACGACTTAGGGTTAGGGCATGGTGCGGTCGGTGGCGTGATCCAAAGTGGTTATGTTCAAGGCCGAGAAACCGGCGCGATGTTACTTAAAGTCTTGAGCGCAAAAGACCAACCGCTCCCGAAACCTGTTGTTGGAACTCCAGAAATTAAGCTCGACTACGAGATGATACAGCGTTGGAATTTAGGGGCGGATAACGAATCCGCAGCTACCTTCTTCAATAAACCTCAGCCTTTCTTCGTTCGTTATCAAGTGGAAATTCAAACCCTAAGCAGTGTGTTCTTGGGAATGGCGGTGATTATTTTGGTGCTGGCGTATTACCTTAAACGCTTGAAGCACAGTGAAACCAAGAGTCGTAAAAACCAACTATTGCTGGAGTCTATTTTTGACCAAAGCCTGCAATACATAGGTATTGTGGATGAGAAAGGGCGCTTGGTGTCCAGTAACAGTAAGCTTCATGATTTGCTGTATAGCCATGGATTTCAATTAGATGGTGGGCTTTGGGAGCATAAGCATTGGGATGATGTTTCCGTTGAACATTTGAAATCTTATTTCGAGGCTGGAGAACCTTACAATACATTGCACTTTGAAGGTGAAATCTGGTGCCGTGATCAGGGGGGATTGGTCTTAGAGGTATCCTTAAAGCCATTACCGAATGAAGAGTTAAGTGTCACTCAGTTCTTGCTTGAGGCTCGTGATATCACGTCTCGTAAGTTTGCCGAAAATAAGCTGTTTCAACGTGAATCTAATTTGCGCCTGTATTACGACAAGCAGCCTGTCATGATGATCACTCTCGACGCCAATAACCGTATTCAGCAAGTGAATCAGTTTACCGAGCAGTTGCTTGGTTATGCTTCGGAAGACATTTTAGGCCATCGTCCTCGTGATTTTTACGTAGATGACAATGCGTTGATCCCTCGCCAAGTGTTGCTTCTTCCTCAAGAAACCATCAAAGGGGTATGGCGTCGTGATATCGAGTATCGCCACGCCAATGGCAATACGGTTTGGGTACGAGAAAATATTCGTCCCCTTGTCGATTCCGAACAACTATTGATTGTCGGTGAAGATATTACTGAAACACGAGCTTTGGCCGAGCAATTAGAATATCAGGCAAGATACGACTTACTCACGGATACCTATAACCGAAATTACTTCGAAATGGTGTTAACCAAAGCGCTAAAAGAAGTGGAAAGCCATATTCGAACTCACGCCATGCTCTATTTAGACTTGGATCAGCTCAAGGTTTTGAATGATACCGCCGGTCATGAAGCGGGAGATGCGGCTATTCTGTTTTGTGCTGGGCTGCTAGAAGAAGTCTTGCCGTACAACGCAATATTGGCGCGAATGGGCGGTGATGAGTTTGCGGTGTTACTGAAAGACTGCACCGAACGTGATGCAGTGAATACTTGTCGAAGTATTATATCGATGATGAGTGAGCAAGCCTTCCTGTGGGATGACATTCGTTTGCACCTGACTTGTTCGATTGGGATTCGATTGATTGACCACACTGCGTCTTCAGCGCAAACCGTTCACGCACAAGCGGATGCCGCTTGTCATGCTGCCAAGGAAGAAGGCCGAAACCGTTTCAATCTGTTTCATGAGGATGATGAAGTTCAGCAGCGTCGTCATCTTGAGATGGAAAGTGTGAATTTAGTGCACGATGCCTTGGCGCATGATCGACTAGAGCTGTTTGCTCAACGTATCCTGAGCTTGGAAGATGATAACGAAAACATGCACTTTGAGATTCTGGTGCGAATTCGTAATAGTGACGGCGAGTATATTTCCCCTGGGATTTTCATGCCGGCATCTGAGCGATATAACATTGCTCACCTGATTGATCGTCAAGTCATTAGCCAAACCCTCGCATGGTTGGAGGATAACCCTCAGGCACTGGAAGCGTTAGGGCTGTGCTCGATTAACTTGTCGGGTCACTCAATGGGTAATCAAGAGTTCATCGATTTCCTATTGGATAGCTTGAAGCATTCTTCAGTTCCGTGTGAAAAATTATGCCTAGAGATCACTGAAACGGCCGCCATGAGCAATATGAATCAAGCGATTGAGTTCTTCACCAAAGTGAAAGAGTTAGGTTGCTTGATTGCGCTTGATGATTTTGGCTCAGGGCTTTCTTCTTTTGGTTACCTTAAGAAGTTACCCGTTGATATTGTAAAAATTGATGGCTTGTTTGTGCGTGATATTGATGTGAACGAGATGGACCATGTGATGGTTCGTTCAATTAACGATTTAGCACAGCAAATGGGTAAACGAACGGTGGCTGAATTCGTCGAAAATACCCAAATCATTGATAAGTTGCTCGAATTAGGAGTGACGTATGGGCAAGGTTACATCATTGGCCGACCGAAACCATTAGCGGAGTTAGTGGCGGAGCTTATGCAAGAGAAAAGCATATAGGGCGGTGTGTGAATCTGCCACTGATTAACTCATTCTTATTTTGTAATCAATCGGGTACACTGCGGCCTCTTTGACAACCTCACCTTGGTGGAGAACCCCTTGCAGCTTCAACTTATTTGCGAAGATTCCAATCAAATCGAACGTTTAGCAACATTGGCGGAACGTTGGCATTTAACCCACGATGAAAACAGTGAGTTTGCTTTGGTACTCACGCAAGAGCGACTTGAACTTAGAAAAGTGGATGAGCCTAAACTCGGGGCAATCTTTGTCGATCTAATTGGCGGGGCAGTGGGGCATCGACGCAAATTTGGGGGCGGTAAAGGGCAAGCTATCGCAAAAGCGGCGGGCCTGAATAAAGGCGCGACACCAACAGTATTAGATGGCACGGCTGGCTTAGGACGCGACGCATTTGTGCTTGCCTCTTTAGGTTGCACCGTTCAAATGGTTGAACGCCACCCTGTGGTTGCGGCATTGCTGGATGACGGTATTGAGCGTGCGAAACACGACCCTGATATTGGATCGTGGGTTGGCGAGCGTATGAAGCTTTTGCATGCCTCTAGCCATGATGCGCTCGACAAATTGGCTCAAGATCCAGATTTTGTTCAACCAGATGTGGTGTACCTTGATCCCATGTACCCCCACCCAGAGAACAAAAAGAAATCGGCATTGGTCAAAAAAGAGATGCGTGTATTCCAATCTTTAGTTGGGGCGGATTTAGATGCTGATGGTTTGTTGGCTCCTGCATTAGCACTGGCAAGTAAGCGTGTGGTCGTGAAAAGGCCAGACTACGCCGCATGGTTAGATGAGCAAAAACCGAGTATGGCGATTGAAACGAAAAAGAATCGTTTTGATGTGTATGTAAAGGCATCAATGACTTAGAAAGTGGATGACAAAAACTCACGAATTAGTCCTTGCTTATATTCAAATCTGAAGGTATATCTAACTAAGAATCATTATTATTCTTAGCTGGAGTTGTAGCATGGCTAAACGTTTTTGTAAGTTAAATCGTCGTGATATCACGGAGCATCTGGGTGAAATTCATAGCCTAGTGACGCAGCCTAAGTTCGTGTGTCGTTCATGCGCTCGCTCTTCATCAGACAAAGACAACCTCTGCAAACCCGCTGCGATTCCACCGGCAAGCTGCCAATCTAGACCAGACTCTGAAAAGGCGGCTTGCGGTTTACTGGCTGAAACGCTTCCTAGCCGAACAGAATCATTGGTCGTGAACGTGGTTGACCCTCGTCAAGAACTCAATGGTGAAATGCTGGACAAGCATGCTATCAAGCAAGCGAAAAAATCGCTGAAAAAGCAGAAAAAACAGGCTAAGAAGCTGGCTAAAGTCGTTAAAAAACAGCAAAAGCTGCTTAAGAAACATCAAATGTTGGAAAAGCAGTTTAGCCGTTTGAATCAGAGCATGGACAGTTTTGAATCTGCTAACTCAGTGGTTGAGCAGCAAGTGCATTAAGTTGTATTGGATATTCATAAAAAAGAGCGCCTAATTTGGCGCTCTTTTTTGTTTGGTTGGTAAACGACTTAGCTGTGGGGTTTTATGATTGCGCGACGCGCTTTTTCACCCAAGTTTCATTGACCCACAATGAAAGCAGAATGATGCCACCACCAATGCTTAGCCTGAACAAATCAACATCGCGATTCCAAATTAAGATGTTCACAACAAGGCCTGCGGGTACTAGGGCATTGTTCATAACCGCAAGTGCCCCGGCATTCACTAAACACGCTCCTTTATTCCATACGAAGTAGCCGACCCCAGAAGCGATCAA
>Ga0213838_1001325_pt1 | contig 13100 bp, 8 predicted proteins | sample SWPATP13_FD_160577 | JGI IMG/M metagenome (GOLD analysis project Ga0213838, IMG submission 160577) | Coastal seawater microbial communities from Marineland, Florida, United States - SWPA TP1 #3 | ecosystem: Environmental > Aquatic > Marine > Coastal | place: USA: Florida | collected 2016-08-06 | reverse complement strand
ACTTCCCTAACCAAGCGACTACCGGTACGCACGTAAACATCTCTGGTATGGCGATGGCTAAGTACTCTCCGAATAAAGACAATGCTGTGAAGCTTATGGAATTCCTAACGGGTGACGTAGCACAGAGCATGTATGCTGAAGTGAACTACGAGTACCCAGTGAAAGAAGGCGTTAAGCGTTCTGAGCTAGTAGCTTCTTGGGGTGATTTCAAAGCAGATACTGTTTCTCTAGATGAAATTGCTGAGCACCACGCGGCAGCAATCAAACTTCTAGATGAAGTGAAATTTGACCTTTAATCGAATCTAGGGGTATAACTGTACCCCTATTTTTTAAAGGGATATGAGATGTATTTGCAAAAGCATTTATATTTCATACAGCCTTGTTGTAAATTAGGCTAATGAAAGAAAAAAACTATCTACTAAAAACCAGTAGTTTAAGCTTTGCTTTGCTGCTGGTTTTGCCGATCTTAGCGATCTTCTATACCGCGGTCGGTGAAACTGACGAAGTATTCAGTCACTTAATGTCGACTGTGATGCCTACTTATACCTATAACACCATTGTTCTTGTATTCGGTGTTATGGTTCTCTCTCTTATCTTTGGTATTCCAAGTGCTTGGTTTATGGCGATGTGTCGTCTTCCAAGTGAAAAATGGCTGCAGTGGGCACTGGTATTGCCGCTTGCCATGCCCGGTTACATAATTGGTTACATTTTTACTGATTGGTTTGATTTTGCTGGACCAATTCAAGTATGGCTCAGAAGCGTAACTGGGTGGGGTCCAGGTGAGTACTGGTTTCCGGACATTCGAACTCTATCTGGTGCTATCTTCGTTTTAGCATTAGTGCTTTACCCATACGTATACTTACTGTGTCGAGCCGCTTTTATGGAGCAGAACGTTTCATTGCTTCAATCAGCAAGGCTACTTAAGTGTTCCCCTTGGGAAAGTTTCCGTCGTATCTCATTGCCTCTTGTGCGTCCTTCTATGGCAGTAGGCTTATCGCTGGTAGCAATGGAAACCATTGGCGATTTTGGTACCGTAAGCTATTTTGCGGTGAATACATTAACAACGGCTGTCTATGATACGTGGCTTGGTTATTCTAATTTGACCGCTGCTGCGAAGATTTCGGCGTTAATGCTAGTCATCGTGATTTTGCTGTTAAGTGCAGAACGTTATAGCCGACGCAAACAGAAACTATTTCAAAGCCAGTTTTCCAGCCATGAAGATTTCCGTTATGAGTTGAGCGGCTGGAAGAAATGGTTTGCGCTGACATGGTGTTGGGGGCTCGTTGCGATTGCCTTTATATTCCCACTGCTTCAGCTCTGCTTGTATTCTTACCATTACTTTGCTCAAAGTTGGACGGCAGAGTTCCGGGAGTACGCTCTAAATAGCCTGTTTGTTTCATTGGCTGCTGCAGCCATTGGTGTTTTTGTAGCGTTAACCGTGAATTTCTATCATCGAGTGAGCCCAAGCAAACACAGTGTGAGTTTTATGCGTTTGTCCTCAATGGGCTACGCTGTACCTGGTACCGTACTTGCTATTGGTGTCATGGTTCCTGTTATCACTATGGATCATGTAGTTAATGATGTGGCAAAAGTGATGGACTGGGGTAGGCCAGGGCTGATTTTTTCAGGTTCTATGTTTGCGTTAATTTTTGCGCTGGTGGTACGTTTTTCAGCAGTTGCTATCGGTAGTATCGAAAGTAGCCTAAGTAAAGTCTCTCCGTCTTTAGACATGGCGTCGAAAACCATGGGCTGCAATACCAATCAAATGTTGAAACGCATTCATTTCCCATTGATTAAACGTGGTGCTCTCATCGCAGCGTTACTCGTATTTATTGAATCAATGAAAGAATTGAATGCAGCACTTTTGCTACGTCCATTTAACTTCGAAACCTTAGCGACTTATGTTTATAACTATGCATCGGATGAGCATTTAGAACTAGCAGCAATGCCTGCGGTACTTTTGGTTTTAGTTGGCTTAATCCCTTTGGTTATTGTTAATCGTTCTTTGGAGCAAAAACACTGATGAGTTGTGCACTATCCATTAAAAATCTGACTTGTAAGTACGAATCTCAAACGGTTTTAGAGTCTCTGTCACTTGAGGTTGCACACGGTGAAATAGTCTGCCTTCTAGGAGCTAGTGGTTGCGGTAAAACCACCTTACTGAAAGCAGTCGCGGGTTTGTTGCCTTTGAGCAGTGGAGTCATGAGTTTAAATTGCCAAACGATTGATGACGGCCATAATTGGTTACCACCGGAGAAGCGTAATATTGGGATGATCTTTCAAGATTACGCCTTGTTTCCTCATTTGACGGTAGAGGAAAATGTAGCCTTTGGATTGCGAGGGCTTTCGGACTCAGAGAAGCGTGATAAAGTCAGTGAAATGCTCGAATTGGTGCATTTAGGCGGTTATGGTGAGCGCTACCCCCACCAACTTTCTGGTGGTCAACAACAGCGTGTGGCTATCGCTCGTTCTCTTGCTTACAAGCCCGATTTACTGCTACTGGATGAACCGTTTTCAAATATTGATACACAAGTTCGTCATGAGCTTATTGCAGAAATTCGTAAGATATTTAAGAAGCAGGGCGTCACAGCTATTTTTGTGACACATAGCCGTGAAGAGGCTTTTGCGTTTTCGGATAAAATGGCAGTTATGAATCATGGCGTAATTGAACAGTATGGTTCGGCGTCTGAGCTTTACTACCATCCTTCTAGCAAGTTTGTAGCAGACTTTTTAGGTGGTGGAAGCTATTTAAAAGCGAAGCGTCTTTCACCTCAAGAGTTTGAGACTGATCTTGGTGTTATAGAGGCCAAGCCACAGACTGATATTGAATTGGATTCTGACTGTGAGTTATTGCTTCGTCCTCAGCATATTCATGTAAGCGCTGGGGAGGAAAGTACTATTTCAGTTTTAGAGCAGCAGTTCATGGGCGACCATTGCCGTTATGTAATCGAAGCAAATGGTCAGAAGCTTTTGGCAACATCGTCTGAAGCTTTAGAGGTGGGCCAACCGGTTGCCGTTAAAGTGGATACGAATGGGGTCTTGGCGTTCTAAACCCATAAAAAAGCCCAGTATCTCTCTGATACTGGGCAAGCGTTCTTCACCTATAGGGTTCTCAAACGAGAAAGGCAGTGAAAAGTCCTTGGCATAAATTAGAGTGCTAGGAAGTCTTTCACTTGTTGAAGAACACGTTCAGCAGTGTCTTTGTCTTCCATTTCTGCGAAAATTCGAAGTAATGGTTCTGTTCCTGAGAAGCGGGCAATTACCCAGCCACCGTTCTTGAAGTAGACTTTTGCGCCATCTTCATAACTGACTTTCTCAATTTCGAATTCAAACTCAGGCAGTTGTTTCTCTACGTAAATCTTGCTGTAAAGCGTTTCTTTTTCAGAAGGTTTGAATGTACAGTCGCCTTCAGCAGTGTAGGCATAACCGTACTTTCCGTAGATCTCACCGAGTAATTCCGATAGTTTTTTACCGGTTACGCTGATCATTTCGACCAGAAGGCTAGAAGCGAAAACGCCATCTTTACCTTTAATGTGGCCTCGAATTGTGAGTCCTCCTGAGCTTTCTCCACCAATTAGAGAGTCGTCCGCTTCCATCTGAGAAGAAATATGTTTGAAACCGACGGGTACTTCAAAGCTCTTTTCACCATGATCCGCCGCGACCTTGTCGAGTAAGTGTGTTGTGGCAATATTGCGGACAACAGAACCCTTCCAACCTTTGTACTCCAAAAGGTAGTAGTAAAGCAGAAGCAGCACTTCATTAGGGTGAATGAAATTGCCTTTTTCATCGATAATACCAAGCCGGTCAGCATCACCGTCGGTGCCAATACCAATGTCATAACCTTCTGCCGCTACTAAGTGCTTAAGACGGTATAGAGTGGCTGCACTTGGAGAAGGCATCAATCCACCAAAGTCTGGGTTTTTGCCATCATTGATCACATCGACATCACAGCGACCATTGATCAGTACTGTTTGCAGAGCGTTTTTGGCGACACCGAACATTGGATCGATAAGTACGCGTAGGTTAGCTTTCTTGATTGAGTCGATATCAATAAAGTTAATGATTGAATCTACGAACTCGTTCATTGGGTTAATGACTTTAACGGTTTTGTCGTTAAGTGCTTGTTCGAATTCCACCCATTTAACGTCGTCTAACGAAATCGTCGCGATCTGCTGCTCAATTTTTTGAGTAATGATTTCATCAGCGTCACGGCCACCTTCAATAAAGACTTTAATACCGTTGTAATCCGCTGGGTTATGGGAAGCGGTAATACATGCAGAGTAAGTACAGCCCATTTCTTTAGCTTTAAACATTACGATTGGTGTTGGCACAAACTTATCGATAAAGCTAACTGTTACTTCATTTGCCGCGAGTACTTCAGTAAACCAACATGCGGCTTTATCTGAAAGAAAACGACGGTCGTAGCCAATGACAAAGCCATTTTCAGCGGCATTTTCATTTTTAATGATGTTCGCTAATGCTTGAGCGACTAGGCGGACATTATCGCGGGTAAATTCTTCACCAATAAAAGCACGCCAACCACCAGTACCAAATTTGATCATTTTGAAATCCTTTTGAGGCCTCAATTAGCCGAGTCTTATCGTTAAAGACTCGGCATAGAAGCGATTAGCCTAAAACGACCACTACGTCATTTACGCTACCTTCCTCTAGTACAGGGATCGCACCTTGTACCGCTTGACCGTTGACAGTGATTGACTTAACGCCTTTGCTCACTGAATTCGGGTTTTCAACTTTGATGTTGTACGTCGCTCCACGCCATTGACGCGTCACCTCAAAACCTGGCCAATCAGTTGGAATACAAGGATCAACGGTTAGACCTTCGAATCCAGTACGTACACCTAGAATGAAGTTAGTCACAGCAAAATATGCCCAGCCTGACGTACCTGTTAGCCAAGGGTGATTTGCACGGCCGTGATCTTGGTGGTCTTTACCCATGATAAATTGCACGTATGAGTAAGGTTCTGCATAGCGAGTTTCAATCATATCGTTCTGATTGTATGGGTTTAGCGCATCATAGAACTTCATTGCACGGTCACCACGGCCTAGCTTAGCTTCTGCAACCCATGCCCACGGGTTCGGGTGAGAGAAGATTGCGCCGTTTTCTTTAACGCCTTGGTATACGCGAGTTACAAAGCCGATGTCATCATTTGGTGTTGCGAATGATGGAGAGTTTAGGTGCAGGCCATATTCAGAGAATAGGTTTTCATCTACCGCATCCATTGCTTTCTCGCCACGCTCTTGTGATACAGCACCAGATAACACAGCAAGAGTGTTTGACTCTAGGTGTACACGTCCTTCCGCTTGTTGCGCAGTACCAATCTTATCGCCATTTTTAGTCAGACCACGGATGTACCAGCCACCTTCGTCGTCCCAAAGGTGTGTTTCACACGCTTCACGTACGTTAGCTGCCATTTCAGTGTAGGTGTTGACATCTTTTTGATTGTCTTTGAATTTCGCTAAATCAATGAACTCTTGGAGTGCCCAGAAGTGTAGGAAAGACACCATAGACGACTCACCGCCACCCAAGTTCAAGCAGTCATTCCAGTCGGCTCGTAGACCTTTACAAATACCCGTTTGACCAACGTATTCCGCTGAGAAGTTCAGTGCTGCTTTCATGTGCTCATAAACTGTCGCTTCACCACCATCGGCGTATGGGATAACTTCGTCGAAGAAGCTGTGTTCGCCAGTCTCAACCACGTACTTAATGATTGTCGGAACGATCCATAAATGATCATCTGAACATGTGTCTTCAATGCCGTGGATCTTGTCATCGTCGGATGGGGTAGGTACCACCGTTGGAGATTTAGATGGCTCTACATCGGCTTTCTCTGGATCAAACCAATCAGGATCGAATAAATGTAAACCGTAACCCGCTTTAACTTGGCCACGCAGAAGATCCACAATGCGCTTGCGAGTCATTTCTGGGTTCGCATGAGGAACGGAAATAGCGTCCTGTGCTGTATCACGGTAACCAAGTCCGGTACGTCCACCGACTTCGATAAATGAAGCAAAACGAGACCACACCACACAGGTTTCTGCTTGGTAGAGTGTCCAGGTGTTGATCATTGTGTCTAAGCCTTCGTTTGGAGACTTAACTTGGAACTTGTTGCAACGCTCGTCCCAGTGATCTTTGATGCCTTGGAACGCAGCATCTACGTTTGCAGTGTCTTGGTACTTCTCACGTAGGCGCTCACCATTGCCTTTGCCGATACCTAGTACGTAGGCAAAGCGAATTTCTTCACCGGGTTGAATGACAAATTGCTTATGTAGAGAACCACAGTGGTTGTAACAGGTTTGAGCGCTGTTCGAGCACTTACCGTTTTCAACCGCAATTGGGTTAGCTTCATCGCGGTACATGCCAAGGAAGTTGTCACGCTGACCGTCGTAGCTATCAGGCGAGAAGGTTGACGCTAGATAGTAGAAACCTTCAAAGTCGTTAGTGTTGTAGTAAAGGTCGTATTCCAAGACACCATCTTTGTACTCTGTTCCTGCAGAATACAGAGACATTTGATGGTTCTGGTTATCAGATTGAATATGACTGAAAGAGAATTCAACGAATGAGAAAGTACTGATTGTACGTGGTTTATCCGTTGTGTTCTTAATTACAACGTCCCAAACTTCCGCGTCTTCACCTTTTGGTACGAAAAGAGTTTTCGTTGCAGTAATACCGTTGTATTCACATTTGAATTTTGAGTAAGAAAGACCATGACGAACTTCGTAGCTCGCTTCATCTAGGCTTTTGGCAACTGGCTGCCAAGAAATAGACCAATAATCGCCAGTTTCGTCGTCACGTAGATAAACATAATGTCCTGGACGGTCAAAAGTGCCGTTCGGGCGGAACTTAGTAACACGGTTATATTCTGGAGAGTTGTAAAACGAATAGCCACCTGCGTTATGAGAAATTACAGTACAAAATTTCTCTGTGCCTAGGTAGTTAGTCCATGGTGCTGGGACGTCAGGGCGAGTGATGACGTATTCGCGATTGTCATTATCGAAATAGCCGTATTTCATTGTCATTTCCTTTTTAACAAACTGCAGCAATTGGCAGTCAAACTTACTAAATTGATATTGCTTAGTGACGTTCGGGGGGAGTCCGCCACTAAGCTGCTAGATTATTTCCAAGGGTTTCTATATTGGATCCCAAATCGATCTAATAACGGAAGGTGCCCTTTTAAACGTGAGAGGTAGTTAAGCCAGTCACGGTTATCTTTATTGGTCCAACACGCTTCAGCTAGGGCGCTGATACGCGGGTAAACCATGTAGTCCATACGTTCTTGATGAGTGATGATTTCACACCAAAGCGCACACTGGATGCCTCTGATACGCTTTCTAATTTTGTCGTTTTCCGGAATGTCAGATAATGGCTCGTAGTTGTATGCCTGCTCGAGTGGAATGACAGACGCCCAATCAACGCCAGGTTCTTCTGGTGAATAGTCTTGAGCCATGTCTAAGTAGGTATATTGACCAGGCTGAAGTACGACATCAAAACCTTGTCGAGCGCAATTGACAGCAGCTTCTTCACTGAGCCAAGAGTAAATAATGGTTTCTTTACTGACTTTGTTTCCGTGCTGAGCTTCTTCCCAGCCAACCATTCTTTTTCCTAACGCTTTAAGCTTATTTTCTGCGTATCTGAATAGGTGTCCTTGTAACTCTTTACTGTCTGCGTAGCCTTGCTCTTTCATTAAAGCTTGAGCCGCTGGGCTTTCTGCCCATACACCGTTAGGTACTTCGTCAGCTCCCATGTGAATCAATGTACTTGGGAAAAGCTCGGCGACTTCAGAGAGTACCGCGTCTAGAAACTCGTAAGTGCCAGGGAGCGCCGGGTTCAAAACATTGTCGGTGTAGTGTTGAATGCTTTTAAAGCTGGTCGTATCTTCATCTTCAACTAAAAGGTGAGGTAACGATTTGATGGCAGCTCGGCAGTGCCCAGGGATATCAATCTCTGGAATGACTGTGATATCGCGTTTTTCGGCATATGCGATGACATCTTTGATTTCTTCTTGGGTGTAATAGCCCCCATAGCTCTCAGATAGATGTGTATATTGAGGTTCCAATGCATGTTCAAGGCCACGCCATGCCCCAATTTCGGTCAATTCCGGGAAGCGCTTAATTTCAATGCGCCATCCCTCATCGTCGGTAAGGTGCCAATGGAAAGTATTGAACTTATAGTGAGCGAGTTGGTTTATCAGTCTTTTGACTTCTTGAACGCTATGAAAATGGCGCGCGCAGTCCAACATCATTCCACGATATTTAAATCTTGGTGAGTCTGAAATCTTACAAGTTTGTAAATAAAAAGTGTGTTCTGGTGAAACGGATACAAGTTGGATCACGCTAGCGACGGCATGAGTGAAACCAGAACGAGAGCCTGATTCAATGATGATATTTTCTGAACCAACATTGAGCTTATATTCGCCTTTGTCTAACGTTGGGTTGCTCTTGAATTGCACCGAACCGGTTTGGTTAGTCGTGTCGAGCTGAAGAGAGAACGTAGAATCGAGCTCTTGTTGCAGCCATTGAACGGCATTATTAGCTAAGGAGGATTCGACCTGAATTAACGTGTCTGCAGCTAATGTAAATCGGCCATTCTTGAGCTGACATGAGTTAGGTTGTGGAATTAAAGCAATTGGCGCTGCTGATACTTCTGGTATCGAACTTCTTTCGCGATAAGGCGATGCAAGAACGATTGGGGGAACGTCGACAGGAATAATTTGCGATTTTCCATCTTTAGAGTGTTGAATAAATGCGTCATTGAATCCGTCCGTGTAAAAACGAAAAGGCGCACTTTGAATGCTAAATTCACAATAGAAGTGATGGTTCGCTTTAAGTACTGATGACTCAGAATGCACAGAGCAGAAGCTCCCTGTTTGGCTGAGAGAACCTTGGGATAAACTATCTGGCATGATGAAACGGTCGAAAGCAAAATGTAATGACCAGTTTTCGAGGTCTTGGTCGCTCAAGTTATGAACGGTTAAACCAAAACGACATGTTTGTTTTTGTTCAGATAAAACGGCTAAATCAACTCGATAATTCATAATCCCTTCCTAGATGCGTCTTATGAGTACAAGTTATGCTGAGGCTTACCCGCGAACATCAACGCACCTTCGATAGCGTCAAATTGTGCAGGTACAACCCATTGTTGTACTGGAGGTGATAGCCAATGAAGGATGCGCTCAGCAATACTTCCCATTAGGCAAATTCGTTGTGCTCCCTTTCGGTTTAGAGCTATTAGAAACATCTCAATATCAGCCGCAGTTTGCTTTAACATGTCTATCGCCAATGCATCACCTTGGTGAGCAAACTTGAAAATTTCTGGCGAAAACTGGCCATAATCTTTTGGAATAGCGGTTTTAGACCATTCGACGATTTGGTCGACGTCTTGATTAAAATGGGCAATAACGTGCTCGGATAGAGAGGTTTTCTCACGGATACCATCTTCAGCAAGCAATACTTGTTGAATGAGTCTAAGGCCCATGACGGCACCGCCGCCTTGGTCTGAAATAGGAAACTCTCGCCCACCAACAACGTGTTGAGTCTGGCCTTGTAGAAAAATGCCGCATGAACCTGTACCGCCTATCATGATGGCACCATCTTCACCATTGTGAGCGCCAATACAGGCACCGTAGGCATCCGTGTTTAATGTTACGCTCGAAAAAGGGTGGGGTAATGCCATGAACTCGTGCCAAGCTGACTTTTGCTCAGCACCTGCTAGAGCGAGTCCTACATGCATATCTTTAAAATGATTTTGGTTTAATCCACCTTGGATAGCGGCATCAGAGATCGCTGATAATATAGAGTTCATTGCGATATCAGTGCCCAGTAATATGTTAGCGCTGCCGCTTTTAGCTTCACCTATTAGCGCGCCTTTTTCGTCTCGAATTCGTGCTCGGCAAGAGGTGCCACCACCGTCAATTCCTACATAGTAGAGGCTCATAAAGAAAGCTCCTTAGAAGTGGCTAAATAGTTAAATTGAGCTGAGGTTGCTAACAGGAACCAAGCACCATGTGGGATCCATTGTTCTCCCCATCGCCAGTTTTGTAGCATGTCGTCTTTTTGACCTGGAGGGTTGAAAGCGATATCTTGCTCATCATCAAAACCTGCAGTAATACCATTACAAACGCCCCCTTTAGCATTGAAAAAACCAAGCTGAGGCAGGTAGTCTGGGTTATTGTGACCATGGCCATCTAGCATGCACATATCGTAAGGGTTCAGCCCCAGGATCCAATCAAAACAATTCTGAGCGAGCTTAGTTAATCTAACTTTAACTTCTTGATCTTTAAGGTGTGGTTGTGCGATGTAAGCCATGCTAGATAGGGAGGCTAAACGTGCATTTTCACCTTGCCACCAATAGCCAGTTTCATTGTCCTGGGCAACAAAGAATGCGTCACGCTTATCTCCGCTAACTGACTTGACATACTGACGAGGGTAACCAAATGGGTTGTTGACCTTCTCAGTGATTTCAATTTCAAATTGGCAAGCTTGCTCAATCGTTTGTTGAGCTTGAGTGAGTAAATCTTGGTCACTTTCAATGGCTGCGTATTCACATAGACTGATTACGGGTAAACCAGCTTCAGCTGCGTGGAAATATGGTCGTGAACCATCGGTGTTCGCAGCCCAATAGTGACTAAATTGCTCATCCGAGCGCTGGCGCTGAATCAAGCGCTGGCTCCAATGACGAGCTTCTAATAGGAATTCGTTATTTTGGGTAGCTGAATAGAGTTCAGTAGCAGCGAGGAGTGCACAATATTCATCGATGATATTTTCTGTACCATCATTTAGATATTGAGTGTTAAATTCCTTTAAGTGCCAGTACCCATTTATTGCCGATTCTAGGTATTGTTTATTGGAAAAGTCACCAGCTTGTTCAAGCTTAGATGCCGACGCTAATGCTGCAATCGCGACGCCCGCACCTTGGCGGAAACCGGCTTGAAAATCGTCAGACTTATGACCGTCCTGCGTAGCATATGCGCAAATATCGCGTTGCTCGGTATCTTTACTCCACTTATCGAATACCGTCATGTAGAAGAAGCCCTCAGGGCTTTGCATTCGTACGAGAAAGTCCGCACCAAACAGCGCTTCTTCAGTTAGCCGAATTTTAGAAAATGCAGGGAAGCCTTCTTGAGTATCTGTGAGCTGTAGGCTTTTAAGCATATTCCAAACTACCATTGGAATTTGCTGAGGGTTTAGATAGTTCGCGTAAGAAAGGTGACTAAAGTACTTACTGACGTCACCTGACGCATCATACCAACCACCATGAACATCAACTTGAATATCGGTGTTGAGTAGCGTGGCTTGACGATCTTTCTGATCGTAAATACCGCCGCAGCGCTGAGATTTGAAATAATGAAGCACATCGGAGAATGTACTCTTCATCAACAGGTTATCGCCGATTGTGAAAACCTCGGAACGTAAGTTATCAGAACGAAGGTAATAACGGCCAGGCTTTGCGACAGAACTAAAATCAATCGTATAGAACTGACCTTGATGCCAATTAGCTACTCGACCGGTTTTCTCAATATCAAAACTCGCGACTGTCATATGGTCATCAGCACAAACAAGAAGAGCTGTGTAGCTTGATAAGCGCTCTTTCCTCGTTTGTAAGATAGCTTGTTTTGGGCCTTGAGTTTCGTAACCAATGTGGTTAGTAAGTAGAAGCATCCAATTTCTCCGAGAGTCCCAGTTTCTATGGCTAGGTACTGTTAGGTAGTTAAAAATAGCTAGAGCCGATAAAGGCTCTAGCCAATGTTGCTAGATCAACTTTCGTGTAGGTAACAACGTACGAAGTGGTTTTCACCGAGTTGAGTGACACCTGGCAGCTGCTCTTTACACTTGTCTGTTGCGTGAGTACAACGACCAGCAAATGGGCAACCAGCAGATTCAGGCGTCCATAGAGGAATTTCCCCTTTGTTGCCAGCTAGCTTTTCGTGGATTGACTTTTTAGGGTCAGGAACCGCTGATACGAGTAATTGCGTATATGGGTGTTGAGGGTTAGCGATGACTTCATCGGTGTCACCCCATTCAACCATGTGTCCCACATACATCACTGATAAATCTTCAGCAATGTAACGAGCGGTTGCGATGTCGTGAGTGATGTAAAGTAGAGACATTTGTTTCTCAAACTTCATTTCTTCCATGAGGTTTAGAACGCCAGCACGAATAGAAACATCTAGCATCGAAGTTGGTTCATCAGCTAGAACCACTTCGGCACCAACAGCGATGTTACGAGCCAAGTTGACACGTTGACGCTGACCACCTGAAAGCTGGTGTGGGTACTTAGCTGCGGTTTCTTTTGGTGGGATCAAACCTACTTGCTCAAGAAGATCGTACACGCGTTCTTCGAGCTCTTTTTTGTTCCCCGGAGCGATCTTTTTATGGATCAGTAAAGGGCGAGCAATGTGGTGAAAGATGTTGTGCGTTGGGTTTAGTGAACCAAACGGGTCTTGCCATACCATTTGCACACCTTCACGGTAGTGCATAAGATCTTTCTTGCTTGAAATCTCTTGGATGTCACGGCCTTTGTATTCAATTGTGCCGCCCGAAGGTGCGTACATTTTTGCGATCATTTTCGCTGTTGTTGATTTACCAGACCCTGACTCACCCACAACGGCTAAACCGCGGCTTTTGTACATTTTGAATGATACGTCGTTTATCGCACGCATCATCGGAGTTTGTATAGTGGTACTGCTAATAGGGAAGTCTTTAACGACATTCTTACCTTCCACTAATAATTGACCGAATTCTTTGCTCATAATTGTCTCCAGAAAATCCTTATTACTGCCAAGCTTGCTTTAGTTATTGAGAGTCTCTAGACCTTTGCTTGTGCAATTGGGTCACCGTATAGGTGGCAATTAGACAAGTGGCCTTGCTCGATTTGGCGTAATGTTGTTGGTACCTTAGTACACGCTTCATGCACACGATCACAACGTGCTTGGAAGCGGCAGCCTTGAGGTATTTCCAATAGGTTTAGAGGGTTACCCGGAATACCTGTTAGCTTAGTTTTAGGACCAACTAGTGGTGGGAAAGAACTACCCAACCCTTTGGTGTAAGGGTGGTAAGGGTTCTCTAGAATATCTTGAGAGTTC
>Ga0213838_1001324_pt1 | contig 13104 bp, 11 predicted proteins | sample SWPATP13_FD_160577 | JGI IMG/M metagenome (GOLD analysis project Ga0213838, IMG submission 160577) | Coastal seawater microbial communities from Marineland, Florida, United States - SWPA TP1 #3 | ecosystem: Environmental > Aquatic > Marine > Coastal | place: USA: Florida | collected 2016-08-06 | reverse complement strand
TGACTCTGGTGAAATCTGGCGCTGGCCCTGTTGTAGCTGGTGACATCCAGCATGATGGTGACGTAGAAATCGTAAACCCTGAGCACGTAGTTTGTACTTTAACCGGCGAAGCTGAAATCAGCATGCGCATTAAAGTAGAAATGGGTCGTGGTTACGTTCCAGCGTCAACTCGTCGTTCCTCTGAAGAAGATGATCGTCCAATTGGTCGTTTATTAGTAGATGCATCATACAGCCCAGTAGAGCGTATTGCTTACACCGTAGAATCTGCGCGTGTTGAACAGCGTACCGACCTGGACAAACTGATCATTGATATGGAAACGAATGGTACTTTAGATCCTGAAGAAGCCATCCGTCGTAGCGCAACCATCCTGGCTGAACAGCTGGATGCGTTTGTTGAACTGCGTGATATCTCTGAGCCAGTGCAGAAAGAAGAGAAACCAGAGTTCGATCCTATTCTGCTGCGTCCGGTTGATGACCTGGAATTAACAGTACGTTCTGCTAACTGTCTGAAAGCAGAAGCTATCCAGTATATTGGTGACCTGGTTCAGCGTACCGAAGTTGAGTTACTTAAAACTCCTAACTTAGGTAAGAAATCGCTAACTGAGATCAAAGATGTTCTCGCTTCACGTGGACTTTCTCTGGGCATGCGCCTGGAAAACTGGCCGCCTGAGAGCATCGCTGAAAAAGATTAATCAGGTTTAAAAGAAACTGATTTTTTAGAAGGATAAAACTATGCGCCATCGTAAGAGTGGTCGTCAGTTGAATCGCAACAGCAGCCATCGTCAAGCTATGTTTAAAAACATGGCCGGTTCTTTGGTCAAGCACGAAGTGATCAAAACGACGTTACCAAAAGCGAAAGAATTACGTCGCGTAATTGAGCCTCTTATCACTCTGGCTAAGCAAGACAGCGTTGCAAACCGCCGTTTAGCTATGGCTCGCACTGGTGATAAAGAAGTAGTAGGTAAACTGTTCAACGAGCTTGGTCCTCGTTACGAAACTCGCCCAGGCGGTTATCTTCGCATTTTAAAATGCGGTTTCCGTGCTGGCGACAATGCGCCAATGGCATACGTTGAGTTAGTTGACCGCCCGGTTGTCGAAGCTGAAGAAGAAGCAGTAGAAGCAACCGAAGAGTAAGCAATTACTCGATAACGGCTAAGCTCATGCTTAACCGATTCGATTAAAAAACCCGCCACTGGCGGGTTTTTTGTTTTCGTTTTACTACCTTACTGCAAGTGGTTTCTATCTATCAATGCAGAACGAGCCTGAACCTACAATATAAAGCTGATTAACGCATAGCTAAGAAAAAGTCACTATCTGACTAGACACCTATTATTAGGATGATGGAGTCTTGATCGTGATTAGCTTTCATCGTGAGTTAAGCATCCGTTTACTCTGTTAATCTGCAGTCTCATTAAGCTGTTTTTACCCTTTGATTCAAGACAACACCAAGGGTTAATGGTAGGATTCGTTACGTCATTAATGCTGTGATCACCTCACGGCGTAGAAGAACTATATCAAAGAGAGTTATCCAACAAGATATGCTTGATTCAGTATCATTAAGAGAGTTCGGGTTTAATTTTTGTGGGCCAATTCTCTACACCTATTTATCTGCAGTTAATAACTACGTTAAACAGTCACCTGCAAAGATTTATTGTTTAGCGCGGGAGGGTTATATTCTGCAAAAAGGCTTACATGTCGTTAACAGCGAGTTGCAGCCAACGTATTTGTACGCGTCCCGAACATTTTTATTTCGAATTTCGTTGAGCCACAAGGACTCGTGGGAGTTTAGTCTTGGTCATGGTTTTGAAGGTAAGCTGGGTGATTTTTTTGTATCGCGTTTTGGCTTTACGTTTGAACAGGTTAAACAGTTTGTTGATCAGGATAAATTAGATGACGAGGTCACTATCCCGGAAGACAGGGAGCAAATTGAGACGATCCTGACATCTCAATCGGACATTATCGAAGCCATTATCAAGCCTACGCGCAGTGCATACATTAAGTATCTGGCCACCATCGGTTTAACCTCAGATACTGCAGCGCAATCTTTGTTTTTGGATGTAGGCTACTCCGGTACAATTCAGAAGCTTTTAAGTATTCTGTTAAAGAGTAATACAAACGGTTATTACTTCATAACTACTGATTCAAGCAAAACCCAGGCAGGAGATTTCACCGCTAATCTTAACTACGTTTTTAAAGACAAAGTTAAAATGGGGGGAGGATATTTCATGCTCGACCGCTCCATGTTTTTAGAGTCTTTATTTACATCCCCTGATGGCCAGTTTATTGACATTATGGAGTCGCCTGTATCGAGTGACGATTTTCATTTTTGTTTTGGTAAACGTAATTACACTCAACATCATTTTGAAAAGCTCAACCTAATTTTTGAAGGTGCTCTTAACGCGATAGCTCAGTTTAAAGAGCATGGCATTACGTTTGATATAAGTGAAATTGAGTTTCTTTATGAACAGTATGTGTCTAAGCGAAACATGTTGCCGAGTGCCAGCTGGCCGCTATTTGAATTCGACGATGCCATCTCAGGTTTTGGCAACGTTAATTCGATGCAGTTTTTTGGGATATAACAATGAAAAAGAATATTAAGGAGCTAGCCAGAAGCCTTCAAACTCAGGTAGAGAGTGTCGTTTACCCGTCTACAGCAAAAGCATTTAAATTAGCCAAAAAGTCCGGGCTGTTCGATGCTAAATGGTATCAGGAGTATTATGGCTCGTTTCCGTCTGATTGGTTGGCTTTTAAAGATTATTGCAATAAATCAACCTTTGCGAATGTAAACCCTTCACCTAATTTTGATACCGAAACTTATTTGCGGAGTAACGTCGACATCTATCACGCAGGTATCTCGCCCTTGCTACATTACATGTACCACGGCAAATACGAAGGGCGAGCATGGTCTAAGGCGCTCCCTCGGTGGGCACCTAAGGATAATTTAGTTCCCAAAGATACCGCAAATTGGCGCAAACAAAAAATCGCTATCGTGCTGCATATATTCTATCCGGACTTTGTGCTCAAGTTTGCAGAATGTTTAGAACGTTTTCCTGCACATGTAGATGTTTTTGTGACGGCAGCAACTAAGCAAATCGCCGATAATGCCACGGCTACCTTCAATAAACTTGCAAAGGTTAATAAAGTCAGTACTGCAGTTTGTGAAAACAGAGGTCGTAACTTCGGTCCATTTCTGGTCCATTTCAGTAAAGAATTGCTGAAATATGATTTGATGTGTCACCTGCACTCGAAAAAGTCTCTCTATAGCGGTCGCGAACAAACCCAGTGGTTTGATTATCAAAACCAATTTTTGCTAAAAGACAAGCATGTGACGTCTTCGGTACTTCGTTTGTTTGACGAACGAGAAGAGCTGGGTATTTACTACCCTACGTCATTCTGGATGATGCCGGCCTGGGTAAATCACTGGACGTGCAATAAACCTTTCGCTAATGAATTTGTCGACGAATGGGGGATTGATATCAGTGATAACTTTATTAATTACCCGGTAGGCGGCATGTTCTGGGCACGTCCTAAAGCATTGCAACCCTTATTGGATAACACCTACAAATATGAAGATTTTCCGGTCGAGCCACTGCCAAATGATGGCTCTAAATTACATGCTTTAGAGCGAAGCTTAGGCTTATTAGCAGAAAAGCAGGGCTACGAGCAGTTCTTTTATTATCCGCCGCTGGGTCGATTTACTCAGGACAAAACATCCATAGCGTCCAGTTATTATAAACCAGCCGGTGCGTTGCTAGGCGATTTATCTAACTTTGATATAATATCGTTTGATATATTCGATACGGTATTGCGCCGCAAATATCACGAACCCGATTATGCCAAATATTTGCTGGGCAAAGAGTTAGTCACCCAAGGCTATTTTGACAACCCACAAGCCTTTATCACCGCTCGCAATAAAGCAGAATTGACCTGCCGTCAGAATAAAGACTTTCAGGGTGACGTTTGTATTACCGAGGCCTATGAGCAATTAGCCAAAGATACGGATATCAGCACAGAAGAAACAGCCAAATGGCTCGAAAAAGAATTCCACTATGATCTTGATATGGCATTGCCCAAAGATGAAATGGTCGAGATTGTTAAGCAGTTAGCGTCCAAAAATAAAGAGATCTGGTTTGTTACCGACATTTACTATACCAAGCAGCAAATTGAAACCATGCTGCGCAAAATCGGTATTGCCGTACCTTATAAGCTGTTTGTTAGCTCAGATCTGGGCAAACGTAAAGATGCCGGTACCATGTGGAGCTTTATTAAAGAACTCGTACAGCAAGCACAAAAATCACATATACATGCAGGCGACAATGTACGCTCCGATGCGCAAATTTGCGGTGATTTCGGACTACAGAACGTACACATACTCCACCCTGAGGATAAATGGAGAATATCCGGGTTTGCAGATGTGTTTAATATGGAATTTAAACAAGAAGCAGACATTCATAAATGGGGAGCCATGATCAGCAATCATGGACGTTACCCTTTTTTTGGTGAATAAATCTATGAAGTTATATTTACATGTTGGCCCTCATAAAACCGGCACAACACTTATTCAAAAAACATTGCTCGACAATCAACAAGCGATATTTAGAAAAGGCCTTTTCTATCCTAAGCAATTTATTCGCATTTTTGGACACCATGAATTTAGGAGCAAAGTTGAGGCATTCCAGTTAACCGATGATGATGTACGGTTTCTGGAGCACGCAGGAAAAGATATTCTTTTATCGAGTGAAGATCTTATTTCTTTAAGCCAGCAGCATTTTGAGTATCTTAAAGACAGACTCTCCACATTTGAAATAGAGATTATTTATGCCTGGCGCAGGGGCAGTAAAAAGATGTTCTCCATTTGGCAGGAGATAGTGAAGCATGGTGGTACAGAAACGTTCTTCGAGTATCATTTTTCTCATATAGCCAAACCGGGTACCAGCGCTATGCTTAGTCCGGATGTAAAACTTAATATGTTTTCTCGTGTATTCGGCAAGCAGAATATTAAAATAATCGATTACGATGCCGCAGCCGAACAAGATAATCTGTTAGAGTTATTTTTTGGCCTTGTGGGTATAACCCAAACAGAAGAGCTTGTGGTGCCGTTGTCAGATAAAAACGCAAGTAATCGCTCGTTAACTTTTTATGATTCTGAGCTAATCAGAGCACTAAATTGTGTCTTTGCTAAAATTAAAAATATACACGGCCCTGCTGTTCGCGTGGCGTTTAATGAAAACAGAGATAAATTATCTCAGGATAAACTAAACAGCTTACTGGATATCATTAAGCAAGATTGTATTAACGTAAACGCTGATAAATATTTTATTGATCAACGAAGCGAAAAAGTCATGTGCGATAATTTTGCGGAGTGCATCGTAAATTATAAACAAAATAGCCTTAGCACAACTTTCAACGTATCAGGGCAGAAGTGGTTAGTTGACTCCAAAGCCTTTGCCTTGGTACACAGTGTTTCAGAAGAGTTAAGCCATTTTTTATGATTGAATTATTAAAGAAGCGCCGTGATGGTGTAAAGGTAAAACTTGTTGCAGTCGCAAAAGATGAAGCGGCTTACTTACCAGAATGGATTCATCACCACCTCCTTTTTGGCTTTGATGAAATAGAAGTTTATGTAAACAGATCTTCCGACAATAGCTTAAAAGTGCTTTCAAAGATAAGTAAAGCTTACAGCCAGGTTAAGTATACAACGGCAGATTGGATTGATTTATGTCCTGACGCTGCGCGAAGCCATATACAGCAAATTGTATATTCACTGGCGCTGCATAAAGCTAAGGAAGATGAAGGTTTCGATTATGTAATGTTTATCGATGTTGATGAATTTTATACACCAACCGATATGAAAAGCGATATTAAGTCGAAGCTTGCTGAGTTGAAGTATCCAGACTCTGTTTCTTTTCAGTGGTTTAATGAGCTGGGTACAGATGAACCATTTAGCCCTTTAGCTCAAAATATTACCGGCTGTCGTCATAAGCTGTTGAAGTCAATCATAAGTACTAAAGCGCCAGTAAATTCAATGAGCCTTCATTTGCCACGTTTTAAAGGTGGCAGAAAACTAATGTCTAATGGTGATACGTTTAAGCCAGCTCCCGGCCATCATGAACAACTTGCGCCTGGTTTATCTAAACAGAGAGACGTGATGATTGTGCATAGAATGTTCCGTTCTCCACTGGAGTATGTTTCTTTGTTAAGCCGAGGCCGACCATCAAAAACTAAACTAACGATAAAAACTAACCGCTTCGGATACAATGTTGATCCATCGGAGCCTGAAGCGCTATGTTTGGATAAGGATGGGTATGATGTTCGCCAAAAAAGCCTTACTACCTTTATTGAAGAGTGCGACTTAGTAGAAGAGCTCAAAACGGCAAGAGATTTCGTGGTAAAACGTTACGCTCAAACCCTAAACTCGATTGACTATATTCCGATTAGCGCTGCAAAAGAAGCTACCCGTGCATTCAGGTTTTGTGATGAGAAGGTGGTTAAAGCGCTTAATAAAAAATATGCCTCTAAAGAGTTTCTAAAAAACATTACCACACCGGTTCTGGTTGCTGATTTAGCTAAAATGTTTGTCTCAATTGATATGGAAACAGCTAAATTACTTATTGCTAAAGCAAGAGAATTGCACCCAACAGGGCCGCAAATCCAAGCTTTATATAATCAGATTTGTGATTGTTAGTTAAGAGCCAAGTTGTAAAGCAATGTTAAGCAAGTTCCTGACAAAATTCAGAACCGCAACACCTTCAGTTGTTTGGTTTTCTCATCATATCCCTAAAACTGCTGGTACCTCTTTAAGAACGGCCTTTGAAAAGGCCGCCGGTAAAAAATGTGTTTTGAAGGTTTATAAACCTGCAGACGTTAAGCGTATAGAGAACGGAAGGTACCAATTACCATCAATATTACCTGTAGTGGTGCATGGCCACTTTAAGCCTGATTTAAGTCAGGTTGGCTTGGCCCCGCATGTGAAGAGGTTAGTTTGGTTAAGAGATCCTGTTCAGCGCGCATGGTCTCTTTTAAAGCATATGTCGCAGGTACAGCGTGATAAACCTGAGTTTTCACTACTTGTGGACAAATTTGGAGAGCGCGCCCTGTTGCCTGATGAAGAAGTGTTTGAGTATTTCCTGGAAAACAAAGCGTTTTCTCAATTCAATCGCCCTTATCAAAATTACTTTAGGAAGGTGGGGTTAGACGAGTTCGATTTCGTTGGGCGGGTTGAGAACTTTGAAACTGATATGCAACGTTTGGGAAGGTTAATGAATCTCTCATTGGAAACACAACGAAATAACGTTAGAAAGTCTGCTGTAGTTATTAACTCTGCAGACTATAAGCATCTGTTAGAACGAGAGTATAGCGCTGTGAGAGACTACTACGATGTGTAGAAAAGGAGTTCAGGGTGGACTTTAGTATTGCGTCTCCGCATAAAAGCAAACTTTGGTACGACTACCGGCTTTATGTCAATTTAATTGAGGCTCTTGAGTCTTTGGGGCATCGATATAGAAAAAATGCCGACAATCGTATTTATTTTTTAGCTGCTCCGCGCAGGCATGTGTATCCCGATGTGGGAAAATTCGATAGTGAGGCTAATAACTTAGCGCTAGCGTATTGCCATTTCGAGAAGATGAAAACTTATAACGAGTTTAATAAGATATTCATACCCAGTGAATTTGTAAAAGATAGTATTCTTAAACAAAGAAAAGCCAATGCCCGGTGGTTTAAAAAAAATACGTTCTTAGATGATAAGAACAAACTTGAAATTATAAGACCCTTTTCTTCATTAAAGCCAACTGAGAAAATAATTGGTGAATACGAGTGTGACTTATCATTTATTGGTTCTCCGCGTATTCGTCCAATTGTTGAGGATGTCATTCATATCGTAAATAAGCATAATCTGTCGTTTCATATCTACGGGCCTCACTGGCATGAATATAAAGGAAACCCGTTGGCTTCGAGTTATGTGAAAGCCAATGAAATCCCTTATGAGAACATCCCGTTGTTATCAACAGCATGTAAAATTTCATTGGTAGATCATCATCAACCTATGAATGATATTGGAAGTGTTAGCCATAAATACGTAGATCTGGTTTCAAGTGGTGCGTTTGTTATATCTGACGAAAATAAAGATTCAGCGAAGCATTACAATGGCGTGACTTACAAATCCAGAGATGAGTTGGAAGAGTTAATACTCTTTTATTTAGAAAACGAAGACAAAAGGCGAGCGCAAATAGCCTTACAGCAGGAAATTGTTCGCGAAAACTCAACTCTGACAGCAGCAAAAAAAATCAGTCAGTACTTTATTTGACTAAAAAGGTAATCCAATTGAACAAACAAAATGCGAAAGTCTACTGTGTAAGCGCATGTGACCGCTATAATTATGGTGATTTGCTGTTTCCGATAGTGGCAAAACATCATTTAGAAAAAAACGGACCATGTAAATTTATTAACGTGGCCACAATCGAAAGTGACTTAAGCAACGTTGGAGCTCTCCCCTCTAAAGGATACGATATCTTCTTAGACCCCTCTAAAATGCCACAGCAAAGCACTATTCTGGTTGCTGGAGGGGAGGTACTTAATGCAAACTGGCTACGATTACTAGGTTTTACCAAGCGGCGCTGGCAAGATATTTACGATAGGTTTAATGGGCCAAAGCTGGAACGTAGAATAATGAAAAAGTTTGGGCTTAACCGCGAACCACTGCCTTTTACGCTAACAAATACAAATCTGGTTAAGAATAATAATATTATTTACCACGCTGTAGGAGGCGGGCTACCTCAAGTAAGACGCAAGAAAATTCTAACCAAGAATGCTTTATCTGCCGCCAAGTATTTATCAGTTCGTGAGCATTTAACCCAACGTGTATTGAGGAATCAATTGCACTTAGAAGCTGAAATGATCCCTGATTCAGTAATCACTTATAGTGACATGATGCCTAAGTCAGCGCTAGAACGTCAGATCCCGCAAGACTACATCTGTGTTCAACTTGCATTAGAAAAGTCAAAAGGCAAATTACCTGAAGTATTAAAGCAACTTGAGTTGTTACACAAAGAAACAGGCTTACATATTGCAGCGTTGAGTATAGGTAATTGCCCAGGGCATGATGATATTGTTGTGGCAAGATGGTTAAAAGACAATGCCGACTTTCCCATAACCATTCTGAGTCACAAGACAATTGATGACGTAACATCGGCTATAGCTCACGCATCACTTTTCATCGGAACAAGCCTACATGGTGCGATTGTTTCAATGACATACTGCAACCCTTTTGTCGCAGTAAATAAAAAGATTAATAAATTGAATGCATATACTGTTGCCTGGGCTCCAGAATACTTAAAAGGTTGCGTCGACTTTTCCGACATTGCGGACGAGGGATTGAATAGATTAAAACAGCACTACGACTACTCCTCTTTAATAGAGTCGCAAAAAGCTATTGTTAGAGCGTCTTTTAAATGTATTTATGATATTGCAGTCGCGGGAAATTAAATTTGATGTGATTCGCCTTTGTAAACCTCCCCTAAACTAGCGACATACCTTTTTAGAGTTCTTCGGCGTAAACTGAGCCAAGAAAGGAGAACTCCTGATGAAAAAGTCTCGATACACAGAAACGCAGATCGTGAAGATCTTAAAGGAAGTGGAAGCAGGCAGACTGGTTAAAGAAGTCTGCCGTGAGTACGGTATTTCTGATGCGACCTATTACAACTGGAAAGCCAAATATGGCGGTATGGAAGCCTCAGATATCAAACGTCTCAAAGAACTTGAAGAAGAGAACCGGAAACTCAAGGCCATGTTTGCAGACTTAAGCCTGGAACACCGGATCCTCAAAGATATCGTTGAAAAAAAGCTGTAAAGCCAGCGATAAGGCGTGAGCTAGTAAACTATGCGCGAGAGCAGCATGGGGCCAGCTTGCGTTTGGCTTGTCGCGTTGTTGGCATTAGTGATTCAGTTTATCGATATCAGCCGGATAGAAACCGCGATGACAAGGTCATTGCGAAGCTGATGGAAGCGGTAGAACGTTATCCGGCCTATGGCTTCAGCAAGCTGTATAAAATTCTACGGCGTTGGGGGCATGGCTGGAATCATAAACGTGTGTATCGGATTTACTGTGAGCTAAAGCTCAATAAGCGACGACGGGGCAAACGGAGGCTGCCTGCGAGAAATCCTGAGCCTCTGGCAGTCCCAGCTCAGGCCAACCACTGTTGGTCAATGGACTTTATGTGTGACAGCTTGCAATGCGGGAGGCGCTTTAGAACATTCAATGTGGTGGATGACTTCAATCTGCATATTCTGGCTGATCATGAACCCCAATTCTGGCCGATGGTGAACACTGATTCTGGCGCATCGTGAACACCTATTCTGGTCTGATGGTGAACAGTTTTGCCCTGACGCCAGAATCACTGTTCACGAACCAGAATAGATTTCCCGCATTGATATTTTTGACTGCTAACCTGTTGCCTTTTGCTTTAGGAAACAGGGATGCCAACCAAGAGATTATCAATGCGACAACTTCGAGAAATTCTTCGCCTGAAATTGCAGGCAGACCTCAGCATCCGGCAAATCCACCGTAGTTTACGAGTGAGTGTTGGTGCCGTTTCCAAGGTGCTTAGCAAAGCGAATGAGATGAATCTTAGCTGGCCTGACGTTAACCAGCTTGATGATGTGCAACTGGCAAGTCGCTTCTATCCAGAAGCGGATACACGTCAGTCTGGGCAGTTTGAGATGCCGGACTGGCGGGATGTTCATCAGGAGCTTACCCATAAAGGCGTCACCAAACACCTCCTGTGGGAAGAGTACACAGAACAGTATCCCAACCGCAGCTACAGTTATCCGCAATATTGCCACCATTATCAGGTCTGGCAACAGTTACAGCGCCGCTCAATGCGGCAGGTGCACAAGGCCGGTGAAAAGCTGTTTGTGGATTATGCCGGGCAAACCGTACCGATAATCAGTGCCAGTACCGGTGAAGTTCGCCAGGCACAGGTGTTTGTTGCGGTGATGGGCGCTTCCAACCAGACCTTTGCGGAGGGCACCTGGACACAGAGTCTGCCGGACTGGCTGGGTAGCCACACCAGAGCGTTTAGCTTCTTCGGCGGTGTGCCGCAGTTAGTGATACCGGATAATTTAAAAAGTGGAGTGAGTAGAGCTTGCCGCTATGACCCGGATGTCACACCAGCCTATCAGCAGTTAGCGGCTCACTATGGCTGTGCGATTGTTCCGGCGAGGCCTTATAAGCCGAAGGATAAAGCCAAAGCAGAAGTCGGTGTACAAGTGATTGAGCGCTGGATATTAGCCCGGTTACGTCATTACACCTTCTTCTCACTGGCAGAGCTGAATACGTGTATTACCGCCCTCCTTAAGGATGTGAATAATCGTCCCTTCAAGCAACTCAATGGCAGCCGACAATCGTGGTTCGATAGTATCGATAAGCCAGCACTCGCGCCGTTACCCAAGCTGGCTTACCAGTATACCGACATCAAAACGGTCAAGGTCAATATCGACTACCATATCCAGTATGATGCGCACCTGTACTCCGTGCCTCATCATCTGGTTGGGGAGCGAATAGATGTGCATGCCAGCAATACCTTAATCACCCTGTACTTCCACAATAAAGTCGTCGCCAGCCATCCCAGACAATACCGCCATGGTATGAGTACCGTTCCGGCGCATATGCCTACCCGCCATCAGAAGCACCAAACCTGGACGCCAGGCAGACTCATGAACTGGGCGAAGGATATCGGGGATGAGGTACTTGCCTGGGTAAAGCACCAACTGACCAGCAAGTCACATCAGGAGCAGGCATACCGCGTGTGTCTGGGCCTGCTCAATCTCTCACGCCAATATCCGCCACAACGACTCAATAAAGCCTGTGCTATCGCTAATCAACAGCATCTGTATCGGCTTAAACAGGTGAAAGCCATCCTGAACTCGAATCAGGACAAGCTGTATCAGCAGAATCAAGGCGAGTCGCCAAACCATCTGCCACAGGCTCATGAGAATATCCGCGGCCCACAGAGCTTCCACTAACTCAGGAATAGACAATGACTAACACCACCTTAATGCTGCTCAGACAATTAAAACTCACCGGCATGGCTGATGCCCTGACCATGCAACAGTCGCAGCCGAATAACTACGATAACTTAAGCTTCGAAGAGCGACTGCAATTACTGGTCGATGCCGAGCATCTCGAACGCGGCCAGCGAAAACAACAGCGGCTGCTAAAGGCTGCAAAACTCAAACTACATGCTACCGCCAGGGACATTGACTACACCCATCCGCGCGGCTTAAAGCAGGCGCACATGGCCAGCCTGCTGCAATGTGAATGGGTACATAAACACCAGAACTTACTGCTCACCGGGCCGTGTGGTTGCGGGAAAACGTATCTGGCCTGCGCCATGGCTCACACCGCCTGCATGAAAGGCTACAGCGTCAGGTATTACCGGTTATCCAGGCTCATGCTCGAACTGAGCCAGGCGAAAGCCGATGGTACTTACAGCAAAATGCTGCAACAGCTGGCCAAAATAGACATGCTCATCCTGGATGACTGGGGCCTTGAGCCACTAAAGGCTGCTCAGCGCAACGACCTGATGGAAATCATGGACGACCGAAACAACCACAGCTCAACCATTATCATCAGCCAGCTGCCCACAGACCAATGGTATCAATCCATCGGTGATAACACGCTGGCTGATGCCATCCTAGACCGCCTGATGCACAACGCGCACCGGATAAAATTAAAGGGAGAATCAATGCGGAAAACACGCTCAGAGTTGACTGATGGTGAACACTTAGCGTAAAAATGGGCTTCGCCCAATGCGGGAAATCTTAGGTGTTCACGATGCTCCAGAATCCGTGTTCACGTTCAGCAGAATACGCACAATCGAGAAGTCCTAGCGATTGAGATTGACTTGAACTTGCCATCCCAACGCATCATACGTGTGCTGGAAAGAGTCGTGGCTTGGCGAGGCTATCCGAATAAATTACGCATGGATAACGGACTACCTATTTAGTCAACCAATTTTTGATACATTAAATCCCAAGCTACACGTCAAATGTAACTCTGTTTACAATCAGTTTGCGACTAACAATGATGCCAGACCAACAAAAAAT
>Ga0213838_1001321_pt1 | contig 13130 bp, 6 predicted proteins | sample SWPATP13_FD_160577 | JGI IMG/M metagenome (GOLD analysis project Ga0213838, IMG submission 160577) | Coastal seawater microbial communities from Marineland, Florida, United States - SWPA TP1 #3 | ecosystem: Environmental > Aquatic > Marine > Coastal | place: USA: Florida | collected 2016-08-06 | reverse complement strand
CCATTATGGATGTCACGGGATTGAATACAGACGAACTAGCACAACTTTCTCATTAGTCGCTCAAGCATAAAGGGTTGTGTGGCAAAGTGGTGGTGTTGATAAAATCTGCCTGGAGACAAAGCTACATCGTCTATGGCTAACCGTTGGCTTCTAACTGGCATGCCTAGAGCTATAATTTTGTTTATAGTTTTGACATTTACTATCATTTCGCCTATTTGAGCGTTGTAATATATCAAACTCGCTTTACCGCTCGTTAGCGCTTTTTCCGCTTCATTTATTGAGTAACTCTCTTCCCAACGCCTTGCATTCTTTCGAGGTGCTCTCAATGAGGTACAACCTTTCTTTTTTAGAACCTCATAGCGCAACAAAACTGACTTCCGCACTCATGGTTTCGAGTATATCGACATGAAAAGCTAAGTGTAGCTTTTGCTATGTTCTGCGTTTCTTTGCATCAAGCTTTTTCACTTTCCACTTTCCACTTTCCACTTTCCCTGACCAAAAAGGTGGGGGCTAATTGAGTGAATGGCTAGACGGCGAATAGCCCTTTAGATTTATTGCTATATTTGACTTGAACCGCCTTCGAACGCTTACCCTTGAAGATTGAGTACGGACGGTTCTTTTTCTAACGCGAATCAATCTATAAAGTACGTATTAAACTTAAATATTGGGTGTTCTCCCTTCGGTCGGCTCATTCCGTCGCTTCACTCCTCTCGCGATAACTTATGGCACTGTTATCGAGCAAGCTCGATGTGACATTAAGTTACAGCGAACAATCACCCAACGCCTCCGCTACTGCGTAGCTGCGCTTCGTCGTGCCTCCTTATTGCCTTTCACTGGCTTCAATTAAGTTCGAGTAAGGGCTTGTTTTCTTATGTGCCGATTTTCCTTTCGACTCGCATCTCTTGATGGCGCTCGCAGGCTGTTCACCATCCTCAATCAGAACCTTCTCTGCAAGGGTAAATAAACGCTTTGCGCCCCTGCAGAGAAGAACCCTGTTTGAGGTCTGGACAGCCAAGCGGCTCCATAAAAGTGATACTCAAACAGAAAGGAAACTTGTCATGGCACAACAAAACTCAACCCCAACTCTCTACATTGACGCTCAGCGACCAGCGTTTCGCCGCTGGGCACGAAAGCTCACCAAAAAATGATATCTCTTTACTGCGTATTCCTCAGCGTACAGAGGAAGAAGCGCCCGGCTTTTTTCTTACGCCGTGTAGTGACATTACCTTAGCTGAACTCAAAATCGCGGGATTTACTCCGCGTGATTCTAAGTTCTACCCATCCACTCTGGCTGAGGTTGAGAAGAGTATCTTGCACCACTTTAAAATAGGGGACTTAACTGACAATTTTATTGTGAAGGATGTATCCACCCCTTCGAGAGCCCTCTTTTCGTTTCACCGTTGCCCGTTTTAATTACTGGGATATTTTTGTATTAACGTAAGGAGTAAGTCATGAAATATCTCTCTCACTATATTCAAGCCAAACAAACGCAAGCATTTAGTGAAGCTGGGGCATTTTTTGCCTTTTCCACTAAACAGTTCGATGAAGCAAAAAAAGAGGGCGTGAAATATGCGTCGTTAGGTATGGGCTTAATTTGCCCTGTTGATAATGCGAAGCAATTAATGACCTGTTTAGATTCTATTGCTCAAGAAGGGATCGCCGAAGACATCGAAGAGAATGGTAAAAAAGCGATCATTCGCCGTGAGCTATTCAATCACGAGTGTTTCTATACCAATGAAATTTGTGATTGTGTCGAAAAGCTCGAAGAGTATGGCATTTCTTACGATGAAGTGTATGAGGTGTTTAATCACATTCGTAAAACGGAAGACGTTTATTAAACGCTAAAAGTAAAGCGCCTTGATATTTGCTGTATCAAATATCAAGGCAAATTCAATTTAAATACAGGGGTAAATAAAATGAACATTAAAAATGTTACATCCAATAACGAAGAAACAAAAGAAAAAAATTATGTTTGTACGGCTGTGCCGTTTGATCTTGGCAAAGTCGTTTGTACACAAGGCATTGCTGAACTGCTAAATAACAATATTGGTGTGAATTTACCGATTTACTTACATCGTCACCAAAATGGTGATTGGGGAAATGTCTGTGTTGAAGATAAACTTACCAATGACAAACCACCAAGACAGGCGAGCGGGTTTTATCCAGTTACACCATTTGTAATGAACAAGTCTGGATAATTACCGAGCGTGATCGTAGTTGCACTACGATTTTACTCCCTAATGAATATCGATGACGTCAATTCACGCGATATAATGGAGTTCCTTTGGACTCCATTTTTTAGCTTATGAAAAAACTAATCTTATTATTGTCGATATTTCCCAGTGCTGGATATTCGTTTTGTTTTGATGAAGCAGGACAGCATTATAGTGTTGATCCAGATTTGCTGCGAGCGATAGCACAAGTCGAAAGCAGTCTTGATCCTAATGCTTATAACGAAAACAAAAATAAAAAAGGTCAAGTAACCAGTCGTGATTTTGGACTCATGCAAATTAACTCTAGTTGGTTTCCTCGACTGGCTGAATTTAACGTCAATGAAACCACGGTTTACGAACCTTGTTTTAATGTTTCATTAGGTGCCTGGGTATTGAGCTCTAACTTTGCCAGTCATGGTTATAACTGGAATAGCGTAGGCGCTTATAATGCGGGATTTCTTAAACGTACCGAGAACGCCAGAAAAATATACATCAAAAAAGTTAAAAAAGTCTATTACCCGTCGCCATTAAAATAACCCTTCTTGCACCATGACGGTGCGGCGCTAGTTGTGTCGCGATCTTCTTTTCCCGTTTTACATTCCTTCCCTAATGGTTTCAATCACCCTAGATTCAATCGCCAACGGTTCGGCTTTTGCTCTCGACGTTTCTAAAACAAGTCCAAAAAACACAAACTTGATGGAGACTCATTGGGGGTCATTGTTACGGCTTTAGAATCATCCACACACCACGGCGCATTGAAATCAATGCAAATGGTTGTCTGTTAAAAACATAAAGACAATAAAAACAATAATTTAAAGATATAATAGTCGTTTAAAGTAACGTGGAAAAATTTTCAAAAATTACACTAATTAGCCGCTTAAATTTCAATGGATAAATATATATTTTCAATGAATATTGATTGATCCCTTATATATAAAGCGATGAGAGCGTTTTCAATGCTATTTTAATTGGAAATCATTGAATGTTGATTGAGCCCCTTATTGACAAGGCTCAGTGGGTGTTTTATAAAATTAATTGATTGAATTTCATTGGAATAACAATGCTTTTAATTGGGGTAGAGGAGGGTAATATGACACGTTCTTATCCATTACAAAGCTCATTACGTGGAAAGTTAGCGCAAGATTTTAAGACGTTTAGGGATAAGGAAGCGTTAAGTGATGCCGAGGCCACGCGGCAACTTTTGATGTTGGCACTGCGCATTAAACTCAATGACAGTGAGGATGATAGTCCATCGAATCGTGAGTTGATGGAAGAGATTTATCGTGTCGTTCGTGGTTCATCTGCGATCACTGATGTGGTTCATGGACAAACTTTTGATGGTGAAAAATTATTCCGAGAACAAAAAGAATCCAAACCCTTTAGGCAACAGGTGAAATCTGATATCGATAATAAAGTCGATGAGTTTCTGGCAGGCAAAAAAAAAGGGTAGTCCATTGGACACCCCTTTTTCTACCGCTCTAACTCTCTGTCTGGTTTATTGTATTGGTCATTGTTGTTGTCACGCTCCTGATTAAAATCAAACGATTTTTGAGGGGAGGGTTCTTTGCTGTCGAAGTGTTCAAGCTCTTTATCTTTGATTTCTTTTGTGTGTTGATTAATATCAGTGTCCGGCTTGTTGGTTAATGAATCATAGTCTTGAGTGGGTGTGTCGAATTCCTCTTTTTGTTGATACGTTTGTTGATGGTATTGTTCAATACCCTGTTTGATTTCCTCAAGCATATTGTCAGGCGAAATAAATTGAATATTTCTCCCTGAAAAGTTGGCCATGATTTTTTCAATGTTGTTGGGATTTAAATCAGTATTGCCTTGACTCAGTACAATCATAATGTTCTGTCTGAGTTCATCGGTGGATATATTCTGAATGTCATTCTTATGATTGACATTGATAATGTCGTATTGGCCTTGATGCGCTTGATTAATCATAAAAGAATTCTCGATTGAGGGACTGATGATGGTGGTGTGTAAATCACGGCCTTGATGAAATCGCGTTATTTGTTTGGATTTCGTGCCTAATGTCCGTGGATTGATGTCGAGTGCCGGATCTTTATTTCCTTGCCCGTCTAAATAAGTCACTTCAATCGCTTTTGTTTCTCCTTTTTTATCGTGAATGTTAGTTATCATCGCCGGGTGAAATGTTTTGTCCTCTGAGGAATATACCTCTTGATGAAAATGAACATGGTCATTCTTAGGGTGTTCAATCCCCAATTTATTGAGGTAAGTTTCGGCTAATGTGCCTGTGAGTGGCTGGCTGGTTTGTATATATTCTTTCGCTCTCTCTTCAAATTGTGCCATGTGTTTTGGCGTCGTATTCAGTAATTGGTCATGTTTGGGGTTGGCGGTGAGTTGGTATTTATCAGGATCATTAAGGATGTTGTGGGCTTCTTGCATTGCCTCCTTACAATTTATTTCCTTATGAATCATCATTAAATTGATTAATGAGCCTTTTTCACCGGTGGTATAGTCTTTAAAACACCCTCGATATTCCCCCGTTAACGATACCTTTATTGCCGATTTTCCAATACCAAAGGTGAGATAATCACGGTCTGATTTAGATGGGTTCGGTTGCCCCAAGAGGTTGATGGCTAAGCTTTCCGTGTATTTCGGTAACGTTTGGCTGATGTGTTCTTTAAATTGGTTGTAGTCAAAATCTCCGTTTCTATTGTGATAACGCACGTCTTCATGAGATAGGGCTTTGTCATTAAAGTAAGGCGTACTGTGTGGTGCAATGTTCTCGATGGTTTCAATGGCACTGTGTTTATTGACCTCTTTCGATAACCAGCTCTTCATCATCTGTTTTGGGTTGTCAGTAAAGAGTTTCACATGAGTACTCGCCCGGCTTAAATCGATGTAAGCACGTCTTAAGTTCGTCAGTGCGCCTTTGCCCTTGAGGGTGGTAATGACGTTCTGATACGTCGCACCTTGCGCCATATCCGCGGTTCTGGTGTAAGCGTAATCCCAATGTCCGTCTTTGAGTTGGTTTGGATTGAGGTTTAACGTTTGCCCCTCTTTCGACAGCGCGGTGATTTCCTCATTGGTGGCACGGCTGATGGTGTATTCCACATTGGCTTTAATGCCTCGTGCTTTGTCGGTAAAGCGGGTAATGATTTTATCACCGGTTGAAAGCGGCTTTTCTGATTGAGCGAAGAGTGACGTGTATTTGTGGTCTTTGTTACGTGGTAAAAACGGCTTTGTCTTACCTGTATTCACGTCTTGAAGTGTCACCACACCGTGCTCCGAATCAACGTGGGTAATGATGTCGTACTCTCCTAGCTTGGTGCTTAAAATGAGCCCTTTCTGATAAGGCATCATGGTGGCTAACTCTTCTTTGCTATCACCTGTAGAGCGCAATCGGGTGGTGGTGATGTTCTCTTGGCCTATCTCCCGTGTTTTCATTAGTCCGACACGAATGTGCTCAGTGATGTGGTCACGCTCATTATTCGTGTAAGCAATGATAAGCGTGTTTTCTCGCGTGTCGGGCGTACGGGCAAGGTAGTCCTGCGCTACAGCGTAAGGCAGCTTTTCGGTGGCGATGAGTTGCGCTTTGCTTTGGTCTTTCGCACTCTCATCAAGGGTGGAAATGATATGTTGCGTGCAACCGAGTGTATCAGGACCTTGCTGAGAGAGTTTATCGAGGGCGCTGTGTGGCTGCTTATCTACAATGTTGTGTACGGCACCAAGCAGTATTTCATTCTTCTGACGAACGATGTCGGTCATATGAGCGCTATCAATGCGCCCCTGGCTCATGGCCAGTTCAAGCGGTTTACCGGCACTGAGTGACAACAATTGCTCTTTATCCATCAATAGAACGGCTTTGGAGCCGCTGGCCAAAATCAGGTCGGTAAATTCTTTGGCCTGTTTGTTGCTGACCATCGAGCCTTCATCCAAAAAGAAGAGGTTGTCCTGGTAATCGCTTGGTTGACGCTGACCTTGGCGTATTTCCGTTAGCAAGCTTTCCAACGTTTGCGCTTTGACTCCCTTATTTTCGAGCTCAGACACCGCCGCGTGTGTCGGAGCTAGACCGATGACCGTTTGCGCTTGCTCCTGGTTGATGGCTTTCACCGATTGGATGAGTTCAAGGTTGGATTCGAGCATGGTGGATTTACCTGTGCCGGCTAAACCTTGGATAGCCACAAAGCTGTCTTTGGTGGTTGAAATGAGGGTGATGCTGCCTTTTTGACCGTCGGTCAGTCTCGGTTTCTCGTCTAGGTAACGCTCAACTTGCTTTGGGGAGGCAAACGGCGCGTGCTGACTTTTCCCTTGCTCAATGTTCCTTAAAATGTGCTTTTCGGTATCGAGCGCCGCTTGGGTGGTCCAGCGTGTGCCATCGCTGTATTCGGCAGATAGGGCATCGCTGCGTTTGGCGAGCTCTGTTTCAATTTGCTTTTTGATTATCGGTTGATTGGCCTCTTCAAAAGCGTAACGGATCGCTTCGACGACTAACTCTTTTTGTGTAAACGCCGCTTCTTTTTCAGAAAGATGACTCAGGGCAAAGTTCAACGCTTTCTCTTGCAGAGGTGCATTGTGCGCTTTGTTTAAGAGGGTGAGGGCTTGCTCGATGTCGTTTTTGACGGTGGCGACGGTGGCGTCAGTCAGGTAGCGGTCGTTGACGCTTTGAGTGTGCATTACTCGCTCGATGGCAGAAAGCTTTACTTCGCTTTTCTCAAGTGCGGCATGAGCTTTATCGGGGTTGTCGGTAAACACATCGATACGCGCGCTTTTCTCGGTCAGATCGTGAAAGAGCGCTTTCGAGAGCGTAAAGGCTTTGCCTGAAATGAGGGTGTGCGCCCTTGGTTCGATATGATTGGCGGAATGGACATAGTCGTATTTTAGTGGTGCGTCTTTCAGCGCTGCAACGGGTAAGGTTTTCGATCCGCCTTGCGTGTCGGTTAACGTTAGGACTTCTTTAGAGATATCCGTGACCACGTAATGTTCATTGGCGTTCAACCCGGATGGAAAGTGCTTGCCGGTGGTCATGAGGCGTTCGCCTTGGTTGACTTGTATCGACTCAGGTTTAAAGATCTGCATGTTGAGGGCTTTGAATCCAGCGGAAGCGGGATCGAGGGTGTATTCTTGGCCATCGGTTTTGCTCAGGACATGGACTCGATTGTTTGCCTTATCCGATGTTGAAACCACTAACTCTTGCGGTTTTTCGTCTTCCCAATGGCGAAGGGTCATGCCTGGCTTGTAGTGTTGCGCTAATTCCTGTTGGGGCTTAGACAAATAATGAGGTTGCTGAGTCAACAAGGTGATGCCGCTGCGGGCAAGTTGACCCTCGTTCTGCAGAGAGGTACGGATCGCGGCCGTCAAACGTCGTTGTTCAACGTGAGAAGTCGCTAATACTTGTGTGTCCTCCTTATTTGACAAGTAGGTATAAGCTCTGGCAAGGGTACGCGTATCGTTGTTGTGCAAGGCAACCTTACTGTCTATCTGTTTGCTGTCTACCCAAGAGTGCGATACGACGTTGCCTTTGCGGTAAAGCTCGATGGCGTTATAGGCTTTAAAACCTTGGCGACTGGACGTGTTGTTCAATAAAATAACTTTACTGCCTGACTCGTTGGCTTTTTCATTTAAGGCAATCAACTCATTGGCACTCATTTTGTGGGCGCTGTCGACAAGAAGGATGTCTTTGTTGGTCATTGGCACATCGGAGTGCAGCAAACCATGGACAGAGTGGCGCTGCTCTTCTTGAAAACGGTGTTTTACCCAGGTTGCGACGGTATGACTTTCACGTTGGATGGTTTGGCTATGACGGTGTTTATCTTTGGCACTTTGTGACACTAAGTGGACACGTTTCCCGACATGGTTGCCAATGTTCAATAGGTTTTGTGCGATTTGCTCACTGTTGCCAAACACATTGACCACATGAAACTGTTTGGTGGACTGGTAAATGTCCGCCACCTTTTGGCGGCTGCCTTGAGTGAGGTTTAGTTTATCTAATGTGGCCTCATTGACTGGCGTGCGCATATGGCGCGCACGCCCTTGAGTGGCCTCCATGAGTGCTTGTTCGGTTTTCAGCATGGCTTGAGTGGTGTATTGACCTTTCTCTGAAAGAGGTATAAGTGCGCCGTCTTTCACCCATTGGTCAGCGACCACTTTAAGGTCAATCGCATTGGCTTGTACGCCGCCTTTGGTAAACTCGGCCGCGGCTAACTCTATGACCTTTTCCAGTTTTAATGCCGTGTTGTATTGCCCTAAGTGTTCAACGGCGCGACCAAACGCGTCTTTAGCGATTTGTTCAGGGTGACGTTCTTGTTTAACGATGCCAAGGGCGTTTTTAACCAAGTCTTCGGGCCGATAGCCTTCGTTGCGCACCGTTTGTTGCCAGTGAGCATTGAGTGTTGCCTCACTTTCGTAGGTTTTGGACTTTCGCGTATCAAGGTTGGCTACGTCTTTTGCCGCGCGGGATTCAAAGCCTAAGTCTAAGGTTTGTTGTTCGATTTGTTGTGAGCGAGTAGAGAAGGTGTCGATTAATACTTGAGGAACGCCTTCAACATCAAACTGACCATTGCCGAGGGCTCGCGTTGTATAGCCTAACTCTATGACTTCTTTAGCCAATTGGCTCTGGTATAAAATACCGTAGTATTTTTGGAAGTTGTAAATGCGCTCGCCTGTCCCATTGATGACGCCGCCTTTTTGTTTGAGAGAAGAGGCGAGTGTACGCAGTTGCCCTTCTTTGTCGCGCGTCATGTTTGCCGTCAAGGCGTGGGAATGGAGTTGTGGATCGTTTTCACGACTGGTTTTATGGCGCACGACCGCAAAGGCCATGTTTTCGGTATTGTTAAACTCACGTTCTCCTTCTTTGTTAATCGATATGGCTTGTGCTGCGTCTGTCTCTAATTGAGAGAGAGCAAATTTGACCGCCGTGTTATGTGCATCAATAAGGCGATGATCCCCACCAACGAGTGCGAGCGTGCTTAACCTTTTTGGTGCTGAAAAAGTCAGGTCAAAACCACATTTATGGTCGTCTCGTTTACCCTTGATGGTTTCATTGCCTAGGTGGCCAGATAAAACGGACTCTAACGTTTTTTGGTCAACCGGTTTACCGGATAGGCCTGCTTCTTCGGCTAACTGGCCATGCCAAAAGGTGTTTTCATCGGTACTGTTTTCTCTAAGGTAGTAGTTGTCGTTGCTGTCTTTTTCGAGAGAGAGATCAGGGGCATCTTGGGTGTTTTCTTCGTTCAGGTAATACTTGGCTGCGCCAGAGGCGGATTTGAGAGGACTAATGGACATCATAAGGTGTTTTCCTTTTGTTGGGGCGCAGCAAAGCCGCCACGCCATGGGGGGCTGGTGATTTTTTTGAGGACGAATGTGTTAGCGGACTGCGGTGATGCGAATGAAAGGGTGGTAAAGGTTTTTTACAGGGGAGGGCAAGATTGTGTTCGGTCTCTAAATGTTCCTTGATGTTTCATTTCGTGTGGTTAATCGTACATCTCGCCCGGTTCTATTTGTGTCATGGACGCCTCTTCGGTTTCTCGTTGAAGTGCATTTCGTGTGTCTTCTGCGAGCTGTTGGTTTTGGGTGGCGTTATTGGTCGGGTTTTTCTTTTTCGAGGCTTTGGCAAGGGCTTGTTTTTGACGGGCTCTGGTTTGCTGCTGCTCCTCTTCGTTTTCATAGGTACTTTGCTGGATGGCAAGTAATCGGTTTCTTTGGGTTTCATCGAGTTCATGCAAAGCAATTAACTCATGAAAAATTAAGGCTTGGTCGATACTCTCTATTGCTTTCCCGCCTGGTAGGCAGCGTTTGATGAAGGAGGGTTGGAGGTTACTCATGCGATCGTATTTCAGTTGCAGTTTCGTGATGAGCATGGAGTTAGGCGTGCGCAAGTAACACTCTAAATCATCCAAACCTTGGATTTCCGCTGGAGAAACCACAGGACGCGTTTTGTTTTGATGGCCGAGTGAGACACCGTCACGCAATGCGTTCGCACCGTAAGAGATATTTTCTCGTGAGATATCGATTTCTTGCTCACCAAGATCCTCCGAGGAAATCGTGGCCATTGCTTTTGAAGGGGCGCGGAAGAAAAAGCGTGTGTTGAGCAAATCAAAAATGACTCTCGCCGCGTTGCGCCCGTAAGTGGTTTCTAATTGAGCGTAAGATTGCAAACCCAGTAAATAACACCCCCCAAATTTACGCACTTCAGAAATAATGTGCGTGAGTTCAGGCAGTTTATGTAACGTAGGCATTTCATCGATGATCACCCAAATTCGGCGGTCGTCATCGGGCTCCATTCCTAGAATGGCGTTGGAGGCAATCGCAAGCCACATTGAGATCAGTGGTCTGAGGGCGGTGTGTTGTCTTGCATTACTGGATAGGAACAGAAACCCTTGTTGTGATTCGTCTTGTACCCAATCTGTGATCGAAAATGGCGCCCGTTTACGGTGGCCTTGGGCGTCTTTTTCATCCAAACCATGTAAGTAACGTAAGGACTTAATGTAAGTCGCTAGGACTGATTTAATGGAAATAGCCGTCTTCTCGATACTTTTCGAGACCAGGGAGCTGGCTTCGGTGTCTTTTAAGTGTTCACCGAGAGTGGAAAGCTCAGACGTTAAGATAATGTGCAGCAAATTTTCAATCGTACATTCGTGTTTGTCATCGATCATCATTTGATAGGTGGTTGCTGTGAAAATGGTTCGTGCGGAGTCTACCCAAAACGGGTCACCTTCGCCGTGTTGCGGAATAAGTGCGGCCGCGAGGGATTCAAAGTCTGGCGCCTCTTTGGCATCACTCCAAATATCCCACGCTGCGCAACGTTCATCGAAGGGATTTAAAATCACGTCTTTGTGCGGTTCATAGAACTTACTGACAAAATCGCAGCCTTTATCGTAAATAATGGCCTTGTCTCCGCGTGCTCGTATCCAACGTAAGAGCTTGCGGATTGCAACGGATTTTCCTGCCCCCGTAGTGCCGTCAATCATCAGGTGTTTGACTTCAAATCCATCAACAAAAAGCTTGTGACCATCGAGCGCAAAAGGGGAGAGTTTTTTCTTCTTTTTTAGCTCTGCGGTGACGGCTTTAGGCTCAGCCAATTGAAAGCCTCGAATGTGATTATCTTCGCTCTGCTTCTGCCCTTTTCTCTTAAACCAGTGGTTAATAATCACAAACAGCACGGTGGAAGCGGCCACATAGACCAGTAGGCCAACAAACAGGGCTTGCAGCAATTCTTGGTAGCACTGTGCCAAGATGGGGTTTTGCAGTTGTTGGCCAAGGGTGCTGCTGTAGCGTTGCTCGTCCCATTCGACCACCACGTTGCGCTCTAAGCTAAAACCTAACTTGTTGAAAAGCTGAAATAGAGTGTAGTAGTAGGCCCCCGTGAATGTGTTAGTCGAGGTGATGAAGTAGGTGGTGAGGAGCCCTAGCAAGGCCGCGAAGATATTGAGGTACTTGATTGTGGTCACGTTCACTTGCCACCACATACGGATGTTGTGAAAAGTGATTTGACCACCACGAGTCGTAGACATAGAAAAACTCCTTGTGAAGGAAAACAAAAAAAAGCGCCCACACTGAGTGAGGCGCTTTTGTTCGGTAGAATGAAATCAGGAATAAGGTGACAGGTTACAAAGGAGATGTATTACGAGTGTCAAGGCTAAGGGATGACAGAATCGCTTGGTGATCACATGCTAGAGCCGAGCACGGCAACACACTTTTGCCCCAAAATCATTTAGTATAAAAGCTCATTCATAATCCGTTAATATGAATCACACATACATTTACTAATCTAAAAAAAGCTCTAATATTGAAAATCTTGATTTGAACAGAACTAGCTAAAGTTAGATGTTTCTCGTTATAACTTAAACTAGTGATAACGTGCGATTTTGGCTGTAAGACCCCCTCGAAATAACAAAACTTTAGCAATATCTTAAAATTAAATTAAATCAGCCCCTTATCTTGCGTAACATAGTAGCCTGTACCAATCTTATTTCATAAGCATGGATAAGGATTGTGTATGCCCGCAAGTTCAATGAAAAACAAAGGGGTGGTGGGGAAAGTCCTACTGCCTTCTTTACTCATAAATCTTCTCTCTCTCGCCGTACCGTTAACGGTTTTACAAATTTACGATCGTATTTTACCTAACCAAAGTTATGGGACTGCCACTTTGTTGTTGGCGGGTGCGGCTTTGGCTGTTGCCATGGAAGCATTAATCCGGTTTGTGCGTACTTGGCTTTTGTCAGCCGCGGCCAGCAATACCGAGAAAGCGACCTATCAAACCTTGGTTGAAAGAGTAACAACGGCTTCATCAGGCCATCTTCGCCACATTGGTGTTGGTGGCGTGGAAGAGGGGCTGGGCTCAGTATCAAAAGTCAAAGATTGGTATTCCGGTGGTGTGATTGCAGGCTTTATTGATTTGCCTTTTGCATTGATCTTCTTGGGCTTGGTGGCTTACATCGGCGGTGAGCTGGTGGCGATACCTTTGGCAGTTTGGCTGATTACTCTCGGAATCGTTTGGTTATCTTCTATTCGCGTTAAAAGCTTAAGTGAAGAAGCTTCCCAAGATGAGCAGGAGCGAAAAGCGTTCTTGATTTTACTGAGCCAAACCATTCAGGGAATCAAACGCCAGGCTGTTGAGTCTCGAATCTTCAATCAGTTTAAATCCCTCAATAATGTTCGCTCTCAGTCTAAAGCGAGAGAGGAAGAACAGAATGCCTTCGCCCAAGAATGTATTCAGCTTGCTGCATTAGCCACGTCAGTTTTACTCGTGATTACGGGGAGCTTGTGGGTGTTGGATGGCCAGTTAACCACTGGTGGATTGGCGGCATGTTCTATCTTATCGGGCAGAGCCGTCGCACCTTTAAGTGCTCTGGTGGGAGTTCGAATTAAGCTTAATTCAATACACAGTGCTAATCAGGCAATAGAAAAATTGAGTGACTTATCACTATCGGAATCTTCAGATTCTGAGCA
>Ga0213838_1001314_pt1 | contig 13158 bp, 16 predicted proteins | sample SWPATP13_FD_160577 | JGI IMG/M metagenome (GOLD analysis project Ga0213838, IMG submission 160577) | Coastal seawater microbial communities from Marineland, Florida, United States - SWPA TP1 #3 | ecosystem: Environmental > Aquatic > Marine > Coastal | place: USA: Florida | collected 2016-08-06 | reverse complement strand
CATCGATCGCGACCCGAGCGCGAATTTTAGTTTTTGCTCTCAACAATCAGAAACAGGCCAACGCTTGCTAAAGCAACACGGGCGACTCGATGACTCTTTGGACACGGTGATATTAATCCAAGGAAAACGCTGTTTTACAGAAAGTGATGCCGTTTTGGAAATAGCGAAGAAACTAACCGCAGGATGGCCTTTATTGCATCATTTTCGAATCTTACCTAAACCTATTCGAAATACGATGTATCGGCTGGTGGCAAAATATCGCTATCGATTTTTCGGTAAACGTGAATACTGTTTGTATCCCACTGAAACGTTGAAATCCCGATTTTTAGACTGATCGTAAACCTCATGCAAGCTCACCCTAATGGTGAGCTTTTTATTGTTATCAAAAACTTCGTTGACTGTATCGACATATCATAAATTTTTAAGCAATAAGTTTTATAAAAGGTGGTAGTTTGTGTGCATTGGCAGTCTATGTAAGCCTTTCTAAGGCAATGTAATGATCACAACTGGAGTGGACTATGATTTTGAATCACATTTCAATCGGTGCAACAGACGTCGATGCGGCCGTGGGTTTTTATGACGCAGTGTTGGGCGCGCTTGGAGTTGCGAGAACACACTTTATCGAAGGGGCTGCGGCGGCGTACGGCGAACAATTTGAATTTTGGATTGGCTGCCCTTGTGAAGGCGGTGCCTCTGTGGGCAATGGCACTCATGTCGCTTTTAATGCGGCCTCTCATGAAATGGTCGATGAGTTCTACCGAATAGCGCTTGAATCTGGTGGGCAATGTGCGGGTAAACCCGGTTTAAGGCCGGAGTATGCGGATGGGTATTACGCGGCATTTGTGCTGGATCTTGATGGTAACAAAATCGAAGCTGTCTCTATGTAATAAGCAGCGTTCGAATCATCTCGCGATTACCATTTGCAAACGTAAAGGAATGACTCATGAAGTACGGAAGCGTCAAATTAGAAGGGAATCAGATTTATAGTGTGGGCAAGCCGCTGCCGATTCATGTCGGTGACATTGAATATATGTACGTGAAGCAAAATGATAACTCGTCCAAAATCAAGCGCGCGAGTGTCGTGGCAGGTTTTATCAGCGCTTTGATATGCATCTTGCACCCTTTTCTTATTTTACTGGCATTTCCGATTGCATTTAGCGTGAGTTTTTATCGTATTAAGAGCTATGAATTGCGCGTCTTTGTGTCGAATCGTTCTGGGTTCGGCAGTAAGGAATCGTGTTTACACAGCTCAGGGTTTAGAGACGAATACGATCATCTTGTCGAACAAGTTAAAGCAATAAAAGAAGCGGAATAGCGCTTAATTTCCAATACAAAACAGACACATGAAACAACCAATAACGGGCTACCACATCGATGAGGAAGGGGATTGGGTAGCACAATTAGCGTGTGGGCACTTTCAACATGTTCGCCACCAACCCCCCTTCATTTGCCGACCTTGGGTAATTGACATAGAAGGCCGAAAAAATATGTTAGGGCACGAGCTTGAGTGCAAAAAGTGCGACATCGGTGCCCCTAAAGATCTGCTCTCAGATAAAAATAAGAAACAGGAGAAATAAGTGAAAGTTGCAATTCTGGATGATTATCAAAATGCTGTCCCAAATTTAGAATGCTTTCAATTGTTGGAAGGTCATGACGTTCAGGTCTTTACCGACACGTTTCCAACTGAAGCTCAATTGGCTAATGCACTGCATGACTTTGAGGTTTTGGTATTGATTCGAGAAAGAACAGTCATTACCGAGTCGTTATTGAGTGCGCTGCCGAAGCTTAAGCTGATCAGCCAAACAGGAAAAGTCAGCAACCACATTGACGTTCAATTGTGCAAACAATACGGAGTGGAAGTGGCTGAAGGCATCGGTTCACCGGTTGCTCCGTCGGAATTATGTTGGAGCTTGATTTTAGCGGCCTCACGCTACTTGCCGGAATACGTCTCGAATTTATCAGAAGGAAAATGGCAGCAATCGGGTGAATTAGGGTTAGGCAGAACATTAAGTGGCTTGACCCTTGGGATCTGGGGCTATGGAAAGATTGGTAAGAAAATCGCCCAGTATGCCAAAGTGTTCGATATGAACGTGTTGGTGTGGGGTAGCGAAGCTTCCCGATTGGCCGCCGTTGAAGACGGTTTTCAGTCCGCCGATTCAAAACAAGACTTCTTCCGTTGCTGCGATATCCTTTCTCTGCACTTGAGGCTCAATGACGCGACTCGCGGGATCGTTTCCCGTGAAGACCTCTCAACCATGAAGCCGGATTCTCTGTTTGTTAACGTGAGCCGCGCTGAGCTAGTGGAAGACGGAGCATTATCGGCCGAGATGCAAGCTCAATCTACCAAACGCGCAGCCGTTGATGTTTATGTATCGGAACCGGCTTGTCGTGAAAATGAGCCGCTCATCTCGTTGCCGAATGTGTTGTGTTCGCCTCATCTAGGGTATGTAGAGCAAGGAAGCTATGAGTTGTACTTTAAGGTGGCATTCGAAAATGTTGTGGCGTTTGCCAATGGCACCCCACGGAATCTAGCGTAAAGGATCATGGTATGTCATTTCAGCTAGAGCCCATCCTGGACACTGAAGCGGAACTCAAGTTTCATGCGCTCAAACAAGGCTTGTTTGAGCATGTGGACGCTGTCTTTGGCTGGAATGATGATTTCCAAAAAGAGCGAATGAGCCAAGAGTATCAAACGGACTGGTTTTATTGGATTAAGCGCGATAAGACTCGAGTTGGACTTATTTGCTTTAAACCCTACGATAATGCTTATCATGTCCACCTATTGCTTGTTTTCCCTGAATGTCAAAACCAGGGCGTTGGGCAGCAAGTCATGCACGCGTTGCATCAGCAAGCGAGACAACAGTTGCGTGATAAAGTGACACTATCAAGCTTTGTTCGGAATCGAAAAGCCATTCAGTTTTACCAAAGGTTGGGTTATACCATCCTCAATCAAGAGGATGATTTTGTTAGCATGAGCCTGACATTATCCCAAGAAATAACTAGCAAGGAAGCATCATGATTGTCATTTACGGAATTAAGCAAAACCTGAACCCTATAAAAGCGGATCTGTCGGATGTGATTCAGTCTTCAATGACCCAAGTGTTGGGGCTACCTGAAGATAAGCGAGCTCATCGCTTTATTCCGATGGAAAAAGAGGATTTTTATTTTCCTGGTGGTCGAAGCGACGCGTATACCGTCATTGAGATAAATATGATGGAAGGTCGACAAATCGAGACCAAGAAACAGCTTATAAAAGTGCTGTTTGAAAACATCGAAAGCGCTCTGGGTATTGGCCCTGTTGATGTGGAAATTACGATAAAAGAGCAACCTGCGCATTGTTGGGGGTTTCGCGGTATGACAGGCGATGAAGTGAGTGACCTGAAATACAAAGTGAATGTATAACGCGTTAGGCAAGAGGATAAGATGATTTTAGCAAAGCATTTAGTACCGTTTGAACCGGGGCAGCACAACTGTGTAGTACTGCTTCAGGCGTTAGAATCCGCGAAAGATGAATTTCAGCGAAGTTTAATTCCGGATCTTTCACATATAGATGTCATGGCGCACAACCAAAATGGCATTGTTATTCAATCGGTTACCTACCTTGCGGGAAGTGAATACTTATTGGAATACAGTTACGACTGGGAAGTGTTCAATGGTTGCATTGATGTGCATGAAACCGGGATAGAGCGTAACAAAACCAAGTTCTCAGTATCTGAACAAGGACATATTGAGTTTGATTTAAACGCTTTTCAAGATAGAGACACATTAGAAGAGTTTTGATTTGATCTGATAGCAAGGAGCTAAACCGTGTTAATGCCAAAACTGATTCCTGTTCCGATAAAAACGAGAAATATGCCCATATTGCGTAAATTATGGGCGTGGATTACCTCGGTTCGCTCTTGGACTTTGGCTGAGGATTGGTTTTTCGAAGACCGGCATGGGAATTGGATTGTCGTGCCGAAAGGATTTGAGTTCGATGGTGCATCCATTCCTAAACCGCTTTGGTTCTTGCTTTCTCCGACGGGGTTATTGCTTATACCGGGTTTAGTGCATGACTTTGCTTATCGCTATGATTATGTGTGGATGGTCGATGAATCGAGTGAATCCGGATTTATCAAGCATGGTGAACAATACGGTCAAAAGTATTGGGATCGCTGCTTTTATGATGTGAGCCAGCAAGTCAATCAACTCAGTGTTATTAACGGGCTAGCTTGGTTGGCGCTGTCCTTACTTGGCTCTTGTGCATGGGATAAAAACCGTGCTCGAAACGCTGTCGAACTGTACCCTGCAGGGTTCAAACGTCCTCCATTAGATATTGGCAATCACATCTCCATTAGACCTCTTGAGAAAGCGGATTTTGAACAGTTTTGGCCTGAGTTTTTTAAGATCATTCAAGCGCAGCAAACATACGCCTTTGACCCAACAATGTCGTTTGAAGAGGCGTATACCTTGTGGTGTGAAACCCCTTTAAAAACCTTTGTTGCAGAAAGCCAAGGCGTGGTATTGGGGTCATATTATTTGAAGGCAAATGCCATGGGTCCCAGTGCTCATATTTGTAACTGCGGTTACATGGTGAGTGAATCTGCTAGAGGGCAGGGGTTGGCGAGGATACTGTGTGAACACTCTCAGCGTCTGGCGCTAGATCTTGGTTTCACGGCCATGCAGTTTAATTCAGTGGTATCAACCAATACGGTGGCGGTTCGATTATGGGAAGCATTGGGCTTTAAGATCATCGGAACGATTCCTCAGGCATATCAGCATAAGTCGTTTGGCCTGGTTGATAGCTACATCATGCATAAATCGCTATCGTAATTTTTGTGCTTTAAAACCTGCCGCTCTATAAGCTTTGCAAAATTGTGAAGACGATAGATTACTCGTGTTGTGTGCGTAGCCATTTCAGCGTTAAATGGTGCGCACCTATCCGTCTTTCGCTCCAATTAATGCAGGCTGACACATGACCAAACCGAATATTTCTCAGCTCACTACTGATTTCCCCTTGCTTGAACAGCTCATTCAACTGAATGAAGTGTGCTGGTTTAATCCTAACAGTACTTCATTAGAACAAGGCCTGCCTTACGTCGGTTTAAACGAACGCGATATTCAAGACGCTAGTGCTCGATTAGCAAGGTTTGCTCCTTATATTGAAAAAGCGTTTCCTGAGACGGCAATATCGAATGGTGTGATAGAGTCGGAATTAGTCGCTATTCCGGAGATGAAATCAGTTCTAGAACGTACTTACTCGACGTCCATTACCGGGCGCTTGATGCTGAAAAAAGACAGTCATTTACCGATTTCTGGCTCAATAAAAGCGCGTGGTGGTATATACGAAGTACTTGCTCATGCCGAGTCGTTAGCCATCCGTGAAGGGCTATTAAGCCCTGAAGATGATTACACCAAACTCTTTAGCCAAGAGTTTCAGGCATTTTTCCAACAATACAGTATTGCTGTGGGTTCTACCGGAAATTTGGGGATGTCCATCGGCATCATGAGTGCCCAATTGGGCTTTTCCGTTTCGGTGCACATGTCCGCGGATGCGAGAGAGTGGAAAAAAAATAAGCTTCGCGCACATGGCGTTAATGTTGTTGAATACGAGCAAGACTATGGGGTAGCGGTTGAGCAAGGAAGAAAGGAAGCCCTGCACGATCCTAACTGCTTTTTCATTGACGACGAGAACTCAAAGACATTATTTCTGGGGTATTCCGTTGCCGGAGAGCGAGTAAAGGCGCAGTTTGACGAACAAGGTATTGTGGTGGACAAAGATCACCCATTATTTGTTTATTTGCCTTGCGGAGTTGGAGGCGGCCCTGGAGGCGTGGCATTTGGGTTGAAAATGGCATTTGGCGATCATGTGCATTGTATTTTTGCTGAGCCAACGCATTCTCCTTGCATGTTATTAGGTGTTCATACTGGGCTCCATGACGGCATTTCGGTGCAAGAACTCGGCATCGACAATATTACTGCCGCTGATGGTTTAGCGGTAGGAAGAGCATCGGGTTTTGTTGGACGAGCTATGGAGCGCTTGCTCGATGGCTATTACACCTTAAGCGACGAACACATGTACCGGTTGTTGGGCCAATTGGCGCAGTCGGAAGGCATTAAGTTAGAACCATCGGCGCTGGCTGGGATGCTCGGCCCCGTCCATGTAGAACAAGATCAAGCTTATCATCAGCAACATAACTTGACCCCCAATCAACTAAGCCAAGCCACGCACTTAGTATGGGCGACGGGTGGCGGGATGGTCCCTGAAGTTGAAATGGCGTCTTATTTGGCCAAATCTTCTCAATAACCGTGTGTTGAGAGCGCAAATGTGCTGACGACTTCTATGATGTAAACGTAGCAGTCGGTTTCGAGCGGATGACTCGGTGGAAGTGGTATTAGTAAGCTGAGCAAGGGAAGTGCATGAAATTTAGTTTTAACCTCGAAGATGCGAGCCAAATTTTTGTAGGGGCTTTTGCTTTGGCCGTCCCCATTTCTTTTTCTGAAGAAGCTTGGAAGTTAGGAGAAACGCTGCCGTTTGAAAACTTGATGATGCTGTTTTCGTTGTCGGTGATTTTTTTAGGCGCGTTTACCTATGAAAGTGTATTTCAGCGAGACATCAAATCACGTCGGATGGTGTTCATTTTTCGTATTGTGATCGCTTATTTGATCACTGCGTTAGTCGTGGCGTTAGTCTTATTTTGTTTAAACAAACTGCCACTTTGGGGCGACCCTGTTGTTGCCCTAAAGAGGATCATTGTGATTACGATGCCAGCATCGATGGGGGCTATCGTGGTTGATAGCTTTGATAAAGAATAATTATCTATCTACACAAAAGTAAAGGTCACTATGAAGAATCAACGTTGTCTTGTTTCATTGTTCATGATGGGGATGCTTGGGGTTATTGGGTGCTCGTCAACAGAGAATCAGCACTCGACCACTCTACATGAACCTGTGGCTGCGTCCGATGAAAGTACCATCCAAAGTTGGGTCGAAAATCGGATATTGTCTCCTGAAGGTCTTGCAGCTTCCGAATATGTGCCTCGTTATTTGGTTGGGCGAGCCGATCTTAATAGCGACGGCGCTTTGGAGTACTTGGTTCTAATGCAAGATCGTTATTTTTGCGGGAGTGGGGGCTGCTCAGCGTACATTTTCGATCAAGCGGGGCAAGTGGTCCACCGCATGACGGTGGTAAAAGCACCGGTATTGCTGGCCGACAGTTATCGAAATGGATGGCAAGACTTTGTTGTGTGGAGTAATGGTGCTTATCGCTTGATGAGCCACAACGGCGATAGTTATCCAAGTAACCCATCTCTCGAGCCTAAAGTGGATATCAGCGACGCCATACAAGCCGCGATGAATCAGGTGGTTTCGACGGAACTATACCAGCAGGACGGTTACGATATTCAACGTGAAGAGCCATCACAATTATGGGTGCCGAGTTATGAATTCCACTTTACATTTAAACATTACGGCGACCCACAGAGCCTTTACTACGCGCTGGTGGATATGCGAAACAACACGTTAGAAATTGAAGCTCGACCTATTCAATAGACGTTTGTTCAATTGAACGCGCATCCTTTTGTAGTGTGTGCAAAAATTCATGGACTTGGCTTCGGTCAGTAAAGCGAAAAGCTTGCTTATCGAAGTGGGTGAATATCTGTAGGTGAAAGCGATGGGAGTTCTTTGACTGTCGGATATCGTATTCTGAAGCCCACTGAATCAGAGCATTAAAGTTCTGTTCTGCACGTACTTTATCGTGTTGTTTAGCGCTTTCAGAACCTCTTTCCAGCAAAGAGGTTTTGCAAATATCCCACGGCATATCAAGAAAAATCAGGACATCGGCATAAGGAAGTAGCGTTTCTGCTAACGCGCCAAACACACCCTCTACAATCCACATTTCTTTATTGGCAAGGTGGTGAAGCTCTGCTGAAACGGTTTCTTGAGAGCGTTTCTTATTGTAGCCGCCTGGCTCCCAGACGATCGAATCTAGGCTTATCGCCTCCTGTTGGAGTGTGTTTGCGAGATGCTTCCCCAACCAAGTCTTCCCTGAGCCTGAGTTGCCAATGATGAGTATTTTGTTCATATGTGCTTCTATCTAGATAATGTGGTTGGTCGATCAGCGTGACAACAGTGCTACAATACAGTGTCGGCCATAGAGTGATTAAACGAATAATGAAAGATTGCAATCAATGCGGGAAATGCTGCATCAAGTATGGTGATGGCGATTTAGCGGCAACCCAAGAAGAAATCGATCTGTGGGAGCTATTTAACCCGGATATATTTGAATTCGTTAAAGATAATCAAATATGGTTTGATCCGATTTCAGGGGAAAGGCTAAAGCGATGCCCTTTTCTTGAGCTCGCCCCCAAACGGTTCCCCGAAGAACCCAACAAGTACACTTGCAGTATTTACCTTGATAGACCGGAAGATTGCCGACATTACCCTAGCCTGATTGATGAAATGGTGAGGGATGAATGCGAAATGATTGAAACGATCGATCTTGATAACCCTAAAAAAGCACAAAAAGTACTGGATGCATTGATGAAAGACAGCCGACCATCGAGTTGGTAAAGGTTGACACGTTGAGTTCAAATGTTTGCCTTCAAATTGGGAAAGAACTTGGTACGCTTTTGACGTACCAAGCAAGGTCACCTGGTTATTGTTTAGCAGATTCCCTGTGTGCTTTTAGGTCTTTATCAAACTGCGCTGACAAGGCTTGTAGCTGAGGCAATATGTTTTGCAGCATGGATTGACTCAATAGCATGGACTCTTGCATCACTGCTGGCATCTTTTTCAAGATGCTTTTCCCTTGCTCGGTTTTGTAAAACTCAAGCATGGCACTTAGTTCACTTTCAGTGAAACTTTTATCGTAAATGGCGATAAATTTTGGCTCGAGTATGTTCCAGTTGAGCTCATCTTGCATGAGTTGGTTGACACTTTCATAGTAGCGAGTGAATAGCGGACGCTCCGCCTCTGTCACATTGAGGTGTTGGGCAGCGTTGTCCATCGTATCTTGTATATGGGTGTACATTGTGTCCATTAATGAGTCGACATCCATCACCTCCATTAACTCTTTCGTTATGGCTTGTTTGGTACTTTCAGATGCTGTGCTTGATAAAGGCAGAAGTAGGAACAGAACGGCCAGTAAGTGTTTCATTGTGATGATCTCATAGTCAGTGTTATCGAGGTAACTCGCGGGATTCTCTAGTGGTGATAACAAGTATCATTTTCACAAGTGATAAACAATGAGATATAGGTAAAACTTTATAAATTTCAAAGGGTAGTCACGTCTTTGGACAAGGTGTGCTCTCTGCAAAGAGTGAACGGTAAGCTTAGTAGTTAGTAGTTAGTAGTTAGTAGTTAGTAGTTAGTAGTTAGTAGTTTAAGCACTGAAGCCGTTCACCTGTGAGTGAAGCGTGCCACCATGGTAACCTGACCTGCATCATTCAATCGCTGCCAACCAACATTTACCACAATAACCCGAGCGTATTAGCGCTCGGGTTTAGCGTCATTTATGATTTATATTGCTTCATGGCAAGGTGGCTGAAGCACCTAGGCACATGTTACTCGTAAGCGTGATCTGGTCGCCAAGGGTATGGTCCCATCCACATGTCTAGCATCACACGTAAAGCGTTCATTTGTAGCCAATCATCATAACCAACCCAGTGTTTGTATTTCTCTAGGCTAATACGTCCTGGGATATCTTCAAACGCCGTTCCTTTATTAAACTCAACGACAATAGCAGCTTGTAAGTCTTCAATGTATTCGCGAGTTTGAGTGATATCTTGCATTGTGCCAAACGGTTCTTTGGCGTGTGAATGAGAAAAGATTGCCGTGTCGAAATCCATCTTTTCGACGTTCCCCAATACTTTTTGCCACTCTCCAATATTGAAGTCAGGAACGATGGTAAACATGACACGATTCGGCGTGACGATATCAGCAATATACGACACTTTTTCTTTTGGTAAGAGTGAAACTGTCATGCCCAAGCCGTGGCTCATTCCTACATAGTGCAGTTCAATAGTTTTACTTCCTAACACAATGTTCTTTTGTTTACCTGCCCATACTTCGTTAGGTAGGGCTAAATCAGGGTGCGGATTGGCTTTCATCCATTCGTATGCTTCCGCATGTGCAATGATGGTTGCGCCTTGATCTCTGAATACTTGTCCACCGCCAGCGTGATCCCAATGGTTATGGCTTTGCACCACATATTTCACAGGTTGGTCGGTAACGGTTTGAATGGCTTCTAGCATACCTTTGGCATGCTGTGAGTTGGCTGAGTCAAATACAACAACGCCATCACCTGTTACCACAAACATAGAGTTGAACCCGCGTCCTGGTCCGTATTTATATACACCGTCAGCGGCTTTCCAAAGGTACTCTTGTGCTAAGACTGTTTTCATTGAAAGTAGTGTGGAGAGCACCACCCCGAGCGTGATAAATAGGTTCTTTTTGTTGAACATTGCTAAGTCCTCTTTTTGATTAATTGGCCTTCTAATTGGCTTGGTAAATAGTTTGTCAGTTCCCTATTTATTTACTAGATGGTTAATTAGAACTACACTGTTCTCAAAAAGTGAACGGTTGAGGTGTTATGGACGAATTGAAGCGAGTAGGGGTGTTCACTAAGGTTGTGCAAGCGCAAAGCTTTTCTGAAGCCGCTCGACGACTTGGAGTCGCGAAATCAGCAGTAAGTAAGCAAATTCGTTTATTGGAGCAAGAGGTCGGGGTGCGATTGTTGAATCGTTCAACGAGAAAACTCAGTTTGACCGAAGCGGGTGAGATCTATTACAAGCATTGCGAGCAAATCGTTAACCGAGCCGACATCGCTCTCAACGAGCTTCGCCAATATCAAAACCAGCCAACAGGCACCATTAGAGTTTCAAGCCCCGTGCCATTCGGCAGAGCGCTTCTGATCCCCGTTATTAAAGAGCTGCGCAGTGTCTATCCATTGCTGAATGTTGACTTGGTATTGAACGAAAAAGTCGTGAATATGGTGGAAGAAGGGATTGATTTGGCTGTGAGGGTAGGCCACTTACCGGACTCTACTTTAATCGCCAAAAAGTTGTGCGATACGCCCGTGGTCATTTTTGCTTCCCCTGAGTATGTGGCAAAACATGGTCGCCCCAACACTCCGGAAGAGCTGATCGATCATCAGTGGATCACTCTATCGATTCTATCGTCGCCGATTGTTGGGGATTTTCGTCATAAAGCATCGGGGCGGGTGGTAGAACACAACATCAATAGCCACTTAAAGATTAATTCTGTCGATGCTGTGATTGATGCTTCGGTTCAAGGGCTAGGGATTTCTGCGATGGTTAAAACCACCCTTCATGAAGAACTGAGGCAAGGGAAACTGATCCCATTATTAGAGGAATACGAGCTAGAGCCTAGAGGCATTTATGCGCTTTACCCTCATAAAGAGCACCTTGCCCCTAAAGTTCGTATCTTTATGGATTTCCTAGAAAAATATTGCGAAAGGGCTTCGTGGGCACTGACTCATTAAGTTACTTATCTCAAAAGTCGTCAAACCCAATGCATTCTATTTGCTGTTCTTCAAGCCAATGCTTTAGCTCGGGAGAGGTCAGTATTTTCCATTCATCCACTCGCTTATGGGTGTAACCTGATAACGCCGCCAGTGCTTCATCGGCGTGTGTTGCGGGGTGGCACATAAACTCGATTACAGCGTCGGGCATGGTTTCTTTGTAATGCAGTAACTTCGTTTTTAGGTTGTCTAAGCTTGCCCCTTCATCGTAGAAATCCATGTCGAATACATCAGGGGTATCGACGTCCAAACCTTGTTGCCCACTTACGATAGTATCAATCCGTCTTACCGGCAGCTTTGATTCGTTAGCAAATCGGATAAACGCTTGTTTTAGTGGCTCAAATACACCGCCGAAATGGTGGCTATCTATATGGTTAATCAAAAATCCAGCGTCAAATGCCGCATCGTATTGAGCACTTATTTCATTGAACACTTGCTCAGGGCAAACATCGAGCTTATTCATCAAGATAGATTTGTTAAGAAAGTATCCGTCATCATCGACCAGCGTGGACACTTCTTCTGCTGACAATAAAGGCTTCCCAGAGGTAACGGTAAAGTGCAGGCCGACTTCGGGGATACGTTTTTGTTTGTATAGTTGAATGGCGTGTTCGATCCCAGGTTGATTCATCATCACTGTGGTAGAACCAACGATGCCAGTTTCGAAACAGTCAGCAATGGCATTATTCACGGCTTCACAAAGGCCAAAATCATCAGCATTCATAATAAGTTTCATAGTGAGCTCCTCGGCCAAGAGCACGTATGCTCTTGGCATTATGATTTTTATTTATCGAGTAGGTGAGAAAAAGCGGGCATGAATTCGATATTTTCACGTACGGTTTCTTTTAACGCTTCATCAATATGTGTGCCTGCATCAACGATTGGGTTCAATATTAATGCGCGTTTAGCGGAATTAATATCCCCCGTAATGGCTGCTTCGACGGTTAATGTCTCAAATTCTTTCATTAGTTGAATAAGTCTAAGCGTATCGGTTGGGAACGGCTCTACATTCAGAGGGATAATGGCACTACTCGTAATGACTGAGCTCACTTCAACCGCGCAATCGTTGGGTAAGCCTTGTACCGCCCCATTGTTGCGAGTATTAACGTGCATGATAGTACGTTTGTTGTTGTAGATACTGCTCATTAGCTCACAAGCTGCTTCAGAATAGTACGCACCACCACGCTCTTCCAAAATTTTTGGTTTGGTGTCTAGTTGAGGATCTTTATAAATATCAAGAAGCTGCGCTTCTACCTTCGCAACAATATCAGCACGGTTCGACTTAGACTCCGACGCGGCAAATTCTTTGTTTATGATGTCACGAGACTGGTAGTAGTAGCGTAAGTAAGCGCATGGCACCATCCCCATATCTTGAATGAGCTCCCCATCCCATTCAAACGGTGGGATGTTCTTAGGTGTCATTTGGTCATTGCCTCTCAGCAGTTCATCGAGAACTTGGTTGACCTTATTTTCCCCTTCATGGAACAGTTGGGTTATCCAGACAAGGTGATTCAGTCCAGCCACTTTCATGGTCATATCTTTACGTTCGATACCAAGCATTTTGGCCACGCCGCGCTCCATATTAACGGGAACGTTACATAGCCCAACTGTTTTGATTGTGGAGTATTTGATGAGAGCTT
>Ga0213838_1001313_pt1 | contig 13159 bp, 5 predicted proteins | sample SWPATP13_FD_160577 | JGI IMG/M metagenome (GOLD analysis project Ga0213838, IMG submission 160577) | Coastal seawater microbial communities from Marineland, Florida, United States - SWPA TP1 #3 | ecosystem: Environmental > Aquatic > Marine > Coastal | place: USA: Florida | collected 2016-08-06 | reverse complement strand
ACGAAGCCGAGGCCGCCGCCGAGGCCGCGCTCTCGACCGTCGACTCCGACTTCGGCCGCACCACCGACCCCGTGCGCATGTACATGCGCGAAATGGGCTCGGTCGAGCTGCTGACCCGCGAAGGCGAGATCGAAATCGCCAAACGCATCGAAGACGGCCTGCGCGACATGATCCAGGCCATCTCGGCCTGCCCGGTCACCATCGCCGAAATCATCTCCGCCTCCCAGCGCATCGACGCCGACGAAATCAAGATCGACGAAATCGTCGACGGCCTGGTCGAAGAAGAAGGCGCCGAACTCACCTCGCCATCGGCCGTGGTTGCGTCCGGCGACGACGACGAGGACGACGAAGACGCCGAAGCCGAGGAAGAGGGCGAGGAAGAAGAAGCCGCCGCCACCCCAGGCGCCGCCGGCTTCTCCGCCGAGCAGCTCGAAGCGCTGAAACAGGCCGCACTGGCCAAGTTCAGCACCATCGAGCAGCAGTTCGACAAGATGCGCAAGGCCTACGAAAAAGAAGGCTACAACTCGAAAGCCTACGTCAAGGCGCAGGAAGCCATTTCCGACGAGCTGCTGGGCATCCGCTTCACGGCCAAAGTGGTCGAAAAGCTGTGCGACACCCTGCGCGGCCAGGTCGACGAAGTGCGCCACATCGAAAAGCAGATCCTCGACGTGGCCGTGAACCGCTGCGGCATGCCGCGCGCCCACTTCATCAAGGTCTTCCCGGGCAACGAAACGAACCTGGAATGGGTCGATGGCGAAGTCAACGCCGGCCACGCCTACAGCGCCATCCTCGGGCGCAACATCCCGACGATCAAGGAACTGCAGCAACGCCTGATCGACCTGCAAGCGCGCGTCGTGCTGCCGCTGCCGGACCTGCGCAACATCAACCGCCAGATGGCGGCCGGTGAAATGAAGGCCCGCAAAGCCAAGCGCGAAATGACCGAGGCCAACCTGCGCCTCGTGATCTCGATCGCGAAAAAGTACACGAATCGCGGCCTGCAATTCCTCGACCTGATCCAGGAAGGCAACATCGGTCTGATGAAGGCGGTGGACAAGTTCGAATACCGCCGCGGCTACAAATTCTCGACCTACGCGACGTGGTGGATCCGCCAGGCCATCACCCGCTCGATCGCCGACCAGGCGCGCACCATCCGGATTCCGGTGCACATGATCGAGACCATCAACAAAATGAACCGCATCTCGCGCCAGATCCTGCAAGAGACGGGCGCCGAGCCGGATCCGGCAACGCTTGCCATCAAGATGGAAATGCCGGAAGACAAAATCCGGAAGATCATGAAGATCGCGAAAGAGCCGATCTCGATGGAAACGCCGATCGGCGACGACGACGATTCGCACCTGGGCGACTTCATTGAAGACAACAACACGCTGGCGCCATCCGACGCGGCCCTGCACGCCTCGATGCGTGGCGTGGTCAAGGACGTGCTGGACTCGCTGACCCCACGCGAAGCGAAGGTGCTGCGCATGCGTTTCGGCATCGAGATGTCCACGGATCACACGCTGGAAGAAGTCGGCAAGCAGTTCGACGTCACCCGCGAGCGCATCCGCCAGATCGAAGCGAAGGCGCTGCGCAAGCTGCGCCATCCGTCGCGGTCGGACAAGCTGAAGAGCTTCCTGGAGGGCAGCAGCTGATTGTTGTAGCTGAGCCTTGACGTACCCGCAGTAAAAGCAATATCCTCTCGCCACTCTGCTTCTCGGTATCGCACCGTTGGGCAGGTGGCGAGACGTTTTTTGCCATTGTTCCGATTTCTGGGCCTCTAGCTCATGCTTGGTTAGAGCAGCGGACTCATAATCCGTTGGTGCCCGGTTCGACTCCGGGGAGGCCTACCAATAAAATCAAGAGCTTACGTAGAAGTAGGTTCTTGTTCCTTTAAGTGCCAAACGGCCGTGTAGGCGCCATGTAGGCATTTTGTTGGGTTCCTCTCGTCCTCCCGACAACGTTCTCAATTCATGTTGATGACTGCACATCTTTGTCGAGCATGCAGCCGTCACCTTCAAGCTACGTCAACCTGTAATTTTGCCAATTTCTTAGTGCCTCCTGCATCAGGAGATGCTAATGTTTCGGTTTGGCAATCTAGCTGAGCAACAACAAGGCATATCATGAATCAAGCGTTATCGCCCTTTATTTGGTCCGTTGCGGATCTCTTGCGCGGGGATTACATAAAGGGAGCGCGCCACTGATGGCTAAAACCACCTTCGACACCAACCCAGTGTTGCTCCAGACGCTGCTTAAGACCTGCGAAGACGGAAAACTGCAACTTCCTGACTTCCAGCGCAGTTGGGTCTGGGAAGAAGAACGCATCATGAGTCTAATCGCGTCGGTATCGCGGGGATTCCCGATGGGCGCGCTGATGTCACTCAAGTCGAAGATCGACACGGGAATGGTCTTCGCTTACCGCCCCATCGAGGGCGCGCCGGTTGCATCGGAAACGAAACCTGAGCAACTACTGCTCGACGGCCAACAGCGCATGACTTCGCTCTACCAAAGCTGCATGCGCCGTCAGGTAGTCTCGACTATTACTGCCAAAAAGCGGCTGGTCAAGCGCTGGTTCTACATCGACATGATGAAGGCGCTCAATAGCGAGGCCGACCGCGACTCGGCCATCTTCGCAGTGCCCGAAGACCGCAAGCTGAAGGAAAACTTCGACAAGGACATTGTGCTCGACCTGTCCTCGCCTGAACTGGAATACGACCATCTGATGTATCCGCTCAATCAAGCATTCAACTGGGATACATGGCAGGAAGAATTCGGTGACTACTGGATTGCCAAGGGCAAACCCGAGATCCGCGAAGTCTTCAAACAGTTCAAGAATGACGTACTCAAGAACTTCACCGAATACCAAGTCCCAGTTATCGCTCTAGGCGCCGATACTTCCCACGAAGCTGTGTGCCTCGTCTTCGAGAAGGTCAACACGGGCGGCAAGGCGCTCGATGCCTTCGAGCTGCTCACCGCCATGTACGCCGCCCAAGGCCACAAGCTGCGTGATGACTGGCTCGGCGACGAAAAGTCGGAAGACGCCGATCTCAAACTTGGTATCCAGAAACGCCTCGCCAACTTCGGTCGTGCCGCCGGGCAGGCGCAAGGTGTCTTGGCCAACGTCGCTGCTACCGACTTCCTGCAAGCTATCGCCCTGCTGCACACCAAAGAACTGCGCCTCGCCGCAATCGCCGACCCAAGCAAGAAGGAAAGCGACTGGCCCGCCGTCCGCGCCACGCGCCAATCGCTGCTCGATCTGCCGCTCGCGGCCTACAAGAAGCATTACAACGCTGTCCGTGCCGGGTTCGAGCGTGCCGCCAAATTCCTGCGGCAGCAGCAGATACACCGTGTCGTCGATCTGCCTTACCAGACGCAACTTGTTCCCCTTGCCGCCATCTTTGCCGAGATTGGGTACAAGGCCGAGCACACGACCAACAACAACAAGATCGCCCGCTGGTACTGGTGTGGCGTGTTTGGCGAGCTGTATGGCTCGGCGGTCGAAAGCCGTTTCGCCAAGGACATCCTCGAAGTGCCGGCCTGGCTGGATGGCGGCCCGGAACCCACGACAGTTACCGATGGTGTGCTGCGTGCCGACCGCTTGCTAACGATGCGCTCGCGTCTCTCTGCGGCCTACAAGGGCTTGCAGGCGCTTTTGCTGCGCGAAGGTGCCATCGACTTCCGCAGCGGCCAAGCCTTCGACCAGATCGTCTTCTTTGACGAAGGTGTCGATATCCACCATATCTTTCCGAAAGCCTGGTGCGAGTCGCAGCAGTTGCCGGCTTCGCTCTACGACTCGGTGGTCAACAAGACCCCGCTTGGCTACCGCACCAACCGCATCATCGGAGGTGTCGCACCCTCCAGCTATCTGGAGAAGTTGGAAAAGGGCAAGGCCGGCACCAACGGACAGATCATCGAGCCACCCATCGACAAGGCTGCACTGGTCGAATACCTGAAATCGCACTGCATTCCTGTGCCGGAGCTTTATTCCAACGACTTTGCCGGTTTCATGAAGGGACGCCAGAAACTCCTCATGGAGCTGGTGTCACGTATCACCGGCCATGCAGCGCCGACCACTGACGAACCCGCTGACGAAGGCGACGACATCCCCACCGCAATGGCCCACGACAGCGGCCTTGAACTCATAGAAGCAGACTAACCATGCACTGGATCGCCCCCTCCGAAAAAGACGTCGCCACTACCTCGCTCGAAAAGCGCCTGTGGGATGCCGCTGACCAGTTCCGCGCCAATTCGGGCCTCAAGGCGCAGGAATACTCCGGCCCCATCCTCGGCCTGATTTTCCTACGCTTTGCTGAGGTGCGCTTCGCCATCCAGCGCAGCAAGCTCGAAGGCGGCGGCGCCTCGTCGCGGCGTGGCAGCCGGGTTGATGAACCTGCCGCTTATCACGCCGAAAGCGTCCTTTACCTTGCCCCCGAGGCGCGCTTCGACTATCTGCTGACGCTGCCCGAGGTGGCCGATATCGGCGCTAAGGTCAACGCCGCCATGCGGGAGATCGAGAAGTACAACCCCCAGCTCGCCGGCGTGCTGCCCAAGACCTACAACCTCTTTACCAGTACCCTTCTCAAGGAACTGTTGAAGAAGGTGTCTGAGATTCCGGCCACGCTCGACTACGACGCCTTTGGCCGCATCTACGAATACTTCCTCGGCGCCTTCGCCATGACTGAGGGCCAGGGCGGCGGCGAGTTCTACACGCCGAGCAGCATCGTCAAATTGCTGGCCGAAATCATCGAGCCGTTCCACGGCCGCATCCTCGACCCGGCCTGCGGCTCCGGCGGCATGTTCGTGCAGTCGGCGCGCTTTGTTGCCGAGCACCAGAAGAACCCTGCTGCCGAACTCGCCATCTGCGGCGTCGAAAAGACCGATGAAACAGGACGCCTTTGCCGCCTGAACCTTGCCGTGCATGGGCTGGAAGGCGACATCAAACACGGCGGCAACATCAACAGCTACTACGACGACCCGCATTCCGCCACCGGCCAGTTCGATTTCGTGCTCGCCAATCCGCCCTTCAATGTCAATGCGGTGGACAAGGAACGGCTCAAGGACATGGTCGGCGCCGGCCGTCGCTTTCCTTTCGGTCTGCCGCGCTCCGACAACGCCAACTACCTATGGATTCAGCTCTTCTATTCATCGCTCAATGCCACTGGCCGCGCCGGCTTTGTCATGGCCAACTCGGCCTCCGATGCCCGCTCTTCCGAGCAGGAGCTGCGACAGAAGCTGATCGAAGCGCGGGCGGTCGATGTCATGGTCGCCGTCGGCCCTAACATGTTCTACACCGTCACGCTACCCTGCACGCTCTGGTTCTTCGACAAGGGCAAAGCGAAGACCTCGCGAGCCGACACCGTGCTTTTCGTCGATGCGCGCCACATCTACCGGCAGGTGGATCGCGCCCACCGCGACTGGACACCCGCGCAGATCGGCTTCATCGGCAACCTCGTCCGTCTTTATCGCGGCGAGGCGCTCGACCTGACGGTCGGCGGTGACGAGACGGCGGCAAAGCTCAAGGAATTTTTCGGTGACACGCCCGCATACGCTGACATGCCCGGCCTGTGCAAGGCAGTTACGCTCGCCGAGATTGAAGCTCAGGGCTGGTCGCTCAATCCCGGCCGCTATGTCGGCGTCGCGCCGGGCGAGAAGGTCAGCGACGAGGACTTCAGGGAGCAGCTTGAAACGCTGAACGAGGAACTGGAGTCCCTGAGCGCCCAGGCGCGGGAACTGGAACACACCATCGCCGCGAATGTGGCAGCGATTCTGGAGGCGTGAGAATGGCTGATTGGCGCAACTGCAAACTAGGCGACCTGCTTAAAATTAAACACGGCTTTGCCTTCCTTGGAGAACACTTCGCCAACGCCGGTACGCACGTTGTTCTGACACCTGGCAATTTCCTCGAAGAAGGCGGCTTCAAAGAGAAACCCGAAAAAGCGAAGTGGTACACCGGGCCGATCCCTGACGACTATGTGTTGAAAAAGGGCGACCTAATTGTCGCGATGACGGAGCAGGCCGAAGGGTTGCTCGGTAGCGGCGCGCTTGTTCCTCGCAGCGGCGTTTACCTGCACAACCAGCGACTCGGCCTAGTCCAGATTTCAGACCTAAAGCAAGCAGACCAGCGTTTCATCTACTACCTGTTCAACTCGAAGCCGGTTCGCCAGCAAATACGAGGCTCAGCCAGCGGAACGAAGATTCGCCACACCGCGCCGTCGCGCATTGCGGACGTAAAAGTCACCGTCCCCCCGCTCCCCGTCCAGCAACGCATTGCAGACATCCTGTCGGCCTATGACGAACTCATCGAGAACAGCCAACGGCGCATCAAGATTCTGGAGTCGATGGCCCGCGCCCTCTACCGTGAGTGGTTCGTCCACTTCCGATTCCCCGGCCACGAAAACCATTCTCGCGTCGCCTCCCCGCTCGGCGAGATTCCGCAGGGGTGGGGGGTGAAGAAGCTATCAGCCGTGGCAGAAGTAAACCGCGCGCAAATCAATGCCCGTAGCGCACCGGAAGAACTGCACTACATCGACATCTCATCCGTTAGCCCCGGCCAAATTGATAGCATTACAACCTATGCCCTCACTGATGCGCCTGGTCGTGCGCGCCGCATCGTCCAGCATGGCGACGTTCTCTGGTCATGTGTTCGCCCGAACCGGCGCTCGCACGCACAGGTGATGCACCCTGAGCCAGCCACAATCGCGTCAACAGGCTTCGCTGTGCTTACGGCGACAAAGGTCCCGTTCACGTTCCTCTACTTCGCCACGACTACAGACGATTTCGTTGCCTACCTTACGAACAACGCTACTGGTGCCGCCTATCCGGCCGTTACTGCGCCGACATTCGAGAAGGCTGAACTGCTCATTCCTTCGGCGGCGTTGTTAAAGAAGTTCGGCGACGCGACCATACCTATGGCGGAAGAGATTCATACGCTCCAACTGAAGATCCAAAATCTTCGACTTACCCGCGACCTGTTGCTTCCGCGGCTGCTATCAGGCCAGCTCGACCTGAGCGGAGCCGAAGAGGATGGTCCCGCCCAAGGAGCACCACCGGCGCCAATGCAAGTTCCTCTGCGCTCAAGCCCAAGTATCAAGGCCGACGTAGCCACACGGGAAACTGCGATTAAACCGGGAGAAGCGAGAAGGCCAATCGGCACGGTCGAGCGCGACGAGGTGCTGTGCACAATTCGCAAGGTATTCGGCGATGGAGTTGAGCGTGAGCGGGATGTGGCCCTGCGTGATATTGCCTATGCCCTAGGGTACCAGCGGCTAGGCCCGCGCATCCAGGAAGCCCTTTCGGCGGATTTCATGGCAGCCGTCCGGCGAGGCATTGTCGTAAATGCAGGCGGCAATTATCGGCTGGGCTTTCGTTCATTTGCCGACTGCCCACGAGATGCCTTGAAGGATGCTTTCGAGTCGGCGATTGGCCGGGCGTGGATCGTACGCGAGGACGCGATTCGCGCGTTTGCGCGCTGGGCTGGGTTCGGCAGGGTGGGCGACGTGATTGACCGGACCGCTCGTTCGCTCATCAACGGTTTGATTCGCGCGGGTCGCGTCGAAACCAATGGCCCCGAATTGATCCGAAGAACCTGAGCTGGTCTGCCGTTTCCTCAACCATTGCTAACTGACTGCCCATGACCGCACACTCCTACTCGGAAGACCAGCTCGTCGAGCAACCCGCGATCGGTCTTTTTTCTGCACTCGGCTGGCAGACGGTGTCGGCGCTGGAAGAAATCTTGGGTGCAGGTGGCACACTGGGCCGCGAGACCAAGAGTGAGGTGGTATTGGTGGAACGCCTCCGCGTTGCGCTCAACAAATTCAACCCCGCCCTGCCGTCGGAGGCGATTCAAACAGCCGTCGATGAGCTGACCCGCGACCGTTCGGCGATGAGCCTGGAGGCCGCTAACCGCGAGGTATATCGGCTGCTTAAGGAAGGCATTCCGGTGTCCATCCCAGACCACGAACATGGCGGTCAGAAAACCGAACGCCTACGCGTGGTCGATTGGGAACACCCGGAGAACAACGACTTTTTGCTTGTGAGCCAGTTTAGCGTGATCGGCGCGCTCTATACCTGCCGTCCTGATCTGGTTGGCTTCGTCAACGGCCTGCCGTGGGTGGTGATCGAACTCAAGAAACCCGGCGTGCCGGCACGGGCCGCCTTCGACGAGAACCTCACCCACTACAAGCAGCAGATTCCGGCCCTGTTCTGGAGCAACGCGCTGCTCATCGCCAGCAACGGTACAGACAGCCGCGTCGGCTCGCTCACCGCCGACTGGGGCCGCTGGGTCGAGTGGAAGCGCATCGAGCGCGAGGATGAGCCACGGCGCGTGTCGCTGGAAGTAATGCTGCGCGGCACTTGCGACCGTACCCGGCTGCTCGATCTGGTCGAAAACTTCACGCTTTTTTCCGAGCACAAGGCCGGGGCGGTGAAGATCATCGGCCAGAACCACCAGTTCCTCGGCGTCAATAATGCTATCGCCTCAATGCTCGAAGCGCGCAAGCTCGGCCACGGGCGCGGCGGTGTGTTCTGGCAGACGCAGGGTAGCGGCAAGAGCTTCTCAATGGTGTTCTTCGCGCAGAAGGTGCTGCGCAAGCTGGCCGGCAACTGGACTTTCGTGGTGGTCACCGACCGCGTTGAATTGGACGAGCAGATTGCCAAGACCTTCAAGACTACCGGCGCGGTGAGCAAAGCTGAGGGTGACGAATGCCACGCCGCCAGCGGCGCTCACCTGCGGGATCTCTTGCGGGGCAACCACCGCTACGTCTTTACGCTGGTGCACAAGTTCCAGACGCCGGAGTTGCTCTGCGACCGCTCCGACGTAATCGTGCTGACCGACGAGGCACACCGCAGCCAATACGACACGCTGGCGCTCAACATGCGCGCCGCGCTGCCCAAGGCGATGTTCTTGGCCTTTACCGGCACGCCGCTGATTGCGGGAGAGGAGCGCACCAAGGAAGTTTTCGGCGACTATGTCTCGATCTACGACTTCCAGCAGTCCATCGAAGATGGTGCCACCGTGCCGCTGTTCTACGAGAACCGCACTCCAGAATTGCAACTCGTCAATCCCGACCTCAACGATGACATCTACCGCCTGATTGAGGATGCGGACCTCGACGTTGAACAGGAGGCCAAGCTGGAGAAGGTGCTGGGGCAGCGGTACCACCTCATCACCCGTGACGACCGGCTGGAAACCGTAGCGCGGGACATCGTGCGGCATTTCCTGGGTAGAGGTTTCGTCGGCAAGGCGATGGTGGTTTCCATAGACAAGGCCACTGCGCTGCGCATGCACGACAAGGTGAAGGTGTATTGGGCGGCGGAAACCGAACAGGTGCAGAAGGAATTGGGCGAACTGCATTACCAGCCGGGCGGCGGCATGACACCCAAACAGGCGCGGCGTGACCTGCGCGTGGCCGAGCTGAAACAGCGGCTGAAGGTGCTGACCAGCACCGACATGGCGGTGATCGTCTCGCCAGGGCAGAACGAGATCCAGCAGATGCAGACGCTGGGCCTCGACATCGAGCCACACCGCAAACGCATGAATGAATCACAGCCGGGCCTGGACGAGAAGTTCAAAGACACTGATGACCCGCTGCGCTTGGTTTTCGTCTGCGCCATGTGGCTGACCGGCTTCGACGCGCCAAGTTGCTCGACGGTCTATCTCGACAAACCAATGCGTAACCACACGCTGATGCAAACCATTGCCCGCGCCAACCGAGTTTTCCCCGGCAAGCACAGCGGGGTTATCGTCGATTATGCTAATGTCTTCGCCTCGCTGGAGAAGGCGCTGGCGATCTACGGCGCGGGCAAGGGTGGAAAATCTCCGGTGAAGGACAAGCAGCAACTGGTCGAGGAACTGCGTAAGTCGATCGTGGATGCAACGGCCTTTTGTGCCGCGCACGGCGTGATGCTGGCCGAGATCGAGGCAACGGCCGTCGGTAGCATGGAGCGCCTATCGCGCATCCAGGATGGCATGGACGCACTGATTTCCCCTGACCCGCTGCGCCGCGACTTCTTCGCCCATGAGCGCTTGGTGAGCACGCTCTACCGTGCCGTGAAGCCCGACCCGGCGGCACTGGAATTCGCCAGCCGGGTCGCCTGCCTGACCACGCTGGCTGAGGCCATCCGAGCCAAGCTGAACCCGAACCCACCTGATATTTCGCAGGTGATGGGGCAGATCAACGGCCTGCTCGATGAATCTATCACCGGCCACGAGATCCGCGATCAAGGGCCGCCAGCGCTCGACTTGTCAAAGATCAACTTCGAGGCGCTGGCGCAACGCTTCAAGGGATCCAAGCACAAGAATACCGACCTCGAAGTGCTCAAGGCTGCCATCCGTGCCCGACTGGAAAAGATGATCCAGCTAAACCGCACGCGCGCCAACTTCGCCGAAAAGTTTGAAGCTCTTATAGAAAGTTATAACGCCGGTAGCCGTAGTATCGAGGAATTGTTCGAGGAACTGTTGAGGTTGTCGAACAGCCTCAACGACGAGCAAGAACGCCATGTGCGGGAGAACATGAGCGAGGAAGAGTTGGCCCTCTTCGACATACTGACGAGGCATGCGCCGGAACTGACGACCGAAGAGCGCGCCGAGGTGAAGAAGGCTGCCCGCGAATTGCTGGCACGGCTCAAGGCTCTATTAGTCTTGAATTGGCGGCAGAAATCAACGGCGCGCTCGCAGTTGAAACTCACCATCGAAGACACCCTCGATAGCGGTCTGCCCCGAGCCTACACGCCGGACCTTTATACCCAGAAGTGCGCTGCGGTGTTTGAACATGTGTATGAAAGCTACCCAGAGCGGAATGCGGGGGTGTATGCCTAACTCTGGCCGGCAAGCCACGCTAGCCGCTCGCTAAGGTTGCCACTTCACTTACCAGTAGGTCGGCAATGAGAAGGTCGTCGCCTCGACATTACTTTGCTCATGGGCGGATCTTCTGGAGATGGAAGCGACCTATTGATACCTGCGGTGCTTGCGCAGAAGAGCTCTGCGCGGCAGCAAGTAAAAGCGGAGCGGTACAATTGCTGGACAATAATGCTCATGAGATCGATTGATGAACTCCCCTGATAGCTTCGAGAGATTTCAGCAACACTGCGGCGGCTGGCATGGACCGATGCCTCGACTGCCTGATCCTCCTGAACCGGAGCCAGGACTCAGCTTTCTTGGTAGGCTTCTTTGGCACTTGCACGAGTACTTACGACCGAAGTCAGCCGAGGAGCGCAACGCGATCACACTTGCCAAGAAACGGATGGATTGAATGGAGCCCTAGGTCATCAGAAGGGACACATAAAATCCCCTATAGGGTCACAGTTCTCCAGGGTTTAAGACACTGTATTTTTCTCTGACGGCTCAGCAATAATTGTGACTGAACGGGCTGTTCTTCTGGTTGAGCGAACGGTCGCATATGAAGTCCCTAAACGCGATTCGTGCACGAAACCTCCACAGGCCTAGACCATTGCTGTGCAGGTATATGCGTGCACTAGCTTGTGTTCAGCCGACTTGTAGCGTCGATGCCAACTGGCGGCCGAGTGCTTCCAGCTCGTCGTTCATACGGCTGACCGCGAACCCCTTCTCTACGCCGATGCCAGAAAGGTGCGGATAGGCGAAAAGTTGGACAGGCGCCATGCCCGACACTAGCGAAGTACGCACCGACTGGCGAAGTAGCGGGGCATATGGGTCAAGCGGCGTTGCGAACAAATTCGACACAGCGCGGATCCCTTCTTTTCCATGGGCCAGGATCGCTGCTGGCCGGCAAATCTCAACTAAGGCGCGCAGGATTTGAAGGCCGGTCACCAGCTGTTCGCGGCGCTCCCCAGCAGGGAGATCAGGCCAGCGCCTGGACGGGAGTGCGCAGGCGTTTGCACGCAAAATGCCCATGCCAGTTAACGGCGTCTCGAAACACTTGACCCGAGCAGTCGTCTTGCTGGGCTTCCCGCTACGCTTAGCTAAGTACACTGCATCGAAGGCTGCTGGGTCGCAGGTCAGCGCATGCCAATATTTATCGAACGAATCGAACTCGTCACGCAGCGGCGTTGCCGGGTTAGTACCCACAATGAACACGCGAGCCGAACGCCAGGCCGCGTCAGGTGTAAACGGGCGCAAATAAGGTCCTGAGGTGGTTTGGGCCAGGTGGCGTAGCAAAGCTTCTCCGTCAGGGCGGCCAGTGGATGTGCTTATTGTGTCGTAGCGTTGCATTGAGGGTAGAAACAGGACGATCGATTAATGGTTGTGCATGCGAATCGTGCATGAGTGGCAACCCTAGCACAATATTACTGCTAAGTAGAAAGCTTAGCCGGTTTAAGTCGTTAGTGGGCACTTATGGCTGAGGCCCTGTACAAGCTCACTTGCAGACAGGGAGTAGACATGGTTACTGTAATTGGCCAAGAAATCCGAAAACTCTGAGTCAGCCTGCAAGTGAGACTTTGTCACGACTGACATCGAAGCGGTTTACCCACATTGCCCGCCGCTTAGGCCGCTACTAGACTATACTTATCAGTTACAAAGAGGAAGCATTGGAGCGAGAAGACCGATAGTTCAATCAGCCTGACGTATCAACAGATTCAGAAGACAGAGCGAACCGTCCGATTGCTGGGTGAAATTCCCACTAACAACAAGCACCGTACCCTAACCTATGCACAACAAACCAAGGAGGTAACTATGAAGAAAGCAAACTTCAAGCTTAATCTCGTGGCGAGTTGGGCTGTGGGACTGTCGGTCTTCGTTGGCGCTGGAGGTGCACAGTTCTTCTGTGCTCGATCCAATGCTTCTTTAATTTAATGGCCAAAGGGTAGGGCTGCGTACCAGACATCCGCCCTAAAAAGAAAGAGCGCGCGGCCCCCGAGCTTCGCTTTCTTGTTGACGTAGGAGCTTTGCGAAGCTGATAACCAGAGATTAGATCTCCCTTGCGAAGCTCATAGCTACAGTTACAAAGAGGTCAGCAGTGACTGGTCAGCGATTCGCGAGCTGTTTACACTTGAATCGCCACGATGAGAGTCGCGCCTGACGGTCCTTAAAAGCCGCTCGGCTTGCAACAGCCGATTTTTATTCCAGGTTATCCGTCAGGCCGGTGTGCCGTTCACGTCATCCAAGTTCAGCAGTCGCAAAACCAGGTAGGTGTTAGAAGCGAGTTCAAGAGGCCGTCATCATGACGGCCTCTTGTCGTTTAAATTCCGT
>Ga0213838_1001302_pt1 | contig 13244 bp, 11 predicted proteins | sample SWPATP13_FD_160577 | JGI IMG/M metagenome (GOLD analysis project Ga0213838, IMG submission 160577) | Coastal seawater microbial communities from Marineland, Florida, United States - SWPA TP1 #3 | ecosystem: Environmental > Aquatic > Marine > Coastal | place: USA: Florida | collected 2016-08-06 | reverse complement strand
AGCAAGTCGGTCCCACCCCTTCCCATCCCGAACAGGACCGTGAAACGACTTTGCGCCGATGATAGTGCTGCAACCAGTGTGAAAGTAGGTTATCGTCAGGCTAGTTATAAAGAAAAAACCCGCTCAGGAATGAGCGGGTTTTTTTTCGTCTGCTGTTTATCGACTGATGATCATATCGACAAGAAGCAGCGCAACCGCACATCGCGTAACGGTTGCCTTTACATAGCCTACGGTTTCCGGAACTCAAACGCCCCAGAGAATGTCGGACTTGTGGTCGCGCGCAGCGCGCAGCATTTCCAGTAAGGGGTAGGCGCGGGTCGAGAAGCTGACCATCTGCGCCTGCTCGTGGTCCGGATCTTCTTCATCCTCATTGCGATGCGCCTTGATGTCCTGCTCGACCATTTCAGTCGAGGGATGCTTGCGGCTTTCTTCGATTTCGTGCTCGAGCAGGGAAACGGCGCGCTCGGCTTCGGCGGACGTGATCACGCCCATCTCCGGTTCCTTGTGCAACAGGTCGAGGATGCGCTTGGCGTGATCCTGGTACATCATCACGTCGGGGTAGGATTTGCTTTTGAATGTAATTAACATGATGCGGTTCTCGTGTTTTTCGTCATAACTAAACGATAACACGACTGGCCCTCGCGGTCACCTCGCGCACGCCCCTAACGTACGCGGTAACGCAGCATCCAGGCCAGTGGCAACGTGCCGAAGGCGATCGCCGCGGCGGCGCCTGCGCCGCCGGCGATCGCAAAACCGACGGGCGCACCGCCGAGCACGAGCGGCAGCAGGGAGGCCAGCGCCGACCACGCCAGCAGGCTGGAAAGTTCAAGCATGCGCGACCCAATGTCGCGGTTGCCGCGGTTCTTGAACTCTCCCCGCGACGCAGGCCGCCCGGTCCACAGGTTGACCAGTGCGGCGCCCAGCGTCGCGCCGCACACCGTCGCCAGCGTTGCGCAGCCGGCCAGTGGCGCCCGCAGCAGCAGCCATCCGAGCGGGATCGCGACCAGGGCGAATATCGGCAGCACTGCCGCCGCCAGTTTTGCCCTGCGTACCGTTGCCGTGCTTGCCGGCGCCGTTTGCAGCAGGTCGGGCGCATCTTCCGCCTTCAGGATGATCCAGGACAGCGAGGCGCTAAGCGAACCGCACAGCATGGTCAGGCCGCCGGCAACTGCCCACAGCTGCAGTGCATCCCTCCTGAACACAATGAAGCACAGCGGCAGCAGATACAGCAGCTGCAACAAGACCTGCGAAACGAGGTGCGGATCGCGCCAGACCAGCCGCCACTCCTTGACCATGACGACAGCGCTCAAGCTGCGGTCGAACCGATAACGCACGGGCGCCGCGCTGCTGCGCACACGTTCACTGCCTGAAGCCTGCTGCAGGCCCCGAACGAAAAAGCGATGCGTCAATCGCACAGTCAGCGTGGCCACCAGCAGCCCCAGTGCCGCGATGATCGCGACGGCGCGGCCGTCGCCCAGCGCCGCGCGTGCCGGCAGCAGCAGGGGACTTCCAGCATCGAGCGATTGCGCGGCCGCAATTGCTTGCGCCATCGCCGATGCGGCCGGGCCATCTTCCTGCGACAAGAAGTTGCCCGCTTGCGAAAGCAGGAACAGGAGCGCCCCGGCCAGGGCGCCGACGACTTGCGCGACCACGCGCGTGCGGCGGGCGCCGAGCACACGCACCATGGACAGCGTGAGCAGCATCGCCAGCGAAGCCGCCAGCACCGCCATCGCGAACAGGACAGGGTAGATGGCCAGCCAGCGCAACTGTCCCAGCAGCAGGCCGACATGGGCAAAGGGCGCCAAAAAAAACAGGTAGAGGGCGGCGACGCCGAAGGCCATGCCGGCCAGCTTGACGCCGAAAATGCTGCGCGAGGGCAGGGGCGAGGACAGCAGCAAGTCCATGTCGCCGCGATCGAACAGCGTCTCGACGCTCGCCTTCAATGCGCTCGAGAGCATGAAGAGGAACGTGGCGAGCAGGATCGCCGTGACGGCGACCACGAATGGCCCCGCCGAAAAGCCCGCCGCCGGACCAACCGAGCGCAGCAGGGCGAAGACGCCGTAATGCAAGGCAAACCAGACCAGCAAAGCGCCACCCACGACACGCCAGTTGGCATTGCCCCGTTTTCCTTGCTTGCTGCCCGCGAAGTTCGTGTACCAGAACATGCGCATTTCGTGACGCAGCAGCCAGAGAGTACTGCCGGGCCGCAAGCTCACGCCGTCCCCGTCAGGCGCAGGAAGGTGTCTTCCAGTGTCGCGCCGGGCGCCGCCACGCGCAATTCGTCGAGCGTGCCCTGGGCGATCAGGCGCCCATGCTGGATGATGCCGATCCGCTGCGCCAGCCGCTCCGCCACCTCCAGGATATGGGTCGTGAGAATCACCGTGCCACCCTTGGCGACATGGGACAGCAGCAAGTCCTTGACCTGGCGCGCGGCCCCGGCGTCGAGGCCCGTCAACGGCTCGTCCAGGATCAGCAATTCCGGGTCGTGGATCAGGGCCCCGGCCAGCGCCAGCTTTTGCTTCATGCCGCGCGAAAAACCTTCGGTCAGCTCGTGCGCATGCTTTTCCAGGTCAAGCCAGGCGAGCAGTTCGCGCGCCCGTGGCTCGGCCGCCCCGGCATCGATGCCCCACAGGCCGGCGACGAACTCAAGGTATTCGGTCGGTTTCAGCTTCCCATACAGCATTGGGTCGTCCGGCAGATAGGCGATCCGGCGCTTGGCCGCGGCCGGGTCGAGGGCGAGGTCGATGCCGAGCACCTGGATCCGTCCCGCATCCGGCGCGAGCAGGCCCGCGACCATGCGCAGGGTAGTTGTCTTGCCGGCGCCGTTGGGGCCAAGCAGCGCATAGAACTCGCCGCGGGCGACAGTGAGGTCGAGGCCGTCGACCGCAGGACGGCCGAAACTTTTGCTGAGCCCGGTCAGCGCAAGGGCAGGGGTGTTCGTCATCACAGCAAGGTAAACGACGACATGAACTGGTCGGTACGTTCGGCCGACATCGCACTCGCCTTGCCCATCACGATCACCTGGTAAAAGCGCTTGCCGCGCGCTTCGAAGTGGCCACGCAGCTTCATCGGCTGGCCGTTCGCGCTGCCGATGGCGTCGATGTCGACGGCGGCGGCCGTGCTTTCGCGCTCGACCCTGGCGCCGATATTGCGCACCAGCGCGGTCCGCATCGCCGCGACCGCCGCCTGGGCCTGGGCCGCATCGGGCGCGACGCCCGTACCGACGGCGAACATGGTGCCTTCGACCTCGGCCGCCGTCATCGTCATCTCCACCTGCATGCCGTTCAGGTCGATTGCCCGCGTATGCGTGACCGGCTTGGCCGGGAACATGATCCGGTAGGGCGCATCGGTACTGCTGTAGTCGCGCCAGTTATAGGTCGGGTTGCACCCGGACAGGAGCAGGGTGGCGGCAAGCGAGGCCGCACAAAAGAGTCGTCTTTGCATGTGCCGATGGTAGCAGCGCAGCTTTCATTGCGCTACCTCAAGCGCACCGCCCTCAATGCTCCTGCAAACCGCGCCGGTAGCCGACTGCTTCGGCCATGTGCGGCGCCCCGATGGCAGGCGCGCCCGCCAGGTCGGCGATCGTGCGCGCCACCTTCAGCACGCGGTGATAAGCCCGTCCCGACCAGTGCATCAGCGCCATGGCCGTGCGCAATGTCCGGTCGCCCGATGGATCGAGCGCGCAATGGCGTTCGATCTCGTGCGTGCCCAGGCGCTGGTTCGGCTTGCCCTGGCGCGCCAGCTGGATGGCGTGGGCACGCGCTACGCGCTCGGCAATGCCGGCCGTGCTCTCGCCATCGGCGCGCTCGCTCATCGCATCGGGCGACATGGCCTTGACGTCGATCTGCATGTCGATGCGGTCCAACAAGGGGCCGGAAACGCGGTCGCGGTAGCGCAGGGCCGTCTCGTTGGTGCAGTGGCACTTGCCCGAGGGGTGGCCCTGCCAGCCGCAAGGGCAGGGATTCATTGCCGCGATGAGCTGGAAGCGCGCCGGAAAATCCGCCTGCTGGGCTGCGCGCGAGATGGTGATGCGGCCCGATTCGAGCGGCTGGCGCAGCACCTCCAGCACCTTGCGGTCGAACTCCGGCAACTCGTCGAGGAACAGCACGCCGCAATGCGCCAGCGAGACTTCGCCCGGACGCGGCACGCCGCCGCCTCCCACCAGGGCCACGCCCGAGCTCGTGTGATGCGGGCTGCGAAACGGCCGCACGCGCCAGCGCTCGGCCGTAAAACTGCCGTTGAGCGATTGCACGGCGGCCGCTTCCAGCGCTTCCTCGTCGGTCATCGGCGGCAGCAAGCCGGGGAAGCGCGCGGCAAGCATGCTTTTCCCGGCGCCCGGCGGCCCCATGAGCAGGAGCGAATGGTTGCCCGCCGCAGCAATCTCGAGCGCCCGTTTCGCGTGCTGCTGGCCCTTCACGTCGGTGAAGTCGGGATAGCATACCGGCTGCCCAGGCCGCTCGTTGCGGTAGCGCTCGAGGCGCGCGCCGTCCTCGGTTGCAGCGAAGTGGGCGCACACCTGCAGCAGCGTATCGGCCGGGTAAATGGCGGCGTCCATCACCAGCGCCGCTTCGTCGGCATTGGCCCGAGGCAGGATGAATGCGCGCTGTTTGCTCCCACCAGCGTCCCCACTGCCGCGCCCGATCGCAAAGGTCATGGCCAGCGACCCGCGGACCGGACGCAGCTGTCCAGACAGCGACAGCTCTCCGGCAAACTCGTACCGGTCCAGTTCCTTGGAGGGGATCTGCCCGGATGCGGCCAGGATGCCGAGCGCAATCGGCAAATCGAAGCGACCCGATTCCTTGGGCAAGTCAGCCGGCGCCAGGTTGACAGTGATGCGGCGCGCCGGCATGTCGAAGCCGACGTTCTGCAGGGCGGCGCGAACCCGGTCCTTTGCCTCGCGCACCTCGGCATCGGGAAGGCCGACGATCGTGAGGCCGGGGAGGCCGTTGGCCAGGTGGACTTCCACGCTGACGGCGGGGGCTTCCATGCCGGCGAGGGCGCGGCTCCTCAAGACAGCAAGACTCATCAGGTTCCTCAGGACGGGAATGCGAGGCCACATCATAGGGTGAGTGCGCAGTCTTCCGTTGCGCAAGAGCAGAGGTGCGGCAGCCTGTTTGCGTTCCGGCGAGGCTGAAGATCATCGAGGCCCAACCCAGCAGGGCGCCTTGTTCGCTCGACCATGCGGGGGACGCATTGCTTCAAGCGCTTCCGGGTACGGCGTCCAGCTATATTGCGTATTCGGTTCGTGACGAAAGCTATTGCTCTTTTCCAGCCGCATCGCGACTGAGGCATCATGCTCGTCAATATCCTAATGTCGCGAAAACTCCAATTATGCAAACCTGGCAAAGAAGTGTATGCGTGGTACCGATGTGCAGTGGCAAATATGGAGCTCACACCGGAGGACGAACAAGAACGCATCATGCTGACGCGCGCGGGACTATGTCCGGAACTTTTCAGATACCGCCGACGCCAGGGTACAGCAGTCTGCGGCTGAGTAAATGCCGGCCGATTACCAGCAACGATTCATCCAACCCCGAAGATATATGCATTTTCCATCCTTTCTCGGTGCGTTTATAACGAACGCATTGCAGGCCATATTTTTCCTTTAAATCTTTCCAAAAAAATTCCTTTGGTATTGACTTATGGCAAACGGAGCTTCATTGTTTCAGGACAAATTAGGGATCGCGCTGAACCCCGTCAATAAGATCGGTATGCCGGTTATTACGGATTCAGCGTCCATGGTGAATAAACGGCGAGCAACCGTTTTTCTTCGTATGTATAAATATATTGGGATATAAAAACGTGAAACTACTCGTTGCGTTGATGATCAGTGCCGGCATCCTGTCGCCGGTGTTCGCTGCAGGGCCGGGCACCGCGGCGAAGCCGGGCCAGGCCAACGCCATCCAGAATGGCCCGGCCAAGGTGACGTCGGTGGAAGGCATTACCGAATACCGCCTGGCCAACGGCCTGCGCGTGTTGCTGTTCCCGGACGCCTCCAAGCCGACGCTGACGACGAACATGGTCTACATGGTCGGTTCCCGTCACGAGAATTACGGCGAAACCGGCATGGCGCACTTGCTGGAACACCTGCTGTTCAAGCCGACGAATAACTTCGGCATCAAGAAGGGTACCCAGAGTCCGGTCGAAGTCTTGAATGGCCTGGGCGCCGATTTCAACGGCACCACCTGGTATGACCGCACCAATTATTACGCCACCTTCCCGGCGAACGACGCCAACCTGCGCACCATGCTGGCGCTGGAAGCGGACCGCATGATCAACGCCCCGATTTCGCAGGACGACCTGTGGAACACCAAGACCAACAAGGGCGAGATGACGGTCGTGCGCAACGAGTTCGAGATGGGCGAGAGTGACCCGATCGGCGTGACCACGGAACGCCTGCAGGCGGTCGCCTACGACTGGCATAACTACGGCAAGTCGACCATCGGCGCGCGTTCCGATATCGAGCAAGTGAATATCCCGCGCCTGCGCGCCTTCTACAAGCAGTACTACCAGCCCGATAACGCCGTGCTGATCGTGGCCGGCCGCTTCGACGAAACCAAGGTGCTGGCGCAGATCAACACCCTGTTCGGCAAGATTCCGAAACCGTCGCGCGTGATCCAGCCGACCTACACGGCCGAGCCGGTGCAGGACGGCGAACGTTCCGTCACCGTGCGCCGCTCGGGCGGCACGCAGTTCGTCGGCGCCGGCTACCACGTCGCCCCGAGCGGCCACCCCGATGCCGCAGCGCTCGAGGTGCTGGGCCGCGTGCTGGCCGATGCGCCATCCGGCCGCCTGCACAAGGCGCTGGTGGAAACCAAGCTGGCGACCCGCCTCGACGTCAGCGCCGTCAGCAACCTCGAGCCCGGCTACCGCATCTTCGGCGCGGTGGTGCCGAAAGACGCGCCGCTGGCGCCGGCCCAGGATGCGCTGCTCAAGGTGCTGGAAGACTTGAAGTCCCAGCCGGTGACCGAGGAAGAAGTGGCGCGCGCACGGCAGGCCATCGCCAAGAACGTCGAACTGGCGATGAACGACAGCGCCCGCCTGACGATCGCGCTGACTGAAGCGATGGCCGCCGGCGACTGGCGCATGTTCTTCGTGAACCGCGACCAGGTCGAAAAGGTCGACGCCAAGGCCGTGCAGGCCGCCGCCGAGAAGTATCTAAAAGCCTCGAACCGCACCCTGGGCGTGTTCGTCCCGACCGATGCGGCCGACCGCACCACGGTGCCTGGCATGATCGACGTCGCCGCCGTGGTCAAGGACTACAAGGGACGGGCAGTGGCGGCGCAGGGCGAGGTATTCGATCCGAGCCCGGCCAACATCGAAGCGCGCACCCAGCGCTTCAAGCTGGCCAACGGCCTGCAGGGCGCGCTGCTGCCCAAGAAAACCAAGGGCAACGTGGTCACCGCGACGATCCGGCTGCGCTTCGGGGCCGAAGAATCGCTGCGCAACAAGTCGATTGCCGGCAACTTCGCCGCTGGCCTGCTGACTTACGGCACCCAGGACAAATCGCGCCAGCAGGTGAAGGACTTGTTCGACAAGCTCAAGGCCCAGATCCGCATTTCGGGAGGCGCCGAAGGCGTGACCGCGTCGGTGACGACCACCCGCGAGAACCTGCCGGCCGTGATGGACCTGGTGGCCGAGGTGCTGCGCAAGCCGGCCTACGCGCCGCTTGAATTCGGCGAGTTCCAGCGCGCGAACGTGAATGCGACCGAGCAGTCGATTCCGGAACCGAATCCGCAGGCCGGCGTTGCGCTCTCGCGTCTGCTCGACACGACGGCCGAGGGCCACGTCAGGCATGTGATGACGCTGCAGGAGACCCTGGCCGCGCAGAAGGCGGCGACGGTCGACGAGGTCAAGGCCTTCCACGCCGCCTTCTACGGTGCGGACAACGCGACCTTCGCGGCGGTCGGCGACTTCGATCCGGCGCCGCTCAAGGCGCAGGTCGAGCGCCTGTACGGCAACTGGCGCGCGCAGCAGAAGTACGTGCGCGTGACCCGCAGCGTCAAGCCGGTCGCCGGCCAGAAGCTGGCGCTCGAAACCCCGGACAAGGCCAGCAGCCTGTTGCTGGCAGTGCACCCGGTGCCGCTGAAGGACGATGCGAAAGCCTATCCCGCACTGGTGATGGCGAACTGGATGCTGGGCGGCGGCGCGCTGCGTTCGCGCCTGGCCGACCGTATCCGCCAGAAGGAAGGGCTGTCGTATGGCGTCGGCTCGAACCTGAGCGTCCCGACGCGCGACCCTGCCGGCGTCTGGATGGCCTACGCGATGAGCGCCCCGCAGAACACGGCCAAGGTGGAAGCGGCCCTGCGCGAAGAACTCGAGCGCGCAGTGAAAGAAGGCTTTACCGAAGCGGAGCTGGCCGAGGCGAAGAAGGGCTGGCTGCAGGGCGAGGAAGTCTCGCGCACCTCCGACGAGGCGCTCGCCGGCGCCTTGTCCGAGTACCTGACGCTGGACCGTACGATGGCCTTCGATGCCGCCGTCGAAGACCAGGTGCGCAAGCTGACGCTGGCGCAGGTGAACGATGCCATGCGCGAGTTCATCAAGCCTGCCGGCGTCTCGTTCATTGCGGCGGGTGATTTCGCCAAGGGAGCGAAAGAGGCCAGCGGCGCCAAGTAACACTTCGCCCATCGCTTCATGAGTAAAACGCCCGGTGATGCGATCATCCGGGCGTTTTTTTTTGTACTCAGGCGCCGGTCGCTGCCGCCCCGAACGACGGCCCCGCCACTGCCAATAAGTGCGTACGCACGCCAACCGGCCAGTGCGCAACCAGCGCCTCGAACCGTTCGCCATCTCCCGCAAACAGCGCCCGCGACGCCTCCTCGAACCCGGCCGCATCCCCCATCAGCTCGTGCATGAAGCGATACGCCGCATCGCGCGCTGCGCGCATGGTGTCGGCCCCGCGCGCATTGCGCGCGGCGAGTTCGACCAGTTTGCGCAGCGCCACCGAGGCGCCGCCAGGTTGCGTGTCCAGCCATTCCCAGTGGCGCGGCAGCAGGGTGACGTCGCGCCCGACCACGCCCGGCTTCAAGCGGCCGGCGCCCGGCACGCGTGCGCGCGGAATGCGCTGCAGGACTTCTTCCTCGGTCCCGCTGAAATTGATGTCGACAGGGCGGCCGGTCGCCGCGTCGAGCAGGGCGATCGATTGCGCGGCGCCCCCGTCCAGGGCCGCCTTGACGGCACGTACGACATCGAGGAGCTCGCCTTCGGCCAGCAGGTCGGTGCCCAGGAAGGCGATGCAGTGGCGCGGCAGCATGGGATGTCAGCGGTCGAGCAGGGCCTGCACCTTGTCCGTCACGTCGACCTGCGGCCGGTGCCAGATCGTGCGCGTCAGGACCACATCCGCGCCCTGCTGGGCGGGCAGGGCTTGCACGATGTCGTGGATGCGCTTGGCAATGGCGTCGCGCTCGGATGCCGTGCGCTCGGCAAAGTCGTCCCGGATCCGGTCCTGGGCGCGCCGCACGCTTCGTTCGAGTTCGCCGACGGCGCGCGAACGCAGCAGCTTCTCGCGGTCGTCCAGATGCAGGGAGTCCTGCGCCAGCTTGTCCGACATTTCGCGCAACTCGCGCAGCTGGGCCTGGATCTGCTGGCGGCGCGGAGCGAATTCGGCCTCGATCCTGGCGTTGGCGGCGCGCGCGCGCTTCGAGTCGACCAGCAGGCGCTCGACGTTGACCACGACCACGCGGGCCTCGAGCGGCCGGCCGGCTTCCTGGGCGCATGCCGTGATGGATAGTCCTGGGCCGAGCGCGAAACAGGCCGCGGCCAGATAGTTCACATACTTGTTCAAAGATTTCCCCTGCCGTTCGCAAGGCGGTGAGCGCTTGCCGGATTCCGTGATGGTATCACCGCCCCGGCCCGCTGGAACGACAACTCAGCGACAACTCAGCCGCATTCCCCCACATATTGGCAGTTGTCGCAGCGCGTGCACCCTTCGGCCTTGTGCAGCGCGCGGGCGCCGCATTCCGGGCATTTCGCGCCCAGGCTGCCCGGCGCCGCGCCGGCGGTCATGGCCGCGGCCTCCAGCGGCGCAGTGTCGACGGGAGCAGCGACGCAGGCAGCGCGGGCGGCCAGCTGCGCCACCGGCACCTGGTTGCCCTGGGCATCGAGGAAACCGCGCTTGATCAGGATCCGCTGCAGCATGAAGCCGACCGCCGCGACTTCCGAATCGTGGAACACCGGCACCTGGACGCGGTCTTCGCGCACCAGGCTCCCGCAGCGCACCGGTCCCTTTTCCCAGACCACCTCGCGCAGGTCGGCCAGGGCCTTGGCGATCGGGCCGCCGGCGCGCGCCAGCATCGACAGCAGGCGCATCGAGGAAGTGATCCATTGCTGGCCGTCGCTGCGCTGGTTGGCCGGCATGAAGAATTCGAAGGGACGCTCGATCGTCACCGGTACGCCATCGACCAGCCCCTCGACGCGGATGAAGCTCACCGTCAGGTACAGGGTCTTGCGGCCTTCCTGGGTCGCATACTCGACCTTCGCCGTGACGGAGTCGAGTTCCCCCAGCGGGCGGCCGCTAAAGCGCTTGCGCAAGGGGTCATCATCGCGCTTGCGCAGCGGATCGTCGTCGAGGCAGCCGGGTTCGTTGGGCGCGACGCTCCCGAGCACGCTGCCCAGCACCGTGTTCGGGCGGTAGGTGGCGAGCCCTTTCAGGCCGGCGCGCCAGGCTTCCAGGTACAGGCCGCGAAAATCGGCGTAGGGGTAATCGGCGGGCACGTTGACCGTCTTCGAGATCGCCGTGTCGACGAAAGGCTGCACCGCCTCCAGCATGCGCAGGTGGTCGCCGGCGCGCATCTGCAGGGCGGTCACGAAGGCCGGCGGCAAGGGGCCGTCCTGCGTCGCATCGGGATGCAGGCGCCGGTACAGGCGCCAGGCGTGGTCCTGCACCTCGTAGCCGCGCATCGTATCGTCGGGCATGCGCTTCTTGCGCTGGTAGGTCCAGGAATAGGCCGGTTCGATGCCGTTCGAGGCATTGTCGGCAAAGGCCAGCGCGATGGTGCCGGTCGGCGCGATCGAGAGCAGGTGCGAATTGCGGATGCCGTGCAGGCGGATCGCCTCGCGCAGGTCGTGCGGCAGGCGCGACACGAACCGTCCTTCCAGGTAGCGCGCCGCGTCGAACAGGGGAAAGGCGCCTTTTTCACGCGCCAGGTCGACCGAGGCCGCGTACGCCGCATCGCGCAGGTTCTCGGCAATGCTGGCCGCCAGGGCGCGGCCTTCGGGCGCGTCGTAGCGCAGGCCCAGCATCACCAGCGCGCTGCCCAGGCCGAGGAAACCAAGACCGATGCGGCGCTTGGCGCGGGCCTCAAGCGCCTGTTGCGGCAGCGGCCATTCGGTGGCGTCCAGCACCAGGTCGAGCATGCGCACCGCCACGAGCGCCACCTCGCGCATGCGTTCGAGGTCGAAACGAGCCTGGCCGGTGAACGCCTCCTCGACGAAGCAGGTGAGGTTCAGGGACCCGAGATCGCAGCAGCCGTAGGCTGGCAGCGGCTGTTCGCCGCAGGGATTGGTGGCGCGCAGCTGTTCGCAATACCAGAGGTTGTTTTCGCCATTCATGCGGTCGATGAACAGCACGCCCGGCTCCGCATGGTCGTAGGTCGAGGCCATGATGCGGTCCCATAGGGCGCTGGCGCGCACTGTGCGGTAGACCCACAGGCCGTCGCCGCGCCGGTGGGCGCCTGCCGCGATGAGTTCCGCGCCCGGTTCGGCGCGGTGCACGAGGGCGAAATGGGCGTCCGCTTCCAGCGCCTGCATGAAGGCGTCGCTAACGCCGACCGAGATATTGAAGTTGGACAGGGCGCCGCGGTCCTTGGCGGCGATGAAGCGCTCGATGTCGGGATGATCGATGCGCAGCACCCCCATTTGCGCGCCGCGCCGGGCGCCGGCCGATTCGACCGTGCGGCAGGAGGCGTCGAACAGCGCCATGTACGAAACCGGGCCCGAAGCGCGCGAGCGGGTGCCGTGCACCACGCTGCCGAAGGGACGAATGGCGCTGAAGTCGTAGCCGACGCCGCCGCCGCGGCGCATCGTCTCGGCCGCTTCGGCCAGCGCCGTGTAGATGCCGGGCAGGCCGTCGTCAACGCCGGTGACGGAGTCGCCGACCGGCTGCACGAAACAATTGATGAGGGTAGCCTTTAAATCGAGGCCGGCGGCGGAGTTGATGCGCCCGCCTGGGATAAAACCGTTGTCCATGGCCCAGAGGAAGCGCTTGGCCAGTTCGGCGCGCTGCTGCGGCGCCTCGCGCGCGGCGAGGGCGCGGGCCACGCGCCGGCGGACGTCGGAAACCGAGGTCTCGTCGCCTTTCGCGTATTTCTCGCGCAGCACGTCGATCGATACCTCCTGGGGAGGCAACGCTGTGCCGGGCAGTGCATCCGTTGCATTCATGGAGCGACCTGCAATAGTAAAAAACCCCAAAAGTCGGCGTCAACTTTTGGGGTTTCAGTGCAATCCGACTGCCTCGTGGGCAGACTTATTTAGCAGTGTCTACCGCGCCGACGACGGTCGTCGACTTGGTCTTCTTGACGGTGACTGCTTTCGCATGCGCAGGCTTGTGCTGGACATGCTTGACGGTTTTCGTCGTTACCTTGGCCTTGCTGACTTTGGCGTCGGCTTGCGCGCCCGGCTGCTCCTGCGTAACTTCGGTTTTCACGGTCACTGGCGCCGTCGCCGGGGCAGGCGACTGAGCGAAAGCTGCGGTGGCGAACAGGCTGGCGAGCAGGGAAGCAATAGTCTTTTTCATGATGAAGAATCCTCAGGTTTTTCGGGGCAAGGCACGTCGTTGGCGTGTCCTTGCCGATAAACGCGATCGGATAATCCCCGGTTGACCTCGTTACAAACGCTTACTGCATTAATTACTTGGGGGCTGTTTCGGTCAGCCGCGTTTCCAGCTCGGCCACGCGCAGCTCGAGGGCTTCGAGCTTGGCGCGCGTCTTTGCCAGCACCTGGGCCTGGATGTCGAATTCCTCGCGCGTCACCAGGTCGAGCTTGGAAAAGCCCTGGGTCATCATCGCCTTGACGTTGCGTTCGATGTCCTTGGCGGGCGAGCTGTCCATCGCTTGGTTGAGCTTGCCTTGCAAGTCGTTGAAGAAATTATTCATGTTCATCAGTCCTGGTCGGCGAGGTAGCGCACCAGGATGGTGCGCGGCGACCTCGTTTAGTGCGCGGCGGCGAATCTTGCGTCGTCCGCGCCCTGAATTGTGGTGATTACCAACGAAAGTGGGGCGTGTGGGCGAAAAATCAAGCACATCCGA
>Ga0213838_1001295_pt1 | contig 13288 bp, 14 predicted proteins | sample SWPATP13_FD_160577 | JGI IMG/M metagenome (GOLD analysis project Ga0213838, IMG submission 160577) | Coastal seawater microbial communities from Marineland, Florida, United States - SWPA TP1 #3 | ecosystem: Environmental > Aquatic > Marine > Coastal | place: USA: Florida | collected 2016-08-06 | reverse complement strand
GATCATGCCGCAAAAGAAAAACCCGGACGTGCCGGAACTCGCGCGCGGCAAGACCGGCCGCGTGTACGGCCACCTGACCGCCCTGCTGACCCTCATGAAAGGCCAGCCGCTGGCCTACAACAAGGATAACCAGGAAGACAAGGAGCCGCTGTTCGACACCGTCGACACCGTGCTCGACACGCTGCGCATCTTCACCGACATGGCCGGCGGCATCACGGTCAAAGCGGAGAACATGCGCGCCGCCGCCCTGCAGGGTTACGCCACGGCGACCGACCTGGCCGACTACCTGGTCAAGAAGGGCCTGCCGTTCCGCGACGCCCACGAAGCCGTGGCGCATGCGGTGCGTGCCTGCGATGTCGCCGGTTGCGACCTGTCGGAAATGTCGCTCGAGACGCTGCAGGGCTTCTCGCCGCTGGTCGGGGACGACGTGTTCGCGGTGCTGACGCTGGAGGGTTCCGTTGCCGCGCGCGACCACGTGGGCGGCACGGCGCCGAACCAGGTGCGCAAGGCGATCGAGCGGGTGCGGGGGCAGCTGAAATAATATTTCATGCATGACCGGCGGGTGAAATAATATTTCATGCGGCAACCGTAATCTTCGATTGCCGCGCCCGCCTTTCCATGCCAGCATGCACGCCTGACAACATTCGGCGCCCACGCATGGACACCCAGCTCTGGCTGATCTGCTTTCTCACCTTCGTCATCCACCTGATCGGCACCCTCGCCTATTCGGTACGCATCGCCGGCGTGCGCACGCGGCGCATCGCGGTCTCGTTCGCGCTCTTCAGCATCCTGGTGCTGGTCTCGCGCACCTCGAATTCCTTCCTCGGCCCCTTCCTCGCCAAGCGCGTCGAATCGAACCTGGCCGGCACGGTGGCGACCAATTTACTGTCGGACTTCCGCTGGCTGCTGGTCGCAAGCTCGCTGGCGACGATCGCCGGCGCCCTCCTGATTCCCACCTTCCAGCGCGTGTTCTGCCGCGCCGTCGACCATTTCCAGGTGCACCGCTCGGTGCCGAAACTGATCCTGCACGGTTTCTTCAAGGGCGGCCTGTCCTACGTGAAGGATTCGGCCACGCTGCCCTCCAGCGCGAATATGAGCGGACTGCGCGGCAAGGGCAGCGTCTCGCTCTCGATCACCCTGCTCAACGTCGGCGCGGTGGCGCTGTGGACGGTCGGCGTGTTCGCCTCGCTGTACGCGGGCGCGCTCGACCCGAGCGTGCGCGTGACCTCGTCGACGCTGTCCTCGATCATCAACGGCGGCGCGACCATCATGATGGCGGTCTTCATCGACCCGCACATGTCGGGCATGACGGACGACGTGGTCGAGGGGCGGGTCAGCGAAGGGGAATTTCGCAAGGCGATTGTGTGGCTGGTCGGCAGCCGCTTGGCCGGAACCTTGCTGGCGCAGGCCTTATTGGTGCCGTCGGCGATGCTGATTGTGTGGGTCGCGCGCGCGGTATAAAACGGCCGGAGTGCCTGCTCCCGCACCATTTTTTAAATAGCCAACCCCATCCAATTAGCCGATTGATCTAATTTTTAAACCGGTCTTGGCGAGAGTAAGTTTCTTGGTTACAATTGCCAAATGAAAACATTATTCTCCGGCTATCTATTGTGTGGCCTGTTAACATTTTCTCTGTCGGCCAGTGCGACGGAAGTCAGCGTTAGCGGCTTTGGATTTGCCGGCAATTACGCCAGCGCGGCGGAACGTTTTCCCTATACCTATAAATTATTCGCGCAGCAAAAAGACAGCGGACAGGCGGCGGCCACGTTTTCTTACCAGGTCATCCAGAAGGCGCGCGGCATCGCCAATCCCGCCTTCACATTCACGCCCGGCGATACGGTCAATCTGAAAAACGATACCGCGCTGATGGCCGTGCTGATGCTCACCGGCGAAACCGTCGCCATCGATAATCACGACACCTACCATAAGACGTTTATCAACCTGCGCGGCGATACGCTGATTTTCGACTACAAAAACCAGGCGATTATCCGCAGCTGTCCGGTCAACGTCGTCCTGTTCGATGCGACGCCGCAGCGCCCGACCGACGAGCGCATTACCGGCTTCGTGAATGACCTGATCCGGCGCGACGACGCCAATGGCCTGATCGCGCAATCGGCGCAGTGCCTGGCCAGGGCCACAGCGCCGGCCTACGGCGCCAAGACCGTCCAGGTGCGCAAAGGCGTGGTCGCGCCGGAAGCGCTGGCGCTGTTCCCGGAGCCGCTGCGCAGGCATCCCGAGGCGGCCAATGCCATGCTGGCGGGCTCGCTCAGCTCCATCCTGTCCACGAAACTCGGCCTGTCCATGCTGCCCGACAGCATAGGACACGCGATTGGCGGCGTGATGTCGATGCGGCTGGAAAACGGCGACGACATCAAACTCAAATTACCCGAAGGCGATTACGTTTTCGACGTCAGCCTGAATAAATTCGCAAAGATCAAAACCGCCGGAACCAATGTGAGCACGACCTATGTGTATGGCGCCTACATGAGCCTGGACTTGACCGAGCCAATGCTGGGAACTTCTTACATTCATACCGACCTGAAAAACGGCGAGGTGGCGGTGGTGCCTGCCGGCCAGGTCGACGGCGATGATTTCGCCGCTTATCAGGATGCGGTGCGCGGCTTGTTTCTCAAGCTCAGCGATTCCGTGGAAAAACCGAATTCGAAGTGGCTGGCGACGGCTGCCTCGGTGAAAACAATCGAAAGCCAGCTGGCATCGGCTCGTGAAACCCTGGGGATTAAAAGTAAATGAAGAAGCTGTTTGCATGGTTTGTTTTCCTCCTGCCCGTACTGGCCAATGCGCAAATCATCCAGGCAAAAGGCACGGCCACCGTGTCTTATACCGGCGCCATTACGCCCGAACTCAGGGAGCAGGCCTCGGTCAAGGCCCAATTAAATGCGGTGGAACGTTATTTTGCGGAAAACGGCGAGGCCGAATCGCAGAATTTCGACGCGATCGAAACGAAAATCCAGGAAAACCTCGAAAAGTTCATTCTCAGCACCACGGTATTGAATGAACAGGACCAGGCCGGCATGCGCAAGTTTTCGATGGCGGTGCGCGTCGAGATCAACGTGGCCAAGCTGCGCAATACCTTGCGCGCGGCCAGCGCGACCGGCAAGGCCAGCCAGGGCGCGAAATCGCAGCTGGTGTATGTGTTTGTCGGCCGCGAAGTGGCCAGTGCACGCAGCTTCGACGAGCGCACCATGAAGCGCGCCGAGGTCGAAGTGGAAGCGAGCACCTCGAAGCGTGGCGTGCAGCGCGCGACGGCGCAGACCGAGACCGGCGGCAGCACGACGCGCAAGGCCGACGACGTGGCCTACCGCCTGCTGCCGATGACCAATACGGTGACCTCGATTACCAGCGTTTTCTCGCAAGGCGGTTTCAATGTGGCCGATCCGGCCTTTGCGATCGGCGACAAGGACATCAAGGCGATCAACAAGGATTTTTCCGCGGGTAACGACATCGAACCGGCGACGCTGCGTTCCGTGGTCGCCTCGCTGCGCCGGCAGCAGGTGCCGCTGATCGTGCTGGCCACGCTCGACGCGGGCGCGCCGTCGCAGGATCCGGCGACCGGCCTGCAGCGCGCTGCCGTGAAAGTCAGCGTGCGCGTCCTCGACCTGAGCAATCCGCTGCCGCGCGAAGTCGTTTCGGTGCCGGCGATCCAGGTGTTCGGCGTGGGCGCCGACAACCAGGTCGCCCGCGACAAGGGCCTGAAGGACGCCTCGATCGCCGCAGCGCGCGAAGTGGTCAGCCGCCTGAACGCCGCCGGCGTCATGTAAGAGCGCTTCGCAGGCTCGTTCCACTGTTTCGGTACGCACCTTCATGCTGGCGAGGCGCGTCACTTCTCCATATCAGCCGGCGGGAAAAATTAGAAAATGAAAAAACAGCTTATCGCGACCGTCCTGGGATTCACCGTTGCCGCCTTCTCCCTGCCTGCATCCGCCCAGTTCGGCAAGCTCGGCGCCGCGCTCGGCGGTGGCGGCGGCGGCAGCAGCGTCTCGGCCGACAGCCTGGTCAAGAGCTATGTCAACGGCACCCAGTTCGTGATGAGCTCGAATGTCAGCTTCCTCAAGGCGCTGAACATGAAGGAACAGGCCGAGAAAGTCGAAGTCGCCGCCAAGAACCTGACTGCAGGCCCGACCACCGCCAACATGGAAGAAGCGGCCAAGGTGCAGAGCGACAGCAGCAAGGCGCTGGCCGACACGATGGCCGCCAACACGGTCACCCTGAGCGCCGACAGCAAGAAGGACTACGTCCGCGGCATCGTCGAGCTGGCGAAAGGGATCAAGACCTACACCGGCATGGCCGGCGACGTGAAAAACTTCAAGCCAAGCATGTCGTCGATCGGCGCCGGCGCCGGCGCCGCGCTGTATGTCGTCAAGACCGCCCCGACCACCCTGACCGACCTGAAGGATTCGCTGGCGCGTACGATCGCCTTCGCGAAACAAAACAAGATCGAGGTGCCGGCGGACGCCACCGCCATGCTGTAAGCAGGCGGCACTCCTTTTTGACAAGCGTGTGCGGTAGCGGCCCTGGCGGCCGCCGCCGCACCGCTCCCTTTCCCGATCTCCAGCCCCCATCCTCCATGAATCATCCGCGTGATCTGCCGACCGAGCAGAAAAAAGGTTCCATTCACAAATGCCCGAGCTGCGGCTCGCAACTGAGTGCCTTCGTTTCGTCCTGCGAAGCGTGCGGCCACGAATTCACCGATGTCGACGCCAACCGTTCGATCACGGCCCTGGTGGCGCGCTTCGAGGAGATCGAGCGTGAGGTCGACCAGAAAGGGATCAAGGGGAAAAACCGGCTTGCCGCGATCCTCGAAAAGAAAGCCCGCGTGATCCGCGATTTCCCCGTCCCGAATTCCCGCGAAGACTTGCAGCAGCTGATGTTCTTCATCCAGCCGAAAATCGTCAACAGCGTGCAGCCCGATCCGAATATCGAAGACTGGCGCGTCAAGTTCATCGAAGTGCTGAACCGGGCGAAGAACGCCTACCGCGGCGACAGCGCCGCGCTCGCCGAGTTCGAACGCATCGAGAAAAGCATCGAAAGCAGCCTGGGCCAGGACATGCGCATGAAAGCGAAACGCAATCCGCTGTTCGCCGTCCTGCTGGCCGGCGCGGTCGTCGTCGCCGGCGCGCTGGCGCTCAATTCCTACCTCGACGGTGCAAAACTGGGCGCCTGCGAAACGGCCTATGCGCAGCAGGCGCAGGCCGAAAAGTCGCGCCTCGAAAAGATCGAGGCAGGCATCGACCAGCACTACAAGAACAAGCAGTACGCGGCGGCGCTGGCCGACACCGGCAAGCTCGCCTGGCAGCTCGCCGACGGCAGCTGCAAGGTCGAGGCCAACGGCCAGGCGCGCTCCTTCTGGGACAGCAAGCGCAGCGAGTTGACCGCCCTGGTGCAGGGAGGCGCGGATGGCGCCGCCGCCGACGCCCGCGCGGCGGCGGAACGGCAGGCGGCCGAGGCGAAAGCGGCGGCCGACCGCCAATCGGCCGAGAAACAGGCCGAGCAGCACAAGGCGGCCACGCTCGCCGAGATCGCGGCCGACAAGGAAAAGGCCAGGGAACTCGAGAAGAAGTGGTAATCGCAGGCGCGCCGCCGGCGCGCTGGTCACACGGACAAGATGAGGGATGGGCGAACGATGGGATTGTTCAGCAGTAAAAAAGAAGGCGGCATGCTCGATGTCATCCGCTGCGACCAGGAAAATTACCTGATCTGGAAATGGCGCCCGAGCGGCGCCGCGAACAGCACGAACAAGGAAAACGCCATCCGCTGGGGCAGCAGCCTGCGCGTCAAGGATGGTGAAGTGGCCGTGTTCGTCTACAAGCAGGGCGACGGCGCGACCCAGGAGTTCATCGAAGGCCCGTTCGACGAGACCATCAAGACCGCGAACTTCCCGGTCATCTCGAACCTCATCGGCCTGGCCTACGCCGGCCAGGCGCCGTTCCAGGCCGAGGTGTATTTCATTAACTTGCAGGGCTTGCAGGAGCTGCCGTTCGGCGTGCCGTATTTCGACGTCTTCGACAGCCGCTTCCTCGATTTTCCGGTGCGGATGGCGGCGCGCGGTTCGCTCAAATTCAACATCACCGATTACCGCGCGTTTATCAAGCTGCACCGCCTGGTCAACTTCGAGTTCGACAAGTTCCGCGTGCTGGTGCGCGATGCGGTGCTCAAGTACGCCAAGGCGATCATCGGCAATGCACCGGCCGACAACGGCATTCCGGTACTCCAGATCGAACGCAAGCTGCTCGAGATCAACGACCTGATCGCCCCGCGCATCGCCAAGGCCTTCGTCGAGGATTTCGGCGTGAACCTGGTGCGCTTCGACCTCGCCACGATCGAAGTCGACAAGACGACCGAGGAATACGCGCAGCTGCGCAGCATCACCGCTGATCTGGAAATGGCGATGCGCAAGAAGCAGAACGACCTCAGCATGCGCAACCTCGACCAGACGCAAGAGATCAATGCGGACAACATGAGCGAAACGCTGCGCATCCAGCGCGAGACCGCCGAGCGCTTCCAGCACCTGCAGATGGAAACGCAGCACCTGGCGGCGCACCAGATCAACCAGCAGACCCGGGTGCTGAGCGCGGCCGCCGACAGCCTGGGCGCGATGGGCAGCATGGGCGACATGCACACGGGAGGCGGTTTCAATCCGGTCGGACTGATGACGGGCATCGCCGTCGGCGGCGTCATGGGCAACCAGATGGCGGGCATGATGACGTCCGCATTACAGCCGATGCAGCAGCCGCTGCAGCAGCCGCCGCCGCTGCCGCAGCTGCAGTATCACGTGAGCGTGAATGGCCAGAGCGCCGGTCCGTTCAACGTCCAGCAATTGCAGGCGATGGCGGCCAATGGCCAGCTGGGCGCCGCGACGCACGTCTGGAAGCCTGGCATGGCGGGCTGGGAAACGGCGGGCCAGGTGCAGGAGCTGGCGCCCGTGTTTGCCGCCGCGCGCGCCCAGACGCCACCCCCGCCGCCACCACCGCCGCCGCCACCGGCGGCCTGATCCTTACAGGAGCCCTCCATGAACGACGATCACTTCCATTCGATCGACCGCCTGGTCGAGTTTGGACTGGGCGTTGCGGTCGCGCAGCAGATGACCGCCTCGATGAACCAGGCAATCCAGAACACCCGCCCTCCGGGCCCGGGCAGCATTCCCGCCGCCAGGAGCTATCACGTGGTGCTCGAGCAAAAGGCCGCCGGCCCCTTCAACGAGCATGAGCTGGCGCGCCTGATTTCGGACGCCAGGCTCACCAGGGACACGCTCGTGTGGACGCCGGGCATGCCTGGCTGGAAGCGCGCGGAAGACATCGCCGAAATACTCAGGCTGGTCGCGCTGGCGCCACCGCCTTTAACTGGAGAAACCGTATGAGGATCAACCCCGCCAATGCACTGATCGCCGCGCTGATATCGGCCCTGCTGGCCTATGGCATCGTCAGCGCCGACGCCAACCAGATCAAGGCGGCAACGGGATTCGGCGCTTTCCTGTCGCTGGCCTGCACCCTCGTCATGGCGATCGGCGTCTCGTTCGACAGCAGCCGCGCCGCCGCCAACATGCGCACCCTCGCGTTCACGTTTTTCGTCGGGGCGCTGGGGCTGAACTGCCTGTTTGCGTTCGCCGGATTCTCGCAGACGAGTTACGTCATCACCTGCGGGACGTATTTCCTGCTTTACGTGTTCCTGGCAAACGCGTTGTTTGCTGCGAAGCACTGACGTCCAGGGTGGGCGCAGCGTGCGCCTGCCCGCCGGCTGTCGTCTGCGGACGGTTGAAAGCAGCACAGACGCCACCTCCTGCCTGAATAAGAATCGCTGCGACACTTCAGCGCGGGAGATCCACATGCAACGCTACAAAAACCTGAGCGGCGAGTCCGGCGTGCTCGCCTACGAGATCGGCGACCGCTCCATCATCGTCCGCTTCACCGGCGGCGACCGCTATCTCTACACCGACCAGAGCGCCGGCGCCGACAACATCGCCGAGATGCAGCGGCTGGCGACGCTGGGCAGCGGCTTGTCGACGTTTATCAGCCAGGTGGTGAAGGAACGCTACGCGCGCAAGCTCGATCATTAGCCCGCGGCATGCTGCCAGCTCTTGAAGACCACTTCGATACTGTAGCCATCCGGGTCGAAAAAATTGGCGGCATAGTAGCGCGGGTCGTAGTGCAGCCGCGCACCCGGCGCGCCGTTGTCGCTTGCGCCCGCCGCGATCGCGGCAGCGTAGGCGGCGTCGACCTCGGCCTGGCTCCTGGCGACGAAGCCGATGTGCGCGGCGCCCGGATCCGCTTCTGCGCTGCGCAGCCAGAAATAGACGCGGCCGTGACTGCCGAAACCCTTCAAATCCGGGTGCCCCGGCGGACCGTCGGCGCCGTCGTAATCGACCACGTGGCGAATGCCGAGCGGCGCCAGCGCTGCTTCATAAAACGCGATCGACGCGGCGACGTCGCCGACCGACAGGAAAACGTGATCCAGCATGTGAACTCCCAGCACTTCGATTAATGTAAAAAAACGCACGCCATCGCGCTGCAGGCTAGCCATCGACGATCGTCGTATCGGCAATGCTCAAGACGAAATCCTCGCCAAACAGTCCCGCCGGCGTCTGGAAGCCGGGGCGGGCTTCGCCTTCGAGCACGCGTTGCGCTGCCTTTACCGTGGCCATCGGCGTGAAAGTGTAGCCGTTGACCGTATCGAGCACCGTACGATGCGCAGGCTGGCCGGCGTCCACCACTTCCACGCTCACCTGGTAGCGGTTTTGCGGAAGGCCGCGAAGCTGCCGGTATTGCCCAGGTCCGGCGGCAGGGCGACGGCCTTGCCTTGACAGGTCAGGATGACGCCCATTTCCGCGGCGTGCGGTTTCGATGGCGGCGCCGATGCCCCGGCTGCCGCCCGTGATGACGATGACGCGCATGTTGTTTCCCCTCGTTGTGAATGAAACGAGCTTACGCGTGCGCCACTTGAACGGCATGCCTCTTCCTGCCCCCTTCCTGCCTATTCCTGCTTTGTGCCTGTACGCCGGCGCGGTTCTGGGTTCTAATCGGGCATGACGATGACGAACCAGCTGAAGGCGCTGCGCCGCTTGGCGGCGCGCGCGGAGAACCGCCGCACCGAAACCGGCATCCCGCGCGTGGCGATGGTGCAAGGTAAGATTCCGGAACACGACTTGGCGGCGGTGTACGAACCGATGGTCAACCTGATTCTCACCGGCAGCAAGACCATGACCGTGGGCGAGCAGACCCTGCACTACGATCCCGCCACCTATTTTTTGATGTCGGTCGACCTGCCGGCGGTCGGCGCCATCCACGCCGCCGCCGATGGCGCTCCCTATCTGGCGGTTAGCCTGACTTTGCAGCCTGCGGTCATCGCCACGCTGCTGGGTGACTTGCCTGATTCTCCAGCGCGGGCCGGGGCGCCCAGGGCTGGCGACCATGGCTTTTCGGTGGCGGCGGTGACGGACGAGCTGATGGACGCATGGGTGCGCATGCTGACCCTGATCGAGCATCCGGCGGACATTCCCGCGCTGGCACCCGCCTACGAAAGGGAGATCTTGTATCGCTTGCTGCAGGGGCCCCATGGCAAAATGCTGCGCGATATCGCCACGCCCGACACCGCGCTGGCGCGCCTGAACCAGGCCATCCAGTGCATCCGCCGCGATTTCGCCCAGCCCTTGCGCGTGAGCGCGCTGGCCGAGATGGCGGCGATGAGCTCCTCGGCCTTCCACCGGCGCTTCAAGGCCGTGACTGCCTTGAGTCCGCTCCAGTACCAGAAGCAGGTGCGCTTGCTGCATGCGCGCACGATGCTCGCGACCGGCAGTGCGAACGTGACCGCGGCGGCGCTGGAGGTCGGGTACGAAAGTGCGACCCAGTTTTCGCGCGAATATGCGCGTGCGTTCGGACTCCCGCCTGCGCGCGACGCGGCGCGTATCCTGGCCGAACGGCGCAGGCATTTCACTTGACAAGATTACTCATGACTACGACTCCCCTCCCCGACCGTACTTTCGCCGCATTCCTGTTCGACATGGACGGCACCCTGCTCACCTCGATCCGCTCCGCCGAACGGGTATGGGGTGCCTGGGCAACGCGCCATGGCCTCGACGTCGAAAAATTCCTGCCGACCCTGCACGGCAAGCGCACCCATGACACCATCGGCCAACTCGGCCTGCCCGGCGTCGATCCGATTGCGGAAGCGGTCTGGATCACCGCGGCCGAGATCGAGGACGTCGCCGATATCGAGGCCATCCAGGGCGCGGCGGACTTCCTGGCCAGCCTGCCGCCTGACTGCTGGGGCATCGTCACCTCGGCGCCGCGGGCGCTGGCACAGGCGCGCCTCGCGGCGGCCGGCCTGCCCTCGGCGAACTTGCTGGTGGCGGCCGAGGATGTCGAGCACGGCAAGCCGGCGCCCGACCCCTTCCTGCTGGGCGCCCGCAAACTGGGCGTGGCCCCGGCGGATTGCCTGGTGTTCGAAGACACCCGCACCGGGTTGCAATCGGCAGCAGCGGCGGGGATGGACAGCATTGTCGTCACGGTGACGCATGCGCATCCGATGGAAACGGATGTGTTTGCTACCCTGGATTATGTGGCGCTGCGGGCCGTGCGGACGGCGGAGGGGCGCTTGCAGGTGGTGACGGCTTCGTAGGATGGGCGCTCGCGCCCACCCTACGCCAGTAGCTCAATCGTGACGGTAGACGCGCGGATTGAGGGTATGTTCCTCGACCGGCGGCTGGTCGGCGGCGGGCGCGGCGGCATCGCGTTTCGGATACGGCGTGCCGTCCTTGTGCGCATAGCTGTTGGTGGCGCCGTCGTACATCAGGTCGATGTCGGGATAGGTGGCGCGGTCGGCGGGAATGTTCGGGCCGACGGCCAGGAACAGGGCGTTGCCCCAGCTGCGGTTGACCAGGTGGTGGCCGTTCGGGCGGCCGGCCGGGAAGGCGGCGCAGTCGCCGGCGCGCATCAGGGTCTCGCCTTCGTCGGTGACCAGGGTCAGTTCGCCCGAGACGACCATGACGAACTCGTCTTCGTGGGTATGCCAGTGGCGCTGCGAGGACGCGGCGCCCGGTTTCAGTTCGACCAGGTTGGCGCCGAACTGGGTCAGGCCGCCGGCCTCGCCCAGCGCTTGCCGGCTGCGGCCGTTGACCAGCTCGGCAAAGGGATCGGGGTAACCGGTTCCGGTCTGTACGGGAATACTGCTCAGGTCTAGCCGTGACATCGTCATTCCTTCCTGGTTGAATTGGTTCGCCCCGCCGTCGCCGGCAGGGCTCGCCTTATTTTATTCAAGCGCGCTTTTGCACAAGCGTCAGGATATCGTAACTTGCCACCAGTTCGTCGTTCTGGTTCGTCACCTGCACGTCCCAGGCGACGACGCCCTGGCCGCGGCCCTGCTCGTCGGTGCGGTTGCGGTCGACCTTGCGCTTGCAGGTGAGCCGGGCGCGGATGGTGTCGCCGATCGCCACCGGCGCCACGAAGCGCAGGTTATCCAGGCCGTAGTTGGCCAGCACCGGACCGGGCGCGGGCGAGACGAACAGGCCGGCCGCCGCCGACAGCACGAAGTAACCGTGGGCGATGCGCTTGCCGAACTGGGTGTCCTTGGCCGCGATCTCGTCGAAGTGCATGTAGAAATAATCGCCCGAGACGCCGCCGAAATTCACGATGTCCGCTTCGCTCACGGTGCGGCGGTGGGTCAGCAGCGAGTGGCCGATTTCCAGTTCTTCGAAGTGGCGCCGGAACGGGTGGATCTCCGTTTCCTTGACCGCGCCGCCGCGCACATACTCGCCCGTCACGGCGGCCAGCATCGTCGGCGAGCCCTGCACCGCCGCGCGCTGCAGGAAGTGCTTCACTGCCCGGATGCCGCCCAGCTCTTCGCCGCCGCCGGCGCGGCCAGGGCCGCCGTGCTTGAGTTGCGGCAGCGGCGAGCCGTGGCCGGTGGAATCGACCGCCGATTCGCGGTCGAGGATGTGGACGCGGCCGTGCGAAGCCGCCGCCACCGGCACCGCGTAGGCGGCGATCGATGGGTCTTTGGTGGCCAGGGTCGTGACCAGGCTGCCTTTGCCGAGGGCGGCCAGGTGCAGCGCTTCGTCGATGTCGCGGTAGGTCATCATGGTGCTGACCGGGCCGAAGGCCTCGATGTCGTGCACGGCCGTGTTGACGGACGCGTTGCGGCACAGGAGCAGGGTCGGAGAAATGAAGGCGCCGTTCGCGGCACCCTCGCCTATTGGGGTGAAGCCATACGCGGCGCCGAAGACGATCTCGTTGCCGCGCGCGAGCAGTTCGATGCGCTCGCTGACGTCGCGGTGCTGGTCCATCGAGGCCAATGCGCCCATGCGCACGCCTTCCATCTTCGGATTGCCGACCACGATTTTCGAGAGCCGGTCGCGCAGGCGCTCGCCGAGCGCATCGACGTGCTGTTCGGGCACGATGACGCGGCGGATCGCCGTGCACTTCTGGCCGGCCTTGCCGGTCATCTCGCGCGCGACTTCCTTGACGAACAGGTCGAACTCGGGATCGTCGGGGGTGACGTCCGGCGCCAGGATCGCGCAGTTCAGGGAATCGGCTTCGGCGGTGAAGGGAACCGATTCGCGGATCAGGTTCGGGTTGACGCGCAGCTTGGCGGCGGTGTCGGCCGAACCGGTGAAGGTGACGGCGTCGAAGCCGGAGAGGCGGTCGAGCAGGTCGCCGGTCGAGCCGATCACCAGCTGCAGGGAACCCTCCGGCAGCAGGTTCGACTCCTGCATCATTTTTACGACCGCATGGGTCAGGTAGCTCGTCGCCGTGGCGGGCTTGCCGATGCAGGGCATGGCGGCCAGGAAGCTGGGCGCGAATTTCTCGAGCAGGCCCCAGATCGGGAAATTGAAGGCGTTGATGTGGACGGCGACGCCGCCGCGCGGCACCAGGATGTGGGTGCCGGCGAAGCCGCCGCGTTTGCCGAGCGCGATGGCCGGGCCTTCGTGCAGCACGTTCGAGGATGGCAGTTCGCGCGAGCCCATGCTGGCGTAGGCGAACAGGGTGCCGATGCCGCCTTCGACGTCGACCCAGCTGTCGGCGCGGGTGGCGCCGGTCAGGTGCGAGATTTCGTAGAGCTCTTCTTTACGCTCCATCAGGTACATCGCCAGGGCTTTGAGGCGCTGGGCGCGGGTCTGGAAGTCGAGCTTCATCAGGCCGGGGACGCCCGTCTTGCGGGCGTAGGTGACGGCTTCGTCGAAGTCAATCTTTTCGGCGTGGGTGTGGTAGACCAGCTGGCCGTCCAGGGCGCTGTGCAGGGGGGCGGCGGCTTCGTGGCCGATCCAGCGGTTGGCGATCCA
>Ga0213838_1001293_pt1 | contig 13304 bp, 10 predicted proteins | sample SWPATP13_FD_160577 | JGI IMG/M metagenome (GOLD analysis project Ga0213838, IMG submission 160577) | Coastal seawater microbial communities from Marineland, Florida, United States - SWPA TP1 #3 | ecosystem: Environmental > Aquatic > Marine > Coastal | place: USA: Florida | collected 2016-08-06 | reverse complement strand
AGCCAGCGCGAAAATCGGCGTTGGCTTGCGTCAAACGGACAAAGAAGTCCGTATCGACCGGCGCGGGCACGGCTTACTTGGTGCCGAAGATGCGGTCGCCGGCGTCGCCCAGGCCCGGCACGATGTAAGCGTGCTCGTTCAGGTGCGAGTCGAGCGAAGCCACATACAGCTTCACGTGCGGGTGCGCGTCCTGGACGACCTGCACGCCTTCGGGCGCGGCCACCAGCGCCAGGAAAATGATGTGCTCGTCCGGCACGCCGCGCTTCTTCAGGACGTCGATCGCGTGCACCGCCGAATTGCCGGTGGCAACCATCGGGTCGCACAGGATGAAGGTACGCTCGGACGTGTCCGGCAGGCGCACCAGGTATTCGACCGGCTCGTGGGTGTCCGGGTCGCGGTAGACGCCGATATGGCCGACACGTGCAGAAGGCACCAGTTCCAGCAGGCCGTCGCTCATGCCGATGCCGGCGCGCAGGATCGGGACAATCGCCAACTTCTTGCCGGCAATGACCGGCGCGTCGATCGTAACCAGCGGGGTCTGGATCGGACGGGTGGTGAGCGGCAGGTCGCGCGTGATTTCGTAACCCATCAAGAGCGTGATTTCCTTGAGCAGCTCGCGGAAGGTGCGGGTCGAGGTGTCATGCTCGCGCATGTGCGACAGCTTGTGCTGGATCAGCGGGTGGCTGAGGATGTAGAGGCTCGGAAAACGCGGGTCTTGTTTCATGATGGACATATGAGGTGTTCTGTGGTTGTTGCTCGTAACCTGACATTATCCCAGCCGCGCGCGGTTTTGTCGCGCCCTTGCTGTAGAAAGATCATGCTAATCGGCAAGCGCCCGCGCCAGGATCGCTTCGACGTCGGTGTCAAGCGGCAAACGGCCGAAGGCGCCGCCGACATCCTGCACGATACGCGAGGCAACGAAGGCCTCGGCCACGTAGTGCGGCGCATGGCGCAGCAGCAGCGCGCCCTGCACCGCGACCACGAGCCGTTCGGCCAGGCGCCGTGCGCCCGCCTCGTCGGTATCCAGCATGTCCTCGCCGAGCGCCTGCGCGTAGGCGGCAAAGCGCGCGTCCAACGCTGCCGCCGGCGCCAGCTCCGCCGCCAATGCCGCGCGCGCCGCGTCGGGGTTCTTGCCGAGCGCGCGCAACACGTCCAGGCACATCACGTTGCCGGAGCCTTCCCAGATCGAGTTGACCGGGAATTCGCGGTACAGGCGCGCCAGGGGGCCGTCCTCGACATAACCATTGCCGCCCATGACTTCCATCGCTTCGGCGCCGAAGGCCGGGCCGCGCTTGCACAGCCAGTACTTGCCGGCCGGGGTCAGGATGCGGCCCAGGGTGGCCTCGAGCGGATCGTCGGGATGGTCGAAACAGCGCGCCAGGCGCAGGGCGAAGGCGCTCGCCGCTTCCGATTCGAGCGCGAGGTCGGCCAGCACGTTCTGCATCAGCGGCTGCCGCGCCAGCGGCTTGCCGAAGGCGGCGCGGCCGCGCGCGTGGCGCAGCGCATGGCAGAGCGCGGCGCGCATGATGCCGGCGGTGCCGACCACGCAATCGAGCCGGGTATGGCTGCCCATCTCGAGAATGGTCGGAATGCCGCGCCCGACCGGGCCGACCAGCCAGCCGACGGCGTCGCAGAACTCGACTTCGGAGGAGGCGTTCGAGCGGTTGCCGAGCTTGTCCTTCAGGCGCTGCACGCGGATCGCGTTGCGGCTGCCGTCGGGCAAGTAGCGGGGGACGAAGAAACAAGACAGGCCTGCACTGCCGCCTTCGTCCGTCTGCGCCAGGATCAGGTGCGCATCCGACTGCGGGGCCGAGAAAAACCACTTGTGGCCGACGATCCGCCAGGCGTCCTCGCCCTCATCGCCGAAGCGGGCCCTGGCCTGCGCCGGCGGCATTTCGGTCGCGCGGGTGGTATTTGCGCGCACGTCGGTGCCGCCCTGTTTTTCCGTCATGCCCATGCCGACCAGGGCGCCGCGCTTTTGCTCGACCGGAAGCGAACGCGGGTCGTAGTCGTTCGAGAGGATTTTCGGCAGCCAGCGCGCGCCCAGGCTGCCCGCGCGGCGCAGGGCCGGCACGCTGGCATAGGTCATCGTCACCGGGCATTGGGCGCCGTTCTCGACCTGGCCGAACAGCAGGTAGGCGCCGGCGCGCGCCACCTGGGCGCCCGGGCGCGGGTCAAGCCAGGGCGCCGAATGGGCGCCGGCGGCGATCATCAGGCGCATCAACTCGTGCCAGGCCGGGTGGAATTCGACCTCGTCGACGCGGCGCCCGGCACGGTCGAAACCCACCAGGCGCGGGCCATGCGCATTCGCCAGGCGCGCCAGGTCGAGCACCTCGGCGCGGCCCAGCTGCGCGCCGAGTTCGTCCAGCCGGTCGAGGGCCCAGGCGGCGCCTTCGCGCGCCAGCCCTTCGCGCAGGGCCGGGTCGCAACGCAGCAAATTCACGTTTTCAAACGGTGGCGCCTGGTTGAAAACCTCGTGCGTGTCGAACTGGTTCATGACTTCTCCCTGCTGCGGAATTATAATGTTGCAAAAAAGCACCGAAACGGACGGTTGTGCTTTCTCTGCTGCAACTCTTAGGCGACAATACCCGGCTTGGCCCGGCTTCGCATGTTAGCGATCCGTCAAGAGGCTAGCGCAAACCGCCACGGCAGGCAAGTCGCCGCTGCGGTAACGCAAATCTTTCGTAAAGAGACCGTGGTCGTCAACATTATTAATGCCCGCTGGAATTTTTCAGTGATAAAGTTCCCTTTGGTTTGTTAAACTCGCACGGTTCCGCCTGCTCCAGGTGCCCGCAATAAGGCAGATATCCCAACAATGCGCTCCACTTCCGCCGCCGTGCCGTTCGAGCAGCCGCACCGATTCCCGGCGCCTGGCCTGGAGAGCCTGCTGGAAGCGGCAGGCGATTGCGCGCTGCGCATCGCTGCCGGCGGCGAGGTGCACAGCGCCAGCCGCCGTGCGCTGCGCCTGCTCGGACTCCCGCTGCCGCTCGATGGCGTGCTCCTCTCGGCTTGCATGCCCGATGCCGACGGCGCCGCCTTGCGCAGCGCGATTGTCGAGGCGATTGCCGCCGCCGAACCGGTGTTGCTGCGGGTGCGCCTGCGCTGCCAGGAAAACGGGGCCGAGTCCGAACTGCGGCCATTCGAGCTGCGCATCGCCCCGCTCGGTGACGCGCAGTTCGAAGGAGAACTGCTCGTCGTGGGGCGCGACATGAGCGCGCAGCAAGCCACCGAGGAACGCCTGCGCCACATGGCGACCCACGACGCGCTGACCGAGCTGCCGAACCGGCTGCTGCTGTCGGACCGCATCCGCATGGTGGTAGCCAACGCGCGCCGCTCGGGCCAGGGCTTCGCGGTGGCCACCATCGGCATCGACGGCTTCAAGAAAGTCAACGATGCGCTCGGCCACACGATCGGCGACGACGTGCTGCGCCAGGCCGCCACCCGCCTGCGCCGTACCATGCGCGACAGCGATACGCTGGCGCGCGTGGGCGGCGACGAATTCGTCGTGATCCTGCCCGGCACCGCCAGCGAAGCGCAAATCAAACTGGTCACCGGGCGCCTGATGGCGACCCTGCAGTCGCCCTTCGAAGCCGAGGGCCACACGATCCACCTCGGCGCCTCGGTCGGCGTCGCACTCTACCCGCAGCATGCCGAGGACGACCACGGGCTGCTGGCCCTGGCCGACGCCGCCCTGATGCGCGCCAAGGAGACCGGCAAGGGCCGCGCCATCGTCTACAGCGTGCGCGAACAAGGCCCGCCGCAGCACGACATCTCGCTCGAGGCGGCCATGTTCAGCGCCGTGCGCGAAGGAGAATTCCTGCTCTACTACCAGCCGATCGTGGACGCCCGCACGCGCCTGATCGAAGGCTTCGAGACCCTGATGCGCTGGAAGCACCCGACCCTGGGCATGGTGCCGCCGGTACGCTTCATCCCGATCGCGGAAACGAATGGCCTGATCAACATGCTGGGCGCCTGGGCGTTGCGCGCGGCCTGCGCCCAGCTGCTGCAGTTCGAGGAAGCGGCCAAGCGCGAGCTCTACATCTCGGTCAACATCAGCCCGCGCCAGTTCAGGAGCGATAAATTCCTCGACGTGCTCGACGATGCGCTGGCCCTGTCCGGCATGCCGGGCAAGAAGCTGGTGCTCGAAATTACCGAAGGCACGCTGATGGTCGACCCGCAGCATGCCGAAACCATCCTGCACAAGATGGCCGAGCGCCAGGCGCGCATCGCGATCGACGACTTCGGCACCGGCTATTCCTCGCTGGCCTACCTGAAGCGCTTCCCGATTTCGGTCCTGAAGATCGACCGCGCCTTCGTCAAAGACCTGCCCGGCGCGCCCAAGGAAGCGGCGATCTGCAGCGCCGTGCTCGACATGGCGCGCCACCTCGACCTGTCGGTGGTGGCCGAAGGCGTCGAGACCGAGGAGCAGCTGGGCTGGCTCCAGCAGCGCGACTGCCGCTACATCCAGGGTTACCTGACCGGCCGTCCGATGCCGGCTAAAGCCGCCCTGGCCGCCCTGCAAGACAACCTTTACACGTCGTTGCTGCCGCCCGAGCGGCCAGCAAGCACACCATGACCCATCCCGATATTTCCAACCGCGCGGCGGCCGACGCCACCCTCGCCCTTTTATGGGAACGCATCCGGCGCCAGGGCGACATGCCCGGCTTCACGCGCGCCATCAACGCCATCCTGGCCTCGATGCGGGGCGAGGACGAGCGCGAATTCTCGATGACGCAGACCGTGCTGTCGGACCCGGTGCTGACGCAGAAGGTGCTGCGCCTGGCCAACAGCGGCATGTACTCGGCCTTCGGCCAGCGCATCAACACGGTCTCGAAGGCGGTGCTGGTGCTCGGCACCGAGGCGATCGGCCACCTCGCGCTGGGCCTGAAACTGATCGAGGAACTCTCGAAAAGCACGCCCGACTCCGCGCTGGCCCACGTCGAGATGGAAAAAGCCGTGCTGGCCGGGATGGTGGCGCAGCAGGTCGCGGCGCGCGCCGCCACGCGCGATCCGGAAGAAGCGGTGGTCTGCTCGATCCTGCATTCGCTGGGCCGCATGATGGTGACCTTCTACATGCCCGAGCGCTGGAGCCGGATGCAGCTCGAGGCCGGCGTCGGACTCGAAGGGAATGCCGCCCGCGAGGTGCTCGGGCTCTCGCTCGAAGCGCTGGGCCGCGCCACGGCCGAACACTGGGGCTTGCCGCGCAACCTGGTGGCCGGCATGCGCACCCTGGAACCCCGCGAGCGCGAAGACGGCTTCGGCCACGACGACTGGCTGGCCGCGCTCGGCACCATGTCGACGCGCTGCGCCAATTCGCTCTGGAACGACGACGAGGCCGGCGCGCTCGAGGTGGCAGAACTGGCCGCGGCCTTTGCGCCGATGCTCGGCGTGGCGCCGGAACAGGTGATGGCGGCGATCGACAAGGCGAAGACGAATGCCGCCGCCGACCTGACGATCGCGCCGCTCGCCAAACCGCAGCAGGCCCAGGCCGCGGCGAAGGCCGCAAGCCTCGCCCGCAAGCGCGAAGCCGGCAACCGCATCCTGATGAGCGGCGTGGCCGACATGCGCGACGCTGGCATCCAGGTCAATCCGGGCCAGATGATGTCGATGGCGCTGGAAACCATCTACCAGGGACTGTCCTTCACGCGCGCCTTCGCTTTCCTGCGCAACCGGCGCGAGGGCAAATACCAGGCGCGCATGGGCTTCGGCGAAGGCGCCAAGACCCTGATTCCGAACCTGGTGTTCGGCGACGCCTACGCCGCCGACGTGTTCCATGCGGCGCTGACCGCCGACCGCGTGATCTTCATCGAGAATGCGCGCGACCGGAACTTCGCCGCCAAGCTGCCCGGCTGGTGGTGCGGCACGCTGTCCGAAGCGCGCTGCTTCGTCGTGATCCCGATGAGCATGAACGGCCAGCCGGTCGGCTTCATCTATGGCGACTGGGACGATACCTTCCCGTCGATCAGCCTGAGCCAGAGCGAGTTCGCGCTGTTGAACGATTTACGCAGTCTGGTGGTGGGTGCGCTCGAACGGCGCACCCAGGCGGAAGTCGCAGCCACCAGGGTCTGATCAGATTCGCGGCGTGTCCACGCGCACGTCGCCGCATTGCGCGCGCTGCATCAGCGCGTGGTCGATCAGCACCAGCGCCAGCATCGCTTCGGCGATCGGCGTCGCCCGGATGCCGACGCAGGGGTCGTGGCGGCCGAAGGTCTCGACCATGGCCGGGTTGCCCGCCTTGTCGATCGAGCGGCGCGGCACACGGATCGACGAGGTCGGCTTGATCGCCAGCGAGACCGTGATGTCCTGGCCGGTCGAAATCCCGCCCAGCACGCCGCCGGCCTGATTGCCGACAAACCCTTCCGGCGTCAGTTCGTCGCCATGCTCGGAACCCTTCTGCGCCACCGCCGCGAAACCGGCCCCGATCTCGACGCCCTTCACCGCATTAATCCCCATCATCGCATAGGCGATGTCGGCATCTAACTTGTCGTAGATCGGCTGGCCGAAGCCCACCGGCACGCCGGTCGCGACCACGTCGATGCGCGCGCCGATCGAGTCGCCGGCGCGGCGCAGCTCGTCCATGTAGGCTTCCATGCGCGTCAGCAGGGCCGCGTCATCGGTCGCGGCGAAGAAAGGATTGTTCGCCACGTGCTCCCAGCCGCCGAAGGGGACGTCGATCTCGCCCAGCTGGCGCATGCAGCCCATGAAACCAATCCCGTAGCGCTCGCGCAGCCATTTCTTGGCCACCGCACCGGCGCCGACCACCGGCGCGGTCAGGCGCGCCGAGGAGCGCCCGCCGCCGCGCGGATCGCGCACGCCGTACTTGTGCCAATAGGTGTAGTCGGCATGGCCGGGACGGAAGGTGTCGGCGATGTTGCCGTAATCCTTGCTGCGCTGGTCTTCGTTCTGGATCAGCAGCGCGATCGGGGTGCCGGTGGTGACGCCTTCGTACACGCCAGAGAGGATCTGGACGCGGTCCGCTTCCTGGCGCTGGGTCACGTGGCGCGAGGTGCCGGGCTTGCGCCGGTCGAGATCAAACTGGATGTCCGCCTCCGACAGGGCCATGCCCGGCGGGCAGCCGTCGATGACGCAGCCGATCGCGGGGCCGTGCGATTCGCCGAAGGTAGTGACTGAGAACAGCTTGCCGAAGGAATTACCAGACATAGAGGGAGGCGGTAGAATGCGGAAAGGATTTATTCTACCAGCCCGCGCCGGCATCGTAGGGCGAGGGGAATTTTCCTGACCACGGCGCTTTATGTTGCCTTATGGATCTAAATTTTTCTCCTGAGATATGTTTTTAGAGTGAATACTCAGGAATGTCCGTTATACTCCGTCGGTATGAAATGCCGAGCCCATCCTGGAGACGCAACAATAATGCCCGCATCGATTACGCCCGGCGTCGCCGCTCCGCTGCACGACGACCTGGTCTTCCTGGACGAGGCGCCGCTGGCGCCCGCCAATGCCAGCCACGCCAGCCACGCCGGCGCCGCCGGCTGGCGCGTCCTGATCGTCGACGACGACGCCGACGTCCACTCGACGACCACCTTCGCCCTCGCCGGCCTGGAAGTCCAGGACCGGCCGCTCGAATTCCTGCACGCCTACTCGGCGGGCGCGGCGCGCGAGCTGCTCGAGCGCGAAGCCGACATCGCCGTGATCCTGCTCGACGTCGTGATGGAGCAGCCGGACGCCGGCCTGCACCTGGTGCGCCATATCCGCCAGACGCTCGGCATGGCTGACGTGCGCATCATCCTGCGCACCGGACAGCCGGGCTACACGCCCGAGATGGAAGCGATCCGCGACCTCGACATCAACGACTACCGCACCAAGTCCGAGCTCACCCGTACCAAGCTGTACACGACGGTCGCCGCCGCCGTGCGCAGCTACCAGCAACTGCATGCGCTGGTCATTGGCCGCGCCGGCCTGGAAAGCATCGTCCACGCCGGCACGGAACTCATGCGCCTGCACGGCGCGCGCGACGTCGCGCGCTCGATCCTGCAACAGGCCGCCGCCCTGCTCGGCCAGGCGGCGGCCGGCGTGCTGTGCGCGCGCGAGGGGAACGCCTTGCGCGTGCTCGGCGCCGCCGGCGATGCCCTGCCCCTGGAAGAACAGCTGCTGGACCCGCAGCTGGACGCGCCGCTGCATGGCGCCGCCGCGCGCGCGCTGGCCGAGCGCCGGCCCGAATTCAGCCCGACCTGCATGGCGCTCTACTTCCCCGGCAAGTCGGGACGCGATTTTGCCTGCGCGATCCCGCTCCGGCATGCGGTCACCGAGGGCGGCGTACGCCTGCTGCACGTCTTCGCCAGCGTCGTTTCGGTGGGCCTGGACAATGTCGAACTGGTCGGGCGCCTGAACCGGGCCGCTTTCTACGACCAGCTCACCGGCCTGGCCAACCGCACCCAGCTCGTCGAAGAACTCGACGGCGCGATGGCTGCCCCCGATACCGGCGACGCCACGCTCACCCTCGTCGACCTCGACCATTTTGCCGAGACCAACGACGCGCTCGGCCACCAGTTCGGCGACCAGCTGCTGGTGACGGTGGCCCAGCGCCTGCAGCGCCAGTTGGATCCGCTGCTGACGGTGGCGCGCATCGGCAGCGACATCTTCGCGGTGCTGGGCGCGGGCAGGCTCAATTCCCCGGCCGCGATCCACGCGCTGTTCGCCGCGCCCTTCTCGATCGATGGCCAGGACGTGCAGGTGTCCGCCACGCTCGGCCTGGTGCGCCTGTTCGAGCACGACGGCAGCGGCGCCGACGCCCTCAAGGATGCCGACATCGCCCTGAAGCGCGCCAAGACGCAGCAGCGCGGCGGCCACTTTTATTTCTCGCGCAGCATGGGCGTCGAGATCCGCGAGCGGGTGCGCCTGATGCATGCGCTGCGCAGCGGCGTCGCTAGAGGCGAACTGTTCCTCGCCTACCAGCCGCAGGTCGACCTGGCCACCCACCGCCCGTTCGGGGCCGAAGCCCTGCTGCGCTGGCGCCTGGAAGACGGGACGATGATCCCGCCGGACCGCTTCATCCCGATCGCCGAATACTCGGGCCTGATCGTGGAAATAGGCGGCTGGGTGCTGCGCGAAGCCTGCCTCGAGCTGATGCGCCTGCGCGGCGCCGGCTACCTGGACTTCACGATGTCGGTGAACGTCTCGCAGGCCCAGTTCCGCCACCCGCATTTCGTCGACGTGCTGCGCGCGGCCCTGCAGGACACGGGCGCGCCGGCCGCCTACATCGAGCTGGAAATCACGGAATCGATGGCGATGGAAGAGCCGCAGCTGCTGGCCGAGATGCTGGCCGAGGTCAAGCGCACCGGCGTGTCGATCGCGATCGACGACTTCGGCACCGGCTTCTCCTCGCTGTCGCACCTGCAGCGGTTGAAGGTCGACCGCCTGAAGATCGACCGGGCGTTCGTCACCGAAATCACCGGCTCGGCGCGCGGCAGCAGCATTGCCGAGATGGTGATCCAGCTCGGGCGCAACCTGGGCTTGTCGGTGATCGCCGAAGGCGTGGAGGACGAGCGCCAGGCGCAGATCCTGCATGCGCTGGGCTGCCCGCTGGCGCAGGGCTACCTGTTCTCGCGGCCGCTGTCGCCGGAGGCATTACTGGAATGGCTGGGGGCGCAACCGCCGCCCCCCTGACAATCAATCCTCGGTCGCCTGCTCCGCCGGCCAATCGCGGATATACGCTTTGAGCATGCGGTTCTCGAAGCTCTGCGCCTCGAGCACCGCGCGCGCGACGTCGTAGAACGAAATCACGCCCAGCAGCGTCTTGGCATTCATGACCGGCAGGTAGCGCGCATGCTTTTCCAGCATCATGCGGCGCACTTCGTTGACTTCGGTGTCCGGCGTGACCGTGATCGGACTGTCGTCCATGTGCTTGCGCACGGTGCCGGCGCCGAGCGCGCCGCCGTTGGCGTGCAGCACCTTGATCACTTCTCGAAAAGTCAGCATCCCGACGAGATCGCCGTACTCCATGACGACCAGGGAACCGATGTCCTTTTCCGACATCGTTTCGACCGCGTCGGCGAGCAGTGTTTCAGGGGTCACCGTGTAGAGGATGTGACCCTTCACCTGCAGGATTTCTGAAACTTTCATATTAGCCACCCCGGCTTCTGTTGGAATATTCACGAATCGATTTCTTTGTCTAAGGCATAACACGAATGTAGCCTAAGCCTAGCAGAAAATCCAGCTACCGAGGGAAACAGCGGTCTGCGGCGTTGCGCAAGCATGAAAGAATGCTACGATGCCGCCCATAATTATTCATTTGAGACGATCATGAGCGGTCCACGATACCCCGGTTTCGACACCCTGTCGCTGCATGCGGGCGCAGCGCCCGACCCGGCCACAGGCGCGCGCGCCACGCCGATCCACTTCACTTCCTCGTTCGCCTTCCGCGATTCCGATCACGCCGCCTCGCTGTTCAACATGGAACGCAGCGGCCATGTGTATTCGCGCATCTCGAACCCGACCAACGCGGTGCTGGAAGAGCGCATCGCGGCCCTGGAGGGCGGCGTCGCCGGCATCGCCACCGCCAGCGGCCAGGCGGCGATGCACCTGGGCCTGTCGACGATCGCCGGCGCCGGCTCCCACATCGTCGCTTCGCGCGCGCTGTACGGCGGCTCGCACAACCTGCTGGCCTATACCCTGAAACGCTTCGGCATCGAGACCACCTTCGTCGACCCGCGCGACACGGGCGCCTGGCGCGCCGCGATCAGGCCCGAAACCAAGGTGCTGTTCGGCGAGACCCTGGGCAACCCGGGCCTGGACGTGCTCGACATCCCGCGCATCGCCGCGCTGGCCCATGAGCACCACTTGCCGCTGATGGTCGACGCCACCTTCACCACGCCTTACCTGCTGCGCCCCTTCGACCTCGGCGCCGACCTGGTCTTCCACTCGGCGACCAAGTTCCTGTGCGGGCACGGCACCGCCATCGGCGGCCTGCTGGTGGACGGCGGCAGCTTCGACTGGCAGGCGGCCTACGAGCGTACCGGACGCTTCGCCGAGCTGTGCGAACCCTACGAGGGCTTCCACGGCATGGTGTTCACCGAAGAATCGACCGTCGGCGCTTTTGCCCTGCGCGCCCGCCGCGAGGGGCTGCGCGACTTCGGCGCGGTGATGAGTCCGCACAATGCCTTCGCCGTGCTGCAGGGGATCGAGACGCTCGGCCTGCGCATGGACCGGCACGTGGCGAACACGCGCCGCGTGATCGAATTCCTGCTGGCCAATCCCGCCGTGGCCTCGGTGTCGTATCCGGAACTGGAGAGCCATCCGGACCATGCGCTGGCCAAAACCCTGCTGCCCAAAGGCTGCGGCGCCGTGTTTACCTTCAACCTGAAAGGCGACCGCGCCGCGGGACGGCGCTTCGTCGATGCCCTGAAGGTGTTTTCGCACCTGGCGAATGTCGGCGACGCCAAGTCGCTGGTGATCCACCCGGCGTCGACCACCCATTTCCGCGTGCCGCCGGAGCAGCTGGCGGCGTCCGGCATCACCGAGGGCACGATGCGCCTGTCGGTCGGGCTGGAAGATGCGGACGACCTGATCGACGACCTGGCGCGCGCGCTCAAGGCCGCGCAGAAAGGAGCCTGATCATGCAACTCGATATCCAGGGCAAGGCCGCCTATTGCTACAGCGGCGGCAAGCAATTCGACCGGCTGTTGCCGACCGTCGTCTTCATCCACGGCGCCCAGAACGACCACTCGGTGTGGGGCCTGCAATCGCGCTGGTTCGCGCACCATGGCTATGGGGTGCTCGCGGTCGACCTGCCGGGCCATGGGCGTACGCCGGGGCCGGCATTGAACAGCGTCGAGGCGATGGCCGACTGGCTGCTGGCCGTGCTGGAAGCGGCCGGGGTGCGCAAGGCGCTCCTCGTCGGCCACAGCATGGGTTCGCTCATCGCACTGGAAGCGGCGCACCGTGCGCCGGCCAAGGTGCGGGCGCTGGCGATGCTCGGCACCACCTACCCGATGAAGGTGTCAACCGAACTGCTCGCCACCGCGCGCGACGACGAGGGCACGGCGATCGACATGGTCAACATCTGGTCGCATTCGACGATCGCGCACAAGCCCTCCGCGCCCGGACCAGGCTTCTCGGTGATGGGCGGCGCGCGCAAGCTGATGCAGCGCATGTCGGCGATCAATCCCGACCACCTGTTCCACAACGATTTTTCAGCCTGTAACGCGTATGCGAATGGCGAAGCGGCCGCGCAAGCGCTGCGCTGCCCGGTGCTCTTCATTTTCGGGGCGAAGGACATGATGACGCCGGCGCGCTCGACCAAACTGCTCACCAGCACGATCGCGCACGGCAAAGTGGTGCAGGTCGACGCCGGCCACTCGCTCATGAGCGAGCAGCCCGATGCGGTGCTCGACGCGCTCGACGCGTTTGCGCTCTCGCTGGAAGGCATGCCGGCATGACGTTCGCCGAGTTCTATCCGTACTACCTGACCCAGCACGCGGACCGGCGCTGCCGGCGCACGCATTTCATCGGGAGTTCGGGGGCGCTGCTCTCGATCGCGGCCGCCATCGTCACCGGGAATTGGCGGTGGATCCCCGTGGCGCTCGTGTTCGGCTACGGCGGCGCCTGGATCGGGCATTTCTTCTACGAGCACAACCGGCCGGCGACGTTTGCCCAGCCGTGGCTGTCGTTCAAGGCGGATTGGGTGATGTACTGGCAGATGCTGACGGGGAAGCTGAGCTTTTGATTTCGCTTGGATTGAATGCGGCTAACACTGTGCCGCCGTCCGCGTGGGCACGGGGTCCGATCGCGGCCCGGCCCACCCTACGCCTTTGCGAAATAGACGCTGATCGGCTGATCCAGTCCCTGGCTGACCGCCGTCTCGACCTGCCGCGACAGCGTCCCGATGTCCAGCGACAGCGGCGACCCCGCCACTTGCTGCGCATTCGGCGCTAGCGCCGCCCGCGCGCCGCCGAACACGAACAGGCGGTAGACGTCGGCCACCAGCAGTTTGTCGGGATCGGCCAGCAAGACCCAGTTGTCGGTTCCCGAGCGCGCCGCGCTGTTCCAGCCGCCCTGCGGCGGCGCGTCCGGCTGCACCCTGCCGACCCAGCCGGCGCCCACCATCTGCTCGAGCAGCAGGCTCAATTCGTCGAAGCCGATCCGCGTATGCGCGCGGATCACGTTCGAGGACACCAGCGCCGAACCGGTCGCATGCGCGCCGCCGTGCAGCACCTTGAGAACCGCCATCGCGTCGACGAACACGCCGCCCGGCGCCGGCACATGCCACCAGCGCTCGTACTTGATGACCGGCAGGGCCGCGGCCACCACCGCGCCCAGCAAGGTGATCAGCCACGAGAAATACATCC
>Ga0213838_1001290_pt1 | contig 13336 bp, 11 predicted proteins | sample SWPATP13_FD_160577 | JGI IMG/M metagenome (GOLD analysis project Ga0213838, IMG submission 160577) | Coastal seawater microbial communities from Marineland, Florida, United States - SWPA TP1 #3 | ecosystem: Environmental > Aquatic > Marine > Coastal | place: USA: Florida | collected 2016-08-06 | reverse complement strand
AACTGGTATATATCCAGCCAGGTAAGCCACAACAAAATGGCTTTGTTGAACGCTTTAACGGTTCATTCCGCAGAGAGTTTCTTGATGCTTACTTGTTTGAAAATCTCAATCAGGTAAGAGAAATGGCTTGGTTCTGGCGACTGGATTATAACGAAGAAAGAACCCATGAAAGTCTGGGTAACCTGCCTCCGGCAGCTTACCGGGCAAAACTAGAAAACTCTAATTCAGCACTGTCTCATTAAAGGGGAAGTGGACAAGGGGAAGTGGACAGAACGCTTCAACCGAACTTACCGCACGGAGATTCTCGATATGTATGTGTTCCGCACGCTCAACGAAGTCAGAGATTTAACCGAAAACTGGATCACTGAATATAACGAAGAACGCCCCCATGATGCGCTGAATGATCTGACACCATGGGAATATTTAACTATGCATGAAAAGGCCGAAACCTCTAATTATGGATGTAACTAATTAGGGGAGGTTTACAATTGCAGCTTTGTACTTAATGATCGGATTGTTAGTATGCAACATGAGAGTTACCTTAGGTTTGTTTAATAAAGATTCGACACTTTTATCAAACTGGGTAACTCTCATCTTTTCGAGTAGATGTGTCAGATCTGGTTGGAATTAATTTATTGTCCTAGACATTCTCTCCATAAACTTGATCCCACCCAAATACACAAAATGCTGCCCTCTTCGAATAACTTGAATAATTATCAGAATCTATCTCAAGTAAGTTCAGTACTTTTGGACTTATAGAATCTATTATATTTGTATGTGTTTTATATATAACTAGGTTTATAATCTTATTCTCGAATGAGTCTGGATCAGATAAATAATAAAAATCTTTTATTTGTCCGTCAGGATACCCAGAAAACAACCTTTCGTATTTGAGAAATAAATTTAAAGTTCTCTTTTCACAGTTTTCTAAGTTATTTGGGTTAGAATAATAAATACTATAAGGATGATGTTTTGATATTAAAAGTTTGTTCACTATCTATTCCTCAGCTTACAGTTTCCGAAATCAGCTGCAACTCTACCATTTCCAATTTCCTTATATGTGAATCTTGATCTTGTAGTTGTGAAACGAGCTTGTGGGTTGAAGAATACGTTTGACCTATAGACTGGCACACCTTCCGGAACAGTATGGAAAACAATAGAATGTCTTGTCGCGCCAACTTTATTAATCTTGCCACCTGAATGAGGAAGCAATGGATGCCAAATGACAGTGTCTCCCTTTTCCAAATTTACTGTAACAATATCTAATTCCAAATCTATACATTTTTTTTCTACTTGCGTCTGGTATTCATTCCAAAGTTCAGTATGCTGCTGCGGAATTTCGAAATAATTAATTCCTAGTTTTTCTGGAATTAAATATTGGTCAACGTAAGCTCTATGACCTCCACGATACACCTTGAGAGCACCGTTTTCGATCGTTGTGTCCTCGAGAGCTACCCACATACCAAAATAAAAGTTGTATGGGCTAGTGCAAAAGACCGGCACATCCCTATGCATAGGTTGTTGTGTTGATGTTGCAAAAAATAAGCTCGTATAAATCGAAGTCTTAGATTTAAACATAACGTCCTGTATAACGAGCGACGAATTCTCAGTGAATAGACTTGAAATTTTTGGACTTTCTCTATGAAAATCAACAATTCTTGGTGGAGTTCCATCTGGCTTTCGATTTGCCTCATATTGTTTATTGTTTAAATCTATCCACGATTTTTCAAAATCTAGAGCTTCCTCGATCAATCTCTCGGATACACTTTTCTTAATAACAATGAAACCGTTTTCATGCATCTCATCAATCAAAACCTGCTGTTCATCACTTAGTGTACTGTAAATATCTGATGATCTATAATTCTCATCGTCAAACCAAAGCTTTTCATCACTAGACAAGTTGCATTGAATCTTCACTTATTTATTTCCTTAAATTTGTTTAAACAATTATCTATATCTGTTGATATCCAAGAATACTTCTCTGGAATTTGTTTTTTATCAATTTCGCGATAGTGTTCAATAGCTTTTTGCATATTTCCATTCTTTGTAATGATTTTTCCTGTGAACGCAAAGTGTAATAACGACTCATTTTTTTTATCTATAAAATGATCAACAATGCTTGTATTTATATTACTGTTGAGTTCAAAAGCCGAAATAAAATAGCCTAAAATTTGTGTTCTAACAGAAACGTCCACATTAAAATTTATAAGCCTTAAGTTTTCGATTATTGTTTTCTTTAATAAAATGGGTTCTTCCAACAAGAATATTGACTCAACATAAAAAAACAATGAAATAGGAGTAAATGTTTTTTTGAAATACTTTTTTGCTGAATGAAATGCAGATTTGTAGTTTTTTAACGCTTTATTAACAAGATATATTTGTCGATAGATGTCTGAAGATTTTTTACTGTAAAAAATAGTAGAATGTAAAATACCGACTAGGCTTTCTAACTTTTCAATGTTCCCATTTAAGCCTTCAATAACTTTAACAATATAACTTTGTAGAATCTGCTGGTTAAAAATTGAAATGTCTTTAATTAAAATTTCATTTATTCTATCCAAAATATTGTCTGCATTAAGTTTGTCGGACCATGCTAGCTCAAGTTCGAAAGATAACGAGGAAAGAATTTCGTGACATTCTTGTAGATAATTAAACTTTTCATGTTTATTAGGTGTCTCACCTTTCCTCAAGCCGACAAAGTAAAGATCCCGAGATGACTTATTAGTGTAAAAACTATAATGTTCAAAAAGTTCAGTATAATTTAATTCTTCAAAGTCATTTTCTATCAAATTTTGATAGTAGTCCCAACCAATTTTTTGTGAACCGGGAGATTCTTCTGGTGAAGTTCGCGCAGTACCATGTTCTTTTCTGCCTACAGTTGCACATGTAAAAATAACTAATCCGCCTTTTCTAGTGTGATTACACATGTTCAGAAAAGTTTCTTTGTAATATGGGTTGTGTTCAAAACACTCGCAACTTATAGCAATGTCAAAATGATCTCCTACAAATACGTCTTTTGCATTTGCGATGACATCTACATTTTTTCCCTCTGCTAAATCAATACCTATATACATTTTAGGGTCGTCAAACACATCCCTGATCGAATAGTTGACGGTACTAGAGCCAAATTCAACAACACAACTGTTTGAGAATTGTTCAGGAAACGCTGATCTAATTGCGTTAACAAAACTGTATGCTTGCCAGTGCATCGCTACCTCAACATGATGATAATCAGATCCTGTAGTGTTTGTATCTTGTCTATTGCGGATTGATTAACGAAAAATTTTTTCCTTGGGTCTGGGACGTATTTGTTGAGATTAATTCCGTATTTCTCATGCAACAATTCATTGGATGTTTTAAATTTGTCGCGAATTTTTACATATTGTTCAAACGTATAAAGTGTATTTATTTGTCCTTCACTATCCGCCGTTAGTTTGTTTAACAATGCTTTAATTGTGTCAAGGTTCTTTCTTCCTTTAAATTCTCTTAAAACTGCGGTTTCGAATGTGCTTGGAGACTTGTTTCGGCTTATCTTAGATAAATCTACTAAGTTATTAATTTCTATTCGATCAATAAGACTTAAAAAAGACTTAAATAGCTGACTTTTATTTTCGTCGAAAGATACACACTTAACCAAAGTGTTTTGTATTCCAGACCAATACTCTAAGGTAGGTAGATACTCATGGTATTCGCTATTAAGTTGAAATTCGAGGTATTCATCAAAAGTCCTATTTTCCATTTCTTTATCCCAAGCAATTGAAAATTTATAAGAACTTTCGATGTGATCTATTTGATTTCGTAAATACACAATGACTGTAACGTTTTCGAATAAGCTTATAAACTCATGAACCCGGATAGAATCTAGGCTATTGCAATTAAAAAATTCCTCACTTGAAATAATTATATTGCAATATTCGGCACACTCTTCTTGTAAATTTTTCAGAAGTAATTCAAAGTCTTTTCTCTCTGTTTTCTTTCCGACAAAGTCATCAAAGTGCTTCTCAGTTTCCTTTTTCAGGTGTCTAACAATTCCATGATGAGCCCCTTTTAATCTACCTGTTTGAGGATAGATAAAATCGGTCCTATTCAAAGTTTCAGTGTTGTTTTCCAGTAATGATTGTATCGCAGTGCTACCTGTCTTATGGTTACCTATATGTAAGTATAAATTCAATGTGTTTCTCCGCAGGTTTTTGTTTCAGCAATTTCTGTTATTGCAGAGATGGCTTTAAATCCAACACCTAAATTTGTTATGTTCTCCAATCCTAGTTGTCCATCAGACTCTTTTACATACGGACCTTTTATAAGGTCTATTAAAATGCTTACTGCGTGCTCTATGTCAGGCTCTGCCCAAGATTGACCTTTACAGTGAGGATAGTCACCGTCTTTACATTCAACAAGTTTATATTTTACTGGATATACTAAGGGATGATGTAAATAATCGGCTACACCGGAATAACCTGTAATAACAGAGGTCTTACCTAGAAGTGCAGCCTCGGCTCCACCTCTACCCAGCCCTTCGGAACGGTGTAGACTAACAAAAGTGTCAGTAGCAGCTATTAGTGACGTGATCTCATCGTAGCTAAGATTGCCTGAAATTTGTTTCAATTTAGGATGTGACTTAGTTGAAAAAGAACTTTCTTTGTTAAAGTTTTTTGTTTTTATTACTATTTGGAAATCCTCATCAGGTATCTCTTCCTCAAGACGATTTAGAACTTTTACAAGAGCATCTGGGTTTTTCCTTGTAAAATATGATGATTCATCAAAAAAACCTAAAATTGTATAGGCACTATCACTAAGGCCAAAATATTTTCGGCTATAGATAGCACCTTTCCTTCGTTCGCAAGATTGACCTATATGTCTTACTGGCCCATCAAAAAATTTGCTCATACATTCTTTTACGAAGTTTGATATAGCCCATATCTCATCAAAAATAGCAAGTTTCTCTTGCCACTCAACAGGGTAGTTTGAAAGTTCCCATGCGGGCATAATGATATTTATTGCACGGTTCCAATCTAGCCCATTTTTATTTAATTGACTTATTACATCGTCAACTTCATCTCCGTTGATGTTGAAGATTCTAATATCAGCGTCATTTATATCTTTTGTTACGATTGGTTTTATCCAGTCCCGCTCTGATTCATTTACGTTTTGTAATGACGGGAAAACATCGAATATTTGGTGTTGGAAATAACAAGATGACAAGGCCGCGGACAGACTCACTAATTGTTCACCCATTCCTATTGGTGAAAACGGATGTCCTACTAGTACTACTTTCATTAGTTATTTCTCCCAACTAAAGAATTAATTATTTGTAAATAAGTTCTTCCAAATTTAATGTCTGGCTCCAAATGTGTACCTTCCCCCCATTCATTCCAAGCATTAACAAATACTAATTTTTCATCATCTGAGTAGAGATCAGATTCTTTCATCTTTTCCTCAAAGTAGACCTGGAATATAGATGGGTGCGAATCTGTAAAGATTGTTGCTGTGTCTTGCCGTCTAGGAGTGTTATCCCAAGAAGGGAAGGTCGATGGGTATCTCTTGTAACCTGGATGTTTTCTTAACAGTAATTCTTCTACAGCATCTTGATAGTCGACTAAAGTGCCTTTGAATTCATGATTAGTTATCTCTTCGGATGGAATTGTTGTTCTACTCGTTACTCCGTGAGGTGGAAACTCAACTGCCGCATCTGCGCCTAGTTTCTCTGGAGGTATCGCATTTGCGACTCTCTCCATACTATCAAACAGAATGATGTGTAACTCCTGATCGTATTTTTCTCTCCAGTAGTCTCTCCATAGAGAAATTTTATGTTGAAAATTTTCAAATTGTGATGCGCGATAAATACAAATCGCCTTTTTTCCGTTTATCGTGTAATTATTCGGAGAAATAATAAATCGCTCCATGTCTTTCAATACTTGAAGAAAGTCTGTATCTGAATTTGCTTCTTGTTTTAACAAAACATTTTTTTCTTCGCCATCCCAAGTTCTGGTCCAATTTTCATTCGCCCAACACAGCATGAAAGGCATTTTAGAACCTGATGCTAGATAAGTCTCTAATGCTCTTTGTAATATCTCGTTGCCTTTACCGAAGTTATAATAGTAGAAGCAAAAAGCAGCGATGTTATTTTCCTTAGCTATTATTTCTTGCTTTAAATGGGACTCAGGACTCGTTAAATTATAAAATCCAAGCTCTGAAGATACGTGTGGTTGATAGTGACCTATAAAATTTGGTTTAGCATTGTTAGCTCCTGTCCATTCGGTAAATCCCTTACCCCACCACAAATTATTCCTTTTTGTTTCATGGAATTGAGGTAGATACAGTGCTATTACTTTCTTCGACTTTGACTGCAAATATTTAGAATGTTTTTTTAATAAATAGTTCTTATTCTTCGCTGTCTGAATAATCTTAAATAGCGGCGATTTAGTATTCATACTGACGCTTAAATGATGATGCGCAATAGCACTATTCACATACCGAACTTTCTTACCGGATTGCGTTACCCTTAAACAATAATCAAGATCTTCGCAGTATGCTGGTTGCAATTCTTCGTCGAATTTTCCATTGCCAATAAAATCGTTTGTTGCGAAAGCCAGGCAAGCGCCTGAAATGTAATCTACATCCCTTGAAAAATTGAAGCGTGGGTCATCTGGATTTTCTCCGTGTCCACACATCCCTGTTTCTAAATTTGGTTTTACAGACCCACCAGCTTCCTGGAGTAATCCGTTTGGGTATAATATTTTGGGGCCCGTAACTCCAATATTTTTGTCTGATAAAAGTTCAAAATAGAGATTTTTTATGCAAGATTCTTCAAGTTGGATATCGCTATTAAGAAGTAAAGTTACCTCCGCACTTACGAATTCAATGGCGTTATTGACGTTTCTCAGGAAGCCTAGATTTACATCATTCTTGATGTATTTAATACTCGGAATATCTGCTAATAATCTTTGAATCTCATCGTCTTCAACGCAATCATCAGCAATAATTATTTCGAATGTCAAATTTTCTAGAGTAGAGTTATAGATTGAATAGATACATTCAATTAATTCTTTTTTGGCTTTGTAAACAGGTATTAGTATTGAAATGTCTGGTTTTTCAGCTGCAGGAAAAGCTTTCAATTTTTCAAGAAATGCTTCCATTTCATTTTCATCAGAAAACTCAAATAATGCATTATCTATTTTAGAATTATCCTGACTTAGCTTACGCTTAGCTATGCGCTCTTTGAATTCATAATAAAGTGACTCAGAGCTTATTAACTGTTTACCACTAAGAATTACTTTAGGTTTCGTCGTAAAGTTGAGAGTTTTACCTGCTATGACATAGTGTCTATAAAGTCTTGATTCTCCATTCAGATGATCGCTATAATTTTCATAATAATAGTTATAATCAAAGTTTTTAGAAAACTCTACTTTTTCTTTATCTCCTCTAACCACATGGTCTATAAATGCAGAAAATCCATCTACATTATCTAATTTTGCTTCATGCTTGTATATTTCATAGTTAAAATATGGATTCGGTAGTCGTTGTTCTGAGCCGCCAGCAATAATAAAGTGGTACAATGCTGTCATATCTGACGTCGCTATATCCCTATATGCGTCAAGATAAAACTGACTATCAAAATAGGGCGACGTGCGATTGTTAGATTTAATGTAATCACTAAGTTGTGCTAAGTTTAATATTTCGACCTGCATTTGATCTGAAATAAAATATAGATCAATTAGAGGATGAGGCGATCTTTTTTCTTTAATGCCGTAGTTGCAAAAGTGGGCAAGAGCCTCCATCCCTGCGTCGTGTACATCAGGATTATTTTGTTGGTAATAATTAGGGTCAAAATAAGCTGAAATGCGCGGACTAATACTGTTCTCAGCAAAATAACTAATATATTTATCTTCGATATCATCGTTATCTAAATCGCAACCTAAGTTGTATAAAGAAAATTCGGAGTGAAAAAAACTGGGGGCTTCTTCGATAATTGTTTTTAAGGACATTACGTTACCAATATTTTGCTGTTAATAATTACATCTAGTTATGTATATCTCATTTGATTGAGATTTTTACGTGCTATTCCAAAGCTTCCGACTTCATAGTGCCTTTTGTTTCTCGATAATGCGGCTACATTTTTTCGTTTTTTTACGTTATTATCAACCTCTAATTGCTAACAACACCAAATGGGTCTTATGAGAAAAGGAATCATTCTAGCTGGAGGCTCTGGCACGCGCCTTCACCCCCTTACTAAAGTCGTCAGTAAGCAGTTGATGCCTGTTTATGATAAACCGATGATTTATTATCCACTGTCTACTTTAATGATGTCGGGTATCCGCGATATTCTTATTATCACCACGCCTGAGGAACAATCTCGCTTTATTGAGTTATTAGGCGATGGCAGTGCGTGGGGATTGAACCTGCAATATGCGGTTCAACCGTCTCCTGATGGTCTGGCTCAAGCCTTTTTAATAGGTGAAGACTTTATTGGGAATAATAGTTGCTCGTTAGTGTTGGGCGATAATATTTATTACGGGCATGATTTACGTCAGTCACTAAAAAATGCATACGGACAAACTACCGGTGCAACAGTATTCGGTTATCATGTTCTCGATCCAGAGCGCTATGGTGTAGTAGATTTTGATGATGACTGGAATGCGTTGTCGATTGAAGAAAAGCCCGAAGTTGCCAAGTCTAATTATGCTGTAACCGGCTTGTATTACTACGATAACCGGGTCGTTGATTTCGCCAAGGAAGTTAAACCGTCCCACCGTGGCGAACTTGAAATTACCGATCTGAACAACATGTATCTGCAAGATGGCTCTTTAAAAGTTGAGCTGATGGGCCGTGGTTCTGCCTGGTTAGATACTGGCACCCTGGATAGCTTGCTGGATGCAGCAAACTTTGTTGCAGCTATCGAAAAACGCCAGGGCTTAAAAATCTGTTGCCCGGAAGAAGTAGCCTATCGAATGGGCTATATTGATGCCGAGCATTTAGAAAAGCTGGCTGCGCCGTTGGTGAAAAGTGGTTACGGTAGTTACTTATTGAAAGTCATCGGTGATCGGGTTAAGTAACGAATTTAATCGTCATCCCCGCGAAGGCGCGGATCTCCAAAACAGTCTGTATACTTGTTATCGAAGAGTGATTTAGGAGATCCCGGATAAGTGCTTCGCCCTTTCCGGGATGACGGTGTAGAACAAAGTCATCCCGGTCTTGAGCCGGGAGCTTCGTAATATTCTGCTGATGTGGCGTAGAAGAATTGATATGTAGATCCCGGATAAATGCTGAGCATTTTTCGGGATGACGGAAGAGTAATTAAGTCGTCTCCGGCTGATATTTATTGTCATCCCTGTCTTGAGCCTGAATCTCCATAAAGTCTGGTGAAGTGGTGACGAAGAAATAATAAGGAGATCCCGGATAAGCGCTGTGCACTTTCCGGGATGACGGAGTACAGTTGGGAAGTCCCGGATAAGCCGATCCCCTTTCTGAAATGACAGAATAAAGATAGGAATAGAATTAACAATGCAAGTAGTTAAAACCGACATCCCTGATGTCAAAATTATTGAACCACGCGTGTTTGGCGATGAACGTGGTTTTTTTATGGAAACCTTCCGTACAGACTGGTTTAAAGCCGAATGTGCAGACGTAGAATTTGTACAAGACAACCATTCCAAGTCTAAGCAGGGTATATTGCGTGGTCTGCATTACCAACTGGAACAAACCCAGGGCAAACTGGTTCGTGTTACGTCTGGCGAAGTGTTCGACGTAGCCGTGGATATGCGTAAAGACTCTGAAACTTTTGGTAAATGGGTTGGCGTGTACCTTTCAGCTGAAAATAAACGTCAGCTTTGGGTGCCAGCCGGTTTTGCACATGGTTTTTATGTCACCAGTGAATCAGCAGAATTTGTTTATAAGTGTACGGATTATTACCATCCGGAATCCGAAGTATCGGTGAAATACGACGATCCAACCATTGGCATTCAGTGGCCGTTAGTGAATGGCGAAGCGCCGTCTTTATCGGGCAAGGATGAAGCGGGCACTGCATTTATTGATGCGCCTGCGTTTTAAGAATGAAGGTTGTAAGGAAGAATCATGACTAAACTCGTGGTTATCGGTAAAAGCGGTCAGCTGGCCTGGGAAATTGCTCGCCTGGTACCAGAGGCAGTGTGCCTTGGTAGAGAAGATGTTGATATTACTTCCATCGAAGATATCGCAGCAAAACTGGATGAGGTTAAACCTGATGCAGTGATAAATGCCTCAGCGTATACCGCGGTGGATAAAGCCGAGTCCGATGAAGAAAATGCTTACCTGCTTAATCAAACTGCGGTAGCGAACCTGGCGACGTATTGTAAAAGCCATAACGTATTTTTTGTGCACGTTTCGACTGACTATGTGTTCAACGGCGAAAAAGGCTCACCCTACACTGTAGATGATGCCATTGAGCCTCAGGGCATGTACGGTAAAACTAAAGCGGCGGGTGAGGCTGAAGTTACTTCGGTTCTTCCAGAAGCAAGTGCTATTCTGCGAACTTCCTGGGTGTATTCTAGCCACGGTAATAATTTTGTGAAAACCATGCTCCGCCTGATGGCTGAGAAGCCACAGCTAGGGGTTATTGACGATCAAATTGGCAGTCCTACCTGGGCGAAAGGCCTGGCGCGTGCCTGTGTGGAAGCCGCTTCTCACCGCACTGCAGGTATCTTCCACTGGTCAGACGAAGGCGTATGCAGCTGGTATGATTTTGCCATTGCTATTCAGCAACTGGGACTTGAAAAAGGGTTGCTGGAACTGGCTGTGCCGATCAATCCAATTCCCAGTTCTGCTTATCCCACACCGGCAAAGCGCCCCCATTACAGCGTACTGGATAAAACCGTAACGCGAGATACTTTTACTTCACCGCTTAACCACTGGCGCGAACAATTAAGCGCTATGATGGACGAGTTAGTGTAAGCGCATCAGAGAATTAAAGAAGATGACAATAGCGAAAACAATTATTGTAACAGGTGGCGCAGGCTTTATTGGTTCTGCAGTTGTGCGTCATTTAATTAATGATACGAACCACATCGTGGTTAATCTGGATAAACTTACTTACGCCGGTAATCTTGAGTCGCTTAAAGAGGTTGATTCGAGTGAACGTTACCACTTTGAACAAGTGGATATCTGTGATGGTGCAGAAGTAAAACGGGTTCTGGATACGTATCAGCCTGATATCATTATGCACCTGGCCGCCGAGAGCCATGTAGACCGTTCCATCGACGGCCCCGGTGAGTTCATTCAGACAAACGTAGTAGGTACTTACGTATTGCTTGAGCAAGCTCGTGCTTACTATGCTCAGTTAAGTGATGAGAAGAAATCCGGTTTCCGTTTCCATCATATTTCCACCGATGAAGTGTATGGTGACCTGCCGCATCCGGATGAAGTGGCTGCGGGAACAGAATTACCTCTGTTCACCGAGGAAACGTCTTACGAACCAAGCTCTCCTTATTCAGCCTCTAAAGCTGCCTCTGATCACTTGGTTCGCGCATGGTTAAGAACATTTAAATTACCTACCGTGGTGACTAACTGTTCTAACAACTATGGCCCTTACCACTTCCCGGAAAAGCTTATTCCGCTGATGATCTTAAACGCGCTGGCCGGAAAGCCACTGCCGGTTTATGGCAAAGGCAACCAAATTCGTGACTGGCTGTTTGTGGAAGATCATGCCAGGGCGCTGGTGGTGGTAGCCACACAGGGCGAAATTGGCGAAACCTATAATATTGGTGGTCACAATGAGAAGCAAAACATTGAAGTAGTCCATACTATTTGTGACATCCTCGATGAAGTAAAACCCAAAGCCGAAGGCAGCTATCGCGATCTCATTACCAGCGTTGCCGACCGACCCGGCCATGACATGCGCTACGCTATTGATGCCAGTAAGATCAAAAAAGAACTGGGCTGGACGCCTCAGGAAACGTTTGAGAGCGGCATTAAGAAAACCGTAGAATGGTATTTAAATAACACCGCCTGGTGGCAAGCCGTATTAGATGGCAGTTATCAGGGAGAGCGGCTTGGTACCGCATAACCCTTACTTTACGAAGCAATAAATAGAAAGGGGCAGTTTGCCCCTTTTTGTTTTTTAAGCGATACTGCCCGCCGGTTACTAGGTATTACCCGTGACCGAATAATAACTAATCAAGGTTTGTGAATTCTTCGCGCATGTCGTTTAAAAAATATTCAATGTTGGCTATCAAGGCCGGGGTAGGGCTTGTCCCCAAACCCGTGCGCAATTTTGCTAAGAAAAACCCGGGACTTACCTCTTTTTATAGTCGCTCTTTACAAAAATCCGGGCTGTTTTATGGGTTTCCGAGTAAGAAAAAACTTCAGGCACTTTACAATCAGTCGTTAGCTAAGCAAGCCAGCGACATCAATCAAATACTCGCTGATTTACCGATACAGCACGCTAAAATTTCAGTCGCGATTATAGGTAATGATGCGGTGGGAGTATCGAAAACCCTGGCATCGTTAGTTCATCAGTCGACTCATATTGAATCCGTTCTTGTACAGTGCACGTTGTTTAAACAGCAGACCAATACTAAAACGCTAAATATTACCGCGTTTAACCACCTGACGGATGATGTTGTAACGTCAGAGAATGTACCCTTACTATTATTAGAGTGTGGTGATGAACTGCATCCATCAACACTAGCGTTATTGGCTCGTCAGCACATCACTGCATTATTCTATGTGGATACCGACGAAAAGAATGCAGGCAACACCTTTGAGAATGCGCGAATGTTGCCAGACTGGAATCCAGATTATCAGTTAACCTACGGGTATATCGAAACAGGCGTTGTGCTACCTGCGGATTGGAGAAAAGCAATTAGCACCACAACAGCAAAGACCATAGCTGGCCTCATTAGTGAATGGTGGCTTAAATCGCCGGATATGGTGGTCGAGCATTTTCCTTACGCGTTAATTCACCGCCCCGATAGCAATGCCAAAAAACGTGCTCAGCTTAAAGAGATTACTCAGCTTGTTAACACTATAGACGCTCGTTCCAGGGTAGTGTTCGACAAACTCGTTAATGTTATCCAGTGGCCAATATTTAACACGCCTTTAGTCTCGCTCATCATACCCACCAAAAATGCCAAACAACTGGTGAAAGAGTGTATCGAGTCTATTTTACACAAGACCACCTACCAGAATTTTGAAATCCTGCTGGTGGATAATAATTCCGATGAACCGGAATCCTTAGCTTATTTCGAAGAGCTTAATCAGCATGAGAAGATCAGGGTACTCAAATACCCTCATCCTTTTAATTATTCCGCTATCAATAACTTTGCTGCGCAGCAGGCCAGAGGAGATGTGATTGGGCTTATCA
>Ga0213838_1001288_pt1 | contig 13352 bp, 8 predicted proteins | sample SWPATP13_FD_160577 | JGI IMG/M metagenome (GOLD analysis project Ga0213838, IMG submission 160577) | Coastal seawater microbial communities from Marineland, Florida, United States - SWPA TP1 #3 | ecosystem: Environmental > Aquatic > Marine > Coastal | place: USA: Florida | collected 2016-08-06 | reverse complement strand
CGCGGATCGTGTCCGACCATGTCCGTCATGCGCACGTCGTAGTGCGGGCGCAGCGCATCGAGCAGCTGGCGGTAGGTACCTGAGGGGAAGCTGTTACCGTGGCAAAAATGAAGCAGAGGCTTGGTCATGAACGTGCGCGGGTGGCCAGTCGAAAGGAGCTTCGATTGTAATGTGGCCAGCGCGCGAACGAACTTCCTTTAGAGGGAAACACCTACAGTCAGCGTCGCCACATAACCGTTGACCATGTCGCCGCCCATGCTGGCCATTTGCAGCGCGGTGCCGTCGCTGAACACGTTGTCGGTCGCATAGCTGATGCGCGCCAGGTTGCGCACCGAGGCGGTATAGCCGGTCGCCGTGTAGACCTCGTTGCAGGTGGCGAGCGGGAACGTGAACTGCGAGGTCTTGATGCGGTTCGCGGCGCTGCCCGCCTTCGCCAGCGTCGGGTAGACCTCGAAGTGCACATGCGGCATGCGGCCGTCGTAGCAGCCGGGGAAGATGGTGGTGAAGCTCACCATGCCGTCGGCGTCCGCCTCCTGCACGCCGCGCAAGTAATTTTCGGCGCTGATCGCGCTCGAGTACATCGAGTAGTTGCCGTCGCGGTCGCAATGCCACAGGTAGACCGTGGCCCCTGCGGCGCCGGCGCAACTGGCGCCGACGTTCACGATCTTGAGTTTGATCGTCAGCGGCACGCCCATCGCCACGCCCGAGGCGCCGGCGATGCTCCAGCGGATGTCCGGGCGGTTGATGCCGGACAGCGCCAGGGCGTTGGCGACCTTGCCGTTGGCCGAGTTGGTGCCGTCGGCCGGATACGGCCCGCCCGTCTCTTCCGGGATCACCGAGCAGCTGGCGCCGCTGCCGGACGTCGTGGTGATAGTGGTGGCAGGCGTGCTGCTGGCGACCGTGGCGCCGGACGCCGTGTCGGCGCTGCCCCCGCCGCAGCCGTAGAGCGGCACGGCGGCGGCGCCCGCGAACAGCCAGCGCAGGCTCTGGCGCCGGCTGACCGCGCCGGTCAGCAGCTGGTCGAGGTCGGACTGCAGGCCGCCGTGATGATGGGTTGTGCTCATGATGCCTCCTGGGTGAATTAACGCGGCGCCTGTTCGTGCCTGGACTGCGCGCGCTGTTCCGGCGTGAGCAGGGCCATGACCTGTCCCGCGGTGCGCACCCGCAGCAGTTCGCGCGCCGCGACCGCCTGGCCCAGGGCCCTGGTGTGCGCCGATGCCCTGGCTTCGTTGAAGTCCCCCGCATCGAGCATCGCGCGCAGCGCTTCGTGCGCCTTGTCCTCGATCTTGTCCTGCTCGCGCAGCTGCGGCGCCTCGGCATGCAGGATGGCGAACAGGCGGTCTTCCTGTGCTTCGCTCAGGTCGATGCCGCGCAAGAACGGCAAGCCATGGCGGGCGCCGTGGCCGCCCGGGCCGGCGCCATGCGCGCCTGCAGGCGGCGGCAGCGGTTCTGCAAAGACCGCGACGGGGGCGGCAACGGTGGCGGCAATCAGGATGGCGGCGCTGATGTGAAAGGGATTCATTCTTGCTCCTCTGGACGGCGATTCGGAAGACGCCATTCTCCGGCGCGGGCCTGTAAATCGCTGTAAATGCGAGGTAAAACCGCGTAAGTCCGAACCCGCCTGCGCTATCATCCATCCTATGAATAATGTCCTGCTGATCGACGACGACACCGAGCTTGTCGCCATGTTTACCGAATACCTGGAGCAGGAAGGCTTCACGGTCGCCTGCGCCCACGACGGCGTGAACGGCGCGCGCGAAGCCCTGAGCGGGCGCCATGCGATCGTCGTGCTCGACGTGATGATGCCGGCCCTGAACGGCATCGACACGCTGCGCCGCATCCGCGCCGGCAGCAAGATTCCGGTGCTGATGCTGACCGGCCGCGGCGACGACGCCGACCGCATCCTGGGCCTGGAGCTGGGCGCGGACGATTACGTCACCAAGCCCTGCACCCCGCGCGAACTGACGGCGCGCGTGCGCGCCATCCTGCGCCGCACCCACGACGCCCAGCCGAACGCGAACGCCGGCGTCGTGCTCAGCGTCGGCAAGCTGACGGTGATGCCCGAGCAGCGCCGCGCCACCTGGGACGGCGCCAACCTGGAACTGACCAGCACCGAATTCAACCTGCTGGAAGTGCTGGCGCGCCACGCGGGCCGCCCGGTCAGCAAGAACGAACTGTCGGAACAAGGCCTGGGGCGGCCGCTGGCCCGCTTCGACCGGAATATCGACGTCCATCTTTCGAGCCTGCGCCACAAGCTCGGCACCCTGGAGGACGGCCGCTCGCCGCTGCAGACCGTGTACCGCCTCGGCTACCAACTGCTGCGCGTGTGAGCATGGCGCCCACGCTCGGGCGTCCCGCGGGACGCCTCTTCTGGAAGTTCTTCCTCTCGATCCTGCTGGCCCAGGTCGCGGCGGCGGTCGGTGTCGGCAGCTATTTCTGGCTGCGCGAACAGGCGCGCTTGTCGAGCACCGTCAGCAGCATCGAGACCGGGCCGCCGGCCGTCTTCATGCTCGATTCCGCCGCCGTCGCCCTGAAATACGGCGGCCTGCCCGCGCTGCGCGAGATCGTCGGCAAGGCGAACCGGTTCACGGTGTATGTGGTCGACCGCAAGCACCGCGAACTGCTGGGGCGCACGGTCGCACCCGCCATGCTCGCGCAGGCGCGCCTCGAACTGGGCGCCGGCCGGCAGTTCCAGCCGGTGCGCGAACTGACCGCGCCCGACGGCCAGCGGCTGCTCGTCTTCGTGCAGCGTCACCTGCATTCCGGGCCGCCGCTCCCGGACGCGGCGCGGCCAGGCACGCCGGCGTCGAATGGCCCCGGCGGGCCAGGCGGCGGCCCCGGCTTCGCACGCGGCGACGGCCCGCGCGATCCGCCCGGCCCATTCGGTCCCGGCTGGCAGCTGAACAAGCCGATCCCGCTGCTGGCCAGTGTGCTCGTCAGCCTGCTGTTCGCCCTGCTCCTCGCCTGGTATTTTTCGCGCCCGATCCGCGCCTTGCGCAATGCCTTCGAAGCCGCCGCCGCCGGCGACCTGGCGCCGCGCTTTGCCGGCGCCGCCAGCGGCGGCGACGAACTGAACGACCTGGGACGCGATTTCGACCGCATGAGCGGCCGCCTGCGCGCCCTGATGGACGGCCAGCGCCGCCTGCTGCACGACGTCTCGCACGAACTGCGTTCGCCGCTGGCGCGCCTGCAGGCGGCGATCGGCCTGGCGCACCAGCGGCCCGACCGCATTGCCACCTCGCTCGAACGCATCGAGCGCGAGAGCGTGCGCATGGACAAGCTGGTGGGCGAACTATTGACCCTCTCGCGCCTGGAAGCGGATCCGCACCTGCCGAAGGACGAGCTGGTCGACCTGCAGGAACTGGTCGACGGCATCGCGTCCGACGTGCGTTTCGAGGTGGGCGACGACGGTCCGGCGATCGAGGTCGCGATGGCAGGCGAGCCCCAGCCAGCGGTGCGCGGCGCGCCCGACCTGCTGTGGCGCGCCATCGAAAACGTGGTGCGCAACGCCGTCAAGCACGGCGGCGCCGGCGGCGTGGTCGCATTCACCCTGCGCGCCGATGCGCAAGCCGCGCATATCGAGGTGCTCGACCGCGGACCGGGCATCGCGCCGGCCGACCTGCCGACCATCTTCCAGCCCTTCTTCCGCTCGAATCCGTCGAAGAACAACGTCGACGGCCACGGCCTGGGACTGGCGATCGCCGAGCGCGTGGTGCACGCGCATGGCGGGACGATCCGGGCGATGAACCGCGAGGGCGGCGGCCTGCAGGTGGCGATCGTGCTGCCGCTGGCCAGCTAATACCAGTAGCGCGCGTGTTCGTTTCGGTATTCGCCGGTGCGGATGCCGCGCCCGAATTCGAAGGTCACCGCGCCCGATTCGTCGGTGCGCAGGCGCTGGATGCTGAGGGCGCCGTAGCGCTCGAAAACCTCTTTTTTCGGGTGCCGATAACGGTTCCTGTACCCCACCTGGAACACGCCGATCGACGGCTTGACCGCCGCCAGGAAGGCCGGCGTGGACGAGGTGCCGCTGCCGTGGTGGGGCGCGAGCAGGACGTCGGCGCGCAGCGCGTCCGCGCCGCCTTCGACCAGGGCCGCTTCCTGCGCCGCTTCGATATCGGCCGCCAGCAGGATCGCCCTGCCCTGCGCCGAAATGCGCAGGGTGCAGCTGCGTGCATTCGGCTTCAGGCCCGCATCGTCGTAGCTGGCGGGTGTCGGCTGCAGCATCTCGAACACCACCCGATCCCACTCCCAGCGCTGGCCGGCCGTGCAGCGGCGATGCGAACGCGCCGCGCGCACGACCGCGTGCCCGGATCCGAGCGAGCTGCTCACCTGGGCCACCGGCAGCGCATCGAGCAGCGTCAGGGCGCCGCCGACGTGATCGACGTCGCTGTGCGAGACGACCAGCGTGTCCAAGCGGCGGATGCCGCGCGCGCGCAGGTAAGGCAGCAGCACGCGGCTTCCCGCGTCCTGGCCGGGCGCGTATTGCGGGCCGGTGTCGTAGAGCAGGCGGTGGCCGCTGGTTTCGACCAGCAGCGCCATGCCCTGGCCGACGTCGAAGGCGGTGACCGTGAAGTGGCCGGGCACGGGATGCGCCGGCTGCAGCAGGAACAGCGGCAGCCAGGCCGCGGCGCCCGTCCAGCGCAGCGGCCAGCCGCGCGGCGCCAGCATCCACGCGGTGCCGAGCAGGGCCAGTACGAACAGCGCGAATGGCGGCGCCGGCGCGCTCCACACGGCCAGCGGCAAGCCGGCGAGCCAGTCCAGTGCTTGCGCCAGCAGTGCCAGCGTCAGATGGGCGGTCCAGAGTACCGGTGCGGACAGCGGCGCCGGCAGCAGGCTGCCCAGCAGCGCGAGCGGCGTGACGACGAAGCTGACGACCGGGATCGCGACCGCGTTCGCGAGCGGGCCGACCAGGGACACCTGCGAGAACAGCAGCAGCGTCAGCGGCACCAGCCCGAGCGTGACCGCATATTGGGTGCGCGCGGCCAGCTGCAGCGCGCCGCGCCAGCCGGCCGCCGCGCCGTCGAGACGTCCGAGCCCGACGTACAGGATCACGCCGACCGCGCCGAACGAGAGCCAGAAGCCCGGCCACAACACGGCCCAGGGGTCGAACAGCACCACCAGTCCGAGCGCCAGGCAGAGGATGTGCGACACGCTGGTCAAGCGTCCCATCCATAAGGCGGCCGCCACCACGGCCAGCATATAGAGCGTGCGCTGGGCCGGCACGCCGAAGCCCGCCAGCAGCACGTACAGCAGCGCGGCGACGGCGCCGCTGAGCGCGGCCACCTTTTGCGCCGGCAGGGTCAAGGGCAGCCCGGCGCGGGTGAAGAAGGAGCGCCGCCACAGGAAGGACGCGGCCCACGCCGCCAGCGCCGCGACCATCGTGATGTGCAGTCCGGAGATGGCGACCAGGTGGCTCACGCCGGTGCGGTTGAACACGTCCCAGTCCGGCTGCTCGATGCCGCGCTGGTCGCCGACCACCAGCGCCACGATCACGCCGGCATAGGGTTTGCCCGGCAGCGCGGCGAGGATGCGGGCACGCAGTGCGTCGCGCGTACGCTCGACCACGTGGCCGGGCGTGAACACGAAACCGTCCAGGCGCTGGCTGCTGGCGGCTTCGCGCACATAGCCGGTGGCGCGGATGCCCTGCCCCAGCAGCCAGGCTTCGTAGTCGAAGCCGTGGGGATTGGCGTTGCCGTGGGGGCGCTGCAGGCGTACTGTCAGGCGCCAGCGCTGGCCGGGGTGCATGTCGATCTTGCCGGTTTCGCCGCGGTACCAGGACAAGGCCAGGGTCGGTGGCACAGTCTTGGCGCCAGCCAGCACACGCTCGACGGCGAACTGGAAGCGTACGCCCTGGCCGAAATCGTGCGGCAGTTTGGCGACCGTGCCGACGATTTCGATGTCGCGGCCCTCGTCGGCTTTGTCCAGTTGCGGCGCCATCGCCAGGTGGGCGATGCAGGCGGCCCAGGCGAAGCCGGTGCACGTGCCGGCAAGGGCTGCGCGCAGCGGGCCGCGCAAGGCGAGCAGCAGCGCGAGGGCGGCCAGCAGGCAGGCGCCGGTCTGCCAGGCATCGGGGAGCGCGGGACGTGTTTGCAGGAAGGCGGCGCCGGCGACGAAGCCGAGGATGGCGGAGCGCATTGGGCGCGGGCAGAGAGGTTGTCAGGCCCCGGGGGCTGGCGTTGCCTTGGCGGAGGCGCTGGCGGGCGAGACGGGGGCCGTATGTTTCACTGCGGTCGGCGTACGGAGTCGTATGCTGGACGATATCTTGTCCCAGAGGGCCGTGGCGGCGTCTTGGGACAGGGACGATGGAACGGGGCCATTGCGGCCCTTGCCGGTTTCCATCGTAAATGAAAAGTGCGGGATCAGCACATTGTCTACCGTCCCATTTACCTCCCACCAGAAGGTGAAAACGCGGGCATCGTTCTTCTCCGAAAACCGCGTAACTAGCTCGTCACCGCTGATGCCGCCTATCGTCCTTGGCCTTTCGCGCAGGTTGGAAACATGCGTCTTGTCAAATATTGATAGTTTAGCGTCGACGACAGCACTACGCTCGAGCAAACTTTGCTCGTTGGGCTTGTTCCCGGCGGCCACAAGGATCAGGAATTCGATGTCTGGGTGGCTAGGCAATTGGGCGGACATCATGACTTGTTCGCGCTGATTTGGCGTCAGCGGATCGCGGAACCAAGCGCGGTCGATGCAAAAGCCCGGTTCCGTTGGGATTTGGTTGTGAGGGTTTGGCACCAGCTTGGCGACCAGCCTGGGCAGGTTTTCGATGATGTCAGGGTTGTAATTGTTAGCCGCCAGGCGGAAGCTTACTCCCTGACCGTGCAACATGGCTTCAATCGCGATCCCCTCGTAGCGGTAGCGTTCCACTTCCAGGCCATTGGCCTGAGTGCCTTCCCTCACCTTCCTGCTGTGGAAAAAGATCCTGCCGACGACGCCATTCTCCGTCTTTACCTCCCTGACCGATTCAAGGTTCTTGTTTCCTCCGAGCCGGTCTGGCGTCGCCCGCAGCTTCGCTTCGCGCTGTGCGAGCCGCACCTGGAAGTCGGCTTCCGACTCGTCGAAGGACGAGATGTCGAAGCCGTCGATGCGCGGCCCGCGCAGCTCGAGGCGGGTCTCGTCGGGCATGTCGATCAGGAACCTGCCGATGCATACGGTCTTCATTTTCCGGGTCATGCGCGCGACGTCGGCGTGATCGCGGCGCTCCACCTCGGCCTGGCGCACCTGGCCGAAGACCAGGCTTGCCGCGACGGCGGCAATCGCCACGGCGCCGAGCAGTTTCGCCGCCCTGTTCCAGGCCTGGCGCTTCATGTCGCGTCCCCGCTGGTTTCACGATCCGGCGGCGCCGGTGCATCCGCAAGCCGCACCAGACGCCAGGCGCCTCTGCGCTCGATTGACCGGGACGCGCCGCCCGCACGGCCGAAGGCGCCGGCAGGGACGGCGAACGTGGCCGATGGCAGCAAGCAGCCCCGGGCGAACCAGCGCGTGCCGTCGAGGGCGCGCGGATCCTCGCACTGCCACCAGCCGCTGGCTGGACAGGGAATGCCGGTGGCGGCAAAACTGCCTGTCGCCACCTGCTGCCGCTCCATGATGCCGGGGCCGCTACCGGCCGTGGTGATGCCGGCCGCCGCCGCGGGTGTCGGCTGGGCCAGAGGCAGTGGCGGCGGAACGCGCTTGCGGTTGCGCTTGTCGACAAGCTTCCACGAGGTCTGGTCCTGCGCCTCGTAGCTTGGCTGCAGTCCCCTGACCTTTTCCCACAGGGTCTGCGGCGGCAACAGCAAGGCTTGCGGCATACGCTCCCCTTTCTTGACGTACTGGCGCTGTCCACCGAGCACGCCCACACCATTGCCGCCCGCGCTGCATGACCACCAGCCGCTTTCGGGACAGCCCTCGCCGGCCCAGGCGTAGGTGCCGAGCGGCGTGGGCGGCGGTTCGGCGGCGACTGGCTTGGACGGCTCCGCAGGGCGCAAGCGGATGCTCGACGAAATCTTGTCCCAGAGGGCCATGGCGGCGTCCTCGGACAAGGACGTAGGAACCGGCTCGTTGTTGCCCTCGCCGGTGCTCATTTGGAAGACAAAATGAGGCACAAGGACATTGTCCGCAGTACCGGGAACTTCCCACCAGAAGGTATATCCGACGGTATCATTCATCTCAGCGACACGTGTGACGACCTCATCGCCAGTGATGCCGCCTATCATCCGTGGTGCCGCGCGAAGGTTGGATATGCGCATCTTCTCGCCAAGTGACAGTGCCGCGTCCGAATCCGCCGTCCTCTCGATCAAGCTTTGACTAGTGGGTTTGTTCCCGGCGGCCATAATCGCCAGGAATTCGAAGTCTGGATGATTTGGCAATTGGGCCGACATCATGACTTCTTCGCGCTGGTCAGCCGTCAGCGGATCGCGGAACCAGGCGCGGTCGATGCAAAAGCCCGGCTCGGTCGGGATCTGGTTGTGCGGATTCGGAACCAGCTTCGCGACCAGCCTGGGCAAGTTTTCGATGTTGTCAGGGTTGTAATCGTTGGCCGCCAGAGCGAAGCTCACACCATCGCCATGCACCATGGCTTCGATCGCGATACCCTCATAGCGGTAACGTTCCAGTTCCAGGCCGTTAGCTTGCGTGCCTTCCGTTACGGTCCGACTGTGAAAGAATATTTTGCCGACGACGCCGTTGTCCGTCTTTACCTCCCTGACCGTCTCAAGGTTCTTGTCTCCGCCGAGCCGGTCAGGCGTCGCCCGCAGCTTCGCTTCGCGCTGTGCGAGCCGTACCCGGAAGTCGGCTTCCGGCTCGTCAAAGGAAGAGATATCAAGTCCATGGATGCGCGGCGCACGCAGCTCGAAGCGGGTCTCGTCGGGCAAGTCGATGAGGAACCTGCCGATACATACCGTTTTCATTTTCCGCGTCATGCGCGCCACCTTTTCATTGTCCAGTTGCGCCGCAGTGCGCTGTCGCACTGCGCCGGCGGCCCAGCTGATCGTCAGTCCGGCAACGACGACGCCGGCGATCAGCAGCGCTGGCCCTCGCCGCCACCAGGGCTTCACGGCATCTCCTGGACGATCTTCACGACCAGGCGCAGCGTCAGCATGAGCATATCGGGGTGCTTGTACGAGCCTTGGTGGTCGTAGCCCTGGGTCGCGAACACCTGCCTGACCTTGCCGCGCGGCCCCGTGCCGGACTGCTGCGGTACCGTGCCGTCGCCGCCCGCGTCCTGCTGCTCGAGTGTGAACAGTAGTTCGCTCTTTCCTTCCAGGCGCACACGCCGCTGGCCCAGCGCCGTATGACCAAGGATGCTTGCCGCGCTGACGTTCCCCGCCGTGACGGCGGTTGCCGCCCCCGCCTGCTGCCAGGCGACCCAGCGCACTTGGCCGTATGCGCGCTTGTGCTGGTCGTCGCCGTAGAATGCATAGGTATTCGGATGGTAATAGTCGCCCAAGGCTCGATGAAATCGTTCGGCTGTGTCGATTGCATCTTTAATCGCTTTTTTCACGCCGCCCGTTTTTTCGAGATATTTTCCTGCGGGATCAGCCAACACAGGGTTGATCAATCGATACCAGGAGTTCGTGTCGCGGTACAGGTCGTACGGATTCGGCGCTCTACCGCCCGGAAGATGCAGGCAGTCGCGCGCTGCCAGGCCGTGGCCCGCTAAGTTTGTGTGCCCGCCGCTGCTTGCCGGCGGCGTAGCGACGCCCGTCATGACGCGCACATGCAGCCACGGCCCGGGATACAGGTGGTTCGGCAGCAGTTCGAGCGCGCCCGGCGACGTGGCCAGCACGGGCGTGGTTTTCTCGGTCGTCTCGCCCAGAATCATCGCCAGCCGGGAGGCGGCTACATTATCGAGTGGGCCGTTGTCGGGACTCTCGCTTTCGGTGCCGCAGGCCAGGCGGCGGTAGGCGGCCGGCGCCCCGAGCGCCGGCATGACGCCGTGGATGACGCCGGCGATCTTGTCCGGGATGCGTTTGGCGCAGGCGCGCGCGACCAGGCCGCCCATCGAATGCGTGACCAGGATCACCTGCTCGCACTGCCGTTTGTGATCGGTCCAGAAAGCGATGATCTCCTGAATGCGCTGCTCGAGCCGGCGCGAGGACTGTTCGCAATCGTCGAGCCAGTTGTAGCCGACGGCGTACACGGGAAAATAAAACTGCGCATGTTTCTTGAGATGGGCCACCGTCAGCGGCTCGAATTCGCGCAGCCCCCACTGCTGCGGCGTGCAGGCCATCACGTCCTGCCAGTACCTGCGCGGGACGCTGCCTTCGCCCTTGTAGTCGGGCTCGAAGGTCTGGTTCAGGCGTATCTCCAATGCGTCGAGCAGGGCGCCGTAGGAGTCGGCATGGACTTCGCCCCAGCCGCGCGCGCGCGCATCGGCCGGCTTCATGAGATAGCCGTAGTCGGAGTTCTGCAACAGGACGGCGCCCCCCTCGTCGACTTCCAGGGTGGGGCCATCGAACAGCCGCTGGCGGTCTTCCGGCGAAACGCGGTTCCATGCCTTTGAAGCATTCAAGCCTTCCTTCATGCCATTCGGCGGCCGCCACACCACCCCGCCCGGCGCGACCTTCGTGTTTTTCTCATTGACCGGACTGTCCGGCCGCGGCTTGCGCTTCGCCCGCAAGTTGGTGCCCATAATGCCGGGCACGACGATAACCGGCACGACCCGGTTCGCGGGCACCAGGGCCAGCCCCCGCACCTTGTAGTCTTTCGAGGAGGTGAAGGAATTGACCGCCCAGCCCCCGCTGGGCAGGGGCGTGGCAGGCGGCAGTGGCCGGGTCGGTTCACTCATGGGGACTGATTCGGTTGAAGAAAGTTAGGAAAGCAGCTCGAACCGCACCGGTCCCAGCGTGGCGGTGTCCACGAGCGAGGTGCGCCCGTCCTTGTCGCTGATACCGCTGACCGTGCTGCCGTCGTGCAGGTGCGCGACGTAGCGTTGGTGCGGCAGCGGATCGTAGGTCTGCATGTGCCGCAGGACGAGACGCTCGTCGGTGCTGATCGTCGAGCCGGCGAAATTGAGCGGCGTCGGCGTGCCTCCGCCCGGCCCGCCATGCACGATGGCCGACGCCTTGACGGTATGCTTGCCAGCGCTTTGCTGGCTGATCGCGCCGTCGGCCCATTCGGTCTGCGCGCCCTTCGAGACGATCCGCACCAGCGGCGCCTCGATGTAGATGGCGTCCGATGAGATCAGGCTGATGCGCTTGGACGACTTGATCTCGATGCCGCCCTGGTGCGCCTCGAGCGTGAGGTTGCCGCGCGCGGCGACCAGTTTGATGCCCAGCGCGTGCGCGAAGGCGCTGATGCCGCGCGCGGCGCGCACGAAGACGTTGCGGCCGGCGCTCAGTTCGACGTCGCCGCCGCTGGCCACGTCGACCTTCTTTTCCGAGCCGAGTACAACGGTGTCCTGGCTGGCCAGCAGCATGCCCGCCGGCGCGGTGACGGCGACGATGGGCGCGGCCGCGCCGGCGCCGGGCGCCGTGTTGCTGCCGTCTTCCCAGTGGCGCAGCTTCTCCGCCAGTTCCCCGAGGCGCCCGGACGCGGCTTCGTCGCCGGCATGGTGTTCGGCCAGCCTGGCCATCTCGTCGACGACGCTTTGCATCAATTCTGCCAGGCCGATCAAGCCGCTGCGCGCCAGCTGGCGGCCTTCTTCGCCGGTCGACGCTTCGGCGCTCACCAGCACGCCCTTGCGCCCGCGGATCGCCACCGCCTGTTCGCTGCGCAGTTCGGCGCCCTCGCCGCGCGCTTCGCCTTCGCCGTTGGCGCGCGCGCGGGTCAGCCAGCCGAGATTGAGTTCGGAAGCCGCGTGGTCGCTCGCGAGCTGGGCGCTGATCTGGCCACGGGTGTCGTCGAAGCGCAGCTGGCTGCCGCGCCCACCGCCAATCTCCCTGCTGCGCAGGCCGGCCAAATAGCGGTTGCCGGGCAGCTCGCCGGCCGCGCTGAGCCGGGGCGGCAGCGCCTGGCCGTTGAAGAGCTGGGCCAGCACGATCGGCTTGTCCGGGTCGCCGCCGAGGAAGGCGACCAGCACTTCGGTGCCGACCCGCGGCAGGCCGAGCGTGCCGCATTGCTGGGCGCCGCCCGGGCCGTTGCCGGCCCAGTTCGAGGCGACCCGCACCCAGGCCGAGTCGAGCGGCGAGCCGGAGGCGCCGGCGCCGTGCGCATGTTCATGGTCTTGCGCGCGCATGCCGGGAAAGCGGATTTTGACGCGGCCGAGATTGTCGCAATGGACTTCCTCGCCCGCCGGGCCGACCACCAGGGCCGATTGCAGCTCCGGATGCGGCAGGTCGGTGCGCGGATCGAAGCCCGGCACGATGGCCACGCCGCGCCGCACCGCGGTGAAGCGCACCTGCACCGGCGCACTGCCCGGCACAAAGGCCCAGCCGCTGCGCACCAGCAGCCGTTCGATCCGCTGCGTCATGTCGCCCGGCAGGTTGTTGCGCACGCTGGCGTGCAGTTCGGTGATCAGGAAATCGCGCTCGGCATCGGGATGGGTGTCGATCTCGGGATGATCGGCCAGGGTGAAATACTGGCCGGCGCAGAAGTCGCGCACCGTGCCTTCGCCGTGAAAGCATTTCGCCTCGAAGCCATGGCGTGCCATGCGCAGCTGGCCAAGGCGCACGCCGTCCTCGACGTCGTTGCCGGCGTGGGGGGCTTCGACCAGGTAGTCGTCGAGGCTGGCCGCCAGGGCATTGCCTTGCGGGCCCTGGTCGAAATCGGCGCGCGCGCCGGCGGCCATGAAGCGGCTGCTCCCCGGCTGCTTGTAATCCCAGCTGTGGCGCCCGCTCGCGCCCGGCTGCAGGCTGCGCGCGGCGCCCCAGACGGTGATGGTGTCGCGCTGTTCGGTGGCGTCGTCGCGGTGGTAGCGTACGGTGCCGGCGGCATTGCGCGGCAGCTGGGCGGCGTCGGCGAACAGCACCAGCGTGTGCGCCGGAATGCGGTCGTGCAGCGGGTCGACGCTGGTGCCGCGGCTGCGTCCGGGGCGGATGGTCCAGGAGATGCCGCGCCGGCGCAGCAGGCGGCGCACGAAAGCGGCATCCGACTCGTTGTACTGCATGGTCTGTTCGCGCACCGGGTAGGCGGCCAGGTCGAGCAGCGGATCGAGTTCGACCTCGAAGGCGCCGGCCAGCACGGCGTTCGCGTGGCGCCATTCGTCGAACAGGGTCTGGACGATGCCCAGTTCATTTTGATTGCGGAAGATGCGGCTGTTGACGCGCTTTTCCATGATGGCCAGCGCGTCGCGCAGCACCAGTTGATAAGTGGCGAGGCCGCCGTCGCTGTCGCCGGAACGCGCTTCGCTGACGATGCCGCAGATGCTGCGCAGGCCGCCGCGGTCGGTGACGATCTGGACTTCGGCCGGCAGCGCGATGAATTGCTTG
>Ga0213838_1001285_pt1 | contig 13362 bp, 9 predicted proteins | sample SWPATP13_FD_160577 | JGI IMG/M metagenome (GOLD analysis project Ga0213838, IMG submission 160577) | Coastal seawater microbial communities from Marineland, Florida, United States - SWPA TP1 #3 | ecosystem: Environmental > Aquatic > Marine > Coastal | place: USA: Florida | collected 2016-08-06 | reverse complement strand
TACCTTGTTGCCAGTCCAGCAACGCAGCAGATGGCTGGATACTTTTATTCGTTTGCTGTTGGATGCCGCCCGGGGCAAACCATCTGGCACCATGTTTTACTTGCAGCCACCAGAAAAATTCCCGCCACAATAATTCAAAAAAGAGCCAGTAGGTAGAGTCGTTTGCGCCGTGCTCGGCTTCAAATCGTTTTAACTCTGCATAAATACGGCGCGGAGAGATACAACCGTTGGCCAGCCAGGCCGAGAATTTGCTCGAATAATCCCAGCCATCGAGGCCGTTGCGTGTTTCTTTGTACCGGCTAACAAGGTGTTTATCGAAAAAATAATACTTGAGCTGTTTCTGCGCGGCATGTTCTCCGCCGTTATAGGATGAAGAGTTCCCTCGCTGTAATGGCAGTGATGGCCAGTCGGTTTGTAGCGCAATGGGAGGCGGAGGTATCAGCGCAGCGGGCTCCACAGGAGGGAGCGGTGTCATGGCTTTTTCAACTTTTTTACGGAACGGGCTGAATTTATCAGGCATCGCGCTTACTTCAAACGGCAGGTCCGTTGGCTTGAACAGGCTATTATTACTGCCCGTGATCACGTGCACCCCAGGATACTTTGAGGTGAGTTGCTTAAGCTGTTCCCGTTCATTGAGCCCCGGATACTCACCGACACCGAGTATATCAACACCATAAGCCTTTATAAGTTGAGCAATCTCTTCTACTGGCTCACCGGTGACAACCAGCAACGTTTGCTGGTAGTTATTTAATTGCTGATTTAGCGCACAGAGTGATTCGTACAAAAATTGCTGACGGTGGTGCCCCATGGCGCAATAACCAAACTGATTGGGGGTAAACCATTCTTCGTCGATGCAATACACCAGCATTAATTTTTGGCAACGCGAAGCCAGCTCTGTTAATACCGGCTGATCGTCGAGGCGTAAATCGTGTCTGAACCAGTACAGGCCAGTTTTAGAAGAAGTCATATTCATAGCAGTCTTTACGATGTCCATATCGATCTGGATTTAAGCATAGATGAGAAAATTTAAAATAAACAGTCCGCCTGTTTTAATGGCTAAATTAACCCATAATCCATGGTGATGATTGCGATCGTTTTCAGGCGATTTACGTACAAAGCAGGGCACATCAAAAACAACGATTAAAAAAGGAACAATAGAGTGAGTCAGCCCGTATGTATTGTATGGTTCCGGCAGGATTTACGCGTAATTGATAACCCGGCATTGCTTGCAGCAGTTGAGCACGGCACCGTGGTACCGGTGTATATTTTTGACACAGAGCTCGATGAGGCTGACCAACCTGGTGGGGCTTCAAACTGGTGGCTTCATCATTCTCTGGTTTCACTGAACAAGCGTCTTAATGGTCACCTGCAGTGCTTTACCGGTGAGCCAAAGAAGGTCCTCACCGAATTGGTCGATAAATTCAGTGCTCAGGCGATATTCTGGAACCGTTGTTACGAGCCGGCGGTTATCGACAGAGACAAAGAGATAAAACAGACCTTGCGCGAACGCGATTGCCTGGTCAGCAGCTTTAACGGGGCACTGCTGTGGGAGCCGATGAGTATCCGCAAGCAGGATGGCGGCGTATACCGTGTGTTTACCCCTTACTATCGTAAAGGCTGTCTGCAGGCTTCAGCGCCTCGTTATCCGTCTTCTGCGCCCGAACGAATTACCTACGCCGACGTAGCAAATGAAGGGCACGGAATCGATGATGCCGGACTGCTACCAGAGATAAACTGGGACAGTGAATTTGCCAAACACTGGAAACCGGGCGAAGCGGGTGCTGCCGACAAACTTAGTGAATTTATTCAACACGCGGCAAAAGGGTACCAGGATCAACGTAACATCCCTTCGGTACGGGGCACATCCCGCTTATCGCCGCACCTGCACTTTGGCGAAATTTCGCCTAATCAGGTGTGGTACGCGCTGCTAAACGCCTTTGATGATCAGGGCAGCAGTGATCTTGATTGTTTTTTAAGTGAGCTGGGCTGGCGTGAGTTCAGCTACTACCTGCTGTTTCATTTTCCTGACATTACCGATAAAAATTTTAACAGCCAGTTTGACAAATTTAAGTGGCTTAATCAGGACGAAAAATACACCGCCTGGACCAAAGGCAAAACTGGTATCCCCATTGTCGACGCAGGTATGCGCGAGCTGTGGCAAACCGGCTATATGCATAACCGGGTAAGAATGATTGTCGGCTCGTTTTTAGTCAAAAATCTGCTTATCGATTGGCGCAAAGGTGAACGCTGGTTCTGGGACTGCCTGGTAGACGCCGACCGGGCCAGTAACGCTGCCAGCTGGCAGTGGGTCGCGGGTTCAGGTGCTGATGCGGCGCCGTATTTCCGCATTTTTAACCCGGTACTCCAAGGAGAAAAATTCGATAAGCAGGGCAGTTATGTAAAAAAATACTGCCCTGAGCTTGCCAACATGCCAGACAAATACCTCCACAAACCCTGGGATGCGCCCAAAGAGGTATTGAAAAAAGCCGGTGTGGAACTGGGCAGCACCTATCCCAAGCCCATTGCTGACCTCAAGCAATCGCGCCAGCGCGCACTCGACGCGTACGCGGATACCAAGGAGGACTAATGGCCGGGGTATTACGTTTAGTACTGGGCGATCAGCTCTCCCGCGAGATGTCGTGCCTCAGGGAGTGCAACAAATCACAGGATAAGATCCTGCTTGCCGAGGTGCGCGAAGAAGCCACCTATGTAAAGCATCACAAGAAAAAGATTGTGTTGTTATTTTCGGCCATGCGCCACTTCGCTAAAGCGTTAAGCGACGACGGTTACGATGTTATTTACCGGCGCTACGACGACGATAATAATCAGGGGTCGCTGCTCAATGAAGTTAAACTCGCGTGCAGCCAACACAGTTTTGACAAAGTTGTAGTGACGTTTCCCGGTGAATACCGGCTACTCAAGAGCATGCAGCAGTGGCAACATCAGCTGGGAATACCGGTTGAAATTTGCGATGACGATCGCTTTATTGCCTCGCTTGAGCAGTTCAGCGAGTGGGCCGAAGGGCGCAAACAATGGCGCATGGAGTATTTTTACCGGGAAATGCGCAAGTTAACCGGGCTGTTGATGGAAGACGATAAACCCATCGGCGGTAAATGGAACTACGATCAGGATAATCGCAAGTCACTACCGGCGGAGGTGTCTCCGCCTAAGCCTTATACTGTCTCGCCGGATGACATTACCAGCGAAGTAATTAAACTGGTAGAAGCTGAGTTTGCCGATCACATGGGGGATGCTAAAGATTTCAATTATGCCGTGACCCGCGACGAAGCATTAAAGGTACTCGATCAGTTTATAGAACAGCGTTTTAAAGAGTTTGGCGATTATCAGGATGCCATGCGCGAGGGCAACGTGTGGCTGTTTCATTCCCACTTGTCATTCTATCTCAACTGCGGGTTATTGCTGCCCATGGAGGTAATGAAAGCGGCGGAACAGGCCTACTTCGATGGCGTCGCACCGCTCAATGCGGTAGAAGGCTTTATTCGTCAGATCCTGGGCTGGCGCGAATATGTTCGGGGCTTTTACTGGCACTGCATGCCGGGTCTGCAACAGGAAAATTATTTTAATCATCAGCGCAAGTTGCCAGACTTTTACTGGACTGGGCATACTAATATGAACTGTATGCGCCAGTGCATCGGCGATACTAAACGCCATGCTTACGCGCATCACATCCAGCGTTTGATGGTGATAGGTAATTTTAGTTTGCTGGCCGGATTATCGGTTGAAGCGGTAAATGAATGGTACCTGCTGGTGTATGCCGACGCCTTTGAGTGGGTGGAAATGCCCAATGTAAGCGGCATGATCCTGTTTGCTGATGGCGGTAATCTGGCCAGTAAACCCTATGTGGCGAGTGGTCAGTACATCAATCGGATGTCGGATTATTGCAAAAACTGCGGCTATGCGGTGTCTAAAAAGACCGGTAAAAACGCGTGTCCGTTTAACTACTTATACTGGGACTTTTTAATTAAGCACCGCGATAAACTGAGCAAAAATCACCGTATGGGTCTTATTTATAAAAGCCTCGATAGGATGTCCCAGGATACGGTGGATGCCATGCAGGAACAGGCAGAGCAGCTACTTTCGGCTATTGACGATGCGTAAAGCGGATTTACCCCGTAAAACCTGCCCGGTATGCCAGCGTCCGTTTGTGTGGCGTAAGAAATGGGAAAAAAACTGGGCGGAAGTAAAGTACTGTTCAAAGCGCTGCAGTAGTGCCCGTTCACGACACACCACAGCAAAATAATCGTCATGTAGTGAAACTGTCATTACTTTGCTGTGATATCCTTTGCTACTATAGTCTTAGTAAGCTAATTGCAGTTTGCCAGAACAGAAGCAAAAGATTTGAAAACTTATACTTGTCAGTGTGGTAACACTTTATATTTCGCTAATAGCCAGTGCTTGTCCTGCCAGCGTCCGGTAGGTTTTTTGTCGGATGCCAAGGTGATTTCCTCCTGCGACATTGATGCAGACGGTCACTGGATAGCTGGCCACAACGGACAGGCTTACCGCCAGTGCAGCAATTATGCAAAGCAGAATATCTGCAACTGGCTGGTACCAGCTGAAAGCGACCAGAAACTTTGTCCGTCCTGCCAACTTACCGATACCATTCCCGATTTGTCGAAACCAGACAACATCAAACTCTGGTTTCGAATGGAGCAGGCCAAGCGGCATCTACTGTACACGTTGTATAAGCTTGAGTTGCCGGTTATAGGTAAACGGCATAATCCTCGCGGGTTATCTTTTCGTTTTCTCGAAGACCAGGTGGTGCAGGCGTTGTACGACCGGGAACTCACCGTGCAAAACACGGTGTTAACCGGTCACAGCAATGGGGTGATTACAATAAACCTCAGAGAAGCCGAAGAGACCAAGCGCCTCGCTATGAGAGAGCTAATGAACGAACGCTACCGTACGTTGATTGGTCACTTTCGCCATGAATCAGGCCATTATTACTGGGATGTGCTGATCAAAGGCAGTCAGTACATTGAGGCCTTCAGGGCGTTATTTGGCGACGAGCGTAGGGATTATCAGCAAAGTCTGGAAAACTACTATGCCAACGGGCCTGCCGCTGACTGGCAACAACGCTGTATCAGTGCCTATGCCAGCATGCATCCATGGGAAGATTGGGCCGAGACCTGGGCGCACTACCTGCATATGGTAGATACCCTTGAGACGGCCAATGAATACGAAACCAGTTTAGAAAACCGGTTGCTCTCCAACCCGCTAAATGCCGATCATCCGCATACCGCCAGTTACAATGAAGAAAGTTTTGATACCTTAATTGACGACTGGGATCAGCTTACTAACCTGCTTAACTCTTTGAACAACAGCATGGGCCTGGACGATGCTTATCCGTTTGTCATCAACGACAAGACCCGTGAAAAGCTCCATTTTATTCACCTGCTGGTTCGTCCGCTTTAACCTTTTCCCAGTCAAACCGGGGTAATTGCTCAAACGCGCGGTGCAGGCCGTCCGTCCACTGTTTTTTCATGGATTTGTACATCGGGCTGTTCAAGGTGTAGGTGTGATGAAAGGGCTCATCGAGCGAGTCATCCTGATACATCGCCAGTTCAATGGGCGGCCCCACCGAGATATTACTGCGAATAGTCGAATCCAGTGACACCATGGCACACCGTGCGGCGTCTTCCAGCGTAGTGGTTTTAGCTATAATACGATCCAGTATCGGCTTACCGTACTTGGTTTCACCAATTTGCAGGTACGGCGTGTCTTCCGACGCGCTGATGAAGTTACCCTGCGGATAAATATGAAAAATCTCCGCTGCCTGGCCGGCTATCTGGCCGCCAAGAATAAAGTTAGACTCTGCACTGGCGTTGGATTTTTCCATCGCTTTTTCATGCAAAGTTTGCTCTTCCTGACTGAGCTTACCAATGTACTGTGCTACTTCATACAACTGTTTGCCGTGACGCAGGCTGAATTCGGCGTCCGGATCATTAAGATCGCGATTGATGGCATTCATCACTGCCTGAGAAGTCGCCAGGCTGCCGGATGTCATTAGCACGCAAACGCGCTCTCCTGGCCAGCAGTAACGACGCATTTTACTGTAGGTGGCGACGTAATCGACACCAGCATTAGTGCGCGAGTCTGATGCAAATACTAATCCGCGATTTACTTTTACGGCTAAACAATAGGTCAAGGAAAACTCTCTGAAAACACACGAAAAACAATAACAATAGCATGGAGGGATTCAGCGCATTTTTCCAGATCAATTTGTCATCAATTTGTCATTATTTTCGTTGCAATTTCGGTCAAAAGTCGCTTAGATGGTATTTTGTATACCGAAAATAAGCTCTAGGGATTGTAGATGGCAATAAGATGGGGAAATTATCGGGCAGGGGAGTTTTACGATGAACTCATTCGCGTTGCAAATAAACCGCGTCCTGCTGCAGAAGAAATTTGTAAATACCTGCGCAACCTTACTGACCAGGAATTAGAAGAATATAAAACCGCCGCCAACACCGCTATCCATGTAATGGGTATTACATTCACGGTGTATACCGAAGAAGAAGGCTCAATCGACAGAGCCTGGCCGTTCGACATTATCCCCCGCATTATCGACAAAAAAGAATGGCTGCAAATAGAAAAGGGCCTCAAGCAGCGTGTTAAAGCGCTCAACATGTTTATTGACGATTTGTATAACGAACAGCGTATTCTTGAAGCTGGCGTTGTGCCTAAAAGCCTGCTGGATGCGTCCAAGAACTTTCTGCCTGAATGTATGGGTATAAAACCCAAGCATGGCGTCTGGGCGCATATCTGCGGCTCAGATCTGGTGCGCGATCACAACGGCACCGTGTACGTGCTGGAAGATAACCTGCGGGTACCGTCAGGTGTGTCCTACATGTTAGAAAACCGCCATGTGATGAAGCGTGTGTTCCCGGATATGTTTGAAAAATACAACATTCTGCCGGTCGATGATTATCCGTCTCAGTTATATGACATGCTTAGCCAGCTATCACCGCGCGACATCGAACAGCCTGAAGTGGTAGTGCTAACGCCGGGCATTTATAACTCCGCCTATTTTGAACACGCCTATCTTGCGCAGCAGATGGGGGCTGAACTGGTGGTAGGCAGTGATTTAGTGGTCGATGATGACGATATTGTGTATATGCGTACCGTTGACGGCCTGTCGCGGGTGGATGTTATTTACCGTCGAATCGATGATGCCTTTCTCGACCCTGAGGCTTTCCGGGAAGACTCCATGCTGGGTGTGCCCGGTTTAATGCGGGCCTGGAAAGCCGGTAACGTTGGCCTGGCCAATGCACCGGGCGCCGGCGTTGCCGACGACAAGGTAGTGTATGCCTTTGTGCCTGAGATCATTAAGTTCTATCTCGATGAAGAGCCGTTACTGCCTAATGTGCCAACCTATAAGTGTGTTAATAAAGACGAACGGGATTACGTTATTGAGAACATCGAAAAAATGGTGGTCAAACCGGCTAATGAATCGGGCGGCTATGGCATGCTGATTGGGCCTCACGCCACTAAAGCCGAGCGTGAAAAATTTGTTCGTCTGATCCGTCGTGATCCCCGTAATTACGTGGCTCAGCCCATGTTGTTGTTATCGACGGCGCCTACTATTATCGGCACTAAAGCCGAACCCCGACATCTTGACCTCAGACCGTTTATCTTAAGCGGCAATAATATCAGCGTGACCACTGGCGGGCTTACCCGGGTAGCCATGCGTAAAGGCTCTACTGTGGTTAACTCGTCGCAGGGTGGTGGTAGTAAAGATACCTGGATTGTAGACATGGAGGCCGACTAACGATGTTATCTAGGGTAGCTAATCATATTTACTGGATGGAGCGTTATCTGGAACGCGCGGAAAACACCGCTCGCCTTATTCAGGTAAACACCCACCTTTTACTCGACTTACCACGTAATGTCACCCTTGGCTGGGAACCGATCATCGACATGTTGTCGTTTCGGGATGTGTTTTACGATCTGTATAAAGAAGCCGATGAAAAAAGCGTAATCAAATTTATGGTGACTGACACGGCAAACCCCGGTTCTATCATCAACTGCCTGGCAGCCGTGCGCGAAAACGCGCGGATCATTCGTGAAATTATTCCCTCAGAAGCCTGGGAACAAATCAACAATCTGTATATTGCAGCCAAAGCCGATGGCCAGAGCGTGTTAACCCGCCGGCACCGGTTTAACTGTCTGCATCGTATTATTGTGGCCAACCAAACCATAACCGGCTTGCTTGGTGGCACCATGCTGCGTGGTGAAGGATATGCCTTTCTGCGACTCGGCCGCCATCTGGAACGTACCGATATGACATCACGCATTATTGATGTACGTTCAGCATCGCTGTTACCGGATCTTTCACCGGAGCAGTCGGCGTTCGAAAATATCCAGTGGATGGGAGTGTTAAAGTCGCTAACCGCCTATCAGATGTACCGTCAGGAAATGCGCATCAGAATTAACCGTGCCGATGTGCTGGAATTTTTGATTAATAACAAACAATTCCCGCGTTCACTTCAGCATGGCCTGATGCAAATTGGTAAATGCTTGTTGGAACTGCCAAATTCAGACAGTATTTCGCAACAGGTTGAAGCGTTATCAGAGCAATTACAAAAACTTGATACCCATGAGCTGACCCAGGACAGGCTCCATGAAGTCATAGATGACATTCAGCTCGGCGTGGTGAAAATTCACCAGGCGATTGATAGTCAGTATTTTTAAACATAACACCCGTTTACCTGTATTTTTTACCTTTCGCCATCTAGGCTTAGCAATAGTGGATTTAACAGGTAAACGGGCATCGTGTCTTTCTCAAACATATCAATTTTACGCCTCGATTTGGTAAAGACTGTTATTGCTGCGGTATTAACCGTGGTTTGTAGCTTTGTGTGGGCGGCAAACGAGGAAGGCAAGGTTCATAATATCCGGGTGCCAGCCCGGGTTTTTGATGACAATACTATCCACTCTTATTTTGTAGATGTGCTTACCCTCGCGCTGAGTAAAACCCAAAATGATGGTTTGCCCTTCAAGATTGTGCCAGATCCGTTTAATGCCAACCAGGATAGACTTCTTCGTCAGGTTAAAGAGGGCTCAACCGATGTTACCTGGGCGGTAACATCAATCGAAAGGGAAGAAGCGAATCGGGCGGTATTTTTTCCTGTTGCACGAGGCTTGCTCGGTTATCGCGTTTTTCTGATTCACCCGGATAATAAAAATGTCTATCGTGAAAAGCCCTTAAGCGAATTAAAAGAGAGTTTATCAGTGCAGGGGATTGGCTGGCCTGATACCGAAATTATGCGATTTAATGGTTACCGCGTTAAAGAAGTCCCCATGTCAATGATGTTTAAATTGATAGAATCGAAAATGGCCGACTACTTTCCTCGTTCTGTTATGGAAGTAGAATTTGAGTTGTCATCCCGACAGAACGCGCCGTTAATGATTGAACCGGCCAAAGCTTTTTACTATCCATCCCCGATGTATTTTTTTGTCAATAAGCGCAATCGGATGCTCGCTGAAAGGATCCTCAAAGGGCTCGATATTGCATTGAATGATGGTAGTCTGGCCGCGCTATACAACAAGCAACCCTTCGCACAATCTGCCTTTAGAATGCTCACAGGCAGAGATATTATTAAGCTGCAAAATCCCATTCTGTCTATCCAGTCCCAGCGCGCGCTGGAAAAGTACAAAACCTTCCTCATAAAAGAATAAATAGGCCTATTAAACAGTAGTTTAGGTCTTCTTGGTGCAAAGAGCACTTTTATTTATAGCCGATCGGTCTATAATAGTTAGACGGTCGGTCTAAAAAGGTGTTGTATGCAGCAAGTTCGACGGGGAAGACCCCCAAAATCAGCCAGAAATTTTGCAGATACGAAAGAAGCATTGTTGTTAGCTGGCATGGCTATTCTTACCGAGCGGGGCTTTAACACTGTAGGTATCGATATGATCCTGAAGCGTGTAGGCGTACCAAAGGGTTCCTTTTATCACTACTTTAAAAATAAGGACGATTTTGGCCTGCAGGTAATAGAGCGTTATGACCAGTATTTTTGCGCTAAGTTACGCCGTTGTCTGGCCTCTAATCCATCACAGCCACTTACCGGCGTGGCCACCTTCGTTCAGGAAGCTATCGATGGCATGGAAAAGTACCGGTTTAGCCGCGGCTGCCTGATAGGCAACTTTGGCCAGGAAATGCCAATACTGGCGGAGTCTTTCAAGCAACCGCTGGCTCAGTGTTTAAAAAACTGGACATCCATGCTGGCACATAACCTGGAGCAGGCAAAAGTTCTCGGTTTAATTGAGCAGGAGACAGACTGTTTACAACAGGCTGAGTTTTTCTGGATTGGCTGGGAAGGTGCCATTCTGACTGCCAAGGTAATGCAGTCCAGCTCACCAATGCAAAAATTTGCCGATGGTTTTATCCATCAACTTACTATCAAGCGTTAACCCCGGAGGGCACGATGTTTAAAGCGATTTATATTAATAAAGACGATAAGGACTACACTGCACAAATTACCGAGCTCGATGAGTCGGCATTACCGGATGAAGATGTCCTGATAGCAGTGGAGTACAGCACCTTAAACTACAAGGATGCGCTGGGTATCACCGGTAAAAGCCCGGTAGTCAGACAATTCCCCATGGTAGCGGGTATTGATTTAGCAGGGACTGTGCTGGAAAGCCGCTCAGAGGGATTTTCCGCCGGCGATAAAGTGCTGGTGAACGGTTGGGGCCTTGGTGAACAGTATTGGGGTGGGTTAGCCCAAAAAGCCCGAATTAACGCTGAATTTGTGCAAAAAATGCCAGCGGGTTTATCCAGTCAGCATGCTATGGCCGTGGGCACAGCCGGCTATACCGCCATGCTGTGTGTAATGGCACTTGAGTCACAGGGCGTTACCCCCGACAAGGGAGAGGTACTGGTTACCGGTGCAAATGGTGGCGTTGGCACTACAGCTATCGCCATTCTGGCCAATCTTGGTTACAACGTAGTTGCCTCCACCGGCCGACTGGAACAGGCGGATACCTTAAAAGCCCTGGGCGCTAAAGAGGTAGTCGATCGCGCAACGCTCAGTGAACCCGGCCGCCCATTGGCTAAAGAACGTTGGGCAGGAGTCGTCGACTCGGTAGGCAGTCACACCCTGGCTAATGCTTGTGCAGCCACTCAGTCTGAAGGAGCGGTTGCAGCTTGTGGTCTGGCTCAGGGGATGGATTTTCCGGCTACCGTAGCGCCATTTATTCTGCGCGGCGTAAAACTGATGGGGATTAACAGTGTGACACAAACCCTGGCAGTGCGTGAAAAAGCCTGGGCACGGGTTATAAAAGACTTACCTGAATCCAGCCTCTCAACCATAACCAAACAGGTTACCCTGGCGGAGGCCCTTGAGGTTGCTCCTCAGTTTCTGTCCGGGCAGGTGCAGGGGCGAATTGTTGTCGACGTGAATGCCTGATTGATTAACGAGCTCCCTTACACCAGGGGAGCTTTGTTTTTCTATTACTGACATTTAAAACCCTCTATCGTTATTTTTCTCCTCTGACTGCCACTACTCCTTTTTAACTTACCTCTGGTTTGCTTTATTCTTAAGGAATAGCTCACCAGGTGTATACTGTGATTGCTCTTATTAGCTAAGAATAAAATACGTTTGAAAAAGCGTTTGGAACCTAACATCGAACGCGTCTGGGGTAGGTTGTGTGCCAGGGAACGTCGTTTGCAGATTGGCGATACATCGTATTTTTGGCTAGAAAAACACCACAAATGGTTACGCGTAACGACTTATACCCAGTTTTTAAAGTGTTTTACCCTGTAAAAGCAGTGTTGATGATATCCGGCCGGTACGGAGAATAGTTAGCTTATGCCTACATGAAACGATTGTTTCACGTGTGTAGCAAGCACTGCCAGGGCTATTATTAAGGAATGCTCAGGTTTTTATTTACACTATTACAACGCAGATTAGCATGCTGGTTTTACCCGCTACAGGCAAAAAACGGCTGGTTATTACTCTCGGAATTCAATGCCGTTTCGAACTAAAGAATAGTTTTCAGAGCAATTAGAAAGGGTAATCTTGCGCTATAATGTCAGAGGTACTTTCCCTTAGCCGGTTAAACTGCGTTAGGCAATACGCAGGTCTGTCTGCAGTTTTATTCAGGAGTAAAGCCAATCGGTACTCACAAACTCACCCAAAAGTTGTTTCTCCAAATCCTGACGGTGATTATTATTGTCGAAGCAATGATAATGGTTGTGCTGTATGCATTACCGGCTGAGGTTTCGCCGTGGCAAAAAATACTGGTTGATGTAGCTTTCCTTGCTTTGCTTTCCACGCCAGTTATTTATTTTATGGTTATCCTGCCGTATGAAAAGAGTCTGCGAAAAATGCGTGCTGACGAAGAGCGAATTCTTTGTCAGTTAACGCAGTTAAATAACGATCTCGCGTTGCAAAAACAAACGCTCGATGAACATGCCATAGTGAGCACTGCAGATAAAAAAGGTGACATCATTTATGTCAATGATAAGTTCTGCCAGATAAGCGGCTACACACGAGAAGAATTGCTGGGGAAGAATCATCGAATTGTCAGCTCTGGTTACCATAGCCGAGCTTTTTTTGATGAGCTGTGGTCGACCATTTCGAGCGGCAGTGTGTGGCACGGTGACATTAAAAACCGGGCGAAAAATGGTACCTTTTATTGGGTAAATGCCACCATCGTTCCGGTGCTGGATGAACACAACAAGCCTTATCAGTATATCGCCATTCGTACCGATATTACGGCACAAAAGCGTACGGAAGAAACCCTTAATCAGGCGCAGCGAGTTGGTCATATAGGTAGTTGGGACTGGAATCAGACAACTGAAAAGCTGGTTTGGTCCGAAGAAATCTACAACATTTGTGGATTTCCCAAGTCTGTTCGCTCGACCAGTAAAGAGCTCTTTATCACCGTTATCCATCCTGATGACAGAGAATATGTGCTGCAGCAGTTTGACTTGTCTAGAACGACTAATACGCCGTTTGATGTGGAGCATCGTATCACCCGCCAGGATAATGGCGAGGTGCGCTGGGTACACGAGAAATGCGTGCACGACCGTGATGTGATGGGCAACGTAGTGCAATCCCACGGCATTGTTCAGGACATCACTGAACGCAAACTCGCGCAGCAAAAAATTAAGCAATTGGCCATGACGGACCAGCTAACCGGGCTGGCTAACCGTAACCAGTTTTATGCCACCTTTGACAAATTCATTAATATGGCTAAGCGCGATAGTGCGCTACTCGGCGTAATGATCCTCGATTTGGATATGTTCAAAGCCGTTAACGATACTTATGGGCATCAGACCGGCGATAAACTCCTGCATATTATCGCCCAGGAGTTTCGTGAAAACTGCCGTGC
>Ga0213838_1001282_pt1 | contig 13383 bp, 15 predicted proteins | sample SWPATP13_FD_160577 | JGI IMG/M metagenome (GOLD analysis project Ga0213838, IMG submission 160577) | Coastal seawater microbial communities from Marineland, Florida, United States - SWPA TP1 #3 | ecosystem: Environmental > Aquatic > Marine > Coastal | place: USA: Florida | collected 2016-08-06 | reverse complement strand
GCATAAGAGCTCCGCCAAGCAGCGAGATTTTGAAGGAATTCATTATAATTTGCTCCTTAGTGCGATGAAGATAAAGCAAGGAGTGCCTAACAACGCGGTGATAACACCTACGGGCGTTTCTGCAGGGAAGGCGATCGCACGTGATAGGCCATCAGACCAGGTAATCAAACTCGCCCCTAAAATGGCGGATACAGGTAGCACGAGGAAAAAATTATTGCAGACGACTTTCTTGGCGATATGTGGGATAAGCAACCCGACGAAGCCGATAGGGCCTGCAATCGCAACACTTGAGGCGGTCAGTAACATAATGGCAATGCAAGATAAAACGCGCGTGTAGGTAACGTTAAGCCCCAGTCCTGCGGCGACATCGTCCCCAAGCGCAAGCAAGTTCATGTTACGGGCGATAAGCATTGCAAGGGTCAGTCCGGCGACGCTGAACGGCCACAAGTTATGCCATTGTGCCCAGTCGATGGTGGATATAGACCCCGCAAGCCAACTGATCACGCTATAAGCCATGTCGTCAGCTAAGATAACCGATGCTCGGGTTAATCCGATTAACAAGGCATTGACCGCAATCCCAGCAAGCACGAGCTTGAGCGGGTGAGGACGATGTGAAAAGAATCCGCCAAGAAGCATGACAAGCGCGCCACTGACCGTGCCACCTAATGCCGCAACCGCAACACTTGGCAGGGCACTTAATCCCCACAAGCCAATACTACTCAGAGCCATAAAACACGCAGCTCCTGCATTGATACCTAAGATCGAGGGTGAGGCCAGTGGGTTACGCGTTAGGCCTTGCATTAGGGCTCCGGCTACCGCCAGGTTGGCCCCGATCAGTAATCCACTATAAATACGGGGCGCGCGCAAAGTCGCAATGATTTGCTGCTCCATACTCGATTCATTGAATTGAGTGAGGTAACCGACAAGGTGCGCTAATGTTAAGTCAAAACTCGACCAGGCGATCATAGAAAACGAAAAACCGGCCAATAAAAGGCCGGTAAGTGCAATCCATGTAAAACAAACTTTAAGATTGATGGACATGAGTATCCGAGAGTATCTGTTGTATCTTAAAAATAAACGTAAGCAACATAGGGTATGACTTAGTTCAGTAGTAGCGTCTCTAGGTCTTTCGCAATGCCTTCCGCTGCCATCATGCCTCGATTTAAAGACCACAGAGCAGGGGATACTTCTACAGCTTGCTCTTCTTTCGCTATTGTTAGCATTTTAAATAAAGGGCTTTTTTTCCAGTCATCAACCACGGTGTGGTCTTTGTAAGGGCCGAGTAGTAACCAGTCAGGGTTGATTTTTAGAAGTTGCTCAAAGCTTGTTTCAATGTACGCTTTTTCGGTGATATTTGGGATAGGGCTGTGTAAACCAAGAACATCAATGACTCCTCCAGCGTAAGATGCAGGGCCGTGCATCCACATTCCTTTGTCTGTAACAACAGCAAATTGAATCGTGTCGCTGTTAGAAAACTTCTGTTTATACGTCGACATGATGGATTTGTGATCGTTGATACGTGCTTGCATCAATTTCTCTTTGTTCAAAGCAATACCAATCTTTTGAGCTGCTTCTAAGTTCTCTTGGTAAGTTTCCCCACGGCTTTTTAATAGCAGAGTTGGGGCAATACGGGACAGATCTTCATAGACAGCGCTGTGACGCTCGGCATCGGCGATGATGAGGTCAGGCTTCAGTTCGGCAATAGCTTCCAAGCTAGGTTGTGAACGCATTCCAACCGAGGTCCACGGGTTAATGATTTGTCTTACCGCTGGAATCACGCGCTCGATATTTTTATCATCAGCGATTCCAATTGGCGATACGTTGACAGAGGCGAGAGCGTCAACAAAAGAGAATTCTAGAACGACAACACGTTCGGGGGTACCTGCTATCGTAAAGGTACCGTGCTCATCATTAATACTGCGTTCTGCAAGGGCTTGGTTTGAGAGGAGCAGTGACAGGCCAATTGCCACTGCTGAAAAGAATTTGTTCAGCATGTTCCATATCCATTTTAATCAGTTGGGGGTATGGTAACTATTTATTGAATGATAATCAATATTATTTACATTTGTGGGTGTAAATTAACCTATTACTATCAAGTCGACGAAAAACAGAGGGGTGGTTCAATAGGTTTGTTAAACAAACCTTTTGAATCGGGACTTGAATTCGGGGTGTATTGCTCGGCTACAGAAATAAAAAAAGCAGCCAATTGAGCTGCTTTTTCACTTCATACTAATGGGCTATAGATTCATTAGGTTCTCTATAGATTCTTCTAAACTACTGCATTGGTATGAGTGAATATTCCGACCGTCCGTTGCATCAATGTGAATCATTGAAATGCCACCTTCAGCTTGGGATTCCAAGTAGCCGAGAGACTGTTCAACAGATTGGCAGGTGAGGACTTGATGGTTTTTTAAAACAATACGACAAGTGTGCAGATCCATAGCCATTTTCCTTATACATGGTGGCTCAAATTCTTATTGTTGATTTGATACCGACCAGTTTGACGTTGTTATTAATAATTCGTATCTAGTAACTTTAGGTGATTTTTCTAATTGTGCTAAAGAAAATTTTTCCCTATTTTTAACATTCACTTCCGAAAGTGGCTAATGAAGTTTTTATTAAGGGGTACACTCTTAGTGGTTAGATGAAGGCTATGGAGCAAGTTTAGAGATGGATTCGTTAGAGACCACGTTGAGTGTGGAGCAATGTCAGAAAGCTCGTTTGGCACGCGATGCTCGTTTTGATGGGCAGTTTTATATCGCGGTCAAAACAACGGGAATTTTTTGTCGGCCGATTTGCCCAGCTTCGCCACCAAAAGAAATCAACGTGGAATATTACCCTAATCAAGTACTAGCACTGAAAGCTGGTTATCGTCCTTGCTTACGTTGTCGGCCAGACAGTGCGCCAAGCTCTTGGGCTTGGAAAGGGGTCGAAACCACCTTCTTACGTGCCGTTAGCTTGATTGAGCAAGGAGAATTACAGCAAAGCACCTTACCCGAATTCAGTGAACGGTTAGGGGTTTCTGATCGTTACGTGCGGATGCTCTTTGGAAAGTATGTCGGTGTCTCACCCAAGCAGTATGCGCAATATCATCAGGTCATGTTTGCTAAACAACTTCTGCATAGCACGTCTATGAGCATTCAAGAGGTGGGTTTTGCTTGTGGGTTTAATAGCACTCGCCGTTTTAACGATTCTTTTAAGAAAACCCTGCAATTGACTCCTACTCAAGTCCGTCAATCGAAGAGAGCCGTGTCTGCGAGTAACCGTATTTCTTTGTCATTTAAAGGCGCGTTCGATTGGCAATATTTGCTCGCATTTTATCGAGCTAGAGCTATTGAGGGGGTAGAGCTTGTCAGTGAAAACAGTTACGAGAGAAAGATTAATGTCGATGGAGTATCGGGTTGGTTTAAGGCGACTTACCCGGGCAAGCAAGCTGTAGATATTGAATTCGAGTTAGAAGATTACGCCGTGCTTAGAGCGTTTGTGACTCAAGTTCGGCGAATGTTTGACTTAGATGTCGACCTTACTCAAGTCGAAAGTCATTTTGAGTCTTTGGCTCCCAATTTAATTACTCGTAGCGGTATTCGTATTCCGGGTGTATGGAATCATTGGGAGGCGGGAGTTCGGGCGGTACTTGGCCAGCAGGTATCAGTGAAAGCGGCGATCGGACAGCTCAATTTATTGGTGAAGCATGTCTCGCAAGCGACTGGGGGGCAAGTTCATTTCCCTAGCCCTGAAGATATCGCGAACCTTGATTTAAGCTTTTTAAGAATGCCACAAAGCAGAAAAGACACCCTTAAACGTTTTGCTGAATATATGCAAGACAACGCCAAGGCTCACCCTTCAGAATGGTTACCGCTTAAAGGTATTGGGCCTTGGACTATTCAGTATGCTCTGTTGCGCGGCCTGAGTGAGCCAAATTGTTTTTTAACGGGAGATTTAATTGTGAAAAAAGCCATGTCTAAGTTTCCAGAATTAACCGAAGAAAGTGTGGCGCCGTGGGGCAGCTATGCGACTTTTCATTGTTGGAGTTCCGTATGAATCGTTATTGTTATTACTCAAGCCCGTTGGGGATCATTACCTTGCAAGCTAACGACGATGGGGTGTTAGGGGCTTGGTTTGAAGTACATACGACTCAGCCTGATGAGTTGGGTATAGAAGATGATAGCTTTCCTATTCTTGTAAAAACCAAGCAGCAGTTAGACCAATACTTTCAAGGAGAAGCGATTCAGTTTGATTTACCGTTAGCGGCCAAAGGGACTGCTTTTCAAATGCAGGTTTGGGAAGCGCTAACAACCATTCCTTATGGACAGACATGGAGTTATCAGCAGCTCGCTGATGCGATTGGCAACCCTAAAGCTGTTCGAGCCGTTGGATTAGCGAATGGTAAAAATCCGATTTCCGTGATTGTTCCTTGCCATCGTGTGATTGGAAAGAACGGAAAATTAACCGGATATGCTGGTGGGGTAGAACGCAAGATGAAATTGTTAGAATTGGAATGCGTGTTATAGAACACTGTTTAACATTGGAACTTAATTAAAGGGAATTTTTGGTATTGAGTTCTAGGTATATTTGGGGATTTTCTGGTTCAGCCTGAGTCACGTAGTACTCAGGCTGAACTAGGAAATAATATCAGACAGCCATGGTTATTAATTAAATAAAGACTGATTTAGCATCAAATGAACAACAATACTTGCAGCATATCCAAGTGAAATTACAGGCATCCATTTTAGATGTCCAAAGAAGGTGTACTTTCCGTGTGCTGCGCCCATCAAAGCGACACCTGCCGCGCTACCAATTGACAGTAAACTGCCACCCACTCCAGCGGTGAGTGTAATCAATAACCAATTACCCATCGACATCGTTGGTTCCATCGACAGCACTGCAAACATCACAGGAATGTTGTCGACAATTGCTGAAAGTATTCCAACCATAATGTTCGCCCATACAGGATCCCACTGGCTGTACATAATTTCAGATGCCATTCCCAAATAGCCGAGTAAGCTCAACCCGCCGACGCACATCACCACACCATAGAAGAAAAGTAATGTATCCCATTCGGCATGAGATACACGCCTGAAGACATCAAATGGAACTACAGAACCCAATCGTTTCAGCGTACTTTCATCATTGTTGGCAATCGCGATTGCGGTTTTTCGAGCTAATGAACTTGGCAATGTTTTACGTAGGAAATAGCCGAAAAACTGCAGGTAAGCGAGCCCCATCATCATGCCCATCACTGGTGGGAAGTGGAGCACTGCGTGGAACGCGACAGCGGTAGCTATCGTTAGGATAAATAGACCGACGATTCGACGAGCCCCTCTTTTTAGTTCGACTTCTTGGTGAACAGTATCTGGCATATCTTTAGGTAAGAAACACGACATGATCACGGCAGGTACGAGGTAATTGATGACAGAAGGTAAAAACAGTGGCAAGAATTCTGAAAAACTAACATGCCCCGCTTGCCAAACCATTAGAGTTGTAATGTCTCCAAATGGGCTGAATGCTCCCCCGGCATTGGCCGCGATCACAATGTTTACGCACGCTAAATTTACAAATCGGATGTTGCTGCCCGCGACTTTTAAAACGACAGCACACATGAGTAAAGCGGTGGTGAGGTTGTCGGCAATTGGTGAGATAAAAAAGGCAAGGAAACCTGTTAACCAGAATAATGTACGAAAGTTGAACCCTTTGCTTACCATCCAGGCTTGTAGTGCATCAAAAAGTCGGCGCTCTTCCATTGCGCTGATATAGGTCATGGCAACTAATAAGAACAGTAAAAGCTCTGCATACTCTAGTAAATTGTGCTCGAGTGCCTGCTTAGCGACTTCAATCATGTTGTTCTGTTGGTAAACAATACCAATGATGATCCAGATGAGACCTGCGGCAAGAAGCACGGGTTTAGATTTTCTAAGCTTCAAATACTCCTCCATCATGACAATGATGTAAGCAATGGTGAAAAGCCCTAGGGCAAGAAAACCAGGAAACGAGTGGGTAAGATCTAGTGAGGATTGAGCGTTGGAACTCGATGCGAAACTTACGGGAGCAAATGCACACGTAATTATAAAAAATACCAGTCCAATCCCTTTCATTCGTCACGTCCTTCTATTCAAATACCGAGTCGCGTAAAAATAGTAGACGTAAATCAATGATCTAAGTGTGAGTTGTATCGAATTACCACAAGAGCTTGCAGTAAATGTAGGGGGGGCTTCAAATAATAAGCTCCACTTTTTTCGAAGTGGAGCTCTTTGTTCAATCGTTACGCTGCATCTGCGACCGATGAGTCTTCACTTAGCGGTGAAACTTCAACAGGCCAGCCATATGATTTGTATTCCTCAGCAAGCTGAGCAGCAACGATGTTAGATACCGTTGCGCATATCCAAGCGCCATTGCCCATGACCTGATATTTGAGTGTCTTCAGTTTCATATTCTTAACCGTTATTCAGTGACTTTTCTTAAAAGAATGGTATTCAATAAAATCGAACTGATATTTCGTATGAGGCTCAGATTCTTCACTTTATAGCTCACCTTTTCAATGATTTCTAAGTGAGCATTTACCGTATGAATTTAAGTTAACGTGGGTAGTGATTGTTGGGGTTTAAGTTTATGTTTTTAATTGATAATTTTTAAATTTATGTTGCGGGTAGGTCATGGTTTGTAAGAGATCTCTTACAATAATTAAAGAGAGTTCTGCACATTATAGTTGCGATATTGGAGTGGTTTATATGGTTGTTATTACTTTATTTTAAAGTGGTTAAATTGGAGTTGTTGAATATTTTGTAGTTTTATATGTTGAATTTGTTCTAGCGTCACAGATTTTATTCTTCTTTGTTGTTTTGGGTTATATTTGGAAACTTGCTTGATTTTTATCATGACCCCCCCTAAAAATCTCTAGCACAATCTATACGTGTTCTGTTCCACACAAACAATATGTATAGAGGCAACTATGACAAATCCAGCAAACACTGATCGTAAAGTTACGATTGGCTGCTATATCGCATTAGCGTTCGCTATTGTGTTTTTCTCCGGGGTGATGCAATCGAATGAGTGGTATGGCGTATTTGATTTTACGACACTTAATGGTTCATTTGGACAAGTCGCAGCAGGCGTCACTGAAACCGCCGATGGTATTCAGGCGACAACCACTACATTACGTGGGCAAGGCGGTAGTGGTGCACGTGATGGCTTTATTTTCGCTGTCACACTTATCCCTACAGTAATGTTTGCACTGGGTATGATTAATGTGCTTGAGCATTACGGCGCTTTAGATGCCGCTCGTAAACTGCTTACTCCTTTACTTCGCCCCTTAATGGGAATTCCTGGTAACTCAGGTTTAGCGTTGATCGCTTCATTACAAAGTACTGATGCTGGCGCCGCAATGACGCGTCAGTTGAAAGACGAAGGGCATTTAACTAAACGTGAAACTGATGTCTTTACTATGTTCCAATTCACGGCTGGTGCGGCGATTGTGAATTTCTTCTCGTCGGGTGCTGTTCTATTTACGTTAACCATGGCAGATGGCTCTTTGGCTGTGAGTTCATCGATTGGGTTAGCTGTTGCGGTGATGTTTATCTTCAAATTTGTAGGTGCGAACCTCTTTAGAATTTACCTCAATATTACTGAAGGCAAAGAAGATAAAGACAACACGAAGAAAGAAGCATCACTAAAAGAGGAGACAGCATAATGTCTGAAGTAAAAGCAAAAAAACCTATGGTGACGGATATCTTTGTCGAAGGCGCAAAAAAGGGGTGGGTGATCGCCACAACTTCGACGCTTCCTAACGTACTGATGGCGTTTGTTATCATTAAAGCGTTACAAATTACTGGTGCTCTGGACATGATGGGTAACATCTTTGCACCAGTTATGGCCGTGTTTGGGCTGCCAGGTGAGGCGGCGGCGGTTTTGATTGGCGCGTGGATGTCGATGGGTGGTGCGGTTGGGGTGGTGATTACTCTGTTTGACCAAGGTATTTTAAATGGTACCCATATCGCTATCTTAGCCCCTGCTATTTATTTGATGGGCTCACAAGTACAGTACATGGGACGCATTATGGGGCCTATTGGCACTGAGGGACGATATATCCCAGTGATGATCGCTATCTCCGTCTTAAATGCTTTAGGTGCTATGTTCGTCATGAACATGATCTTGTAGCACGCTAGAACTGAAAAACGTGAAAAAGCCCGCTAAACATAGCGGGCTTTTTTTAAACTCGTTTCTTTTCATTTTAAAACTGCTGCGGTTGCTAAACAGCAAAACCCAATGGTGAGATAAAAGAAGTTTCTCATCCAAGTACCAAACTCAACCAACGGGATGAGTTCTTCTACTGCCCACATGACTCCTCCTTGAGTAACGTTACTTTGAATGTTTACTCTATCTTTGTTCCCCGCATCATTTTGTGAGTCATAACCAAGTTATCGGGCGGAGTGTCGATGAGTGATTTGAGTTGTGAGTCAATTCTCAGTTTTATTACTTGGTTTTTAAATTCTTTTAATTCAATGGATTAGCGTTATGTGCCGAAAGCTTGAAATCTTAGAGGTTTCTTTTTATGAAGTGACTCGAATCTGTTAGCACGATTTTCATTGATTACGTTTTTACATGGAATACAGGTTGCATAACTGGCACTTGGTCTGAATTATTCCCCTCTTTTTACGGGTGGTTTTATAAATCCTTGCTAGGTTGGTAGCTTAAACAATGTGCTACAGCCAAGGTTGTATTGCTGGATTGGCGTCAGCACTTCCATCACCTAAAAGGAAAGAAAAATGAAGATGAGAGCCATTCCATCCTCGATGATATTAGGCTTGTTATCGTTGGGAAGTATTAGCGAAGCAAGTGCACACGGTTGGGTCGAATTCCCAAGTGCGAGGCAAAACACCTGTTATCTAGACGGTGGATTTTGGGATAACAATATTCCTAATCAAGCCTGCCAAGCGGCTTACGATATCTCGGGGGCTTACCCTTTTGTTCAACGTAATGAAGTGGCGGCGAATGTGCCTAACCATCAAGATATGGCACATGTAAAAGCGATTGTTCCAGACGGTACTTTATGTTCTGCTGGGTCAAAAGCGAAAGAGGGACTAGATGTTGGTTCGAGCCATTGGCAACGGACCGCAATCAGCCTAGATGAGAACGGTCAGATCGATTTAGTGTTTAATGCGACTGCTCCGCATAACCCCTCTTATTGGCAATTCTATCTAACCAAGCCGACTGCCGATCTCACGATTCCTTTAACGTGGGGTGATTTGGATCTTGTGGATACCAGTGGCAACGTGCCAGTCGGTGAAGATAAGAAGTATCGTATAAAAGTGACTTTGCCAACAGACAGAGCGGGAGATGCAGTACTTTATACCCGTTGGCAACGTGAAGACCCTGTAGGTGAGGGGTTTTATAACTGTAGTGATATTACCTTCTCAGGCACTGGGACGACACCTCCGGACCCTGTTGACCCAACTCCACCTGCCAATAACCTGACTGATTTGGGTTACTTTGTTTCCACTGAGTTCGGCGCAGTCGAAGCGGGAGACACAGTACGATTTAGAACGTTTGACGTGAACGGGACTGAAACGACAGATATTCAATTGGCGATTACCGCAAACAACACTTCTACTTGGTCGGCGGAGCTAGCGAGTCAGTTCAATGACTCGAAGAAAGGTGAGTGGTTCATTGGTATTTGGCATGAATCAATGAATCATTACATGTTTGATACTTCCAATGTATACGCTAACCGTGTATTCGCCCCTGATGCAGCCCCAAGCTATCAGCTTTCTCTGATTAAAGCGGTTGATCCAATTCCGCCAATTCCACCGAGCAGTACGTGGAACGTTGATGCTGTTTACGAAAGTGGGGATATCGTTATCCATGATAGTCGACAGTGGACAGCGCAATGGTGGACGAAAGGTCAAGAACCAGGTACGACAGGAGAGTGGGGTGTTTGGCGCTAATTTTTTGATGAATAAGTGACCGAGCCGACACTGTTAAAATTAAGGGGTGTGATTAATTTGCTGAATGATTTGTAAGTGGATTAGATTGGCTTTTTATAAAAGTGAATGAGAATGACTTATGATTACTGCACTTTATGCATCCCTTTTAACTATTTTGATGATTTGGCTTGCGCTTCAAGTGATCAAACAACGACACGCTAATAAAGTGGCTTACGCTGACGGTGGCGTTGAACCTCTTCAAATCGCGCGTTCTGCGCAAAGTAATGCGATGGACTATATCCCTATCACCTTAATACTCATGGGGTTTGCTGAATTTAATGGTATGCACGTGTGGCTCGTTCATATTATCGGCATCGCATTCATTACGGGTCGTATCATTCATGCAAAAGGCATTTTAGGGAAGAGTCTAAAAGGACGGGTATTAGGGATGAAAATGACCTTGGCCTGCATGGTGAGCCTTATCGTTCTAAACTTGGTATATCTTCCTTTTGCGCAACTCTTTTAAGGTTCGATATGCCAGTACGCCTGCCTCCTCCTTGGGTAATAGTTTTTTCAGGTCTTATTCTCAATGTGCTTGCGATCGTCGTATCGAGTGTGGTGATTGACAAATTATCAGCTGAGCAGAGCCAGTACTACGAACAAAAAAGCAGTAATTTGTACTCGATTCAGTTGGCTTGGAATCAGGTGGAAACGCTAGAAAGAAAGCGAGAAAACGTATTACTTCATTTGAATACGGTTTCTACTAGTCGAACTGTGAGCCCTTTACTTGATGACGCATTAAGGGGGCAGCTATCTATCTGGGTAGGGGCGTCCGTAGAGAGTATAACACTCGATAATTTGCCTAGATTAATGATGCAAATAAACAACGCGCAGCAATCCCAGCGTGATCGGATTGATGATTTTTACTTAGAAAATTTATCCCTGTCTCAATCCATGCAAGCACTAGAAGATAAAATGACCTTTTACAAAAATGTCGCGCTTTTTTTGCAGATCTTTGGTTTGGCATTGATTCTCGCAAGAGACTTAGCTCGAAAGCCCTGATGGTTCTGCCTATCGGATTAATGGGGTAAGTTAGGGTGCTGCAAGTGTTGATATTTGGTTAGGTGGGCTCGCAACCCTTGGAAAGTGGATAGAGCGGCTGAAATAGAGAGTTTGTTTGCCAGCCAGTCTGGCAAGATACCACCCGGGTCAGCAAAAGCGGTGTAAGTGATATGGGTGGTCCCTGAGGTTAGAGGCTGCAAAACCCATAGCGCATTCACTTTGGTGATCCTTAAGTAATCTTCATTGTTGGCAAGATACGTCGAAGCATCTTCAATTTTAAGTTCAAATTGGCCATTGCCCACTTCATATTTTGAATAAGTCACCATGTCTCTGTCACGAGCCGGCCAAGGAGCTTTAAACTGGGTATAGACAATATTTTCATTGCTCGATAATTGCACCAGCACTTCACTTTTTGATGCATTCTCTATCCAGTTAGGGATATTTTCGGTGTCTTCCAATAACAGTAAGAATCCAGAGTAACTGGTGTTAACCTGCATCTGAGCTTTGATTTCTATTAGCCCGTCAGAATGCGGACGTTTGTGTAGGGTGATGCCATCTTCGCTTTTTACAAACAGCCAAGGTTGCTTTGAAGAAGCGTAGGCGTTCGAGGTGAATAAGACGCCACTCATTGCAAAAAGTGCCAGGCTAGCGAATATGCTTCTCATTTTTCATCCTGTAAAAAGAAAAGGTTATAACCAATTTAACTGTGGGTTAAAAGTTATAACCTTTCTAGTAGGATTGCGAATTTGTTGTGGGCTTCTTTAACCTCAGCCTCAAACTTATTGCTGATTTGTTATCTTAATAGCCATTTTTTAAGAGGCGTTTTTTCTAAGCCCGCGACAAGGGTTACGCTCAGTATAATGACAGAAACATAGACAATGACATCTTTTGCGATTCCTTCAATCTCAAGCATACCCATCACGTTAAACATCAAAATAATAACCAGTAAATGGCTAACATAAATGCCGAGCATGTGTTTAGAGAGGAGAGATACCCATTTCATGTTGCCGACTTTTGGGTTTGCAAGTAATAACATGAACATTCCGAATGCCCAGAAAACGGTCCCAAATAGGAAGTCATGAATATTGAATGCCATGTCATAATCTTTCAGCCAAAAAGCCTCACCGAAATGCAAAACCATACCTATCGCCAAGATAATCAAGGCTCGCTTAGATGAAATGAGCCACTGGTTTTGTCGCACCATGAACCCTAATGCGACCATTAAGGTACTAAAGAATGGACCATTTCGGGTAAAGAAAGGAGGTTCAAGCTCAGTTAGGTTGATGTAGCTTCCTGCTAATACCCCATATAGGTAGAACGCAGTCGCGACAGGGAGAATGAACCGGTGCAAGTTCATATCGATCAGTGAGGCAAGAATGAGAACGGCGAACACTAATGCGGGAATGAACCATAAGTGAACTAACCCGCCTTCTAGCAGTGAGTTTAAGGGAGCGGTCATTAAGAAGCTCCAATAGCCTTCTCTTTCTGCTAAATATCCATGCTCAAAAACCGTCCCTAAGTTGAATGGCATGAGTAAAGAAATGATGCTCCATGCCAGCCATACTTTGAGTAAAGGTTTGGAGTAGCGTGTTAGTGTGCCCCAAGGGTCTTGTTCCAGCTTAGGTTGAATTAAGTAACCAGAAATTAAGAAAAACAATGGGACGGCAAAACGCGCGCTCTGGTTTAGGAGATAACCTATCCATGGCACTTGGTCTATGTGCCAGTACGTCAGTGCCATTTGACAGTGTAACCCAATGATGGCGAGGATAGCGATTACTCGTCCGAGTTCGAAGCTAGCAATACGTGGTGCTTGAGAGGAAGACATAGTAGAAACCTCAGATTATTCGTGTCTAAAATCTATCAGCCTTATTGCACATGTGGTTAGCGCTAAATCAAACAATCGGATGCATAATATTCTATTCGAAGGTAAAACTTTGAAGTCACTCGCGACTATATTAACCCAGTTGCTTTTAGGGTGAAGATACCTAATGTACAAGTAATCAGTGAGGCGACGGTTGTTAAGGCTATGATATTGGCGGCTAAGGTAGCATTACCACCCATAGCTCGCGCCATGACATAGCTCGCGGCGGCGGTAGGTGCGGCGCTCATTAAGAAAATGAGCCCTAGCTCCATGCCTCTAAAGCCAACGATTAACGCGGTACCGGTGATGAGTAATGGTGACAGTATGAGTTTGTAACTCGTGGCAAACCAAGTGGGTGCCTTGTCGTGCTTCAAAGAACCAATGTCGAGTGACCCTCCCGTACACAGAAGTGCTAGAGGTAGAGTCATGTTGGCGAAATATTGCCCAGCATCGGTAATCATTTTAGGAATGGGAATCGAGAGTGCATAAAACACCACGCCGAGCATAATTGAAATGATCAATGGGTTTTTGGTTAAGGTTTTG
>Ga0213838_1001279_pt1 | contig 13413 bp, 7 predicted proteins | sample SWPATP13_FD_160577 | JGI IMG/M metagenome (GOLD analysis project Ga0213838, IMG submission 160577) | Coastal seawater microbial communities from Marineland, Florida, United States - SWPA TP1 #3 | ecosystem: Environmental > Aquatic > Marine > Coastal | place: USA: Florida | collected 2016-08-06 | reverse complement strand
ATCAACAACAAACCGCGAATAAGCCGGTGCCCAATGTGGGATTTGGTGTTGGCCGTCAGGCCGGGGAATCTCTGCTTTCTGTCAATGTGTCGGTGCCTATTCAGTTTCGCAATAACTTCAGCGAGGTCGCTCTTGCCGCAAGGGAACTGGCTCTGGCCAGCGAAGAGCGCCTGCACGCACAATTGCGCGATACCCGCGAAGCGGTGCGTAACCTCGCCGAACAGCTACAGCAAACCCGCTTGCGGTTTGAGCTATGGCAGGCACTGCACGATAACGAAATGACCGAGCAGGTTGATGTACTTCAACAACGCTATGCGCAGGGCGATCTGAGTCTTGCAGACTATCAATGGCAGGTACAGCAGCTGAGGGATGGCATGCAGGCTGGCCTGACGCTGCAAAAAAATTTCCAGCAAACCTACGTTGCTTATCTGCATATCACCGCCGGGTTGGCGGATGTGGTTTCTTCATTAATTTCTTCGGAGCAGTAATATGTCACACTTTCACAACTATCTGGCGGTGCTGAGCATCACTGCTTTACTTTACAGTCCTGTACTCCCTGCGCAGGAGCATGATCATGCCCATGAGGAAGCTCACGAAACTGAGGCTCACGCTGAAGAACAGGACCATGGTCATGATGATGAACATGGCCACGACGAGCACGCTGAGACCAACGTAGTGAGTCTCAGTGATGGGCAGCGTCAAACGGCCGATATTCACCTGGAAACCCTGCAACCCATGACCCTCAATGAACAGGTTTATGCGCCGGGCGAAATCAAGGTGAATGGTTATCGTAGTTATATTGTGTCGCCCCGGGTCAGTTCTGTGGTGACTGCCCGTCACGCCGGACTCGGTGAAAAAGTGACGTCTGGTCAGCCACTGGTCACCCTTTTCAGTGAAGAAATGATCACCGCGCAGAGTCAGCTCCAGCAGGCTTATGTAGAGTGGCAGCGGGTTAGTAAACTCGGGCAGGGTGCGGTAGGCGAGAAGCGCTTTGTGAGTGCGCAAACCGAATACAACGCTGCCAATCGGCGTTTACAGGCGTTAGGTTTATCTTCTTCTATCATCGCCCGCATAGAGCAAAACACCAATTATCCGTTGGGCGAATACACGCTTACGGCGCAAATGTCGGGTCTTATCATGACCGATGAATTCAATCAGGGACAACGCATTGAGCCCGGTCAGCCACTGATGCTGCTGTCTGACGAGGCGCATTTATGGGTTGAAGCACGCTTGTCAGCCCAGAACGACCTGCACCTACAGCCGGGCGATCAGGCCAGCGTCGTAGTTGGCGATATCGCAGCAATTGGCACTGTTCTTCAGGAGTCGCACACTATCGATCCGGTGAGTCGTACACGCACGGTGCGCCTTGAACTGGATAACCGTGACCACCGCTTTCACTCCGGTATGTTTGTCGATATTTACTTTAATGGCCCGCAAACCGACGCCATCCTGGCGGTGCCTCAGTCGGCGCTGATGCGCGATGCTGAGGGCGAATGGCAAATCTTTATCGCTGATGACGACGGCGATTTGCTCCCGCATGAAGTGACACTCGGACCGCAGTACGGTGACTGGCAGGCCATTAGCGGTGTGAAGCCGGGCCAAACCTATGTGAGTCGCGGGGCTTTTTTTGTTGCGTCAGAAATCGCCAAGGGCGGTTTCGATCCACATAACCATTAACAGGGGCTTATGATGTTTGCATGGTTAATAAGCCGCGCGGTGAAGCTGCGCTTCGTATTATTACTGGTGCTTGTGGGCCTGTGTGTGATGGCGGCTCTTATGATACCGCGACTCAACCTGGATGCCTTTCCCGATGTCACCAATATTCAGGTGGCCATCAATACCGAGGCTCCGGGTCTGGCCGCCGAAGAAGTAGAACAGCTGATTACCTATCCCATTGAAGCGGTAATGTATGCGCTGCCCGATGTTGAGGAGGTACGCTCGATTTCCAAAACCGGGTTATCCGGCATTACCGTGGTGTTTAAGGAAGGTACGGATATTTATTTTGCCCGGCAACTGGTGTTTGAACGGTTGCAGATAGCCGCGGAGATGATCCCCGAAGGGGTTGGAGTGCCAGCCATTGGCCCCAACACCTCGGGTCTTGGCCAGGTGTATCAGTATCTGTTGATTGCCGAACCGGACTCAGGTTTCGACAGCATGGCATTACGCAGTCTTAATGATTACCTGATAAAACTCATGTTAATGCCGGTTGATGGCATTACCGATGTGCTGTCGTTTGGCGGCTATGTGCGCCAGTATCAGGTGAATCTGTATCCCAACCGGTTGCTGTCTTATAACCTGACTCAGCAGGATGTGGTGGATGCTTTATCCCGCAACAACAACAATGCCGGCGGCTGGTATATGCAGCGCGGCCCGGAACAACTGGTGATCCGCGGTACTGGCTGGCTGTCATCAGGTCAGCAAGCTCTGGAGGAGCTTAAGCAAGTTCCATTGAAAACGTCAGGTGCAGCCATTGTCACAGTGGGGGACGTGGCTGAAGTCAGGTTTGGCAGCGAAATACGCCAGGGTGCCGTGACTATGTCAGTTAAGCACGCCGATGGCAGTATCAGCAATCGCGGCGAGGTGGTTTCCGGCGTGGTTTTAAAGCGCATGGGAGCTAACACCAATGCCACTATCGAAGGCATTAATGCTAGGCTGGATTTAATTGCTAAAGCACTGCCCGAGGGCGTTCACTTTGAACCTTATTACGATCAGGCGGATCTGATTAAACAAGCCGTAGATACTGTAGTACAAGCCCTGTTACTGGCCTTTATGTTCATTGTCATTGTGCTGGCATTGTTTCTGTTAAGCGTGAGGGCAACGGTATTGGTGTTGCTTTCTATCCCGGTTTCCATCGGATTGGCGTTGGCCATGCTCAGCATGTTGGGAATATCTGCTAACCTGATGTCTCTGGGCGGAATGGCCGTTGCCATTGGTATGCTGGTGGATGGTTCGGTGGTTGTCGTGGAGAATATTTACCAAAAATTACCGAAAAACAGTACCAAAACCCATAAAATTCCCACATTAGTGGTGACTGCGGCCCGGGAAGTGGCAAAACCTGTCTTTTTTGCGACGCTGATTATTCTGGTGGTATTTACTCCGCTGTTCAGTTTTGAAGGCGTGGAAGCCAAACTGTTTCAGCCCATGGCCATCGCCATTATGCTGGCCCTTATTTGTGCGGTGCTGGTGGCGTTGATATTTGTGCCGGTACTAGCCACGTTTTTACTGAGCGCACGGCCGGTTAAGCAGCGCAATAATCTGTTGCTTAGCACTTTGGAGCGCGGTTATGCGAGACTGCTTAACATCGCTATTAGCCAGCGCAAATGGGTTACTGGCAGTTCACTGGTACTGATAGCGATTGCCGGCGTGTTGCTGCCCCGGCTGGGCACTGAGTTTGCGCCGGAGCTGGAAGAAGGCACCATCAACCTGCGGGTGACACTGGCACCTTCAGCCAGTCTGGAAACGGCACTAAGCGTGGCTCCGAAGCTGGAAAGCATGTTACTGGAATTTCCTGAAGTGACCTATGCGGTGAGTAAGATTGGCCGTGCCGAGATAGGCGGCGATCCGGAACCGGTAAACAATATAGAAATCTATATAGGTTTACGGCCGGCAAGTGAGTGGCAAACCGCAACCAACCGGGTGGCGCTGCAGGAAGCCATGGCGCATAAACTGGAAGCGCATCCTGGACTTTTGTTTAACTTCTCGCAGCCTATTGCTACCCGCGTAGATGAACTGTTATCCGGTGTTAAAGCGGAGCTGGCGATTAAATTATTCGGGCCGGAACTTGATGTACTGGCTGAGTATGGCCAGCAGATTGCTGAAGTGGCCGGCAGCATCGAGGGCGCTCAGGACGTAGCGATGGAACAAATAAGCGGCGAAGCCCAGTTAGTGGTGCGGCCGGTGCGAAAGCAGCTTAGCCGATATGGCCTGGACGTTGCTGATGTGATGAATCTGGTCCAGCACGGGCTGGGTGGTGCCTCAGCCGGGCAAATTATTAACGGCAATGAACGGTACGATATTGTGGTGCGTTATGCCGAAGCTTTCCGGGGTGATATTGCCGCCATCAAAGAACTGCGGCTGCTGACTGCGCAGGGGGCATGGATACGCTTGCAGGATGTCGCGTCGGTGGCGATTGAGTCGGGGCCACCTCAAATCCGCCGGGATGATGTGCAGCGCCGGGTAGTGATTCAGGCGAATGTTGATGGTCGTGACATGGGCAGTGTGGTGGCAGATATTCAGGCCGCTATTGAAGCCGACGTTGCGCTGCCTGGCGGCTATGCGGTGCAGATCGGTGGTCAGTTTGAGAACCAGCAACGCGCCATGCAACGCTTAATGCTGGTGGTGCCAATATCCCTGCTGCTGATTGCCTTGCTGTTATATTTTGCGTTTGCCGATATTCGCCTGGTCGCCTTAATTATGGTGAATATTCCGTTAGCGGCAATTGGCGGGGTGTTTTCTTTGTATGTGAGTGGTCACTATTTGTCTGTGCCCAGTTCAGTTGGTTTCATTACTTTATTTGGTGTAGCAGTACTTAATGGCGTAGTGATGGTGGAGAGCATCAATCAGCGGCGTGGGCAAAACACCGATCTGGCTGTTGCCATTTTCGATGGTGCCCGCTCACGTCTCCGGCCGGTATTAATGACTGCGCTGACATCGGCGTTAGGGCTCATTCCAATGCTGTTGTCTGACGGCCTGGGTGCTGAAATTCAAAAGCCGTTGGCGGCGGTGATAGTAGGCGGGCTAATTAGCTCAACCTTGCTCACGCTGGTGGTTATTCCGTCACTCTACAGCAGCTTTATCAAGCAAAAATCAGCGGCGTAATTATCCGCTGAATTTTTTACACAACCCAACAATTATGCCCCGCAGCAAAACGCTTTCAGAGCAAGCTGCCGGGGCAGCAGTCGTATACTAACTTCTCATGCTTTCATGTGTTCCCAGGGATGGGGTTCCCAAATTTACTTACATTGCCATTAACCGGAGTTTAAATGAGCTTATTGCAAACCGTTGTTCAGCATCCTTCAGAAGCACCAGCTACCAGCTACGCCGATCCAAAAATTCTTTTAGAGGGCAATCCATTGTTGGAGAAGTGGGCTCACGTAGCGTCGGGTAACGATAAAATAAAAGTAGGTGTAATGACTTGCGAACCCAGTGTTAATCGCTCGGTGAAAAAAGGCTTCTTTGAGTTTTGCTACCTGATTGAAGGACTGATTGAGCTGACCGAAGACGGTGGTGAGACAGTTACTTACAAAGCTGGTGACACGTTTTTACTGCAGGAAGGGTTTGCCGGGACCTGGCGGACCATAGAAAAATACAAAAAAGTATATGTGTGTGTTTACGATTAAGCACTATAGCATAAAAGGCGATTGAATCTTTGGTCGCCTAATTATCTTTTCCTCACTATAACAACTTCTTAATTATCTAATTTTGTGAGTCAAGTGCCCTGTGTATAAAGCGAGCAGCTCCGTTGGCGATAGTCAATGAGATGTCGGGGTGCGTGGCGTTTGCACTCCATTGCAGCTTAGCCACATCTTGTTTACTATTGCTGCTGGAAAGACTGTTAGGAAACTAGTCTGCTAATAGTTTGGCTCGCTGAATTAAGGCCGAGCAATATATTTTGTACTACAGCCAGAAAACGCTCAGGGATTGAGGTGAAGAAAACTTCTTTAATTGTTATTGCGATTATTTTCATCGTTGTTGTTTACAAACACGTAGGTGGCAATGTTGAGGTGGTAAATTTGACGTCCTCCTCTCCAAGCCTGCCAGGTGCACCCACTGATAATCAAACTCTTCCTCAACGCCAGATTGCAGGGGTGCTCGGTGAAGTTCCATTTCAGCCCAGTTCTTATACGTGTAAAAGTGTTACTCAACAGGTTAGCCAACTTCGCAGAGATTTTGCGCAATCGATAGATGTTGAGGATTATCTTGAACAGGGGTTCTCCGTCGATGACGTAACAATGTTGCTCGATGATACCAATAGCAATAAAGCCCGCAGGTGGCGCAACGAACTGCGCAAGTCAGGTGCTATGCTAACCGAATTTAATCAGTCAATTAACCAGCTGGCACGGGAAGTTAGCCCTGATTTACCAGATTATATGTCCTTTATGCGGGCCGTGCCCTTGTCAGAGTTAGAAGAAGCTGTGGCTATCAATGCTTCTTTGAATGATATCGATAAGGATGAACTTGCCCCGGACGACGTTGCGTGGATGATAGCCAACGATAATGTCAGTGACGCATTGATAAAACAGGCTGTTAACTTACTTAACGATCCCAATGGGATTATCAGCAGCAGTTATAGTCGCCAGAAAAATGTGTTTAATCTACTTGACTCAGCGGCAGTTAACGGGCGCGGTAAATTGGCGCTCTGGATGATACAGAAAGGAATAAAGCCTAATGAAGATGCTTACCTGGGCAGTTCACTCGATGCTGCTTTAAAGGGTCTGGGAAGGTTTGACCTAAGTTTGCTGCAAGATAATACACCGCCGGCATTGCAGGCGCAGATTGAGCTTATTCAAACGCTGACTAACCAAGGCTACAAGCTCCGTGGCAGTATTAGCCAGCCGGAAGAGCAGGATGTACTGTCATCGCATTTCGGCTCGGCGTATCCGTATTTCTTTACGATAGAAGAAATTAATGTATATCGGACATTCCATGGTATCGATTTACTGGCCATCCCCAGGCTGGCCAAATTGCAGAGTGCACGCAGTGAGCAATTAATCGCGATGCACAATACAAAACGCGATAAGTTCGTAGCCGCACAATTAGGCGAGGGCTATCGGATTAGGCAAGAGAGCTGTGTTGAATTCTTAACGCGGGTTAAGGAAAAGTGGTCGCCTGACATCGTTTATAATTTAGAACGTGATATCCGCCCGGATAGTGAATTGTTTCAGCAAGCACCAGAGCTGGTAACGTGCCGACGGGAAAACCTTTATCGTCGTTATCTTTACAGCTGGCAAGGCTCAGATATAGATGAAGACCATATTTCACAACTGATATATGCCGAACAATATAGCGAAGCTATCGCTTTGATGGCCGACTATCCCGTCTTTGCCGAATCTATTTTTTATGGGTATATCGCTCATAAGCCGGCTCTTTACCCGGTATTTATAAATGCGGGGATAGCTCCGGCAGAACTTACTTACTCAAAACACTTTCCGTTAAATTTTGCCGAACTTGCTGCCCAGGGACTCGACCTCCACCGCATTGATAAGTATGGCCGTTCGCTGCTATATGTTGCGGTTGTACACAATTCTGCAGAGCAATTGGAGTATTTAGCAGAACAAGGCGTTCCTTATTATAAGAAACCAGATATGCCAGATCCGCTGTATTTGGTGTTGTACCAGGCAGCGACCAGAAATAAATACCGTGGCTTTATGCCAATGCTTGAAGCGATAATGAGTTATCAGCCGGAAATTGACACAGAGCATGTTAGCCAACTCCAGGTGCTAGAACTCAGATCACCTGATATTTATAATCAGGTGATCGAAAAGTTCCCTCAGTTAGCAGTTGCTGAGCAAGAAGTAGCGTATCCTCAAGCGACCTGTTCATTATACTAAGCTGGCTTTACTCTGAAAGTGCGAGCCAGCGGTGATCAATAGCCACGCTGTTTATCCACTTCACCGGTCATGGTTTTATCGGCCAGCCAGCGTTGCAGATTTTCTACCAATCGAATTGCCGCTGTGTCATTGCGGGTTACCGATGCAATGTGCGGTGTAATATGAATATTCGGGTGGTCCCAGAAAGGATGACTTTTCGGTAACGGTTCAGGATCAAAGACATCCATGATGGCTTCGCTGATATGCCCGGCATCCAGGTGAAACAACAAGTCGTCGGCGATGAGCTGTTCACCGCGGCCCGCGTTTATCAGTGCGGCACCCTTAGGGAGTTTGGCCAGTAATTCTGCGTTTAGGATCCCTTTGGTATTGGCTGTTAAGGGCAATAAACTAATCAGAATGTCGGTGTTGCCCAGCATCTCTGCAGACGGTGTGTCACCTGAAAAAGTTAACACACCAGGAAGCTGCCTGGCGCTGCGGCTATAGCCCTGTACGGCGAAACCCAGCCCGCTCAGCGTATACGCAACCTGGCTGCCAAGTTCACCAAGGCCCAGAATACTGATAGTGCATTCATGAGGTAACTTAACGCTATGAGGTTGCCATAGATTCTGGTGTTGCTGGCGCTGGTAGCGAAATATGTCGCGATGGAGCATCATGACCGCCGTAAGCACCCAGGTTTGCATTTGGGTGGCTATGGAAGGGTCTATCATTCTCACCAGTCTTAAATGAGACGGGAGTGACGCCGGCGCGAATTGATCAACACCGGCGCCTACGGAGAAAATGGCCTTAAGGTTAGGAAACTGCTGCTGATAATTGTCAGGCAGTGTCCAGGTGATAATGGCATCTACGGCTTCTGGCTCTGGCACTTCAGGCCAGGTAAACCAGCGTACTTCGGGTAATGCAGCATTTACGGCTTGCTGCCAGCACTCGCCCCGCTCAGCGGGGCCTTTATACAATAGAGTTAGCGCCACTTACTACTTTTCCGGTTTAAACAAAGTGGTTAGCGGATAGTGGAGTTTTTCGATTGGCGATTTCAGTACGATATAGCTGAAGTATTTTGCTATGCCAAAATCCTGTTCCAGTATCTCTTCCATAAGTGTTTGATAATGGGTAATCCCACGGGTAACAAATTTGAGCAGGTAATCATAACCGCCACTGATCAGGTGGCATTCAATCACTTCATCAATGGTGCGGATATTGCGCTCAAACTTCGCGAAGTCTTCCATGTGGTGATCGGTTAACGTGACTTCAGTAAAGACTGTTGCCGTTTCACCTAATTTATCCAGCGCAATTTTTGCGTTATAGCTAGTGATATAGCCGGCTTTTTCCAACCGTTTAACTCGCGCCAGGCAAGGGCTTGGCGACAGAGCGACTGCATCCGCCAGGTCGGTATTGGTGATCCGCCCGTTTTTTTGCAGTTCTGCCAGTATATTAATGTCGATGCGGTCTAATTTAGTGCCAGCCACGGTATTATCCTCTTAGTACTTCTCGGTCTTCGTCACATTACCGTCATCATGGAAAACAGTCACCTGATTTACATGCTGCGGATGATGATTTACGAAGTGGCCGGGCCAGCCGTAATCTCCGGCTGGTCCGGTTAAGCAATGTTAAAAGGCGTATTTCACACTGACTTTCGCCTGACGCGGTGCGCCTGGCATGGTCCACATCGCTGAGTAAGAACTGGCGTAGTACTCTTTATCGAACAGGTTTTCGATATCGGCGTTTATGCTAAGTGCATCCGTCAGGTTAACTGAGCCAAACAAACGTACGTTGGTGTAACTTGGCAGTACGTAGTTCGGGTCGATAAATTCACCTGAACGTTCATCAACGTAAGTGACACTGGCACCCAGTTTCGACTCTTTACCACCAATATCCAGATAATGTATGGCGGTTACATTTAACTTATGTTCAGGAATGTTTACCAGTGGTGTACCGGCCGGTACTTCAACTCCCCAGTCGGCGTTAATAACGCTGTTTGACGTTTCAGCATCAACAAATGCGTAGGCCACAGTTACCATGGTGTCTTCGCCGAGCATAGCGTTCAGGTCGACTTCCAGTCCCTGACTTTCTGCTTCACCTAATGCGGCAGAAAAGCCAGCGTTAACCGGGTCAGCAGTCAGCACATTGGATTTTTCGGCGCGGAAAAGAGCTACAGTACCAGTGATACTCTCGTTAATAGTGTTGAATTTCACACCGGCTTCGTAAGACTTACTTTCTTCCGGGTCGAAAGAATTACCCTGGAAGTCGGCACCTGAGTTAGGGCGGAAACCTTCTGAGTAACTGGCATACAGTGTATACAAGGCCGAGGCTTCATACACAACACCTACGCGTGGACTGGTAGCTGTTTGTGACTGAGTGGTTGTTGCACCGGTCTGGTAGGAGCTGAATTCCTGATCGAAATCGTCAAAGCGGATGCCGCCCTGGATTTTAAAGCGTTCAGTAATATCAATCTGATCCTGGAAGTAGATACCGTAGGAATCCTGATTTTCCTGGTCATCCCACATGCGCGTCAGTGCAGGCTGTTCCTGGCCGTAAACCGGGTCGTATTTATTGACAGCGTAAGTTGTGTCATTAACACCCCAGGCTACGCGCCAGCGATCCTGGATACGCTCAAGAGTATAATCGTAGGCATCGGCACCAATAAGGATATGGTGAGCCATACCGCCAAGTTCAACTGTACCGCTGAATTCCAGGCGGCCTGATAAATCTTCGCTGTCGTAGTCACGATATAAACGGCGGCGAACAACCGTTTCCTCAAAGCCTTCCTGACCGACTAACTGACGGCCACCCAGCTCTACTTCAGAAGCAAAACCTTCCATCGACGATTCGCGGTAACTCAATCCCGCCAGTAAACTCCAGTCTGCATTGATATTGTGCTGCAAGGTTAACTGGTGACCTGTGGCGTCAATTTCTACCGGGCCGTCAGCGGGCTCGCCATAAAACACATCGTTTGGCACGTCATTGAACTGGTAATCCGTTACAATGATACCGCGGTCGAACGGGTATTCCTGATCCAGATATTCCATTTCATACAACAGGTTAGTGTCATTTGAAATGTTGTAGAGGAATGACGGGCTAACAGAAACCTTTTTTGATTCAACCATGTCACGGAAGCTGCCAGCATCTTCGTAGGCACCATTAACACGGAATGCCAAATCTTCGGAGATAGCATTAGTGTAATCACCTTCAAGACGGTATAGATCGTAGCTGCCTGCAGTTGCCTGAATATACCCTTCTTCATAAAACTGCGGCTTCTTGGTGATGATATTAATGGTACCACCCGGCTCACTGCGCCCGAATAATGCTGAGCCCGGGCCTTTAATAATTTCAATAGACTGAATATTTGAGGTTTCACGGCGACCGCTATAGCCGCGGCCTGCACTGAATCCATTTACCAAATAACCGCCTGGCAGGTTTTCATCACCTGCGAAACCACGGATGGCGAAGCTGTCCCACATACCACCAAAACTGTTCTGGCGGGCAATACCACTGGCGAAGTCGATGGCGCTTTGAAAATCGTTTACACCCAGGTCGTCCAGGAGTTCTGCGCTGACCACATCAATATTTTGTGGCATCGATTTAAGGGGAATATCGCCTCGGTACGGCTGACGCTGTTGAACAACTTCAATTTGCTCGATGTCGTCGGCATCTGATTGGGCTTGAGCGTTGACGGTGGATGACAGTGCGACTGACACGGCAGCTGCAAGCACTGACTTCACAATAATTCTGTTGGTGTTCATCTTGTGTTGTTCTCCAATAAGTTCTCTAGTCAACGGCAAAAGGGAATATCCGACAGCCTGTGATTGTTATTTTGCTATCTGAGAATCTTTTTTATAAGTGGATAATCCTTCCACAATCAGTATAAGTGTAACGCCGCGCTCAAATTGCGTTGAAAAATCCCCTCTGTACAGTGAAAAATACCAAGCCTTAGGTACATGCAGCAGAAAATGCTATTTGGATAAGAAAAGCCGGAAATGGCGAAGATTGGCGAGCTTTATAACAGAAAATCGTATACGAAAATGAGATTTTAGGTGGCAGGCCCATGATTAGTGCCAGATAATGGCGCTAATCTGCAGTATATTGAGGTGAACGACATTTTAATTGGTGCGTTTTTCGATGGGCCAAAACCACCATGAAAGCACTGCGGGCAGCATAATGCTGGGTAGAAGCAGTCCTATCACTAAAATACCGGCAAAATCTGCGGGCAGTAATCAGGCAAGTACGGCGCTGATGAGCCCTGCCGTGATAGCCAGCTCAGGAGCAAGGCTTAATTTCGTCAATTGCCGAAATTAAGCCAGGAAGATAACGATAAATTAAAAGCGGTAACTCATGCTGGCGCGTAGGATGCGCGGCTCAATCGGATGGTAGTGGAGGTCTTCAACACCTGCAGCAGGTTCTACAGGCAAGCGGCTGGCATACCAGTAATCGATATCATGGTCGTTGCTGTCCAGCAGGTTAAGTACCGACAGGCTGCCCTGCCACTGGTCAACTTCATACACCAAACTGGTATTTACTACAGTAAAGGTGTCGGACTGGCGTTCTTTGAAGCTATCCAGCGTACGTTTGCCAAAATAACGGACCCGCAAATCGCTGCGCCAGTTATCATCAATTTGCCAGTTCAGGCCAACACTGGCAACTACTGGTAGCGAACCTTCTATATAGTTTCCTTCGCCGGGTTCATCTTCGCGGTATTGCGAATCGGTCCAGGCAAACTCCACATCAGTGGTCAGGTTAGACGTAAACCAGTAATAGGCGGAAAATTCCACCCCCCAGCGGCGGGATGCACGGCTGGCTTCGGTGTTACCAGCATCGCCAACGAAGACCAGTTCGGAGTCGTTCTCCAGATACCATAACGAAAGTGAGGCATTATAGTAGCGATAGCGTGCTACCCTTAAACCGATTTCAGCGCCTTCACCTCTCACCAGCAGATCAACCGGTTCAGCCAGCTCGCCGGAGGCCGGGTCAACACTGATCACTGCACCGCGTGCATCGTTGGAATGAAAAGATTGCCCCACATTGACATAGGCCTGCCAGGCGTCATTTAAAATATAACTCAGTCCGCCTTTCAGGCTAGTGATGTTATCGCTGTCATCACCACTGTTTGCACTTAAATTACTGTTAACGTCTACGGTCAGGTAATCATGGCGGATATCCACATGGCCAATTAAGTTGTCGGTGATATCCACATCGACCTGCAGAAATGCGGCAAGCGAATACTCATCTACACTATCGCGCCGAACCGGCGACTGACGGACGCGCTCGGTGGTGCGATAAAGCCCCACTTCTTTGATGTCGTCATAACGCCATTCCAGACCACCGGTAAGGTGTACGTGAGAATCACCAACGGTTGTGGAGTGGAAACGGGTAAGTGTACCGCCATATATTGCGCGGTCGTCGACCTGTTCAAACTGATCGCCCGCGTCAGGGTTATCCAGAAAATAGGTAAAGTTAGAGAACAGGTTCAACTCGCTGGAAATAGCATAGGCGTTGACCATCCAGTCGGCAGACTGCCAGTTAACCGATAGACTATAGCGATTAGACTCGCCACCGAGAGTCGGATCCAAAGAGCCGAGTTCATCAATCAGGCCGCTTTCAACCGCGCGCAGTGGGATTTGGTCGGCTGAATTCCAGCTGTTATCGTAACCTAAAAACGTAATATGCAGGACGCTGTCGTCAGTTGTCTGTCGGAATCGGGCGAAGGCACTGGTTTTCGCGATGTCTTCGTCGATGTCGGTCCAGGGGCCATCGTATTGCTGCCATTCTCCACCCACGGCAAGATTACTTTCGCCCACTGCTAAGTTAGTGGCGGCAACCGTGCGCAGGAAACCATTTTCGCCAATCTCAAGCTTGCCGAAGGGTTGATCAA
>Ga0213838_1001276_pt1 | contig 13422 bp, 19 predicted proteins | sample SWPATP13_FD_160577 | JGI IMG/M metagenome (GOLD analysis project Ga0213838, IMG submission 160577) | Coastal seawater microbial communities from Marineland, Florida, United States - SWPA TP1 #3 | ecosystem: Environmental > Aquatic > Marine > Coastal | place: USA: Florida | collected 2016-08-06 | reverse complement strand
CGCGGCACGCCGGACTGTCCCTCCAGCGTCAGGGGGATTGCATCCACTCGCAAAAATACCCCATGGGGTATACTGACGGGACCATCCAGCCACTAGAGGGAGCCACAAGATGTGCCGTGCCGTGACATGCAAGAAGTGCCAGAAGACGACGTGGGCGGGCTGCGGCCAGCACGTTGATCAGGTGATGCGCGGGGTTCCGGCCTCCCAGCGTTGCCGCGGGCACGAACAGGAGAAGTCGTTCGGCAAGGGCTTCTTCGCGAAGCTGTTCGGACGGTAGGCCGACCCGCCCGGCACCCGGGAACAGGCATTGGAGAACAGAGAAGCGCCGGAGGATATATCCTCCGGCGCTTCACTGTTCCCTTGCCGGCACTCTTACGAGAGGAGTGCCTGGATGGCGACGTAGGCGGCGATGACGAGGACGAGGATGCCGAAGCCGCGTTTGAGGGCCTTGTCCGGGATGTTGGTGCCGATCCGCCCGGCTGCGAGGGAGGCGACCATCGCGGTAACGGCGAAGGTTGCGGTGACGGCCCAGTCGATCTGCAGGTCGCCCAGGTGGGCGGCGAAGCCGGCGGCGGAGTTGATGACGATGATGACCAGGGAGGTCCCTACGGTCACGGCCATCGGGAGCCCGAGGACGAGGGTCAGTGCGGGGACGATGAGGAAGCCGCCGCCGACGCCGAGCAGGCCGGTGAGGAACCCGACGACGGCGCCGGTGGCGATTGCCTTGGGCAGGCAGCTGCGCCAGTTGACCCCGCCTCCGGGCAGGGCGCAGGAGCCGCCTAAGGATGTGGACGGCATCAGCATCCGGATGCCGGCGAAGACCATGATCGCGGCAAAAGCCAGGAGCAGGATCTTCGGGTCCAGAAGCCGGTTCACCATCGCGCCGAGGTAGGCGGTGGCGGTTCCTGCGGCGCCGATGATCAGCGCGAGCCGCCAGTTCACCCCGGTCCGCAGCCGGGGCAGCACCGCGACGGCTGAGGACGCGCCGACAACGACCAGCGACGTCGGGATCGCCGCGGCAAGCGGCAGCCCCACGCCGTAGACCAGGGCGGGCACGGCGAGGATGGATCCGCCGCCTCCGACCAGGCCCAGCAGGGCGCCGACGATCAGCCCGAACGCCGCCGCGGCGAGGATCATGCCCGGGCGTCCAGGTTCTGCAGGGCCTGGTGCGCGGTGGGCTCGTTCGCGGAGCGGTTCCACGGCATCTTCGAGAGCACCTGACCCATGGCACAGCTGTTGGTCGCGGCGGAGAACGTCAGGCCCGCGCCGATACCCCCGGCGACCAGTCCGAGTTTGGGTGAGACAAATTTCGCCGCGACGATACTGGCCAGGACCAGGGAGCCTGCGGTCATCCGGACCTGGCGCTCCATCGCCCAGGGGCCACGGCCGCGGACCACGTTTCCGCCGGCGGCGGCGTAGGCGGGGACTCCCCCGGCCAGGACGCTGGCACTGGCCAGGCCGACGGAATCCAGGTGTTTGCGGGCCTGCTCGGCCCGGTTGCCGGACTGGCAGACCAGGACCACGCGGGTGCCCATTTTGGCCGCGAATTCCTCGGTGTGCTCACTGAGCATCGGAAGCGGCACATGGTAGGAGCCCTTGATGTGCAGGGAATCGAATTCTGCACCGCCGCGCACGTCGATGATCATCAGATCATCGTGGTTGTCTTCCCAGGCCTTCAGGGTCGAGGCGTCGATGGACTGCGGGGCGGATTCAACGGGGGTGGTCTTCAAGGAAGTCATGATCTCTTTCGGTATATCTTGGAGCATTTCTGCTGGCGGCCCCGCGTTGCGGGAAGCCGCCGTCCACCGCCCGGGTTGCCGTGTCAAGGACACGCTCCGGGCAGGTGGAAGCCCGGACGGCGCTTAGGGGGTGCGCCGTCCGGGCAGTCTGGTGGGGTCAGCCGGTGGGGAGGCCTGCGGCGGTCCAGTCGAGCATTCCGCCGGGCACGGTGTAGGCCGTGAAGCCCGCGGCCGTGAGCTGGTCCGCGGCCGCTGCGCTGCGGCGGCCGCTGCGGCAGATGGCGATGACGGTGCGGGACTTGTCGAGCTCGTCCAGGCGCCCGGCCAGTTCGCCCAGGGCGATGTGCCGTGCGCCGGCGATCATGCCCTCGGCGACTTCATCTGATTCGCGGACATCGAGGATCTGGGCATCGCTGCCGGTCTTGAGCTGCTCCGCGAGCTGCTGTGGGGTGATTTCCATGTGCTGGACCTTTCGGTAGGACGGGGCGGTTGTGCTGGATATTGGGGCTGGGCTCCGTTGCTCTGGCAGTGGCCGGAGCCGCAGCCGGCCTAGGTCAGGCGCAGGAAGAGCATGCGGAGTTCCTTCAGGGTGGGCCTGCCGGCCGGAAGTCCAGGCTGCACGCCGCCTGCCGGGAGGACGTCCGCTGCCTCGGTGAGGCAGTCGCGCATCGCCGCGGAGATCAGTTCGAATCCGGCCTTGTCCAGGGCGCCGCGGACCGCCGAGAGCTGGGTGACGACGTTGCGGCAATCTGCCCCGGATTCGAAGGCGGCAATCAGCGCAGTGAGCTGCCCCTGGGCCCGCTTGAGGCGGTTAATGGTGCGGCGGCTGCCGGCATCCGGGTCCGGCTCGAGCTGCGGGAGGCTGACGGTGGAGGACATGCTCACTGGCCGCCTGCCCGGTAGGTGACCGGGTGCCCGTTGCGGTACCACTCGGTGATACCACCCATGACATTCACTGCGTCGTAGCCTTGCCCGGCGAGATGCGCCGTGGCGCGGGAACTGCGGCCGCCGGAAGCGCACATCACGTAGACAGTCCGTCCGGCCGGAACGTCACCGAGCGACTGCCGGAAACCCGAGAGCGGAATGTTTTTCGTTCCCGGGACGCAGGCCTCCGCGTATTCCCCTTCTTCCCGGACGTCGATGATGGAAACATCAGACCCGAGTGCTGCCAGGTCGTCCACTGAAATGCTCTTCATGCTGGTGCCCTTCAATGGTGTCCGGCAGCCCGGGCGGGTAGTTACCCTTCCATCATGATACCCCAGGGGGTATCAATGCAAACCGGCGCAGAGCTCACCGCCCTGTTGCCCGAATACCCCTGGGGGTATATGATTTCACTATGACAACCATCGACGTTACTGAAGCGACCTTCAACGACACCATCACCGGCAACGACATCGTCCTGGTGGATTTTTGGGCGGCCTGGTGCGGGCCCTGCCGGATGTTCGCCCCCACGTTCAGCAAAGCCTCCGAGAACCACACGGACATTGTCTTCGCGAAGGTGGACACCGAGGCCGAACCCGGCCTCTCCGCTGCCGCCCGCATCAGCTCCATCCCCACCCTGATGGCCTTCCGGGAAGGAATCCTGGTCTTCTCCCAGCCGGGGGCGATGAACGCGGCCGGGCTGGAACAGCTCATCAAGGGCATCAAGGAACTGGACATGGAAGAGGTCCGGGCTAAAGTGGCAGCCGCCCCGGCCTCCTAGGACGTTGCCTGACCCCCAGCTCCGGCCCGGGGCTTCCCGGGCCTGCCCCACCAACGGATCGAGAAACACCTTGAGCAGCGAACCAGTCACCACACCCGCAGGCACCGCAACGGCCGCCGGAGGCCCCGCGCCCGGCGGAAGCCAGCCGGTCCGGGTCGCACACCTGGGCGGTGACCGCTTCGACATCAACATCCGCGGCCACATCATCCGGACCGACCAGCCAGTCGGCGACGGCGGAGAGGACACCGGCCCCACCCCGACGGAACTGTTCATCGCAAGCCTCGCCGGCTGCGTCGCGTTCTATGCCCGCCGCTACCTGGAACGGCACTCCCTGCCCACCGAGGGCCTCGCCGTCGACGCTGATTTCGAGATGGGCTCGCGACCCGCACGCGTCGCCCGGATCAATGTGCACCTCACCATCCCCGACGGCGTGCCCACCGAACGGCGGGAGGCCCTGCTCGCCGTCGCCTCCCACTGCACCGTACACAACTCACTGACATCAGTCCCTGAGATCTCGGTCGCCTTCGCCGGTGACTCCGGACGGCCAAACGCAAACCCCTGAGGTTCCAGCAAGGGCTCCAGCAAGCCACGACTGCGGATTCGGTCGTCAGCCGCGCCATGCACGTCGGCAGCGCCATAAACAGCAGCCCGCGGGACGCTGACGGAATGTTCTTCAGGTTCAAAGTCGATCTGACCCGTCCATCCCACCCGACTCTGGCTGTCCCTCCGGGCGCGCCAGCGCATCCGGTATGGCTCGAGGTTTCAGCAAGCCACCGTCACCGCAGGAGCGGATTCGCCGGAGATCCCCGCCACAGCGTGCGCGCTGGTATCCGCGGCTTCAGCCCGGCTGACAGCCCGCTGCGATACGCCCCCGTGCTGCAGGGGGACGTATTGCATGGTCGTATTGCAGGGCAGGTTCTGACCCGGCGGGTCAGGAGCAGGTGCAGCGCCGCTCCACCGGAATGTCAGCCATTACCGAATCGACATGCTCGCCGCAGCCGGCCCAGGTGGTCTTCCCACAGTTGTTGCAACGGACGGGACTGCACATTGTGACTCCTCAGGTAGATTGGTTACACAATCAATAATACCCCTGGGGGTATCGTTTGCCAAGCACCCCGGAGTGCTCTTGCATACCCCAAGGGGTATCTGAGAGACTGGCAGGATGCCAACAATTCCCGGGTCCACAGGACCCCGGCCAGCCGCATCCCTGGCCGGCCCCGCCGGCGGCGTCCCGCCTCAACGCAAAGTGGTCTCCGTCCTGGTCGGCGGCCAGATTCTCGGCGGCATCGGCATGGGCGCCACGTTGTCCCTTGGTTCCCTGCTCGCGGCACAGCTTTCCGGATCGCCGGCATGGTCCGGCATGGCCGCCACGATGAGCACCCTCGGGGCTGCGGTCGCTGCTGTGCCCCTGGCCCGGCTCGCGGTCGCCCGGGGACGGCGGATCTCACTCTCCACCGGGGCGCTCATCGCCGGAACCGGTGCCGTCATTGCCATCGCGTCGGCGTCGCGGTCGGTCTTTCCCCTGCTGCTGTTTGGACTGATGCTGCTCGGGGCGGGTTCCGCGGTCAACCTGCAGGCCAGGTTCGCCGCCACCGACCTTGCCCGGCCCGGCACCAGGGCGCGGGATCTCTCCATCGTCGTCTGGTCCACCACCATCGGTGCTGTGCTTGGCCCGAACCTCTTCGGCCCGGGCGAGGCCGTTGGTGCAGTGCTCGGCCTGCCGCCCCTCACGGGCGCTTTTGCCTTCTCTGTGGCCGCCCAGCTGGCCGCCGCCCTCGTGTACCTGACCGGGCTGCGCCCGGACCCGCTGCTTACTGCGATGTCGCTGCGCGACTCCAGCGTCGAGGCGCCCCGGCCGCGGAGTGGAACGCTGATACTGCGCAGCAACGCGGGTGCGCGCTACGCGGTGGCCGCCGTCGCACTCAGCCACGCCACCATGGTGGCGCTGATGTCCATGACACCGGTCCACCTGCGCGAACACGGAGCAAGCCTGGTTATCGTGGGCTTCACCATCAGTCTGCACATTGCGGGCATGTACGCCCTCTCCCCCGTCTTCGGGTGGCTGGCGGACAAAGCCGGGAGGCTGCGCGTCATAGTCCTGGGCCAGGGCATGCTCCTGGCCTCCCTGATAATCGCCGGGTTCGCGGCGGACTCCCGTATCGGGGTGACGGTCAGCCTCGTCCTGCTCGGACTCGGATGGTCAGCTTCGGTCGTGGCCGGCTCGGCCATGGTCGCGGAATCCGTCCACATCCAGGACCGGCCCGCCATCCAGGGCATCTCGGACCTCAGCATGAATGCCGCCGGCGCCCTCGGCGGGGCCTTGGCGGGCCCGGTTCTTGCATCGATGGGCTATTCCGGACTGGCTTTCCTGGCCATGGCCCTGGTGGGTGCCGTCCTCATCTGGACCGCACTGCACGACCGCCGCGCAGTGGCGCCCCCACAACCCGTGCACAGCTGACCAGACATGGATACGGACAACCGGATCGAGGAAACAGTGGCGAGCGACAGTGGCCGGACAAAGGCCGGAGTAAGACATCACCTGAGCGGTGACTTCGCTCTGCTGCGACGCTGGAGGCCGGTCCGCAGGGCCGGTGCAGGCATCGCCGCGGCCGCCGCCGCGGCTGTTGTCGTGTCGATGAACGGCATGATGGGCCCACCCGGTGCCGTGTGGTGGAATGCCGTCATTGTCGCGGCCGGCTCGGTTCTGACCGGCCTGGTTGTCGGCAGCTACGTTGATGCACCCATCGGCGCCGAAGCCACCGTTTGCGACACCCGCTGGCCCCTGATCGGCCTGACCGGACTGGTGATCGCAACATCCACCGGCCAAGGGACGCTGGCAGCCCATCTGTTCACCGGCGCCGCCCCCCTAGTTCTGGCCGGAGTGATCCAGCCATCCTTCGCCCTCCTCTCACTGGCCCTTCTGGGATGGGCGCTGCGGGAGCGACTCCAACTCGAGCGGACAGCCCTCACGCCCTCGACCGGAGGGGATTCCGGCGAGGTGTGCACGAGCTGCCGGCCGCTCTTTCCCACCAAAACGGGCACCTCGAGAGGACCTTCCACCTGATGTCAGCGCGCATCACAAACGGACGTAGGCCCACCCTTCCCACTGCCGCGCCGCCAGGTGCGCAATGGCCGCCGGGACCGAACCAACACCGGAAGACAACTCCCCCGGCGCGAGGCCCACAGAACGAAGGCTGTTCCCGCACGCAAGGATCCGGATCCCCCGGGCGAGGGCTTCACTGACCGGCTCCTCCAGGGTTGAGCCTGCGGCCAACAGAGCCACCCCGGGGCCCTGCACCACGACCTCGACGGGAACACCCGCAGGCAGCGCGGCCACCGCGTTGGCCGCGCTGCGCAGTGCTGCGGTGATTCCGGCGCTGTCGGCCGGTCCCGCGGAATGGACCAGGAGACCGCGTGCAACCCCCGTGTCCAGGGCATTGTCTGAAGACCCGGTGTTCGGCATTAGAGCTCCTTTATCGACGGCAGGGCAGGGCTTCAGCCCGGCGGAAATCTGCATCAGTTATTCCCTTGCATGCTATGTGAAAGGCGGGAAGCCCCCTGTGAATAAAACGAACCGCGTGACTTTGACAGCGGCGCTGTCCCAATGGCCGGCGCGCCGGTGGTTTGCGGCGGCAGCCGCCTCGGCCCTTGCCTATCTGGTGGTGGCGGTGCCCACCGATCTTATCGACACACCCTTTTTAGCCGTGAAATCCCTCCCACGTGGTGGGCGTACCCCGCGCTGGGGATCACAGCGGTCCTTACCGGGCTGCTGGTGGCCAGGGTCGTCGTTGCCAGCGGGCACAACGAGCGTGTCCAGCACTGTGATCCAATCGCCCACGGCGAGATGTCTGCGCTGCGGGCCGCCGGACGCCAGAAGAGCTACCGGGACACAACCCTTTACAAAGGTTTCCCACCGGATCAAGGAGTCTGTCGGATCGGTCGCGGGAGCTTCAGCCGGCCACCCGGCCCTGGCACCGGACGCTCCACTTGCACCGCGGCGGCCCGCCGTTCCGTCATGTCGTCCTCGACCACCCAGGCAATGAACGGATGTGAAGTACGAGCCAGATAGTCGGCGCCTCCCTACGAGACATCGCCTCCCAAGTCAAAGCGTCATGTAGTGGACGCCGCAGGCACCCGTGAAGAAGAAACAAAGGCCCGAACCTTCCACCACATAAGAAAGGAGGCAGCCGGTTACCGCAACGGCCACCAACAAAAAGGGCCCCCGCAGGGGCCCATAAGTGAACAGTTTGTGCACACCCAGAGGCCCACAAGCCCCTGAACGGCGAAAACACTGTGCCCGAGGTGGGACTCGAACTGCATTCCCGCCCCTGCAAACATTGGACTCCCTAGGAGACGTAAGGAATCCGGCCCGATCCGGCACTGACCCGGCCCAGTCTGAGACCCTAAGTGTGCAAAATGTACGCACCCTAATTTCTCGCTCACGGAACAACCCCCAGAACACCATCTGAAACACCCCGAATGGCCTCGGGGGTGCTTCTTGTGCTGTGCCTCCCCATGGACTCGCTCCTTGCCGCCCACGGCTCCGGTGGAGCACCCCCGCCGCGCTATGTTTCCCGTACTGCCGAGGACCCTGGCGAACGGTAGTTCAACCTACGGGGGTGTCCTTATAACCCATACCGGAGAATTCGCTCGTAGAGCGTTCCGCGGGAGATGCGCAGCTGCTCTGCAGCGTCGGACTTGTTTCCCCGGCACTCGCTTAGCACCGATGCGATGATCTCGCGCTCAGCCAGCTCCAGCTGGCTCAGCGCGGGCAGGCTCAACAGGCCGCGGATGGGCGGGCTGTTTCAGTATTCGTCCTCGCTCAGGTGAATACGATCCTCGGCTGAGGATTCACGGTCCGCTTTCGAGTCGGCCCGGTCATGGGCCGCAGCCCGGCGCTCACCCTGCCCCTCGTAGGTACTGTTCAGGTCGGTGAAAGCATCCAAATCGGCGACCCGCGCCCTTTCATCGGCCACGGCGTCTCGTGCCGTTGCTTCATCATCCCGGTCGCTCGCGTCCTCAAGAATCTTCTGGGTCTTCTCCCTGCGTCGTACTCGGTCGAGATCGTCGGATTCGTCTTTAGTCATATGGCGCAGCTCGGATTGATCGTCTGGATCGCCACTGTCGGCGCCCGAGGTGGTGGCTCTCATGGGCTAAGCAAACACCACAGACAGCATTGTGTCGACCAAAGAGTTGGCCCGGCATTGCCGAGCCGGGGTGTAACCCACCCTGGCGGCGAGGATCACCCCCGGACGTCCGCTGCACTCAGGGTGATTCTCGTGACGCAAGGATACTGGCCCAAGCGGTCTCCTCTGGAGCATGGGCTGGAGCCGTGGGGCCACGGACCGGGCCCCTGGTCCGGTGGCAGGCCATGACAAGACGACCCCCGCGTCTGCCATCGCTAATAGCCTGCTACGGGGCGAAACGCCCTCAATGGCCTAATGCCGATCAGGGCTGAGACGAGGAAACAGCGCCTCGGAGTTGCCGCGGTCTATCGCCGCGCGCACTACGGGATCCAGCGGATAATTCTCATACTGCATGTTCATGAAATCGATCGCTGCAGACGGGGCAAACGGGAAGTCAGTGCCGTATGTGATGCGGCCCGGGTCAGCTACCTCGAGCAGGCTGGGCAACGCCGCCGGGCTGGCAGACAGGGCGACGTCGTAGTAAAAACGTCGCAGGACGGACTGCTTCCTATCTCCCAACGCCGCCAGCGCGCTGAGAGCCAGATCCCTGTCGAGGAGCATCGTCAGCAGGATCCTATAGGCAATGTAGGGCACGAAGCCGCCCGCATGGGCCAGAACAAACTTGATCCCGGAGAACTTCTCCATCGCACCGGACAGGACTAGGCTAATCGCCGTACGGGTGGTGTCGAGCATGAAATCCGCGGCAAAGGCCGGTATGCCCGGCACAGCCGGAGCCGGAAGGTCACCCGGGTGGATGAACACCACGGCCCGGCGGTGGTGCAGGAACCCCAGCAGGGGCTCAAAACCCGGATCTCCGAGGTAGCGGCCGTCGTTGTTGGCCAGCAACACTATCCCGTCCGCGAGAAGGGTGTCCAGGGCGTACCGGGCCTCCGCAAGGGCACCTTCCACGTCCGGCAGTGTGAGCGTCGCAAAGAACCCGAACCGATCCGGCCGTGCGGCCACCACCTCCGCACAGAACTCGTTGACTTCCCGCGCCCTCAACCGCGCTTCCATCACATCCCCGAAGTAGACGCCGGGCGTGGACAAGGAAAGGATGCCCGTCTGCACGTCGTGCCTGTCCATGAACTTCAACGCGGAGCGCTCGGACCACGACGGCAGACCAATCCCACCGGGGTGTATCCCCTTTTCACGCATCCACCCCGCATACCCCGGCGGAACGATGTGCTGGTGAGTGTCGATACGGTACGGCTGCCCCATCCGAATCCCCTGCCAACCTGTTCATTTCACTGATCTGCGGGCTATCACCGGATTCTAACAATCTCGCAGAAGGGGCCCATGTCCCTTTAGCCTGAGTTTGGGATGAACTGGCTCGGAGCAGGTGCCTGCGACGGATTCTCCTTAGCGCCCGACAGCTACCACGACAGCTATCGAGGCCTTCGTCGATGAGGACTTTCCTATCCTGCAGGAACGCCGCCCGTTCCGCCTCAATGACGAATAGGTCCGGGAAGGATGATTCGTTGCCCGCTCCCCCACGTTTGTAGACTGAGGGGGGATTCACCTAAATCGGCTGGCAGAGGATGCGAATGAAAACGGCCACTTTCCGGGAACTCCACCACACCGCGGTGCCACTCCTGCTGCCCAATGCGTGGGACCTCGGATCCGCCTTGGCATTTGCGACGGCGGGATTCCCGGCCGTCGGCACCACGAGCTTTGGCATTGCGGCAAGTGCCGGCCTGCCCGACGGAGGCCGGTCCAGCAAAGCCGTAACCACCGCACTGCTGGAGCAAATGTGCCACCTGCCTGTCCACGTCACAGCCGATATCGAGGACGGCTACTCCGATGACCCCGCCGAGGTCGCGGAACTGGTGGCCCAACTGGCTACCCTAGGCGTGGCCGGGGTCAACCTGGAGGACAGCACCGCCGGGCACCTGGTCGATCCAGCAGCCTTCGCCGACAAGGTTGCCGCCGTCAAGCGACGCAGCCCGGCTATGTTCATCAACGCCCGGGTGGACAACATATGGTTCGGCGAACAGGCCACTGTGGATGCCGTCCTGCTCCGGGCGGGTGTCTACGCCGACGCCGGGGCGGACGGGATCTTTATCCCCGGACTTGTGGATCCGGAGGACATCCAGACCGTCACCGCGGGCATTGGGCTGCCCGTCAACGTCCTGGCACATCCCTCGCTGACCGTTGCCGAGCTGGGTGAGCTGGGCGTCCGGCGGGTGAGTTCCGGCTCCCTGCCGTACCGCGCCGCAATTGACGCAGCGGTGAACGTGGCCAACGCCCTTCGGGACGGCCAGCCAACGCCGGCCGCCACTCCGTACTGGGAAATGCAATCGCGTCTCGTATCATTCAGCCAGCGGCACACGGGCTGACCCCCGTCAGCGTCACCGCCGACGACGTGGCTTCTCCGCAGACGCTGAGCGAGGCCGAGCGCCGTGTCGTCGCGAGCTGGGCCGCAGACTGCGCTGAGCGGGTCGTGGCCTTATTTGAGGCAGAGGCGCCGGCAGATGATCGCCCCCGCGACGCCATCGCCCGGGCCCGGGCCTTCGCTCGCGGTGAGCTCAGTGCCGCCGAAGAGATACGCCGGCGGTTTGTGGCCGGCCGTGCCGCACGCGAGGTGATGAGCCCTGCTGCGGTGGCTGCCGCCCGGTCTGCCACGCAAGCTGCGGCCGTCGCCCACATGGGCGCGCACGCCCTGGGGGCAGCCGCATATGCCGCGAAAGCGGCCGGACTGGCGGCGCCCGATTGGCCCCAGACGGTCGACGACGAGATCCGCTGGCAACTCCACGACATGAGCGCCGAAGCCCGGTCCGCGCTTCGGCGCCTTCCACCTCTCGGGGAGAACTCCGCTGGTCCGCTGGGGCCAGGACTTCTCGCGTCCGGAATCCTCGCCTCCATCATCCGGGCGATCCAGACCGACTTGGCCGGCCCCGACGAGCCTGCCTCCTCCAGCTGAATCTGCCGCCCGCAAGCCGGTCCCCCACAGCGACGCCATCCGCCCGCACTGGCGGTTCACTCGGCCCTGAGCCGATGCTCGAGAACATCACCGCGGTCATGCCGGGACTTCCGGGGTGTTCCCTCTTCCGGCAGGGACGATCATGCGAAGTTGATCCCGCGTCGCAGCAAGTCATGCAGTTCGAAGCGATCCCGGCCATGAAGGAGTACACAGCAACACCGCTGTCCAGGCCAAGGGAAGGAGCCGCCCAGCCACAGCAACGGCCACCAACAAGAATGGGCCCCTGCAGGGGGCCATAAAGGAGATTTGTACACATTCAGCGGCCCGCAAGCCCCTGAGCAGGGAAAACACGTGCCCGAGGTGGGACTCGAACCGGGTTCCAGCCCTTGCAAACACTGGACTGCCCTGCAAACATGCGGAATCCGGCCCGATCCGAGGGCTGTTCGACCCAGTCCGAAGACCAAAGTGTGGACAATGTACACACGCGAATTTCATCTTTCCAATGCACTGCACCAGCGCACCGCATGCCACTTCAGAGGGATGCGGTTCTTCTTTGTCTTGACGCATTTTGCTCAGCCGGATGAACTTCTGCGCCTTCAAACTCCGAGAATGTCGGGACGCCACAAAAGGGACATACACCGGTCCAACCTCGTGGCCAGCTTCCCGGATCTTCATGGCCGCCGCCACCTCCTGTCAGTCATTTCATCACCCCGACCGGCACAGACTCACATGACGTGGGCAGAAATCCGCCCAACCGGCAAGCCCACGAACCCGGCGTCTAGCTAGCGCCTGACCAGATGCGTGGCAATCAGCCCGGCGCTGATCTCAAGTGAGACATCGCCCGCGGCCACCCCCACGACGAGATCAAATGCCGCATCAGTGGTGAAGTCATGCCGGTAGCCATTGATCCAGAGCATCAGAACCATGAGCGTCCACGCCGTGCGCTTGTTACCGTCGATCAGCGGGTGGAACCGCGCCACCGACTCCAATAGTGCTGCTGCCTTCATCGGCAGCTGCGGATAGGCTTCCGTGCCCAAGACCGTTGTTGCCGGCCGCGCCAAAGCCGAGGCCAAGAGCCCGATGTCACGGATATGGAACCCGTACCGGTCAACGACCTGCAGCGCATCTTCGATTTCGAGGTACGCGGTCACGCATCCTCAAGGCGGGTGAGGAGCTCCGCATCATGGCTCATGACGAAATCCAGGCCCTCGCCGATGTCACGGCTGCGCCTGTGACGCTGCAGCACAAGCTCTGCACCCTGGAGCAGCAACGCAGACTTGGATGTATGCTCCTCGGCAGCGAGCTGATCTAGACGCCGATCCAAGTCTTCGGGAACACGCAGATTCATAGCCATACACCCATGGTACCAAATCAGTACCATCCTACCCTTGGCAATCAAGTCACTCTGCAAAGAACTGAACTGCGGACTGCCCGCCGGACAAGACTTCCGTCCCGACGCTCCCAGTGCCGCCAGCATCGAAAACGTCACATGGAAGATGGGCAAAACGCCCGGCCCCACTCCCCTGCACGTCAGCCCGGCGCACCTTCACCTGGCTCTGCCAAGAACTGATAGATCCTATTACCTAAAGCTGAAATCCGGACGGGGTACCCTCCGGGCCCGGTGGGCCTATCAGGTTGACACAGTCAACTGGGGCGCTGCCGGTGTCTTCCGCGCAACCAATGTTGGCCGCACCACGGTATTCACTGCCTCGCTTCGGCCACCAATGCGCTCCAACAGAAGGCGTCCTGCCGCAGCGCCCATGTCGAGGCCTGATTGATCGACCGTGGTGATGGAGATCGGCGCCAGCGATGTCGTGAAAATGTTGTCGAAGCCGGCCACCGAGAGTTCATCCGGAACACGGATGCCTGCGTTCC
>Ga0213838_1001274_pt1 | contig 13428 bp, 10 predicted proteins | sample SWPATP13_FD_160577 | JGI IMG/M metagenome (GOLD analysis project Ga0213838, IMG submission 160577) | Coastal seawater microbial communities from Marineland, Florida, United States - SWPA TP1 #3 | ecosystem: Environmental > Aquatic > Marine > Coastal | place: USA: Florida | collected 2016-08-06 | reverse complement strand
GGGTCACGCACATGTCCTGTATAGCCTTCTGGTACCGAGCTGATTACTGGATTACTCGGGTGTTTTACCACTTGATTCTGACTATCTAATATCGCTAAGCACTGATTTGCATCACGGCCATTCGGCAATTTCACATTACCGGTATAAAATAAATACGCCTGTTCATTTTCTATAAATGCCGCACCAGAATAGGCACCGTGTAATTCATAATTCTCTTTCGGAATAATTTTACTGCCTTGTTCAGACCAATTATATAAATCCGTGGATGTTAAGTGCATCCAATGTTTTAATCCATGAAAAGTACCAAAAGGAAACCACTGATAAAATAAATGATATTCACCACCAAAGTAGCAAAATCCATTAGGATCATTTAACAAGCCAAAAGGTGGAGTAATATGAAACTTCGGACGGTGTTTATTATTTTCTCTTATTTTATTAAACTCTGAAATTTCATTAACCGTTGCCGTATCAATGGTTCTATACTTTAATTCTTTCAAGATTGACTACCTAGCTCGTTCCGTTGAAAAAAGAATATGAGCAAAGCATTATTTATAAAAGATGTGCCACGCTGCATTGGGGGTATTTTCCTCCCCAAATGACCGATACGGCAGTCAAACGTGATGTAACACTAAATCTTGTTACATGAAACAAGGTAATATTTACCTATTAAGAAATTTGAGTTGTAAATACTTGGAGTGAGTCGATGACGATAAGAGAAGTAGCGAAAGCCAGTGGAGTGTCCATTGCGACTGTTTCAAGAGTATTGAATGGAAGCGATAAAGTGTCGAATGAAGTCAAGTTGGCAGTAGAACAGGCTATCGCAGATCTCAACTATCAGAAACCGGCTCCAAAGCGGAAAAAAGCGACAAAGTTATTCGCTGTGATCGTTCGAAACATGACTAATCCATTCTTTGCACAACTGGTCGATGTACTGGAACAAGAAGCCTACAAACACGGTCGAAGTATTTTGCTGTTCAACAGCCGCAACAATTTGCAGCTTGAAAAAACGTTTTTGTTGGAATGCGAGAATCATAAGGTCGACGGGGTATTTTTGATCCCCCGCTCATTGAAAGAAGCGCACCTAGAACCCTTAAAGTCCTTTAGTTTCCCAGTTATTTTACTCACAGCCACCACCCCATTGATGGCAAGTATTGGGACACACCACCAGCACGGTGGCGCTCTAGCAGCCGAGCATTTTATTCAACAAGGACATCGTCAAATTGGCTTCATTGGAGCAAGTGGGCAGCAGTCTAGCCGATTCATCGGCTTTCAAAATACGTTGAATAGCAAAGGGAGGGATCTTGAAGAACGCCATATATTAACTCCGTTCACTCCTGAGCAGCTCGATGTTTTCATTAAGGAACAAATTATCGAGTCAAGCCGACCTATCAGTGCGATTTTTTGTTCCGATGATATTGTCGCTAGCCAGACTTTTAACGCGTTAAAAGCGCATCATACTCCGCAGGCCGAACAAGTCGAAATAGTCGGTTTTGATGACACTTTTATTGCCCAGTCACTGGGTTTTTCCAGCGTTAGCCAGCCAATGAAACAAATAGCGTTGTTGGGCTTTGATATGATGATTGAAACCATTCATCAGGGTCAGGTCATCAATAAAGAAGTGCTGCTTGAGCCGAAATTAATCATACGTCATTCACCGGCCAGTAACAGAGCAAACCGTAAAGCTGAAATACTCAAAGAAGAGTAAGCCTACAAAATAAATAAGGCTGACGCACACGCAGCAGTCAGCCTTGATATCATTTAAATTCGCGATACATTCGCTTGCTTTAAGACTGAATGTAATTAAGCAGATCTAAACTTATTCGAGTCAACACGCCCTTTTCGGGCTTAGTATGAGAAAACGTTCGAAGACCATAGATTCCCACGACCAGGAATTGAGATAACTCCTCACAGTCTTTGCCGTTTGTGATTTCACCGTTCTGTTGAGCCAAGCGGATTTTATCTGTAAACGCCCCCTGCCATTCATTGAGCATGGTACTGATGATTCTTTCCACTTCTTCGTCTTGATGAGACAGTTCACTTAACGCTTTTTGCAACAAGCAGTCCTGTATTTGCTCACTCTCACACTCTTCAACGACGCTTTCCAAATATGATCGCAAGCCATCCATAACGGTCGGTTTGCTGTCAAACAGTTCTAAAAACTCATTACTACGTTCAGCACGATAATGTTCTAGCGCAGCAATAAGCAGCCCGCGCTTATTCTCAAATGCACAGTAAATCGAGCCCGGGTGTAACCCTGTCGCTTTCTTCAAATCCTGCATACTTGTTTTGCTGTAGCCCTTAGAAATAAAAGCATCCATGGCAGATCGTAATACTTTTTCTCGATCAAATTCAGCGCTGCGCATAATGGTTCTCTGTTTAACTAATATTGCTTGATAGTAACGTATTTTGAACATTCATTCAAAAAAGTTCTTGAACGGGCGTTCAAAATGAACTAATTTGAATGGGCATTCAAGAATTACTACACCTGATATGGAAGGCTCAACATGGAAAACCTATTTCAATCTTTTGCTTTGAACGACACCATTACCTTACAAAATCGTATTTTAATGGCACCACTTACCCGTTGCATGGCGGACGAAAATCTAGTTCCGACTCAAGCAATGGCCGAGTACTACGCTCGTCGCGCAGAAACAGGCTTGATCATTTCAGAAGCAGTCATCATTCGCCCTGACGGCCAAGGCTACCCAAATACACCGGGGCTATTCTCTGAAGAACAAATCGAAGGTTGGAAAAAGGTAACCAGTGCCGTTCACAACAACGGTGGCAAAATTTTTGCTCAGCTTTGGCATACCGGTCGTGTCGCACACCCGCACTTCTTTGATGGCGAATACGTTTTAGCGCCATCTGCACTGGCAGTAGAAGGCTCGGTCCCTCGTATGCGAGAACTGACTTACACGGTACCGAAAGCCGCGAGCAAAGAAGAAATCGACCAACTAGTCATGGATTACAGTCAAGCTGCTGCCAATGCTATCGAAGCAGGTTTTGATGGCGTCGAGATCCATGGTGCAAATGGCTACTTACTTGATCAATTTTTACACCACGCGAGTAACATTCGCTCAGACGAGTTTGGTGGAACACCAGAAAACATGTCTCGCTTCCCACTCGAGGTCGTTGATGCAATCGCTGAGCGTATTGGTAAAGACCGAACGGCATTGCGTGTATCACCTGGTGCCTATTTCAATATTGCCGAAGACACTCGTGACCGCGAAGTTTTTGACTATTTCTTAGCAGAATTAGAAAAGCGCGACCTTGCTTACTTACACCTTGGTATTTTTGATGACTCAATGACTTTTGACTACTTAGGTGGAAAAGCATCTTCATACTTACGAGAAAACTACGCCAATACACTAGTCGGCGTTGGTAGCTACACAGCAGAAACTGGCAGCGATGCGATTGAAGCGAATCAATTCGATTTACTCGCAATTGGTCGCCCACTTATCGCTAACCCTGACTACGTAAGTAAATTGAAATCAGGCCAAAGCTTAGTTGAATACTCAGACGAAATGCTCGCCGAGCTCGTTTAATTTAGTTCCATTGTTTATTACCGCAACACTGCCTTTTCGTTGCCTTAATTAAACCCAGACTATTCGTTCTCCCTTTACGAATTGAAACTTTGCCACTAGATAGCAATATTTAGTGGCCTTTTTTTATTATTTTTATCTTAGAACATCATATAGATAGTGACGTGTCCGATGATTTTTGTGGCCGCGACAATGGCCATCAAGTCTATCGAAAATACATTGCATTATATTTGTCTAATATAACGACCTTGTTCACTAACCCCGGCGAAAACCGCTAATTCTTCCATCCAAACTATTAAGGGTAGCCATCGGAAACACAGCGCAATTTATAAAACCACTTCAGTTAGAGCCACTTCCCTCTTTTCGCACTGCGCCACTCATGTTGTACTAAATTCATACACTCCCAACCATAAAAAGTCCTAATCCATTTGGATAAATGCCAAAAACTATGGATTTATCCTTTGTAAGCCTTGTAAAACTCTTGCATTGATTTATAAATCCAGTCTTAGCCACCACCCTGCACTTTTCCATTGGAAACAATGACATGTGACATACATCACACAGCTTATATGTTCATCAATTGTCGCTTAATGGGAGTCGCCTACCGCTAAGCTTTCTAAGATGAATGTCGTCACTATCCAATAATTACCATCATTTCGACCACCATCAATTAGGAGTTAAGACATGCACTGTTCTTTCAATTTAAATAAAAACGAAGAGAGCTTGCAGTTGATCTACAACGAACAAAAGATTTATATAAAAAAGGACTGTCAGAAAGTTTCTGAAGCCGAACTCAATAACAAAGAAAGTTTTGTGTTTAAATTTCTTGTGGCGAATTCTTCCATTGCTTCTCCCCAATCAGCTCGTGACATAGAAAAGTCGTTCAAACGTCAATTTAATGAAGAACTAAGCCTTTATGCGCTAAAAAATATCATTGCATCGATTCGAAAAAAATATCGCGAACTTTGCCTACAAGCCCAAGTTATCGACCACAACCAACTTATTTCAAACCTGTATAAAGTTGGCTATTTCATTGACTTAGAAAAAGCCAACCTATCACCGAATTGTTGCAAGAAAGACATTAACCACTTTAAGCATTCGCGTATCGAAGTCCTAAAGCTCTTGTTATGCACTTATCGAAAAGAAACGGTGCAATCTTCCATTGTGATGTTGGGGTTATCTGCGGGGATGCTGTTCGTGGTCTACTTCTTTCAAATTCTATACACCTCAACTATTGCGATTGAATACAGTCAGAATACACAGGACATTACCGAGGAAGTGATGGAATATGGCTGCAGTGACGACGGAGCAATCCACGCCTTAAGGCATTCACTTAATATTGATTCCGTTATCTTAACTACCGATTCTGAGTCCTGTTTTGTTTCCCGGAACGAATCAAAACTGATTGATATAAATCACGATGAGAACTTTTACGACAGCCGAGACTTTTCTTACACTCGCTTTTCGACGCCGGACGATAAAGTTCAGTTGGTGGCCCGCATTTCAAAACGTTCAATCGAATCCCGCTATCGTAATTCAGTCATCCCACTTTTTATCGACTCTCTCGTGATTGAAAAAAACGGCTTCAATATCGTAACGTTAGGTACTGCGGGTATTCCAGTTTACCGAAAAAAGCTGCCGTCAGGGGCAACTCTCCACTTTTACAGCCAGCATATTGTCGTCTTGTGGATCGCTCTATTTCTTATGTTAACTTTGATTTGCTACCGTCATTACTTGCTTGGTGCGGCCTTGTATCTTTACCGTTGGCCACGCGTCTCTTACGAAGAAGAGCCCATCATTAACACCCACGACAACAGTATTCTGTATTACGAACTACTAAGCCGAGTTCGCCATGTCGGTGTATTGGATTTCATCCACGCGATGCGAAAAAGCAATTTGCTCACTTTCCATACCATCTTACAAATCGAGTCGGTCAAAAAAGCCAAGCAGAATAACAGCAACGCGATATACGGAATCAACGTGTGCCCTTCCGCCTTAGTCGGCAGTAATTTCAGTAAAATCAGGCAGCACTTAGCAGCAATGGAAGTCAATGAGTTCATTGTCGAAATCACCGAGTATTCCAATTTAGGTTATGGCAATGAGGTGATTGATAATATTAAAGAAATCAAAGAACTAGGAATCACAATCGCACTCGATGATTTTGGCACTGGGAACAATAATATCGAGATCATAAGTGTGATTTCCCCTACTTACTTGAAGCTCGATCGCTGCTTCGTAAAAGACATAGAATCTGGCGAGCGCCATACCGCGGTGCTTACTAGCATCTCAGAAATTGGCCGAATTTCGAATATGACCATGATCTATGAGGGAGTAGAGACCCGTCGCCAGCAGTATATTTTGTGCCAATTAGGCTACTTCCTTCATCAAGGTTACTTATACAGCCGCCCTTAACCTATCTGTGTTCCACCCAAGATTCCGTCGCTTTCTTGGGTGGTTATCAGCCTAGATAACGCCACTCTAGCAAAGCCTTGATTTGGATCTATTTGGCTGCTGTTGGGCTTGGAATTTCGTGTATTCCAAATTAAGACACTACTGAGTGTATGGTTAGTGGCAGATCAATAACTAAGGCCCTACACATCATGTCAACAAATACAACGCCCGTATTACCACCGGAAGGACTATGGGAAAAAACAACAAGGATCACAAAAGCAATTTTGACCTACTGTTTTAAGCTGATTATCGGTTTATCGATTCTAGTTGGCGCATCAGTAGGGCTTTCTAAACTTGGCACTATTCATGGTAAATCACTACCAGAAGAGTATTTCTTAAACGGCTACCCAACTATCTTGAAGCTTCTGGACTCTGAAGTGTTTATGGGATTTGTCTTCTTCGTAACGGTCGCAATCCTCATCTACGTGGCTTATCTATTTTGGCGTCTACATGAAGTTGCGGTGCATCGCGCAGCAGAAATGTCGAGCGCTCATACTCAGATTGTCTTCGCACTTTCATTATGTGGTCTATTCATCGACAAAACTTGGTGGGTACTCGCGCTTATCATCGCCTTTGCTCGTTGGGACGTTTTAGCTCAAGAGCTTTCTAACATTATCCGTAACGGCCGTTCGGCTAAGAAAGTTGAGGAATAAGCCATGAAAGAGATAATGCTACCTTACGTCCTAATTTGTTGGATTTTGGTCAAAACTGGCGTCGTTCAATGGACTCTAAAAAATGCCGTGATCATTGTAAGTACGGGGATGTTATTGGCCGCTGCGTTATTCACGGCTCACCGATTTTGGTCACCAGCAGACTTAACCGACAGTACAACCGTTAAAGCGCCTCATGCGGTCCTGAGCCCGTTATTAGGACAAGAAGTTGAACAAGTCTTCGTTGACCACAACCAAATGGTCAAAAAAGGCGACCTTATCTACACGCTTCGTACAGAAGACACTCAATCTCAGATGGATGGCTTACAAGCACAGAAAGACGCAGCTCAAGCTGAAATCTTAGCCTTGGTTCACCAAATCGAGAATGATAAAAAGAACCTTGCGCGCTTGGAAAAACTGAATGAGTTTGCCCAAGAATATCAACGCGATGACATTCGTACTCGTATTGAATCTACCGATGCAAAGATCGCTTCAGTCAACGCACAGATCCTCAATATTGAAGCTCAAATGGCGACGGCGAATTGGCAAAATGAGCGTCGTGAAATTCGAGCACCATTTGATGGCCAATTATCCATCACTAATATTGTGAACGGGACTCGCATAGGTAACATGCACCTTTACGACACCAGTAAGAAATTCGTTGAAATGCGCATCGCCGACCAAACTTATCGCGGGATTGAAATTGGCCAATTCGCAGAGTTTTACATTGATGCATACCCTGGCGAAATCTTCCGAGGCCGCGTTCACAGCTTAACCGCAGGGACAGGTGAAGCTCGAGTGTCGGTTCTTAATGGCTCTCAACATGTTCGCCAGCATGTCGGCAATAACATGGGGTCGCACGGTCGTACGATTGTCATTGAATTCGAAGAACCAGAAGGTTACAACGTTCCAATTGGTGCGACAGGTTCTGGTTGGGTTTCCGCCACTAAGCCACACCCAGCTCTAGGCTTTATGGACATCATTGGTGCGGCGACAGTAAGGCTTAAAGCGTACAAGTCATACCTATCTGCGCTATAGCGAACACATTTATCCACCTCGTTTGCTCGGTGGTTTGAAATGAAAATCAAAAAAAGGAAGCCACTGGCTTCCTTTTTTAGTTGGGGTATTAGTTACCTTGCCGCACTAAGCCGTGTGTCAACGTAATTATCGACGATCGGCTCCAAGATTTCCGTTAGCCATTTCTGCTTGGCTGCATGTCTTAATGAAGCCTTAGTAATGATGGCGACATCCAAATTAAGCTTATGCTGCTCGGTTTCATCTCGGTATGGTTCATACCTAAGAGTGAAACAATCGTCCATTAGCTGGCTCATTAAATGATGGCTATCAACAATCATCCCTACTTCAACATTCGGGTCCAATGCTTTGAAATGGTCAGCATGTTCATTGACACCTGAAATAATAAACTTAACGTATTCGCCATCTTTGTTTCCCTCAAAATAGCCAGAACCCGAGTGTAATCGCTTTTGGTAAAAGCTTTGTGGCTTGTCGTTGATAACATGCAAACCGATATCAACGTCTTCAGACAAAATCAATGACTCGCTGTGCTCCCCCCACTGCCTCAATTCAATCACGGCATCGGTGTCTTTTCGAATGGCACGAATGATTTCTCGTCCGAACTGGATCAAATAGGGCTCAACGATGTGCAAGGTCACTTTAGCAATCGAACGAGGGTCAAACTGCTCTGGCTCTAACGCTAGATCAAGTTGCTCCAAAGCAGCGCGTACTTTGGGTTCTATTTTTTCAGCATAACTGGTGGGCTCTAAACCCTGCGCGTTTCTTAAAAACAAAGGGTCGGCTAAATCCTCTCTCAATTGAGCCAATATTTTTGAGACATAAGATTGAGAGCGACCTATTTTCTGAGCAGCCCTTTGCGTAGAGCGAGTTTGCATGATCGCGAGAAAGACATGTAGAGCATTTAAATCATTCATTAAAAGACACTTTTTCAATAATACTTATTCAAAGCTAACTGAATTGCACACATCTTTCCAATGACACACTTAAATTTTTTCTTTCACATATTCAAAGTACGTTAAATCAAGCACTTAATAATCATATCAATTAGTAATATCGATTATTCCTAATTAGAAAGCGAGTTTATTTACAATTGAGGCAGTCTTTTTCTCATACCACAATGGATTGTGTTACAACAACTTAGAGGCAAGGAGTCGCCCTAACGAGTATTTAACCATGCCTAATCCAACGAAACATCTCGCGACTGCCACTCACCATCAATCTATGACTTCAAAGTCGAGTGACTCATCAGCACCATCTTTATTCACATTATCACTTCTGACTGCCGCACTTTTTACCGCTAACTCGGTGTCAGCAAGTGGGCTTTTCTTGCAAGAAGCCGTCATTGCAAATGCGGGTACTACCGGCGCCGGTGATGGTGTTTACACTGGTTCTGCTGCCGCTATGTGGGCAAACCCAGCGACAATGTCTGGGATGGGCGAGTCATTAACGACCGTCAATGCACTCGGTTTAGATATTGAAATGAAATACCGTGATGCAAACGGTGATGCCAGCAAAAATGGTAACGCCAGCACGACGATGCCATCTGTCGGTATTTTTCATGCCCGCCAATTGGATGAAGGCCTGCACTTAGGCTTTGCGTTAGGGACTGTAGGAGGCACCAGTTTGGATTACGGTTCTAACTGGGGTGGCGCTAACCTAATGTCAGATACTAGCCTCACAGCTTTGCAATTTAACCCTTCTGTCAGCTATCAACTTAATGAACAAGTGTCTATTGGTGCTGGAGTTCAGTTCAACTGGGCATCACTAGAAATGGGGGTACTCGCTGGCCAAGTCAACATTGAGCAATCTTCTGATTGGGCGTATGGCTACAACTTGGGTGTCATGTATCACGCTACCGAGAAATGGGATATTGGGGCGAGTTTCCGCTCTAAAGTGGAACATGATTTTAGCACTAACCTTTCTGGTCAGCTTCAACTTCCAGTCTCCACTCAGCTTGCCGTACCTGCCATTGCGGATGTCAGCTCAAGTTACGCTTTAACAGACGATTTAAACTTACTCGCGAGTATCCAATTCCACCGTTGGAGCGAATGGGATGAAACTTCATTCGGAGGCAACCTCGCCATTGACCGTGATTGGGACGACGTTTGGAAGTTTGCGTTCGCAACCGACTACCGACTAAACGAAGATTGGCGATTAAAAGCAGGCTTCTCGTACGAAACGTCACCACAAGATGACCCAACTAAACAGTGGGTCGACCTTCCAGTGGGCGAACAGTACCGTTATTCCATTGGCGCAAGTACACAGTGGGAAGAGTACACCTTTGATGTGTTTTATGAATACGCTGATTTAGGTTCGGTTGAGATCGATTGCGCCGTCAACGTACAAGGCACATTCGATGGCCGCATCCACTTCATTGGCGCGAGCATGACTTTTTAAGGTAACCCATGCATAAAATTGTAATCAGCACCCTCTCTGTTCTCGCGATCTGCAGCGTTGCGGTCGCCGAAGAAAAACACCATGAAGATCCAACGAAGATCATCACTAAAGCAGGAGTATCATACAGTGAGGGAGTAAAGTTCTCGGGTTCATTAGGCCTTGACGATGCTCGAAAGATTAATGGCAGCATCAATGCCGATGGCGAAGAATGGCGCATTGGAGGCTCTTGGCTTTTTCCGGTTGGAATCGTCAACTTTAACTTCAGCCGCGCCGAATATGAGCCAGAAGGACACCGAAATAATTACAGCATTGGAACCTTTATGCCTCTTAGCTACTTTGATATAGCACCTATGGGGTGGCAGATCTTTCCGATGGCTGGTTACAACTACAATGACGGTGAAATAGCCTATTTTGACGACAGCGACATTGAAAATGATTATGTCATGCTACCAGCCTCGTCCCATGGCGGGTATGTCGGCGTTTTTACGTTAAAACCACTATCCGATAAATGGACGTTAATGGCCTTTGGTGGCGGTTCAATCGGTTCTGATGACTATTCTGGCTATTGGACTGGCGCAGGGTTAAGCCACAAACTTACTCATGCACAATCGTTCAATGTTTATGGCGTTCTAGCCGAAGACGATTATGGGGAAAATAATCGTATTGGTATTTCGTACACTTACGAGTTCAAATAGGCACAGCCCCTGAGTTACAGTGTAACTCAGGGGTTCCCCCTCGAGCAGACTTTCACTCCGAAGTGATGAAAGATTTACCGCACTCTCGTAGTGCTTAGCCACAAAAAGCCTGCGTTCCACCATTCCGTTGAACACCAAACCTTCTCTCTATCCGCTGAATTATTGCCTTTTCACAAAGCCAACTTTAATTCGCCTAATATCAAAGGTACTATCTCGCCACCAGCACTGGCGACTCATCGCTTTGTCTATTCATTTGCTTACTTAAGAACGGTTCAATGTCTATTTCAATTCGCACCTCTAACGTACACAAATTTACGAGTGACGTAAGTCGTATCAACGTACCGGAGCGTTTTACATTCCCGTACTACTATACGCCACACAAGCTTGCCGAACTCGCGATGTCTGAGTTGCAAATAGCATTAGAGAATCAAAGTGTAGACGACTCCGCTTTAGGCAATATGTATGGGGTGTTGGTCGTGTCCAATACGCAAGGAGAATTGGGATATCTCTGCGCTCATGCAGGCCAAAGTACACTGACTCAAAAACAAAGCGAAAACTTACAGCAAACCTTTGTTCCTAGTGCTTTCGACCTTGATGGTTTCACTCTCGCTTCTCGCGATTTAGTGAAGCAAATAGACGATGTATCTGAAAGCCTGCATAGCCTTAAAACAAAGCAACTCGCTTCAAACCTGAACAATGAGCTTCATCGTTTTGAGCTTGAGTCGAATGCTAGGCTGGCTAAAGCTCAAGAGAGCATGGCGGAAAGCAAAACACGCCGTAAACAAATCCGCCTACAAGCTGAACAGGATGGTGATGCACAAGAAATAGCACAAGTCATTGCCGCCCTTGGCAACGAAAGCAGCCGCGAAAAGCGCGAACTAAAATCTCTTAAGCAACAAATAAAACAGTCTAAAGCTGCCTTAGAACAGCGCGTTTTGTCCGAGCAGCAGTCACTCAAACGGCTCGTAGAACAAGAAAAAAGCCTTCAAGCCAAATTAGAATCAATCCGACTTGAACACTTTCAATTCTTGAATGCCTCTTTAGAAAAAGCGTCGCTCAACACACTACTGAATGGGCAAGACGCTCTACAAAACACAGGCGAATGTTGCGCCCCAAAATTGCTTAACCATGCTTTTAACCATGGCCTAAAACCATTAGCGCTTGCCGAATTTTGGTGGGGAAGTTTACCAAAAGCCGAAGTAAGACAGCATGGCAACCTATACCCTGTCTGCCAAAGTAAATGTTTTGAAATCCTAGAACACATGCTCAAAGGTGTTCACCTAGAAGGCAACCCACTCATCGTGACACCATCATTAGATAAAACGCTCGATATCGTTTATCAAGATGAAGTGATGGTCGTCGTGAACAAGCCTGCTGAATTTCTATCTGTTCCGGGCAAGTTCATCGACGATTCAGTGTATACCCGCATCAAAGGGCTGTTTCCTAAAGCGACAGGCCCGTTAATTGTGCATCGTTTAGATATGTCTACATCCGGATTACTCGTGTTAACTCTGACCGCTGAAACCAATAAACATGTCCAACAACAGTTTATTACCCGTACTGTAGAGAAGCGATATACCGCACTTTTGGACGGTATCGTTAAATCAGAATCTGGCACGATCAAACTTCCGCTTGCAGGCGACATTAACGATCGTCCTCGACAACTTGTTTGCAAAACGCATGGCCGAACCGCTGAAACCAAATGGGAAGTGGTTGAGCGTCGCAACGGCAAAACCAAAGTTCATCTTTACCCTAAAACAGGCAGAACTCATCAATTACGAGTGCATTGCGCTCACCCTCTTGGGTTAGGTATTCCAATCACAGGAGATGACTTGTACGGCTATAAGCTTAATCGACTGCATTTGCATGCTGGTTACCTGAAGTTCAACCACCCAGTCAGTGGCGAAGCGATGGAATTTGAAGTGCCCTCCGAGTTTTAATGCCACCTCTTTAAAAACAAGACTAGTTAATTGTCAGTCACTTAATTGCAAGTGGCTGACACGCTTTACACCCCGACGTGGATTCTTTTTGCTGATTTTCGCTTTCATATTAATAAATGTGTTAGTATCACCGACTTTTTGACGAGCCTCACACTTTTATTGCAACGGTGTTTGGGAAATACATAGGCTTTAACGAGCCAAATATAGCGAAAGTATAATGTCCGACTTGACGAATGTCGCCAGCGAACACATCAACACTCAGCCACCTTCACCCACTTTTACACAAGCTCAATCCCTATTTAAAAAGTTAGAACTCGGTAACCCTGTCCTTTGGTTAAGTGGCAGTTTCCTTATCGTTTTTGTTCTACTCGCCATCACTAACACCAGCGCGTTAACCGAGTTGGTCAATGCCGGGTTCAGCTATTCTACTCAATGGTTTGGAGCATTTTGGCAAGTCCTACTTTTTCTGAATTTTGTCATTGGTATAGTGCTAGCGGTCGGCCGAACAGGATACGTTCGTTTGGGTAACTTGTCCGCGCCAGAAATGGACACCTTCCGATGGATGGCGATCGTGCTCTGCACACTCCTTGCTGGGGGTGGCGTATTTTGGGCGGCAGCGGAACCTATCGCTCATTTTGTCTCAGCACCACCACTTTATGGTGACGCTTCGCCGAAAGAAATGGCGATCAACGCATTATCGCAATCCTTTATGCATTGG
>Ga0213838_1001259_pt1 | contig 13508 bp, 10 predicted proteins | sample SWPATP13_FD_160577 | JGI IMG/M metagenome (GOLD analysis project Ga0213838, IMG submission 160577) | Coastal seawater microbial communities from Marineland, Florida, United States - SWPA TP1 #3 | ecosystem: Environmental > Aquatic > Marine > Coastal | place: USA: Florida | collected 2016-08-06 | reverse complement strand
TGTCATTTTCTTTCGCAGCTTCTGTTTGCAGGTATTCAAGACCTTTATCGGCCTGTCCCAAACCCGCATGCGCCAGTGCCAGCAAGCGGGCAACTGCAAAACCCGGATTGGTTTCGTAGTAAGCAGACAGTAGTGAAACGGCATCGTTGAAACGCTTTTCGTTTAATGCCAGTAAACCTTTGGTATGAGTCAGATTTACCAGTTCACTGCTGTCTTCAGAGAGTAACTCAATAGCACGCTTGGATTGGGCAAACCTGCCTGTAGAAGCAGCAAGGTGGGCCTCAACTAGAATTAGTCGTTTATCTCTGGGGAGATATTGGCGAGCATTCTGTGTAGCTACTAATGCACCGTCAAAGTTATTCGCTAGTTGGTAGGTTGCAATTAAGCGGTACCAACTACGGCTATCGGTAGGGAACTTCTGTGACCAGTCGCGATAAGTTTCAATCGCCTTGTCAAAGTTTTTTACCGTGACATAAGCATCCCCTAGCGCCTGGTAAACACCAAAGCTTTGCGGTTCAGTTATTCCTTTCAGTAAATTAATCGCTTTTTCTGGCTGCTTTGAACGTAAATGTAGCAGGCCTAAGGCAGAACTTGCAGCATCAGACTCAGTATATTTATTAATACGTTGTGTAAGAAAACTTTCCAGCTCACCTTCCTGACCCATCGCAATTTTTATATTCACCACATCAACCAGGTTCTGTAGATTGTTGGGTGACAGGTCGAGTAACTTCTTGCCATATTCGATGGCTTTATCAAAGTTATCCCTGCGGGCCTCGCCGATCATCAGGTATCGAATAGCGCTGGTGTTATCAGGATCACGTTTAACCAGGTCAGTGAAGTTTTCACTGGCTTTTTTTTCATCGCCATGGCGAAGGTAAACAATTCCTCTTAGCAATTTGCCATTTAGCTCGTTTAATTCTGCCCACTGGTCTGCTATTGCAAGAGCTGAATCCAATCCTTCCTCTTCATATTTTGTTTGGGCGAGAAGAATCCATGCTTCACTTAGATCCGGTGCAAGCTCTAAAGCCTTTATTAATGAGTCAGCGGCACCTTCCTGCCCTTCATCAAGTAAAATATATCCTTCTCGTAAAAGGCTTACCGGATTGTTTGGATCAAGTGCCTTTGCCCGGTTAAGTAAAGATTGAGACTCGGCGTTTTCACCTTGTTGTAGCTTTTGGAGCGCAGCTAAGCTGTATATTTCAGCTCCCTGCCCGGGCTCGATATTTAGATCATCAAGGCTACCGGCCACTTCATTCACATAGCCAAGTTCAAGTTTTACCTGTGCAAGCATTCTATGCGTAGGGTGAGCTGGAGGTAGAGTCGCCGCTGCTGTTGATAGCAGCCTTAAAGCACTCTCGAGCCTTCCTGTGTAATAGGCACTTGTACCTGAAATAAAACTAGCCAGGGCAGGTTTCGCTTTATTTTGTAGAGCTATATTGGCTGTATTGTAGGCTTCTTCATATTTATTTTGATAAAAGTAGACCAGAGACTTTAGATAGTTGGCCTGTCCACTGTTTGGATTTAGCGTAAGGAGCTTGTTGATTTCTTCATCTGCGCGGTTGAGTTGCTTATCTTCAATTAGCTGCTCTGCTAGCATGAAACGTGCAACATGATATGTGGGGTAGATTTCAAGTGCCTTGGTGTTCGCGATAATTGCTTCGACATGATCTCCCATAAGCGAAGCAATCATTCCTTTTAGTAGAAACTTTTCAAAGGGTTCTATTTCAGGGCTAATAAACTGTTCCGTGATGTTTTTAGCTAAATCGGGTTTGCCGGACTCAAGCGTTTGATAAGCTTGAGCAATCAGCAACTCTTCTCGTTGCAACTTTTTATTGGGAATTACTGGATCCTGTTCACCGCCTTTAAGCTTTGATAGATATTCGAAAAGAGCCAAAGTACTAACCACTTGCGTGTCACCGATATCCGGAGAGCTCTCTAATTCGTTTAGTACTCTTCCAAAGTCATTTTGATAGAAAATGGATTTGATAAAATAGGGGTAAGAGGCTAGCTCATCATAACCAAGCTCAATTGCTTTTCTAAGTTCCTTTTCTGATTCTTCCCAGAGTCCTTGCTGGAATTGTAATATCCCCAATTGGAAACGAGCTTCTGCGTTATTGGGTTCGCTAACGACTGCATTTTTTAGTTCGACAATTGCAGCGGTTTGTTCGCCCTCTAACACCAAACTTTTTGCATCTGCGATTTGTTGCTCGGCGGTTTTTTGTGAACAAGCGGATAAAACTAATGCACAAAGAAGTGCCGTGGCCCATTTCATTTACATCCATTCCTTATGGCTAATACCTCATACTGCAAGTAAAGATACCAGTTTGGTTTGGCTGTGACTATACCTCTAAAGGCTGATTACTTTGAATCGTATTTACCAGGCGATAAAATGTTATTGGGATCCATAGCGTTCTTCAACACCTTAATAGTTTGCCAGTACGCTGATGATTTATCGATTTTTTGTTGTTCGTGAATGGGTAGCCGGTAAGGAACAAAGCCCTGCCTACAGCCCTCAGTAATTAGCTCATGTAAACAGTTAAGTGCTCTGGTTTCCTCGCTACTGTCACTTTTATCAAACACCAGAGGAACCGTCGAATCGATACAATCGTGTTTTAAATTAGTAAAGGTAATCAAAGGGTCCAGGTTATATTTCAGCATGGTTGAGCGTACAAATGATACAAACTGTTTTAAGGCTTCAGAGTCCATGGGGATGAGCGGTGCGTACCATAATAAACCACAGTTTTCGTTGGCTGGATCCAACGGGCGGGATTTGTCGCCTTTGGCGGATTTATTTCGCCAGTAGGGAAGAGGCAGTGCTACCTGGTTTGGCTCGCCTAGCATGATATCGATGCCTTCTTTAAGGGACGTTAACTGGCCCTTTACGTCTTTAAAGGCAGGAACAAAATTCAACGGCAGTCGGACGAACTGACGAGCAAATTTGAGTAATAAAGAGTCAGAAAAAAGAATTCGTCCCAGCTTTTGGCCTTTTTGCTTTATATATTTTTTAACGAAACTGACGACTGTTTGCTCGCCGTATATAGAGCCAACGATCATCCACTCAGGGAGCCGTTTAGAAGCAGCTAATTTATTTACCTGTTCATCTGATAATGGCTCGATAGGATTGTGATCAACGTTTGGATTTTCACAGGTCATTGATACCAGGCGTCGCTTGTCCATTAAATTGATAGAGCCGACCATGCCACTTTGAGATTCTAGTAATTCCCGGATAAAGGATACTGCCTCAGCAAAGTTATCACCGTCAAAAATCTGAATGTAAAATGCACAAAAAGACGAAGGTTTTTTAGCCAGCCTTAGTGTCATTTCTGTCACTACGCCAAGATTACTTTGCGTAAATAACCCGTCAATATAAGGGCCTAGCCCCCATTTAAAGGTTTTATCGATAAAATCATTGCCGCTCTGATCCATAGCGGAGACTGCTGAAGATAGTTTTTGTTCGCACAAATCAGGATGGGGGAGATACGCTTTCATCGCATTGCAAGCATAAAAATGGTCTGTGTAAGGCGTAATGCCGTAACCTCTTTCTAAAGCGTTACTGAGTAAGCTGCATGAAGGGCCGGCACCGGTAACTGGTACCATGTGGGGCCAGTCATGTTCTGCGAGGTAGTCGTGCAGCTGTTGCTGAGTGACACCAGGGCCAATAGTAATGAGACCCAGCTCTTTATTTGTGGGTGTGATAGCGTTCAGCGCAGACAGGTCCAGGAGATAAACCGGAGCTTTGTCTACCAGAATCGAGCCATATCCCCAGTTGTTGTTAGTACTAACCGGATGCAGTTTTACTCCCTCAGAGTTTGCCAGCGTTAGTAACTGGGGAATTGCTGATTCCTGCAATACCTGGATTGCCCCGGCAAACTGCTGTGGTTTACCAAATGTATTAATGCCATATTGGCTTACGGCTTCCTCTGAAGCTAACAGTCTGGCTATGCCTGGCTGGCAAATAAGCGATAATTGGTTGTGAATATCCATATAAAATCTGGTAGTTTTAACGTGTATTTGTATAACCGAACTATAGCGCGAAAAAACAAAAAAGCCGACAAATTGCCGGCTTTCTTATTGAACTGATTTTGGTTTATTAGCTTTGACGAGACTTGGGGATTGCGAGCATCGCAATACCAAACAGCAAAATAAGTGTTGCTCCCGGAGCACTAACCGGTATCTCCCGTGTACTCAGACCTATGACTATATTGTCAAACTCTCCGGCAATGTCACTGGTATTGATTACCAGGGTGTCAAACTGTTCTGCAATCGAAAAAGCAATATTGACGTAGGCATTGGAGTCAGGATCTGATTGGTTGCCGGAGCTTCCTCCGAGTTGCGATAGTAATGAAGAGCCTGTTATAGAAGATACAAGAGAGCCGCCGGAGTAAAATTCAAAATCATTGTAAATATCAACAGATCCCCAGTAAAAGCCTATGTAAGTTATGCCAAGCTGGGTTGTACCACCGTATAAGTTGCTGTAATAGTTGAGTAGATTTGTATAGTCGAAAGATACTGTAGCGGTGCCTTGACCATTGTTTGTTGCATAACCATAACATGTAGAGTCATTTGCAGGAGCTGCAGCTACACTCGTAACCGAGCCTTGCCTAACCGCTATTTCATTACTGTTTGCAGTAACGCTAACACCTATTGGGCTGTTATTTAAACTATTTACGGCACATTCATTTTCAAATCCGGTTACGGTATAGTCACTTGAACCGGGATATAGAGGGTCGCCTGTTGCAATGTCAAAAGTTTCGATAAAGTAGTCAGATAGACCACCATTTAAAGGGTCCATAAAGCTGCTGGTAAGTCCAGAGCCGTCTGAGGCGCTAGCTCCCCCAAAGCTTATGGATGCTGCGATAGAATGGTTGTAAACACTAAAAACCAGTACGACACTGTATAAAAGGGATTTAGTGACGAGGGGAAAACGTTTCATAGAGTCGCTCCTTGAATGATGTCACCAACACCAGAAGCAATGCATTATTCAGACCACTAAAAAAAGTTTAAAAAATTCACAAGGTTAAAATTTAAACTTTGAGTGTAGACTTTGAACTGTAAAAAAAGTCGGCACTATGGCCGACTTTTTAGCGGTAACTTTCTCTTTCGTTTATTTCTTTAAACGAGATCTAAGGCCAAGAGCTACCAGACCGAAGGCGAACAGTGCAAGACCTGTTGGCGCTGGTACAGGAAGATTGCGAGAACTTAAACCGATTACAATGTTATCAAACTCCCCAGCTACACCGTTGGTGTTGATTACTAAGGTGTCGAATTTCTCTGCGATTGAAAACTCGATTTCAACGTAAGTATGTAAATCACCAGACGTTTCGTTGAATTCAGACAGCATTTGATTACCGGAAATTGAAGTAACTAATGAACCACCAGAATAGAATTCAAAATCGTTGTAGTTGTCTACAGAACCCCAGTAAAAACCTAGGTAAGTAATACCCAGTTCAACTCCACTGCCTGCTTCATCGCTGAAATAGCTGAGGAGATTAGTGTAGTCAAACTCCACCGAAGCTGAACCTTCGCCATTATTCGTTAAATAGCCGTAACACGTAGAGTCGTTAAGAGGAGCCGCTGCAACGTTTGAAACTGAGCCTTGACGGATGCCAATTTCAGACGAATTACCGGAAACAGATATACCAAACGGCCCAGCATTTACACTATTTACAGCACAGTCGTCTTCAAAACCAGCGATCGTGTAGTCGGTAGTTCCATCAAAACCCGGGACACCAGTTGCTTGGTCGAAAGTCTCAATGAAATAATCTGTAATACCAACGCTATTTGGATCGATGTACTGGCTGGTAAGTCCCGAGCCATCTGTAGCTGCAACACCGTTGTTAAAATTAATTGTAGCCGCATTGGATACACCAATACAACTTAGACCTAAAACCGTTGTTAATGACAACGCTTTTGCTAATTGGGAAAATTTGTTCATATTACTGTCCTCTGTACTAAGAAAGTTACCACAACAACGACAATGCATGGGGTGTGCCAGTTTTTAAATTGCTATTATTTACAGTTGCTTAGGTTGTTTTGGGTAGGCTGGAGAAGTGCGAGGTGTAAAATTTTTTGACATGGCTTTTTGCTCGTTTGCCGTTCGCTTTCTACTATTGTGAAATTGAACGGCGCATATATACCTAGCTATTTTCTTTCATCTGTTTATTTACCTGAACCTGTATATCGCGAAGCATATATTTAAAGCTTGGAGCTAGGTCTCGGAGCAGGATCTCTGCGTTTATATAATAAGGCGCGCGCTGGCCGTGATACTCTATCGTCGGACCAATCTTAATGTATTTAATCCCAAGAAAACGCATGCTTCTGGCTAAACGGGGCTCCATCATTACAAAAGCGTGCTGAATCCCCTGTGTTAGTGCTAACGAAGCGGCAGAAAGATAAAGCCCGATGGCTATAAACGGAAAACAACGAAGTTCAGCTTCGGAATAAGTCGATTCGTTAATTGCACCAGTTGCGGCACCGGCAAACTTATCCATGGCCCGTCGCCTGAAATGAGCTGGCACGGCAAGCCGCGATATTTCACAGATTTCATTGCGCTCAAAGTGGTTTGGTGTAAATTCGTCATGAGATATAGAATGCAGACAATATTTTTCCAACGGTAAAAGCTGTCCTTCCTCACGAGGGGTGACTAACCTGACAGTACCTGCGTAGGCGTCTGACCCAATATGCTTAATAAGGCAATACTGAGAAAACGCATCAAACTCATCCATTTCCATTTGATCAGGTCTTAATGGTTCGAAGCCAAGCTCTTCACAATACACATTATGGCGAATCTTATAGACTTCTCCTTTCAATTCGTCGGTATTCGCAACGACTGGCGTCAAGAAAGTAGAGAAATGCTTTGATATAGCCGTAGCCTCGCGCAAACGCTGGTAAGACTGCCATAGCTTGGAAATTTTTGCGCTCGTACTCTTAAACACCGTCACCTCTTCCATCCGGGCTTGTTATAAGCTTCATCTTTCGTGTATGGATGCGCTGCATCTATTATTCCTTATGTTCCTTAATAATAGCACTAAAAACACACACTCAACGCTATTTAGACTAATTACTATGTCACCTTATCGGCCATTCTCCGGTTTCATAAAGCAAACCGATGTATTCGTAAAGTGCTCTTTCCGTATTGTAGATACTAGCAATAGATGGAATATTTAATGTCACCTCGTAGCTTGGCGGACTCAGATGTTCAACCGGCACGGGAACAAGGTGGTTAAATCCAATCTGCCTAGCCTGATACACTAATCTGCGCATATGCGTGGCTGAAGATACTACCGCAATGGGAACATCTCCGGTAAGGTTAAACAATGCTTTTAATTCCTGTTCTGTATTAAAGCCTGCAGGCAAGGCCGTGACAGGAGCCGAGACCAGGGTAGATAGAAATGCTTTGGCCCTCTCTGCATAGGATATGTCTTTATCCTCTAAAAAATGACCACCGGTAACAATAACCGGTTTGTCTTTATACTCAGACATTATGGCAGTTTGGGTTAAGCGGTTTAACGAACACTGATGCCAGTTACTGGCCTCGGGTAAATCGTTACCATAATAATAACAACCAGGAGTGAAAATATACTCTACCTGATGCCAGGCACTATCTGATTTTTTAACCGGCGGGTAGGCATATTCCAGTGGTGCAAGTAACCAGTTACTAAATGTATACTGGCTGGCGAGCAGCAACCATCCACAACCGCTGATGAATATAGGGTAAGTGTACCTGGATAATTTATTTGAATAATGGCAAGTCAGGGCGACTAAAAACAGAACGAAAAAGAGAACGACTGGCGAGATGAGCTGTTTAACAATAAATTTTAATGTGTCTGCATCCACAATTATCGTTCCCTGATTAACAGGATGTTATAGTCAATCATTTAGAAGCGAGTTGCAATGAAGAATATCTGTCTGTTTTTGTTAATTATCTTTTTGTCAACTACCCTTGAGGCAAATCAGTCGATGGTGGAGGTGATAAAAAAAGTGAAACCATCTGTGGTTGGGGTTGGCATTACAACGCCGATGAACTCGCCGGCGAATCAATTACAGGGGACGGGATTCGTTATCGGGGATGGCCATTATATTGCTACTAACTATCACGTTGTATCAACGTCTCTGAATCCGGATGTTGTGCAGTATCGTTCTGTCTATGCTGGTAATGCGAAAAATACCAGAACGTACCGTGCAGAAGTAGTCGATATCGACCCTGCTCATGATCTTGCCATTCTGAAAATAGATACAAAATTGACCCCACTGAAAATAGCTTCTGATGAATTTGTTCCAGAAGGCACTCATATTGCTTTCACTGGATTTCCTATTGGGGCTGTTTTGGGGATGTACCCTGCAACTCATCGAGGTATGATTGCCGCTATAACCCCCGACGCTATTCCGGCGCGCCGTTCCGATCAGCTTTCTATAAATATGCTCGACAGATTACAAAAGGTATTTCTAATCTATCAGCTGGATGCGACTGCCTACCCAGGAAACAGTGGCAGCCCTATGTATCTGAGTGAATCCGGAGTTGTAGTTGGCGTTATAAACAAAGTATTTGTAGCCGAGACGAAAGAGTCTGTACTAAGCAAACCGTCTGGAATCTCATACGCTATTCCGGTTATACATTTGCGTAAGCTTGCAGCAAAGTCTAATATAGCGCTGTAGTGAGAGGGCGCCTGGATTGTTACTGTCGGTAATTTTTACAAAAGAGCAGTAATCAGTACCCTGAAATAATAAAAAGCATTCATTATCATGTGGTTAGATAGTTGGCATGATTTATTCATGACGGTTTAAAATTGGTCTGCATACATTTAGCAGGCAGCTTTTCAATGGAAGACAAAGGTTATCAGTATGGGTATTGAACAAAATCAAACAACAGTGGCAAAACGCCGACAGTTTATAAAAAAAGCCGGTGCTGGTGTGGCGGTCTCGTCACTTCCTATGAAGTCTGTGTGGGGAGCATGCACAGTGTCCGGCGTTATGTCAGGTAACCTATCTCAAAATGGTGGGGGAACTGGTGATGTCTGTGGCTCCTTAAGCCTTACCGGAGGAAGATCTCCAGGCTTTTGGTATGTCGGTAATGGCGGAATCAATGGCACCCAAGGTAATTCTGTTCGAGACGTTTTCTGGAACCAGGTTATGTTTGGTGGAATTGACAATAACAGCTGTTTGGTTGAAGAGCGAATCGACGCTATAAGAACATTGATTACGGGTTTTTACAGTACGCAAACACTTACGCTGTCGGTAGCTGCTGCGAAGTACATCTATAATTCAGATTCCTCGTACAACGTTTCTCCAACCCTCCTCCAGGCGTTGTCAGGAGCAGGATTGGATCCAAACAGAAAAAGTATTTTAAAACACGCTGCAGTTGTATACCTGAACGTTTATTTTAAGCTGTACGCAGATGTTTCGACACCGCTGAACCATGATGCAGCCATGGAAGCCGCTGAGGTTATTATGACTAATCTGATTCAGTTGCAGCAACAAGGCACAACGATTCCGGATGAATCCGACAATCCGGTAGGTGTTATCGATTTGGGTTATACAGACGGTGCGAGCGCACTAACAAAAAATGAGTTCCTCATCCAATTCTCAGGTTATCAGAATACATTGAACAAGACTGAAGATGATGTATGTCCAAGCTCGAGTCAGTCCGGGAACCACGGCAGACCCTGGTAAGCAACTAAGTTATTGAAACTTCCTGGTGCTGTGACTTCAACTAGTAAAGTCAGATTAAAACCGTCAGTAGATTGTCGTTTTTTTTCTGACTTATCTGGTTGTGTTTTTTATAATGTGTTGAATAACCAAACCTACTTTGTTCACATTCAATGCAGGGAGTCATCGTTAAAAGCATTTCTTGAAGGGGGGGGGGCAGCAACTGAGTTTGAAAAACTGTTTATTGAGCCTCCCGAAACATTGATAGAAGAACTAATGAATAAAGGGATAGTTGCTGTTACGTGAAGCCATTTTTTATTAATATGGGCCTGTTTCAGGCGAGATTAAACGACTACCCTTCTTCAATCAGTCCAGCTCTCAATCAAATTTACGGTGACTGTCAGCCAAAAGAAATGTCTGATTTCACAGTAAGCCTGGCCCCTGGAAGCATTGTCCGTAAATATCTCCGGCCGCAAATAGTATTCGAAAGTAATACCCAAATTCCATTTAAACCCTTACCCTTTTCCCAGGCCTATGCGCTGCTGGAGTGGGGGCTTAACTGGTGTCTGGCCACACATGACTTCAACCATCTGCTACTACATTCAGCGGTACTGGTAAAAAACAATAAAGCGGTGTTATTTCCAGCACTTCCTGGTTCGGGAAAAAGCACCTTGTCCTGCTGGTTAGCGATCAACGGTTGGAAGCTCTATTCTGATGAAATGGCAGTTATCAATACCGATTCACTTACCGCAGAGCCACTTTACCGGCCAGCGTGTATTAAAAACCGTTCTATTGAATTGGTAAGAGGTTGGCAGCCGGATGCAACTATTACGAAGGTTTGCAGTGATACGGCTAAAGGTGATGTAGCGCATGCTAAGTTCCAGACCTGGACGGAATATTCCTGCTTACAGCCTGTCGAAATAGCCGGGATAGTGTTTCCTAAGTACGATGGTGACTTGACAGAAGAGCAGTACTACACCATTGCCAAATCGCAGGTATTTGAAGAGTTATGCCAGCATGCCTTTAATTATCATGTCTTAGGGTATCAGGCCTTCGATACGGTTTGGCGCTTGATTGATAAAGTTAAGGTGTTTGAAGTGCACTATAGTAATCTCGACTTTATGGATGAATTCTTGTTGGATGAGGTAGTAGGGCATGGCGAATAAATTTAGCTTTGAAAACCTTGTCCAAGCGATAAATTGGCCTGAGCGGCTTACTCATCTCTCGCTACATGAGTGGGAACACATTTTGTTTGTGCTGAAAACTTCACGTCTTGAGGCTTACTTAGCCTTCGTTTTACGTGACTTAGAGGCGTGGGACAGTATTCCAGAACAGGTCCGGGCTCACCTGAGCGCCGCCATGGTTTATGCCCAGCGACAAAATGATCAGGTGTTCCATGAGGGACAGGAAATCCATGACTTATTAGTGGCCCAGGGGGTAATTCCGGTTTTCCTGAAAGGGGCGGCATATATTGTTGCGGCAACAAACAATGCGCAGGGCCGGTTATGCTCGGATATCGATTTATTGGTTAAAGAGGGGGATTTAGCTACCAGTGAGACTACACTGCTGAATAACTTCTGGTATCACAAAACCATCACGGATTACGACGATAAATATTATCGTGAATATGCTCACGAAATTCCGCCTCTCTACCATCTCACCCGAGGAACGGTGCTCGATCTGCACCACAATCTGTTCTTGCCTGTTAGTGGCAAGGCACCGCCTCTGGATCAGTTTTGGCAGGGTGTGCAGCTTCAGGAGTGCGGGCTGTATACCCTGGAACCTGCTGCAATGTTTATGCATAGCATTATTCACCTTATGCTAAATGAAGAAGTTGTTTATGGTTTCCGCGACATGGTGGATTTAAAGTGCCTGGCTCAACAGTATGATAGCGACGCGTTCTGGCAGCGGGTAGAGCAGTTGGCCGCTGAAAGTCATTTCGAGACAGAGTTAAAAGTAGTGATGACTTTGCTCAATACCTGGTTTGGAAGTGCTTATCCGGTTAAGCCTTATGAGGGAAGGTTAAAGCGCGGTAAGCTGCAACTGTTGGTACGAATTTATAAATACGCTTTGATACCGGAACATCCTGCATTACACTCTGTACGCTCGGGCCTTGCCAGGTTTGTTGTTTTTGTGCGCGGTCATAGTATGAAAATGCCACCCAAAGTACTGCTTAAGCATTTTTCCATTAAACTATGGCTGGGCGTATATAACTGGCTTCGGGGTGACTCCACGGCAGATGCAAAGCCGGTCGATTTAGGCGCCGCCTTCAAGCGCTAAGTCGAAACTTACTATCAAGCGGAGAATTACATGAAAGTTTTAGTCACCGGCGCTGCCGGGTTTATTGGTTCAGCGGTAAGCCGATACCTGGCACAACGTGGAGATGATGTTGTCGGGATCGACAATATCAATGACTATTACGACGTTAATTTGAAGTATGGCCGCCTGAGTCAGCTTGAATCTGCCGAATTCACCGGTAGTTTTCGCTTCCAGAAAATGGGGGTCGAAGAACGCGATGTGTGTGCGGAGCTGTTTGCCAGTGAGAAGTTTGACCGCGTAGTGCATCTTGCCGCCCAGGCTGGCGTGCGTTATTCCATCGAAAATCCTAATGCTTATGTTGATGCCAACCTGGTTGGCTTTATGAATATTCTCGAAGGCTGTCGGCATAATAATGTTGCACATCTGGTTTATGCTTCTTCAAGTTCTGTCTATGGCGCGAATGAAACTATGCCATTTTCAGAGCAGCATAATGTTGATCACCCGGTAAGTCTTTACGCGGCCAGCAAGAAAGCTAATGAGTTGATGGCTCACACCTACAGTCACCTGTATGGACTGCCCACCACTGGCCTGCGCTTCTTCACCGTATATGGCCCCTGGGGCAGACCGGATATGGCGCTGTTTAAATTTACCAAAGCCATACTGGCCGGCGAAACCATACAGGTATACAACTACGGTAACCATCATCGGGACTTTACCTATATTGATGATATCGTCGAAGGCGTGATCAGAACCCTTGATCGCCCTGCCCAAAGTGATGAGAGTTGGAGTGGCAAAGCGCCTAATCCGGCAACCAGTAAGGCGCCATGGCGTGTGTATAATATCGGGGCGCAAAACCCGGTAAACCTGCTGAAGTTTATTGAAACACTGGAACAGGCGTTGGGGGTTAAAGCCGATAAGGAGCTATTACCGATGCAGCCTGGTGATGTTCCGGATACTTATGCCAACGTGGATGCCCTGGTTAATGATACCGGATACCGTCCGTCAATTGGCATTGAACATGGGATCGGTGAATTCCTTAAATGGTATCGCGAATATTATAAGGTGTGAGCCGAGCGAAAAGTATTAGCTGCTGCCCGGCTGAGACGTATTGAGCTTGCTGAGCTTGATCGGTAAAAAGTTCATCGCCGTCTCATAGCCTTGCTTAAATAAAGACAGTTTGTCTTCACAAGACATATCAAAATCTACCGAGGAAGCGGCACCAGTATTAATCACCAAAGTATTGTGCCAGTGCTCGGCGTGAACATACTCGCGTGACAGCGCAGTCATAAAGGTGCGAATAAGCATGCCTATGTACTGCGGTAACATAAACCGGCGTTTAGGATTAAACGGCTGTTCGCGGGCTTCGCTACGAAGCCGGAAACAGATGTTAGGCGTTCCATCCTGCTGCCAGTCTCTGAATAGCGCATCTTCAGATAATATCGCACCATCTACCAGTAAGTGTTGCTCATATACCGTGTAACTGAATAAAAGCGGAATTGACATGGAGCAGCGCACGGCATGTGAAACCTTCATATTCGGGCTGGTTTCCTTGCTGAATATCACTGGCCCGCCGCCATTAACGTCGGTGGCCAGAATATGCAGCG